>Ga0079224_100008841_pt1 | contig 13677 bp, 13 predicted proteins | sample Stecom2015_FD_80414 | JGI IMG/M metagenome (GOLD analysis project Ga0079224, IMG submission 80414) | Agricultural soil microbial communities from Utah to study Nitrogen management - Steer compost 2015 | ecosystem: Environmental > Terrestrial > Soil > Agricultural land | place: USA: Utah... | reverse complement strand
TCGGCTACGAGCTCACGAAGCTCGGATACGACGTGAACATCCTCGAGGCGCGCGATCGCGTCGGCGGGGTGAACTGGACGCTGCGCCGCGGTGCCACGCACACCGAGGTCGGCGCCGGGGGAGAAACGCAGGTATGCGAGTTTGCCGATGGCCAGTACCACAACGGCGGACCGTGGCGGCTGCCGCACTGGCACACCGGCGTGCTCGGCTACTGCAGGGAACTCGGCGTACCGCTCGAGGTCTTCATCAACGAGGGCGAGGCTTCGTACTTCTACTACGAGGGCGACAACCTCGGACCGCTCGGCGGCACGCGGGTACGGCTGCGGGAAGTGAAGGCCGACATGATCGGCTACACGTGCGAGCTGATGGCCAAGGTAGTCGATCAGGGCGCGCTCGACATGCCGCTGTCGGCCGAGGACAAGGAACGCTTCGTGACGTTCCTCGTGACCGAGGGGTACCTCGACTCGGCCGATCGGGCCTACAGGAAGACCACCGCGCGCGGTCCGGGAGACCCGCACGACTTCCGGGCCCTGCTGCAGTCCGGATTTCCCAACCGGATCAGGTCGGTCCTCGAAGGCACCGGGCAGGCGCCGATGTTCCAGCCGGTCGGCGGCATGGATGCGATCCCGAAAGCGTTTCAGCGACGGCTCGGCGGCGCGATCCGCCTGGGTGCCGAGATCGTCTCGATTCGCCAGCACGACAACGGCGTGACGGTGACGTATCGCGACGTCACGACCGGCGCTGAAGCGCAGATCGCTGCCGACTACTGCGTGTCGTGCCTCCCGCTGACGATCCTCGGGAAGCTCGACGTCGACCTGGCGCCCGAGACCCTGGCCGCCGTGCGGGCGACGCCCTACAGCCCGAGCGCGAAGGTAGGACTCCAGATGAAGCGTCGCTTCTGGGAGGAGGACGACCGCATCTTCGGCGGCCATCTCTATTCCAACCTGCCCATCGGCAACTTCTCGTATCCGTCGTGGGGCTACTTCGGCGACAGGGGTGTGCTGCTCGGGTTCTACGGCAACGGCCAGCTGTCCGGTCTGGTCGACAAGCCGGTGGCTGCGCGCGTCGAACACGTGCTCACACACGCGAGCAAGGTCCATCCGCAGATCCGCACCGAGTTCGAAACGGCCTACTGCACGTTCTGGGAGAAGACGCCGTACAGCCTCGGTGCGTTTGCCGGTGGCGGCGGCGCCGGTGCCGCCGAACGGCTGGCGACGCTCGGCAAGCCGGACCACCGGATCCTCATCGGCTGCGCGGCCGTCAGCGGCAACGGCGGCTGGCAGGAAGGGGCGGTCGCTGCGGCGTGGAAGCAGGTAAAGCAGTTGCACGAACGCGTCATGGCCAGCTGAGCGTTCAGACAGGAGATCGCATGCAAAGAAAACCCGGAGCAGGTGACGCAGGTTCCCTGACCAGACGGTCTTTCCTCGAGCAGTTCGGATACGTCGGTGGATCCGCGTTCGTGATGAGCGCCATGCAGTCGTGGGACCTGATGGCCGCACAGGCCGGTCCGCGGCCGGAGCTCTCCGGCCGCCCGACCGGCACCAGCGTCGTCGTCCTCGGCGCGGGCGTGTCGGGGATGACGGTGGCCTACGAGCTCGGCAAGCTGGGCTACAACGTCTCGATCCTCGAGGCGCGCGACCGCGTCGGCGGTGTCAACTGGACGGTCCGCCGCGGCACCACCCACACGGAGCTGGGATCGGGCGAGAAGCAGGTCTGCGATTTCGACGAAGGCCTCTACCTCAACGGCGGTCCGTGGCGACTTCCGCACTGGCATACCGGCGTCCTCGGCTACTGCAAGGAACTCGGCGTGCCGCTCGAAATCTTCGTCAACGAAACCGAAGCCTCGTACTTCTTCTATGAAGGCGAACATCTCGGCCCGCTGGCGAGCCAGCGCGTGCGGCTCCGCGAGATCAAGGCCGATCTGCTCGGCTACACGTGCGAGTTGCTGGCCAAGGCCGTGAACACGGATGCCCTCGACATGCCGCTCAGTGCCGAGGACAAGGAGAAGTTCGTCACGTTCCTCGTCACCGAGGGCTACCTCGACTCGGCGGACTACGCCTACAGGAAGACCACCGCCCGCGGTCCCGGCGACCCGCACGACTTCAAGGCACTCCTGCAGTCGGGCTTCGGCAACCGCATTCGTTCCGTGATCGAGGGCACGGGCCAGGCGCCCATGTTCCAGCCCGTCGGCGGGATGGACCAGTTCCCGAAGGCCTTCCAGCGCAAGCTCGGGAACGTCATCCAGTTCGATTCGGAGGTCACCTCGATCCGACAGTCGGACGCGGGTGTCACCGTCGCCTACAGGAACACCAGGACTGGCGAAGAGACCCAGCTGACTGCCGACTACTGCATGTCGTGCCTGCCGCTTGTCGTTCTGAGCGGCATCGACGTCAACCTCTCGCCGACGACGATGGCGGCGGTGAAAGCCACGCAGTACAGCCCGAACGCCAAGATGGGCCTGCAGATGAAGCGCCGGTTCTGGGAAGAGGACGACCGGATCTTCGGCGGCCACCTCTACTCGAACCTGCCATTCGGCCAGTTCTCGTACCCGTCGGGCGGACTCTTCGGCGAGAAGGGCGTGCTGCTCGGGTTCTACGGCAACGGCCGCATCTCCAACGTGGTGGACATGCCGGTCACCGGACGCATCGAACACGTCCTGACGCACGCGAGCAAGGTGCATCCGCAGATCCGGGCGGAATACGAGACCGGCTACTGCGTGTGGTGGGAAAAGGTTCAGTACAGCCTGGGGGCGACAGGTGGCAGCGGGAATACGGCCGAGCGGCTCGCCGTGCTCGGCACGCCCGACAACCGAATCTACCTCGGCTGCGCCGCGGTGAGCGGCAATGGCGGCTGGCAGGAAGGAGCCGTGGCAGCCGCCTGGAAACAGGTGCGACAGCTGCATGAGCGGGTCATGGCCGGGCGGGCGGCGTGAGGCAGGGAGGATGCTCGTGAACGTGAATACGTGGAGGCGGAACGTGATGCGCCTGTGGTTTGCGCTCGCCGCGGGCAGCGTGATTGTCGCGCCTGTCGGGTCGGAGGTGCGCGTGTCGGCCGAGCAGGGACCGCAACCGGCCCCGCCGGCCTTCACCGCCGAGCAGGCGTCGCTCGGAAAAGTGGCCTACAGCCGGACCTGCGCCAGATGCCATATGCCCGACCTTGGCGGCACGCCTGATGCGCCGCCGCTTTCCGGCAACCGGTTTCTCGACACCTGGGGGTCGCGAACCACCAAGCAACTGTTCGACTTCGTGATGGGGGCGATGCCGCCAGGCGGCCCGTCGATCAACGGCGACATCGAGGCCGACACGTACGCCGCCATTCTCGCGTACGTGCTTCAGTCGAACGGGGCCTCGCCGGGCGAGACGCCGCTCGAGCCGTCGACGGTGTTGCCACTCGATCGCGTCGTGCGCGCGATGTCGACAAGGTAGGCCCAGTCTTCCTGGCGATTGCGTCGAAGTTCATCGTCGGTCCAGACGGCGCGCATGAGGCCGGTTGTCGTGTGGCCGATCGCGCCGGAAAAGAGGTGCCCGACCTCGTGCGCGATCGCACGCCCGAGCAGCAGGTCGAACGCGACACCGGTCCGCGCGGCCACGCGCCCGATATGGTCGGCGTAGACGGTGCCTACGATGCCGCCTTCGCCGCCGGTCGCCACGGCTGCGAAACCGAGGCGCTCGGTTGCTATCGAGTCGGAGCCGGTAGCCGCCGTGACAGCAGCCGACGACGGCACGTGGGTGTGGACGTCGCGCGCCAGGATACGGAGCACCAGATCGTCCGGCTGTCGCGTGGCCGCACAGGGATAGTCGGCGCCGCCACGGCCGCAGTCGAGCCATGCCGTGTCGATGCCGGCCCGGGCAAAAATCGCGGCGGCCGCGTCGATCGCGGCGGCGCGCTCAGCGGCGCGACGTGGGACCGGGTCGTATATGCGAATCGTGACCGGCGGCTGGGCGAAGCTCTCCCTGGATGCGGCAAGGCATGCGAGGACGACCAACGCAAGGGTTGCGGCGCGCGACATGGGACGCCAGCGGGACCCATATACGTTAGCACGCGAGCCTGCCCGCCCTCGCACTCACCAATAGCTCGTATGGGAAAGGAACCCGATGTCCAACAGATCCGGTCGAACCGTTGTGCACTTGATTGCAGGAGTTGCCGTTTTCGCCGCGAGCGTCTTCGTCGACGCGTCACGCGCAATGGCCCAGACCGTTTTCCCGCTCACCGGCGCCCCCTACGCCGCGGGCGTCGCCGCCGCCGGGGGATCGACGCTGGCCGTGATGGGCGGCATTGAAGGCACCGGCGTCGACACGGCGGGCGCCGGCGCCGCCGCGCTCGAGGCGGTGGCGGCGCGCCTTTCGGAAGTCGGACTGGACCGCACCCACGTGGTCCGCGTCCGCGCGGCGCTGGCGCCCGGCGGGGCAGCGGACTTTGCGAGCTGGAACACCGCGTGGGCAGCCGCCTTCTCCGGCGCCGACGCACCGGCGCGCGTGACGGTCGGCGCTTCCGCCCTGCCCGGTGCGGCACGTGTCGTCCTCGATGTCGTCGCGGCCTTCCCCGCCGATCGCGGCTATCCGGCCAGCGTCACCGGCGCGCGGGCCACGCCGAATCCGAACATCCGCCTGGCCGGCCCGGCCTCGAATCCCACGTCGATCGTGTGGACGGGCGCCGGCCTGTTCCTGTCGTCCGGCGTGCTGCCGAACCGGCAGAATCTTGCCGATCCCGAATCGATGGAACAGCACATCCGCGGCGCGATGAACAGCCTCACCGCGTCGCTCGGCAATCATGGCCTCCAGTGGTCCGACGCCTTCTTCGTCCGTGTGCTGCCGACGCCGCAGCCGGATCGGACCGGCGTCGACTTCGCGGGGTGGACACCCGTGCTCGCATCACTTGGCGAGAAGACGCAGGGCCTCTCGCCGGCGTGGTCGATGTGGGCCGCTCCGGGATTCGGCGCGGGTGGACGGTATGTCGAGATGGAGGTGTGGGCCGTGCCACAGGCGCCGCATCCTGTGTTCCAGGCGCTCGACGCCGACGCGCAGAATCGACTGCTCCGCATGAGCGGATCGCCCACGGGGCAGATCTCGAGCGGTGCGCTCGTGGCGCCCTACGCCGAGCTCATCTTTCTGTCGGGCATCATCGCGCCGGACGGCACGGCGCCCGAAGACGAAGGTAATGCCGTTCTCGCCGTCATGAGCGAACGGCTCGCGGCGATGAATGCCACGATGGGCGACGTCGCCGAATTGCGCGTCTACCGCGTGGCCGCGGAGAACGGCTTCAATACCGCGTACGGCCGCTCGTTCAACAACGCCGAGGTGAACCCGCACAAACCGGTGCGTACCAACTACCTCGTCGGCAGCCTGCCGGCGGGACGCCTCGTCGAGATCGAAGCGATCGTCGTGCGTCCCCCCACCGGGTTCTAGGGGGAGACATCCGGGCCGCCGATGGCGCGCCGGACCGCTTCCTCGACGGGGTTGAGGATAGCGCGAGCTGGTGGCACGCCGCCCGCGAATGGAGGGGTCTCGTCCGGCTCGTGATGCCGCCTCATGGCAGTAGTCCCGACGTGACGAGGTCGGCGGTCAGCTCGGTGTTGATGGCAGCGGCCGTCTGCATGCCCGCCGCGGCAGCGAGGATGGCCGCCTGCCCACGGGTCGTGAGATCGCCGGCCGCATAGATGCCGGAAATCGACGTCTCGCGGGTTGCCGGATCGATCTTCACGAATCCGTCGTCGTCGAGCGCCAGGCCCAGCGCGAGCACGAGTGCGACCTGCTGCTGGGGCGGGTGCATCATCAGCGCCTCGCAGCGGATGCGCCGCCCGTCGGCGAGTTCCACGGCCTCGATTTGCCGTCCCGTGCCGACCAGCCGCGTCACTGCCGCCGTCTCGATCCGTACCTTCGCGCCGAGCAGCCGGGATCGGAGCTCGTCGCCGAGCGTGCCCGTGAAGAGCGTGACATCGGTCGACCAGCCGCGCAGCATCAGCACGAACGGGCCGACGTGGGGGAGCGACGCGTCGGGTGCGTAGTAGCCCCAATGTCCCTCGCGCGCCTCCCACCCGTGGCAGTAGGGACACTGGAACACCGAATGTCCCCAGAGCGGCGCGATGCCCTCGAGCGCGAAGGGCTCGTCGATCAGGCCGGTTGCGAGCAGCACCCGCCGCGCCCGGATGGTTCCCGCGCGGAAGTCACCGCGCCGGCCTTCGATCGCATCGATCGGCTCGTCGCGCAGCAGCACGTTGGGGTACTTGGCCAGCTGGGATCGGGCCTCGCGGCGAAAGTCCGCCGGCGGGATGCCGTCGCGACTCACGAAGTTGTTCATGTGGACGGCGGCGGCGTTGCGGCGCGGGCCGCCGTCGACCACCAGCACGCGCTTTCGCGCCCGCCCGAGCGTGACGGCCGCCTGAAGACCGGCCGGCCCGCTTCCCACAATCAGCACATCGAATACGTCCTGGTTCATGCCTGAACTGTAGCGCCGGAGGGGCGGCGTCGAACAGCCGACATCGTTCAGGGCGGCCCGGCGGACCTTGTCGTTACACCTGCTGACGGCAACGTGGTAACTCTGGCTCTCCCGTTTCGCGGTGCCGCATGCCTCGCCCCGTGTGCAGGAACCGTTGCGGCTGGCACACGTGCTGCAGGAGAAGGCCGGCTGGAGGCGGCCCTTGCAATCACCAGCGTGGTTTGCCGTTCGCACGCGAGCGCGCGCCGAAAAAACGGTGCGCGATCAGCTCGACGTGCGTGGCGTTGAAGTGTTTCTGCCCACGGTCACTCGATGGAGCCGGTGGCGCGATCGCAGGAAGGCGGTCGACTGGCCCCTGTTTGCCGGCTACTGCTTTGCGCGGTTCGATCCGGCCAACCTGTTGCACGTCCAGCGGTGCCCTTCGGTCGCCGGCGTCATCACGTTCTGCGGCGAGCTGGTACCCCTGCCCGAGCACGAAATCGACGGCGTCCGGGCGCTCGTCGAGAGCGATTTGAAGTTCGATCCCGCGCCGTTCATCCGCGAGGGTGATCGTGTGGAAGTCGTCCATGGCCCGCTCAAGGGCGTGGTCGGCCGGCTCGCGCGCAAAGGCGAGCGGGCTCGGCTCGTCCTGGCCGTCGAGATGATCTCGCAGGCGGTGAGCGTGGAAGTCGACGCCGCAGACGTCAGACCGTACTGATGTGGCCGCGTTTGCGGTCGCCTCGGAGTCCGTGCTAGTTTCCGAAGTAGGTCGTCCGGCATCCTCCCAATGTGCCGGGTGACTTCACGAATGGCGGCATCGCGATGCGATGCGCCACCGTGGTTCGTGCGTGCGTTGCCTGACTGTCGGCGAGCCGCACGCGTGAGAATGCTGTAGTCACGCCAGCCTCTCCCCCCTGGGCTCGGCACTTGAAGCTCCCCCTTGTAACTGACGGGGCGAAGCTTTGCCCACTCGACAACACAGGACGGTTTGCCCGGCTATGCAGAGACCATTTCCCGTGCTGATGCTGGTGGCGGCGGCCATGCTCGTCCGGCCGCTCGATACCGGCGCGCAGACCCCTCCGCCCGCTCCGCCGGCACCTGTCGCCGCGGAGTTGCCGGCCGACTACGTCATTGGTCCCGATGACGTGCTCAACGTGGTGTTCTGGACCGCCAAGGAAATGTCGCACGAGGTGCTCGTGCGTCCCGACGGCCGGATCTCGCTGCCGCTCATCAACGACGTGCTGGCGGCCGGACTCACGCCACTGCAGTTGTCGGAAGAGATCAGGGGGCGGGCCTCGAAGTTCGTCCTCGACGCCGGGAACACGGTGATCGTGACGGCCATCAACAGCCGCCGCATCTACGTCGTCGGCGAAGTCTCGAGTCCCGGGCAGTTCCCGCTGGCGAGCGAGATGACCGTGCTTCAGGCCATCGGCCAGGCCGGCGGGTTTGTCGAGGGGGCAAACAAGGGCGACGTCGTGATCGTGCGGATGGAGGACGATCAGGAACGCCGCTTCAAGTTCGACTACAACGACGTGCTGCGCGGCCGCAACCTGCAGCAGAACATCCGCCTGATGCCGGGCGACACCATCCTGGTGCGTTGAGACGTGACGCACGACCGGCTCCCGGCACTCGTGGCGTTGGCGGCACTCGCTGTCGCCGCGCCGGCGTCCGCCCAGGGCGGGTCGTCCGTTCCATCCGGACTCTTCGGGGCCAATCGCGCTGGTGGCAGCTCGCGCGATCTGCTCACACTGCAGATGGCGCTCAGCGAATCGATCGACAGCGATGTGGCGCCCGAGTTTCGCGAGCGGCTGCCCGGCGGCCAGCTGCCCGGCCGACGCTCGAGTCTGCTCGCCGCTGGTGTCGACTATGCCCGGAACCGCCGCGCCGTCCAGTTCTCCGCAGGGGCCACCAGCCTCCTGCGCTACAGCTACGACCTGGAAGCGATGAAGCCGGGCGCGGCCAGCGCGCGTGTCGGCGTCGGGCTGCGCATGCCGGGGCGCGTCGGCACGTTGTCGCTCTCGCAGGCGCTGACCTATTCGCCGTCGTATCTCTACCAGCTGCTGCCCGATGACGCGATTGACTCGGAGCCAGGCGCCGATCCGCCGCCTCCGGACAATCCGGACTATCGCATCGACACGCGGGACTCGCTGGCCTATCGGACGCGCCTCCGGCTGCAGACGGGTTCCGGCCTCGGCTGGCGCATGACTTCGACGGCCGAGCACGGCCAGACCGACTTCGGCGACAACGCGGCGCGCGGCGAACGCCGCATCTGGGACGGCAGCGCGCGCGTCTCCTACCACCCGACGCGGCGGGGGAGCGTCTCGTTCGGCTATCGCTATCGAGCCTCCTCGTACGGGGGTGACAACACATCGCAGGTGCACGAGGTGCCCGTGGGCTTCGATGTCACCCCGGCGCTGACCCCGCTGCGGCGCGTCACGTTCCGGGTCGTCGTCACGCCGACGATGATGAACACTTTCGGACTTACCCCACCCGCGCCCGATGCCGGCGCCGATGTGCCGGCCGTGTTCGTGACGGACGGCATCCTGGTCGACGCCTCGCGGTTCACGGAGGGTCGCGAGGACACACAGCGGCCCGACGAGGGCACTCGTCCGGTCGATGGCCGTCATCGTTATGCGGTGCAGGGAGAGGACGGCCTCTCCTATCCCATCAGTCTGCGGTGGCTGATTTCGACCGCGTATCAGCGGCGCATCCAGACACTGGCGGTGCTGGCCGAACCCGTCGCGACGCACGGCGCGCAGGTGCGACTCGCGGGTGTGATGGGGCGTCGCGTCGATGTTGCCGTGCAGGCGAGATACACCCGGGGCGCGTCGGCGGCCGGCGTGCGCGGCAATCGCCTGGCGACCGCGCAGGGATCGGCCCGACTGCGTTTCGCGCTGACGCGTTCGATTGCGCTGTCGGGTGAGTACCTCTACTACCGCTACGACTTCGGGGGGAACCTGCTCGCTCCGGACCTGCCGCCGTTCCTGGAGCGGCACGGCGTGCGCGTCGGCATTTCGATGTTCGCGCAGCCGATTGGTCGTTGAGGGCCGCGTTTCCGGAAAGGCATCAACCGTGGCAGTCAGAAAGTATTCGTTGCGGGAAATCACCGGGCTGGTCGTCAAGCGGCGGTGGATGCTCCTCGTGCCGATCGCGATCGGCGCCGCGCTGGCTCCGGTGCTGTCGCGCTATGCGCCCGAGCGCTACCGCTCCGAGGCCCTCATCGTCGTCATTCCCCAGCAGGTTCCGGACAGCTATGTGGAGCCGACGGTGAGCGAATCGGTGGCGAGCCGGCTGCCGGCCATCACCGACCAGATCCTGAGTCGGAACACCCTCGAACAGATCATCGAGGAGATGGATCTGTATCGGCAGGAACGGCAGCGATGGGTGATGGAGGACGTGGTCCAGCGCATGCGTCGGGACATCACGACGACGGCCGTCGGCCGGCAGGTGGATTCGTTCCGCATCAGCTACGTGAGTGAAAGCCCGGAGAAGGCGCGGCTGGTGACGGACCGTCTGGCGCGGCTCTACATGGACCAGAACTCGGCCGATCGTTCGAACCAGGCCAACATGACGAGCGATTTCCTCGAGGCGCAGCTGGCGCAGGCCAAGCAGCGACTGGTCGAGCAGGAACAGCGCCTCGAGAGCTATCGCCGCGTGAACGCGGGTCAGTTGCCCTCGCAGCTGCAGAGCAATCTGCAGGCCATCCAGAACGCGAACGTGCAGCTGCAGGCCGTCCACAACGAGACGAATCGCGCGGAGGAGCGCCGGCTCCTCATCGAGCGCCAGCTGGCCGACGCGCGCGCACTGAATCCGCCGGCGCCCCCGCCGGCGCCGATCGTGCTGAACGCCGACGGGACGCCGGCCGTCAGCACGGCGCGCCAGTTCGAGCTGGCGCAGGCGCGGCTGACGCTGATGCTGCAACGCAACACGCCCGACCATCCCGACGTGCAGACGCTCCGCCGGGTTGTCGAGGATCTCGAGGCGCGCCTGGCGGCCGAAATGGCCGCGGCCGAGGCCGACGGAACGGCGGTGCAATCGGTCACGCAGGACGAACTGACGCGGCAGCGCCGCATCCGGGAGCTCGAGGCACAGCTCGAGGTCGTCAAGTACCAGATTGCGTCGAACCAGCGGGATGTCGAGCGTCTGCAGCAACGCATTGCGGACTATCAGGCCAAGGTTGATGCCGTGCCCAGCCGCGAGTCGGAACTCGTCGAGTTGACGCGCGACTACGGCACCATGCAGGCGGCCTACACGGACCTGCTGATGAAACGCGAGAACGCGGTCATCGCCGCGAACCTCGAGCATCGCCGCATCGGCGAGCAGTTCCGCCTCGTCGACGTCGCGTCGCGTCCCGAGCGACCCGACAACCAGTATCAGCGGCTCGCGATCATGTCGTCGGGGGCCGTTGGCGGCCTGCTCGTCGGCGTGCTGCTGGCGGGCTTCCTCGAACTGCGCGACTCGAGCTTCCGCCGACCGGAGGAAGTGCTGGCATCGCTGTCGGTGCCGGTGCTGGCCTCGATACCGGTGATGTCATCGCGGCGTGCGCGTCGCCGGGCCACCTGGCGCCGGCGGTTCGCTGACGTTGTCGGCGTGGCGGTCGTCGCGCTGGCGGTCGTGGTGCTGGCCGCCTGGCGGCTGCAGTTCTAGCACTACGGGGACATGGGACCAATGAACCGCATCGATGACGTGCTGAAACTTTCGGACGAGCCCCGGCCCGAGCGCGAGGGCCGCGGGCGCACGCGTGGACCTCGGGCCGTCGCGCGGCGTGCCGTGCGGCAGCCGGCCGGCGGCCTGGTCGATGACGTGCCCGCCCTGGCCATCGACGAGGAACTGCGTGCGCGTCTGGTGATCGGCACGCCCAGTTCGGTGTCGGTGGAACAGTACCAGCGGCTTGCGGCCGTGCTCTTCGAGGAGCAGGCCGAGGACGGGCTGGCGACGGTGATGGTGACCAGTGCGCTGCCCGGCGAGGGCAAGACGCTGACGGCGGTCAATCTGGCCCTGACGCTCAGCGAATCGTACGCCCGGCGCGTGCTTGTCATCGACGCCGACCTTCGTTCGCCCTCCGTTCACACCGCGCTCGGCATCCCGAACGAGGCCGGATTGAGCGAGGCGCTGCACGATGCCGACGCGCCGCCGGCGATCCGGCAGGTGACCGGCGGTCTCAGTGTCATGACGGCGGGCCGGGCGGGGGCAAATCCGCTGGCCGGCCTCTCGTCGCACCGGATGGAAGCACTGATGGAAGAACTCACGGCGCGGTTCGACTGGGTGCTGCTCGATGCATCGCCCGTCGGCGTGTTGCCGGATGCGCAGGTGCTCGCGCGCGTGGTGGGCGGCGTCATTCTCGTCATCGGTGCCGGCAGCGCGCCGGCCGCCGCGGTCGAGCGAGCCATCGCCGAACTCGGCGGGCCGGATGCCATCCTCGGCACCGTCCTGAACCGCATCGAGGAGCGGCGCATTCCCGACGTCAGCTACTACGGAAAGTACGGCGACCGCCGCTGAAGGCGCGTTGCGTCGTGCCGGACAATCCCATGTTTTCCGACTCCACACCCGATTACGACCCGTTCCTCGGCACGCGTGTCTACAACGAGGCCGCGTTCCATCAGTTCCTCGCCGCGGATTGGGCGCGCGCCGAGCGGCTGCGTCGCTGCGTGCTCCTGATCCTGGTATCCCTGCGGCGCGAGTCGATGCAGCCGGCGACGCTGCCCAGGTCGGCCGCCGCGTCCGTCTTCCTCGGCCTGAGCGCCACGGTGCGCGATGAGGACTTCATCGGCTGGTTCCGCGAAGGGCGCGTGGCAGGGGCGCTGCTGATGGAGGGACCCGAGTGGCCTGATCCCACGGCGGAATCGACCATCCGCGCCAGCGTCAGGCGGGCTATCGAGGCGCGGCTCCATTCCACGCTGGCGGCCGGACTGCGCGTGCGCGTCCGCCGCCTTGGCGTTTCGTCCCTGAGGTGATCGTCGATGTTGGCCGTCCCGCAGACTCCTTCGTTGCTTCGCTCGCTTGCCGCCACGCTGTCGTTCGCGCCTGTAGAGCGGCGGACCGTGCCGGCGGCGCTTCGTCCGCGGCGGACTGTCGCGCGTCCGATGGACGAGACGCTGTTCCGCGACGCACTCGTGCGCGAGCGCGCCCGCGCCGAGCGGTTCGAAGAGCCGTTTGTCGTCGCCCGGGTGAGCCGTGACGGACGCGACGCGGTTGCCGATGCGTGGGACCGGACGGTCGAGGCCGTGTCGGCCGCCGCGACTCCGGGCGACCTCATCGGGTGGTTCGAGACGCGCGCGGTGATCGGCATCATCCGTCCTGCCGTTTCGCGTGCGGGCGACCCGGGCGTCAGGATGGGCGCCGCCGATACCATGCGCCGGGATCTCCAGCAGCGCCTGGCGGGGACGGTCGCCGGCTGCCTGGTGACGACCGATGTCTACGACCCCGCGCAGCAGACGATGCCGGCCTGGCTGCTCACCGACCTTTCCCGTCAGCGCACGGCGATCGAGGCCATCCGCGCGGTCGTGAAGCGCGCCATCGACATCGCTGGCAGCCTTGCCATGCTCGTGCTGCTGGCGCCGCTGATGGTGGTGGTGGCCGTACTCGTCAAGGCCACGTCGCCCGGGCCAATCCTCTTCCGCCAGGAGCGCGTCGGCGCCCGGGGGCGCGTCTTCAGGATGAACAAGTTCCGGACGATTCGGGCGGACGCCGACGCAACCATTCACCAGCGGTACGTGGAGATGTTCATCGAGGCCGGCGCGCGCAAGCCAGGCGGTGAGGGCGCGACGTGCAAGATTGTCGACGATCCGCGCGTCACGCCGATCGGGCGGTTCCTGCGGCGGTGGAGCATCGACGAGGTGCCGCAGTTCTGGAACGTGCTAATCGGCGAGATGTCGCTCGTCGGCCCGCGTCCGGCGCTGCCGTACGAGGTGGCCCACTACAAGCCGTGGCACCGGCGCCGGTTCGACGCCACGCCGGGCATGACCGGACTGTGGCAGGTGAGCGGCCGCAGTCGGACATCGTTCGATGAAATGGTGGAGATCGACCTGCGCTACGCGCGCAACCACACGATCCTGAACGACCTGAGCATCCTCCTGGCGACGCCCCGGGCCGTGTGGTCCGGGAGGGGTGCGCATTGATGCGGCGATCCACAAGCCGCCACGGGCTGAAGCCCGTGGCCTCCAAGCTACGAACCGCCGCCAGGCTGCATGGAGCGCACGGGCGTCAGCCCGTGCGAACGGCCGCCAGGCTGCATGGAGCGCACGGGCTTCAGCCCGTGCGAAC
>Ga0079224_100008840_pt1 | contig 13677 bp, 9 predicted proteins | sample Stecom2015_FD_80414 | JGI IMG/M metagenome (GOLD analysis project Ga0079224, IMG submission 80414) | Agricultural soil microbial communities from Utah to study Nitrogen management - Steer compost 2015 | ecosystem: Environmental > Terrestrial > Soil > Agricultural land | place: USA: Utah... | reverse complement strand
GGAACGATCACCCCGGAAATCGCCAAAGCCACGGGTTTGTCCACCAAAACGCGCGTTTTTGCCGGCGGGGCGGACAACGCGTGCGGGGCGATCGGAGCGGGGATTTTGCAGGATGGAAAATCGATGGTCAGCATCGGCACATCCGGCGTGTTCCTGTCCTATGAAGCCGACGGGAACAAAAACTTTGGCGGGAAAGTGCATTACTTCAACCACGGCGCGCCCGACGCCTATTACACGATGGGGGTCACCCTGGCCGCCGGGTACAGTTTGTCGTGGTTTAAAGACGCCTTCGCCCAAAAGGCCGGATTTGATGAATTGTTGGCGGATGTGGCCCGGGTGCCGATCGGTTCCAACGGGTTGCTCTTTACCCCCTATATCGTCGGGGAAAGGACGCCGCATGCGGATGCGAACATTCGAGGCAGCTTTATCGGCATGGACAGTTCCCATCAGATGAAGCATTTTGTCCGTGCGGTTCTGGAGGGGATCACCTTTTCGCTCAATGAGTCGGTCGAGATTTTCCGCGAGCATGGCAAAAGGATCGACACCATCGTTTCGATCGGCGGAGGAGCCAAAAACGAAGCCTGGCTGCAAATGCAGGCGGACATTTTCAACGCCAGGATTGTCAAACTTTCCAGCGAACAGGGACCGGGGATGGGAGCCGCCATGCTGGCTGCCTATGGATGCGGCTGGTTTGACTCGCTCCAGGAATGCAGCGATCGGTTTTTGAGGGTGGATACAATTTACGATCCGATCGAGGAAAACGTCGAGAAATACCGAGGCCTGTTCCATTTGTACAGAGAGATCTATCCGGCGACGGCTGCGCTGAACAAAGCGCTGATGAAATATAGAGATTAGACGAATTTCGGTTTCAGGTGTTCTTTCGAAAAAGATGTAACCGTTTTAACCTCTGGAGTGGAGAGGAGGAAAGGGGCAAGATCCGTTGGGATCTTGCTCTTGAAAACGATGCGCAATCGCAGGCATATCCTGTATGTCGCGGCCATCACGCTGGTTGCCACTTTGGGAGGGCTGCTCTTCGGATACGATACTGCGGTCATCTCGGGAGCGGAGCAGGCGATCGAAGTTTATTTGATTGACAGCCTGGATCTTGGATCGTTTGCCCACGGCATCACCGTCTCTTCCGCCTTGATCGGCTGTATTATCGGCGGAATCATCTCGGGGTTCTTTTCAAACCGAATCGGTAGGAAAAATACCCTGCTGCTGGCTGCCGTTTTGTTTATCCTGTCAGCCCTGGGGTCTGCCTATCCGGAATTTCTTTTTTTCAAGGCGGGGGAACCGACGTTTGGCGTATTGATGATGCTCAATGTGTACCGGATTCTGGGGGGAGTCGGTGTCGGGCTGGCGTCTGCGACGGCTCCCACCTATATCGGAGAAATCGCTCCCGCGCATATTCGCGGAAGGCTGGTTTCCTGGTATCAATTCGCCATCATCTTTGGGCAGCTGGTAGTATATGTCGTAAACTGGAGCATCGCCAACGGCCATTCCTTTGAATGGATTGTCGACCGGGGCTGGCGATATATGTTTGCTTCAGAAGTCGTTCCTGCGCTTTTATTCTTCCTCTTGCTGTTCCTTGTTCCCGAAACTCCCCGCTTTCTGGTTTCCAGGGAAGACGATGATCGGGCATTCAACATTTTGGAGAGAATCAACGGTTCCAAAGAAAAAGCCAAAGACATTCTGGCGGATATCCAGCTTTCTTTGCGCCAAAAAGAGGCAACCGGAAAACTGTTTTCCTACGGAAAAGCGGTTGTGATCGTCGGGGTTTTGCTCTCGGTATTCCAGCAGTTTGTCGGAATCAATGTCGCCTTGTATTATGCTCCGCGCATTTTTGAAAGCATGGGCGCGGGAAAAAATGCCTCGATGATCCAGACCGTCGTCATGGGACTCGTAAATGTCATCTTTACCGTTGTCGCTATCCAGACCGTAGACCGATGGGGAAGAAAACCGCTGCTCATTACCGGTTCGGCGGGAATGGCGATTGGCATGTTTGGCGTTGCGACACTCGCCCACTTTGACATTTTCGGCCTGTGGACCTTGCTTTTCATCGTGTTCTACACAGCCTCGTTCATGATGTCCTGGGGCCCCATTACCTGGGTATTGCTGTCCGAAATCTTTCCGAACAAAATCCGCGGACAAGCCATGGCCATTGCGGTTGCGGCGCAATGGGCCGCCAACTTCTTCATTTCCTCGACCTATCCTTCCATGATGGAATTCAGCGGGACCCTCACCTATGGGTTCTACGGGGTGATGAGCGTTCTTTCCGCCATCTTCGTGCTCAAGTGGGTTCCCGAAACCAAGGGAAAAACCCTTGAACAGCTGGAAAAGCTGTGGATCAAGTAATTGGGGCTGATCGCATGAACATCGAGTGGGAAAAGATCGGGGATAACTGGAAGGTGTTCAGGCTCATCAACGACCGGCACATGCTGGTGGAAATCCTCAACTACGGGGGAGCCATTACAAAAATCCTTGTTCCCGACCAAAAGGGACGGCGGGAAAATGTGGTTCTGGGATACAGAGACTATCGGGAATATGAAGGCAATCCCCACTTTTTGGGGGCGTTAATCGGGCGTGTGGCCGGTCGGATTCAAGATTCGTGGTTTGAACTGGACGGCAGACGGTACCGGCTGGAAAAAAACGATGGCAGCCATCATTTGCACGGCGGGTCGGATGGATTTCACCGCGTGCTCTGGGAGGCGGAGCCCTTCGAATCGTCCGGGGAAATCGGGCTTGAACTCCGTTATCTCAGCAGGGATGGAGAAAGTGGATATCCCGGAAATGTCGAGGTGCAAGTGATTTATAAATTGAACAATGACAATCGGCTGATGATGGAATACAGGGCGGTTTCCGATCGGAAAACCCCCCTGACGCTGACCAACCATTCCTATTTCAATCTGTCCGGAAACCTGAAAGAAACGGTTCACAATCATGTGGTGAAAATGAATTGCTCCCGATTTGCCGAGCTGGACCGAGAACTGATTCCGACCGGAAAAATCCTGAAAGTCCGGGGGACTTTGTTTGATTTTACAGCCGGGAGAAAGCTAGGCGAAGGAATCACAGCCGGATCCGGACAAAATCGAATCGTTGGCGACGGATACGATCATTATTTCCTCTTTGACAGCGATGAGCAGGGGAGGGTAACCATCACAGACGAGTCCAGCGGCAGGGTGTTGACCATCCGGACCAACCAGCCGGGAATGGTGATGTATACCTCCAACAACCTGGATGAAGGGTTGGAGCTTGCGGAAGGGAAATCGCGGAAATATCTGGGGGTTTGCTTCGAAACACAGGCTTCTCCCGCCTCTTTGCATCATGCCGGTTTTCCGTCGGTGCTACTAAACGCAGGTGAAACGGATTACAAGTGGACATCGTATCAGTTTGCTGTTGAAAGCATGTGAACGGAGGAATCGTCCACGGCTTAAACCCGGTTGACACGCCGGGTTTTTTTGGTGGAAAGGGATTGGTTTTCGTTGTCACCCTCCAGCAGCTGATGAATCGCTGCCTATCACGGAAGGGATGCGGTGCTCGCCCCGCTGTTCGGCGGATCGCTGCCCATCCGACAATTCCTCCGATTTTTCGTCAAAAGAAACTTGAATTCAAACTATTGCCGTAGTACATTAGATTTATAGAATTGATATAAAATCCATTTATTTCCAGGAGGCGAGGGGATTCGTGAAGCGTTTCGGCGTCCTGTTGTTTGCGGCGGTGTTGGCCTTTGGATTGTTGTTCCCGCAGTCAGCCTTTGCGACGGGGCATCCTTCAGACAAGTGGGATTCCTTCTGCAAGCCCGACAAGTGGCCGGAAAAGCCGAAGAAGCAGTGGTACGGCGGCGATTGCGATGAGATTTTTGTCAAGGTGTGGCTCCCTAAAATGTGGAAGTCCCTTGAAGGGGATGTCAAGGTTGAAGTGTATTGGTCCGAAAGCGGGAAGGTGCAGGATGCCCAACCGATTGCCAGCGGAACCCTGAAGTTGGAGGTCGGAAAGGAGAACCGGTTCACACACCATCCGGACAAATCCGGGTATTATTGGTTCAAGCTCTCCAAGGAGGGAAAACGCAAGGCGCTCTGGACTAAAAAGATCCAGGTGGATTGCCCTGAACAGCCCGGTGAGGACAAGCAGCCCGAGCCGCCCAAAAATGGCGGCGAGCAGCCGGGCGGCACCGAGCCGGATGATCAAACCGCACCGGATGACAAGGGTCCCTCCAAGGGCGAGGGCAAAACCGGTGAAATCCCCAACAGTAAGAGCGGACAGGGCGGGGGAGAGCTGCCTAAAACGGCCACTTCCCATCCCCACGGCCTGCTGATCGGCGGTCTGCTTCTCCTGGTGGGGGCCGGGATCCTGGTTTTCCGCCGTCATTCCGTTGCCTAAACCCAAAAGCTGGACCATCGGCCTCCCGGGGTCTCCCCGCGACGGGAGGCCCTTTTTTATGCCGGGGTTTTTCGTGCAACCTCCGCCGTTCAGCCCGGGAGGCGGAAGGGATTTTAGCGGGTGAACGAAAAACTCGCCCTCTTCGGTCCCCTCGGGGATCCGCCTGGAGGGAATGGTCCGTTTTTGTCGAAATGGACCCAAGGAGCTTCTTTAAAATTGAAAGCGCTTCAATCCCCAAAGGAAAGGAGTCGCCCCATGCCAGCCGTATACCATCCGTTGACAGAGGAGGAAGCGGTACAATACGTCCGCAGCAGGCTTCCCGGTTTCTTTTTCCCCGATGCCCAGCTGTTCAGCCGGGAGATCGGCGACGGCAATCTGAACCTGGTTTTTCGCGTGCTGGATGCATCCACCAAACGAAGTCTCATCGTGAAACAGGCGCTTCCCTATGCCCGGGTAGTGGGGGAGTCCTGGCCGCTCACCCTGGATCGGGCGCGCATCGAATCGGAGGCCCTGAAAATTGAAGGGGAGCTGGTACCGGGCCGGGTGCCCCGGGTTTATCATGATGATCCGGAGCTGGCGCTGACGGTGATGGAGGATTGTTCCGATCACATCATCCTGCGCAAGGGATTGATCGCCCGGAAGCGGTACCCCCATTTGGCGGAGCATATGGCGGAATTTTTGGCGCGGACGCTTTTCTTCACCTCCGATCTGTATCTGTCCCCGGAGGAGACGAAGGCCCGGGTGCGCCAGTTCATCAATCCGGAGACGTGCAAGATCGCCGAGGATCTGGCCTTTTCCCATCCCCACTACGATGCCGACACCAACTCCTTCAACCCCCTGATCCGTCGGGACGTGGAGGCGATCTGGAAAGACGATGCCCTCCGGCGGGAAGTGGCCGTATTGAAGGAGCGATTTATGACCTGCGGGCAGGCTCTGGTCCACGGGGACCTGCATACAGGTTCCATCATGGTGACGGAGCAGGATACCAAGGTGATCGATCCGGAGTTTGCCTATTACGGTCCGATGGGGTTTGATATCGGCGCCCTGCTGGCCAATCTGTTCCTCTCCTACGCCTCCCACGAGGGGCTAACCGAAGACCCCGACGAGCGGAGATCCTACCGTCGCTGGCTCCTTCAGACGGCGGAGGACGTGTGGAACGGGTTTTTGGAGCGCTTTTACCGGCTGTGGGATGAACACGTGAAGGATGCGATGTGGTCCGCCCCGGGCTATCGGGAGGGCTATGCGCTTCGCCTTCTGCAGGATTCCGCCGGTTTCGCCGGATGCAAGATGATGCGGCGGGTGATCGGCCTCGCCCCGGTGGCCGATCTGGAAACGATCGAGCCGCTGGAGGTGCGGGCGGCGGCGGAAAGACAGGCGCTCCGCATCGGAGTGCAGCTGGTGCTCCGCCGCGGTCAGATGCGGCGAATCGAGGATATCACGGCGCTGGTTCGCCGGGAAGGGGAGGGAGAATGCGGATGAAACCGGAAATCGAGCTGCCGCACCCGCCGGCGGTGGTCTGGAAGGAAGGTCGCCTGTGGCTGTTGGATCAGCGCCGCCTGCCGACGGAGACGGTCTATCTGGAACTGACCCGCTTCGAGGAGGTGCGGGAGGCGATTCGGGACCTCGCCGTGAGAGGAGCTCCGGCCATCGGAATCGCCGCCGCCTACGGCCTGTATTTGGGCGTCCGAAATGCACCGGAAGCGGATGAAACGGGCTTTTGGCGGGAATTGCGGCGGGTGGCCGAGCGGCTTAGCGCTTCCCGGCCGACGGCGGTCAACCTGAACTGGGCGCTGCAGCGGATGGTTCGCCGGGCGGAGAGGATGAAGGACAGCCCCCTGTCGGAGGTCAAGGAGGCCCTGTTCCAGGAGGCGGAAGCGATTCGGCGGGAGGATGCCGAGGTGTGCCGGCGGATCGGGGAATACGCCCTCTCCCTCCTCGAGGACGGCATGGGCGTGCTCACCCATTGCAATGCGGGGGGATTGGCCACGGCGGCTTACGGAACGGCCCTGGCCCCGCTGTATCTCGCCCAGGAACGGGGATGGCGGCTCAAGGTGTTCGCCGATGAAACGCGGCCCGTGCTGCAGGGGGCCCGTTTAACCGCCTATGAACTGATGCAGGCGGGGGTCGACGTCACCCTGATCTGCGACAACATGGCGGCCGCTGTCATGCAGAGGGGATGGGTGCAGGCGGTGCTCGTGGGTACGGACCGGGTGGCGGCCAACGGGGATGTGGCCAACAAGATCGGTACCTACGGTCTGGCGGTGCTGGCCAGGGCCCACGAAATTCCCTTTTACGTGGCGGCGCCCACCTCTTCCATCAACCTGGAGACTCCGACGGGTGAGGAGATTCCCATCGAAGAGCGTCCTGTGGAGGAGGTGACGCAGGGCTTCGGAAAGCGGACGGCTCCCGAGGGTGTGGCCGTCTTTAACCCGGCCTTCGACGTGACCCCCGCCGAGTATGTGACGGCGATCGTTACCGAACGGGGGATCATCCGTCCCCCCTTTGCCGAAGGCTTGCGGCGGGCGGTGGGGACGACGGAGTAAGGGGGCATTTCCCTTCGGGCGCACCGATCGATTCCCAACCAGGTTCCGCCGCCTGCAGGGCCGTTTCTCGTCCAACCCTTTTGGGGGTGAGGATGACCCCCCTAGGGATCGATTGCCGTTTATGGTAAAATGGTCGTGAAGGCGGCGGAAGACTGTATCCAGCGGTCATTCGCTTTTTTCGGAAAAATGCAGTTCGCTTTGAAGGGTCAGAATCCTGTCCGCGTGCTTTCCGCTTTTCCGGAAAGGATGTCCCGACCACCGGGCACCTTGAGCCGAAAGGAGGTGAGCCGATGGCCCTGAAAGGGGTCTTGCCTCCGCCCAGCCATCTCCCGCTGTCCTCCTAGGGCGGGAGCGATCCGCGGCCGGTCAAACAGACGTTTACCGACAGCAGTCGATTCCCGCCCCCTATTCATCGACGGGAGGGGATCGCATTGCGAGAAGGAATCAAGTGGGTCTGTCTGGCCTCCGTTCTCTGGGGAACTGCGGGGTTGGTGGGGAAGGGATTGACGGCCGATCACGGCCTCGATCCGCTGGCCGTCGCTGCCTGGCGGCTGTTGATCAGCTCCCCCCTGCTGCTGGTTGCCGCGTGGCGGGAGGGTCGCCGCATCGAGACCAAAGGGGAATCGCTGCGCCCCCATGCGAGGTGGTTCCTGCTGTTCGGACTGGCGGTGGCAGGGTATCAGCTGGGGTATTTTTCGGCGGTGGATCGAACCATGGTGGCCACCGCGACCCTTCTCGCCGTGTGTACCGCTCCGCTGTTTGTGGCGCTGGTGGCCCGCTGGGCGTTCGGAGAGCGGCTCACCTTCCGGGTGACGGGGGCCCTGGTGTTAGGGTTGGCTGGAACGATGCTGCTGATCGGCCTCGACAGCTTGGTCGGCCTGGTGAATCCGCGCTGGTGGTCGGGGAATTTGCTGGCCCTGATCGCTGCGCTATGCTACGGAGGGTACATCCTGATCGGAAAGCGCTTGACGGGCGAACTGCCGCCGATCCGCATCGTCGCCGTCGCGTTCACCCTCGGAGCGGTCTTTCTGCTCCCTTTCCTCCACTTTCCCGATTTTTCCTGGGAAGCCTGGGGGATGATCCTCTATTTGGGACTGGTTCCCACGGGTGTTGCTTACATGTTCTATATTACCGGTCTGAACCGGACCACGGCGACCAAAGCGTCCATCGCTGCTCTCCTGGAGCCGCTGACGGCGACGCTTCTCGCAGTAGCTCTGCTGGGGGAGCGGCTCAGCCCATCGGAATGGGCCGGAGCCTCTCTGCTCCTTTTTTCCCTGTTTTTGCTGGCTTCTCCGGGAGGGGTTCAAGAACAGCCCCGCCCCCGCGGGAAGATCGGGTAGCCGGGCTGCTGCGGAGAAGGGGCGATGGATCCGCTTGAGAAAATGGCAAAGTACGACAAGGGGGTTTATATTCAATGGCCTACGTGATCACTTCACCCTGTAAGGACGAAAAGGCTGCCGAATGCGTTGAAGTATGTCCCGTCGATGCGATTCACGGTGACGATGTCCAGTATTACATCGATCCGGACACCTGCATCGACTGCGGTGCCTGCGAACCGGTCTGCCCGGTGGAGGCGATCTACCAGGAAGATATGGTTCCCGAAGAGGAGCAGGAATACATCGAGATCAACGCCAACTTCTTCAAGTGAGCCTGCGGCGCGGGTGTCGGCATCCGCACCCGCGCCTTTTTCCAGCTTGGACGGAATTTTCCGGGAATCGCAAAGTTTTTGTACCCCCCTTGACGCCGGAGGTTCATCAGATAAATTATAATCTTGAAAGCACTTTTTTCAAAGACTCGGGCCGTTGCCTGGACGAAGACTCTGCAAGGGATGTCAGAGAAGGCGCCTATCTGCGAAAGGTGTTTTTTTCTCAGCCTTAAATGAATGACCATTCATTCATAACGTTTTTTGCGGTAGGCGAAAACGGGAGAGGAGGATCGACTGTGCCGAAGATTAAACGGGCCGCCGTGCTCGGTGCCGGGGTGATGGGGGCCGCCATCGCCGGGCACCTGGCCAACGTGGGCATTCCCACTTATCTGTTGGACATCGTTCCGAGGGAATTGACGGAGGAGGAAAAGCGAAAGGGTTTGACGCTGGACGATCCCCGGGTGCGCAATCGTTTGGCCCAGGCCGGTAAGGATCGCCTCTTGAAGGAGAAGCCGTCGCCTCTGTATCACAGGGATGCGGCGAATCTGATCACCGTGGGCAACCTGGAGGACGACCTCGACAAGCTGGGTGAAGTGGACTGGATCGTCGAGGCGGTGGTCGAAAATCTGAAGATCAAACAGGACCTCTATGCCAAGGTGGAACAGGTCTGGAAACCGGGGACGATTGTCAGCTCCAACACCTCGGGAATCTCCATCCACGCGATGGTGGAGGGGCGCTCGGAAGAGTTCCGGTCCCATTTCCTGGGGACGCACTTTTTCAATCCGCCCCGCTACATGAAGCTGTTGGAGATTATCCCGACCGAGGCGACCCGCCCGGACATCGTGGAGGCGATGAAAACCTTCGCCGAGGAAGTGCTGGGCAAGGGGGTCGTCGTGGCCAAGGACACGCCCAACTTCATCGCCAACCGGATCGGCGTCTACGGCCTGCAGGTATCGTTGAAGGCGATGCTGGAGGCCGGACTGGGGCCGGATGAAGTGGATGCCATCACCGGCCGGGCGATGGGCCGTCCCAAGAGCGCCACGTTCCGCACCCTGGACCTGGTCGGTTTGGATACCTTCGTCCACGTCGCCAACAACGTCCGGGAAAATGTAAGCGATCCCGCCGAGAAGGAAACCTTCGTCGTATCTCCGCTGCTTCAAACCATGGTGGAGCGGAAGTGGCTGGGTCAAAAGACGGGGCAGGGTTTCTACAAAAAGGTGAAGGGGGAAAAGGGCAGCGAGATTCTCGCCCTGGATCCGGAGACGATGGAATACCGTCCCCGCAAGAAGCTGCGCGCCCCCTCCCTGGAAGCGGCCAAACGGGCCAAATCCCTGCCGGAAAAGCTCCAGGCCCTGGTGTATGCCGATGATGTGGCGGGCCGCTTCGCCTGGGAGATCACGAAAAAGACCCTCCTGTATTCAGCGGCGCGCATTCCGGAGATCGCCGACGACATCGTGAGCGTCGACCGGGCGATGAAGTGGGGCTTCAACTGGGATCTGGGACCCTTCGAAATGTGGGACGCCATCGGCGTGGAGAAGTCCGTCGCCCGCATGCGCGAAGAGGGGGAAACGATTCCGCCCCTCGTGGAGGAGCTGCTCGCATCCGGCGCCAAATCCTTCTACGGGGAGGAAGGCGGAAAAGTTCGCCACTTCCACATCGGCGGGAAGTTCCGTGACGTGGAGGAGCATCCCAAGACCCTTTCTCTGGATCGCCTGAAGCAGCAGAACCGGGTGATCAAGGCCAACAAGGGGGCCAGCCTGATCGACATCGGTGACGATGTGGCCCTGCTCGAATTCCATTCCCCCAAAAACGCCATCGGCGCCGACATCATCATGATGATCAACGCGGCGGTGAAGGAGGTTTCCGCCAACTATCGAGGGCTGGTCATCGGCAACCAGGGGACCAATTTCTGCGTCGGCGCCAACCTGATGCTGATCCTGATGGAGGCCCAGGACCAAAACTGGCCGGAGCTCGACCTGATGGTCCGCCAGTTCCAGAAGGCGATGGGATCCCTCCGCTACCTGGACCGTCCGGTGGTGGCCGCTCCCTTCGGCATGGCCCTGGGCGGCGGAGTGGAAGTTTGCCTCCCGGCGGACCGCATCCAGGCGTCGGCGGAAACCTACATGGGCCTGGTGGAAGTGGGCGTCGGCCTGATTCCCGGCGGCGGCGGAAACAAGGAGATGCTCCTCCGCTGGACCGAAGGGGTGGATCCGAAGGAAAAGCTCGTCCTGCAGCCCCTGGTGAACAAGGTGTTCGAGATCATCGGCATGGCCAAGGTGTCCACCAGCGCGCACGAAGCCCGGGACTACAAGTTCCTGCGGCCCTATGACGGCATCACCGTCAACCGGGATCACCTCCTGTACGACGCCAAGCAGGTGGTTCTGGCGATGGACCGGGCCGGATACCGGCCGCCGCAGCCCCGGAAGATTCCCGTGGTGGGTGAGTCGGGCTACAACGTGCTGAAACTGGGCGCCTACAACCTGCTGCAGTCGGGCTATATCACGGAGCACGACTACAAGATCGCCAGCAAGCTGGCCTATGTCCTGGCGGGAGGCGAAGTGCCCGAAGGGACGCTGGTTGACGAGCAGTACCTGCTGGATCTGGAGCGGGAGGCCTTCCTCAGCCTGGCCGGGGAGCCGAAGTCCCAGCAGCGCATGATGCACATGCTGACCAAGAACAAGCCGCTTCGGAACTGAGTCCGTAGGCGTAAAAGGGATACAAGGAAGGAGAGGAGAGTATGCGCGAAGCAGTGATCGTGGCGGGAGCCCGGACGGCGGTCGGCAAGGCCCACAAGGGCACGCTGAAGAACACCCGCCCCGAGGAGCTGGGAGCCGCCGTCGTCGGGGAACTGATGCGCCGGGTTCCCCAGGTGGATCCCAAGGAAGTGGAAGACGTGATCATGGGCTGTGCCATGCCGGAAGGGGAGCAGGGACTGAACATCGCCCGGATCATCGCTGTCCGCGCCGGCCTCCCCACGGAGGTTCCGGGGGTGACGGTCAACCGGTTCTGCTCTTCCGGACTGCAGACGATCGCCATGGCCGCGGAAAAGATCATGTGCGGCTTCGCCGACGTGGTGATCGCCGGCGGCGTGGAGAGCATGAGCATGGTACCGATGACGGGTTACAAGCCCTCCCCCAACCCCTACCTGATGGAGCATTATCCCCAGATCTACATGTCGATGGGGCACACGGCCGAGGAAGTGGCCAGAAGGTTCGGCGTCTCCCGGGAGGATCAGGACCGCTTCGCCGTGGAGAGCCACCGGAAGGCCCACCGGGCGATCCAGGAGGGCAAATTCAAAGATGAGATCGTTCCGGTCACCGTCAAGGAGCGGTACATCGACGAAAACGGCAAACTGCAGGAGAAGGAGGTCGTCTTCGACACCGACGAGGGGGTCCGTCCCGACACCTCCCTGGAAGCCCTGGCCAAACTGAAGCCGGTCTTCCGGGTGGACGGAACCGTCACCGCGGGGAACTCCTCCCAGACCAGCGACGGGGCCGCCGCCGTGATGGTGATGTCGGCGGAGAAGGCCGAGCAGTTGGGCGTCAAGCCCATCGCCGTCTTCCGCTCCTTTGCCGTCGGCGGCGTCGATCCCGACATCATGGGAGTCGGTCCGGTGGTGGCCGTTCCCAAGGCCCTGAAGCTGGCGGGACTGTCGCTGGATCAGGTGGACCTGGTCGAGCTGAACGAGGCCTTTGCCTCCCAGTCGCTGGAGGTGATTCGCCGGCTCGAGCTGAATCCGGAGATTGTGAACGTCAACGGCGGTGCGATCGCGCTGGGCCACCCGCTGGGCTGCACCGGCGCCAAACTGACGGTATCGATCCTCAATGAGCTGGCCCGCCGCAAGCAGAAAATCGGCGTCGTCACCATGTGCATCGGCGGAGGCATGGGTGCGGCCGGCGTGTTTGAGATGGTATCCTGAAAAACCCTAAAAGGAGGAGAAGAAGGATGTCGACGACCGAAAGCGTGGCCAAAAAAGGGGGCGGCTTCCTGCTGGAGCGGCCGGCTCCCGAGGAGATTTTCACCCCCGAGGACATCAACGAAGAGCAAAAGATGATCGCCAAGACCACCGAAGACTTCGTCAAGGAGCAGGTGTGGCCGGTTCTGGAGGAGATCGAGAACCACAACTTTGACCATACCGTGCGCCTTTTGAAACAGGCGGGGGAACTGGGACTGCTCGGGGCCGATGTACCGGAGGAGTACGGCGGTTTCGGACTGGACAAAATCACTTCCACCCTGATCACCGAGAAGATCTCCCTCGGCCGCTCCTTCGGACTCAGCCACGGGGCCCACGTGGGGATCGGGAGCCTGCCGATCGTCCTCTTCGGCAATGAGGAGCAGAAGAAAAAATACCTCCCCGCCCTGGCCACCGGCGAGAAAATCGCCGCCTACGCCCTGACGGAGCCCGGTTCCGGTTCCGACGCCCTGGGGGCCAAGACCACGGCCAAGCTGAGCGAGGACGGCAAGTACTACCTCTTGACCGGGGAAAAGCAGTGGATTACCAACTCCGGTTTCGCCGATGTCTTCATCGTCTATGCCAAGATCGACGGCGAGAAATTTACCGCCTTCATCGTCGAGCGGGACTTCCCGGGGGTCTCCGTCGGTCCGGAAGAGAAGAAGATGGGGATCAAGGGATCTTCCACCCGGACGCTGATCCTGGACGAAGCCCGGGTGCCGGTGGAAAACCTTCTGGGCGAACCGGGCAGGGGCCATGTGATCGCCTTCAACATTCTCAACATCGGCCGGTTCAAGCTGGCGGCGGGCTGCCTCGGTTCCGCCAAGCGGGCCATCGAAATCTCCGCCAAGTACGCCCAGGAGCGGAAACAGTTCAAGGTGCCGATCGCCAAGTTCGGATTGATCCGGGAAAAACTGGCGACGATGGCCGCCAAGACCTATGCTTTGGAGAGCATGGTGTACCGCACCGGCGGATATTTCGAGGAGAACCTCAGCCAAGTGGAAGGGGCCCAGGGGGCGGACGTGGCCAAAGCCATCGCCGAATACGCCCTGGAATGCTCCATCAACAAGGTGTTCGGCTCCGAAGTGCTGGACTACGTGGTGGACGAAGGGGTGCAGATCCACGGCGGTTACGGCTTCATGCAGGAGTACGAGATC
>Ga0079224_100008839_pt1 | contig 13677 bp, 10 predicted proteins | sample Stecom2015_FD_80414 | JGI IMG/M metagenome (GOLD analysis project Ga0079224, IMG submission 80414) | Agricultural soil microbial communities from Utah to study Nitrogen management - Steer compost 2015 | ecosystem: Environmental > Terrestrial > Soil > Agricultural land | place: USA: Utah... | reverse complement strand
GCGGGGTCCCCGCTACGCGGCCCCGGCGCCGGTGTCGACCTACCCGCGCTGGAAGTACCACGGCCACCGCTACCGCCGGCCCTACGTGGTCCCCGCGCGACCCGCACTCCGCGCCGGAGGCCAGTGGGTGCTGCAGACCCGCGACGTCTGGGTCCCCGCCTACACCGATCAGATCTGGGTGGAGGGGGAGTGCTACCTGGACGCCTACGGCGCGACCCTGTGCGAGCCCGGTCAGTGGGTCTGGCACTCCTTCGAAGGCTTCTATGAGCCGCGCCAGGAATGGGTCTGGGTTCCCCACATCCGCCCCGGGCTCCACGTCCACTTCTGATCCGCCACCGTCAGACGGTCCGCCGCCGCCGCTTTGAGCCCGCGCTCAAGGGGGCGACTGCGTTCCGGGGACCTCGAGCCAGAAGCAGGTGCCTGCCTCTTCGGAGGAGGTGACCCCGATGTGGCCTCCATGCGCGGCGGCGATCTCGCGCACGATATAGAGGCCCAGCCCCAGGCCTTGAGGATTGCCCTCCTGGCGTCTCCTGCTGCGGAAGGGCTCGAACAGCTCGTCGGGGCGGACGTCCTGGATGACCGGCCCCCAGTTGTGGACCGACAGCCGCCACTGGGTGGGCTCGAGCTCGCTCACCACGGTGATGGGGCGCTCCGTCGGCGCATACTGACAGGCGTTGGCGATGAGGTTGGCCACCGCCTGCTCCAGGCGCTCGGTATCGGCGAAGAGCCGGCCGCTTCCGCGCGACTCGAAGTGCAGTTCGTGATCGGGGTACACCGCGCGCGCCTCGGCGAGCACCCGGCGTCCCAGGCGGTGGGGATCGCAGCGGGCAGGACGGATGGGAATGCCTCCGCCCAGTCGCGCCCGGGTGAGATCGAGGATGTCGCGGATCATCCGCTCCATCCGGGCGGCGCTGGCCTGGATGCGTCCCACCACCTGCTGCTGCTCGGCGTTCAGGGGAGAGCGCCGCCGGAGGGTCTGCGCCGAGAGGCTGATGGCGTTGAGAGGGGTGCGCAGATCGTGACCCAGGATGCCGATGAAGCGCTCGCGGAGCTCATTCTCCCGCGCCTGCCTCGACTCCATTTCCCGGGACTCGGTGAGGTCCTCGGAGCATCCCACGAGACGCAGCGGCCGACCTTCGGCGTCCCGGAGGATGATCGCCCGGTTGTGGAGGAGGACGTAGTGGCCGTCCCGCCGGCGGAACCGGAAGGTCGCACTCCAGATCCGTGCCTCACCCTCCAGCGCATGCCGGAAGCTGGCCATCACCCGGTCATGCTCCGAGGGATGCACGCAGCCTTCGGACCAGGCGGGGGTCAAGGCCTCCTCGGGCGTCCACCCGAGCACCGTCGTCAGCGTCTCGCCCCATTGGAAGCGGCCGGTGGCGACATCCAGTTCCCAGACCACCTCGCGGGCGAGCCCGGTCAGAAGCTTCCCGCGTGCCTCGAGCGAGGGGATGGCCCGCTGGGTGGGCCGCACCGCGGAGGCCAGCGCGGGTGTCGGCTCACCCCACCGGAGGCGGCTGCTTCCTCCGGAGGGGGGCGGGGTGGGGCGCGTGGCGGGCGCGGGGAGAGGGCGCTGCGTCGTGGCCTGTGACGAAGGCGGAGGGCTCGCCTCGCCGGAGAGGTGCAGCGCCAGCGACTGCTGGCGGGGGAGCTCTGAAGACGAGGCCGGGACGGAAGCGGGATGAATGACCGCGTTCACCGGAATTCGGCGCGCCCCTTCCAACGGGCGCAGGCGCACGGCCCCTTCCGTCGTCTCCGGCGGGCTCAGCTCCAGGATGACGTGCGCGCCGTCGCGCCGGAGTCGGGCGAGGAACGGCTGACCTCCCCCGGGGGGCCCGATCCAGAGGCGCCGCGCGTGCGCGTCTCCGGTCTCCACCACCTCCCGGAACGCCGCTTCATCCGGGCCGCCGGAGCCCTCGGCTCCCCAGACCTCATGCGGAACATCCAAAGCGCTGAGCAGGCGGCGTCCGGCCTCGTTGATCCCGGTGCAGCGGAAGCCAGCGGCGGTTCCGGGCGGAGCACCCGTGCGCTCAAAGCTGAAGCAGGCCTCAGTCCCCACGCCGTACGTGTTCGATTCCCACTCGCGCATTGACTCCCCCGACTGCGACCGCCCGCGGGACCACCGTGAGCAGCTGCTCTGCTGCTTAGCGTCACGCCGGAAGGGCTGCCAAGCAGGCGCAACACCGCGGGCCGGCCCATCACGACCGGCGGATCCGAAGGCTGTCAGCCGCTGGGCAAATGGTGCTCAAACCGGCCGGGAGAACGAGCGCTCAGAGGCATGCACGGGGAAAGGACGGGCTCAGTCCGCGGGCGGACGCATCGGAAATGGGCCTGCCGGTCCAGCTGTCCGGTTGCCGACATGAATCCCCGACACCCTGTCCCCTTCATCCTGTCTTCTATTCTCGGCTTCACACTTCTACTGACTGCCTGCACCGGAAATGTCGATGCACGCTGTGAGGACGCTGCCGACCCCGCCTGTCAGGACGGATCTCCCTCCGACAAGCCGCTGCCCGGAACGCCTCCGGGGCATGGCGACGACACCGGCCCCGACGAGGAGCCGCCCGACACCACCGAGCCCGGCGTGGAGCCGCCTCCGGAGGTGACGGACCCCGGTGATCCGCCCATCGGTGGAGAGCCGCCCGAGGCGCCGTCCCCGCCGTCCGCACCTCCCGGCTCCAACGCCGGCGTGGGCCGCCCCTTCGACCCGGATGACTACACCCGGCTCTGGTACGTGAGCACCTCCGGGAATGACTCCGCCTCGGATGCCGGAACCGAGGCGCGGCCGCTGCGGACCATCGCGCGGGCGATCAGCCTCGTCCGCCCCGGAGAGGCGGTCATCATCCGCGAGGGCGTCTATCCCGAGCGCCTGCGTATCGAGGAGCGGGATGGCACCGCTGACGCCCCCATCACGGTCCGCGCGGCTCCCGGCGAGACGGTGGTCCTGCGTGGCCGCTCCGGCGGAGACAGCGCCAGCCGCAACGTCATCGACGTCCGCCGCGCCCACTGGCACTTCGACGGACTCACCCTGGATCTCAACGGCGATCCCGCGTTCGCGATCCTCTGGCGTGAGGGCGGGAACCACGGCGTGCTCCGCAACAGCGTGGCCAAGAACGGCACCGCCGGCGCGGGCGTGAACGTGGCCCATGGCGCCTCGAACATCCTCATCGAGAACAACCGCATCCACAATTTCAGCAAGCCCAGCGACGACAGCCACGGCGTGTTCGTCCAGCCCCGCAGCTCCCGCGTGATCGTGCGTCGCAACGTCATCCACGACAACTCGGGCGACGCGGTCCAGTGCATCGGCTCCGAGGGTGGCGCCGCCGAGTCCGGCACCCCGTTCGATGATCTCCTCATCGAAGACAACGTGCTCCACGACAACCTGGAGAACGGGGTCGACATCAAGACCTGCACCCGGATCGTCATCCGGGGCAATGACCTCTACGGGCACCTCCCGAAGTCCACCAGCAAGGGTGAGGCGATCGTCGTGCACATGTCCGCCTCGGACGTGCGCGTGGAGGAGAACCGCTTCTGGAACAACGGCCGCGCGATCAGCATCGGCGGCGTGACCTCCGGCGCGGATCCCTCGAACGTGGTGGTCCGCCGCAACGTGATGTGGAGCGGCAACGCCACGAACGGTGGCGAAGCGGGCGGCATCCGCCTGGCCAACGTGAACGGCGTGGTGGTGTTCCACAACACCATCCACGACATGTCGGGCTACTGCATCTCGTACGGGAGCAGCGGCACGAGCCGGGACGTGACCATCGTCAACAACATCTCCAGCAACTGCGGTCTCTCGGTGCGGGCGGGAACGACCACCGACCGGGTCTTCGTGGACAACAACCTCTACTTCAACTCAGGGGGTGCGCTGACCTTCAGGCTCGGGAACTCGCAGGTGAACTTCGACCGCTGGCGGAATGACGGTGGTCACGACCGCGAGTCCCTCCAGGCGGATCCGCGCTTCGTGGACGCACGTGCCCAGGACTTCCGGCTCGCCGCAGGTTCCCCGGCCCTGGACCGCGGGACCGACGTCGCCGAGGGGTTCTGCGGGGCGCTGCCGGACCTGGGCGCACTGGAGTCCTGCCCGCGCTGAGCAGAGCACAATGACCGGCGCCTTCGGGACGCCGCACGCTGAAAACCGAAGCGGAGCGTCGCGGTGTGCGGCGCTCCCCGTTCCTTGTTCCAAAGCGACATCGCTGCACCGCGGCCGGGTGACGCTCCACAACCACCGAGCGGCGAGGCGTCCCGGCTGTCAGCGGAAGCGACGTCGCCGACGGCGGGCCGCGGCCTCGTGACAGCGCTGGACCGCCACCCCGAGCTGCACCACGCTGAAAGGGGGCGGGAGGTACACGCGGGCCCCCAGCGCCTTGGCGGGTCCCATGTCGGAACGATCCGGCGTTCCGCAGATGATGATGCGCGGTGCGAGCCGCTGGCCGGGACCGAGCAGGGCCTCGAGGGCCAGGGTCGAGGAGATCACCACGTCGTCCGCCGCCGCGCCGAGGACCCCTGCCTCATCCACCGCCTCCGCCCGGATGCCGCTCCCGCTGAGCGCAGCACCCAGCGCACCGGTCACCTCCGGACTCCATCCGTAGAGCAGGACCCTCCCGGGCTCCTGGAGCTCTTCGAAGGGGTCTCCGTTCGAAGGTGCCCCGGAGGTCACCTCCGGACCGGGCCCGTCGAAGGGAGCTCCGGGCGGAGGTGCCCCGGAGTTCACGTCCGGATCGAAGGGGATGACCGTTCCGGCCTCCGGGGAGGGGGTCCCGAAGGAGAACGTCGCCTCTCCCGCGGGCGCGAGCGCTTCATCGGAAAGCAGGGTTTCCCCCACCGGCGCCGGGGGACCGAACGCCGCGCCGGCGTCCCCGGTGGAAGGGAGCCCGTGAATCGGAACGTGGTGGCGTGCCTCCTCCGATTCGCCCTCGGCGGGGCCGTACAGCCGGGCAATCGCGCGATCCAGGGCGTCGTCGGCGGCGAGCAGCGCCCGGATGCGTGACTTCCCCGAAGCCGCGCAGACCGCGTCCAGATCATCCAGGGCGACCGGTGCCGCCGCCGCCACCACCAGGCATTCGTTGCGCGAGCCCTCGAGCGAGAGGGGGATCATCCGGTGTCGCTCGGCCAGGTGACGCGGCACCAGCCGGATGGGCGCGCGTTCCAGCGGATGGGTATCCAGTCGCACCACCGGGAGTCCGGTCTGGCGGGCCAGCGCCGCCAGGACCTGCTCCACGCTGCAGATGCGCCGCTCGACCAGCGTCTGGCCCAGGGGCATCCCCCACTGTTGGTGGTGGCCCAGCGCCGAGCGGAGCTGGAGCGCATCCACCACGCCCATCTCCAGGAGGATGTCGCCCAACCTCTTTTTCGGGGGTGCCATGGCCGCCGGCGAGTGTAACCGCCTCACCGAACGGACGCCCGCCAACGTCCCGACCGGGGATGATCTACACTCCGCGCCCGGATCACCGTGACAGCCCTCCCCTCCGAAACCCTCCCTGACGTGCCCCGGCTCTGGGTGCTCCCTCCGAGCAGCCCCCTGCATGGGCGCGAGCTTGCCGGCATTCCTCCCGCCCCCTCCCTCGACGCGGCCACGGTCGTGCTGCTCGACGCCCGGGAGTCGGGGGCCGAGGACCGGTTGATCGAGCTGCGCGAGCAGGTGGACGCCCGCCCGCTGCTGGTCACCGGTCACCTCCCGTTGGGGGAGGCCTTCGCCGGGGCCGACGACGTGCTGGATGTGGATGCGCTGGAGCGGGAGCTGCCCCTGCGCCTGTCCCTCGCCGAAGCGCGGGGCGAGCAGCGCCGGGAGATCGGCGTGCGGCGCGAGAACCTGACCCTGCTGCTCGAGGTGGCAGCCGAGTACGCCGAGCGCGGTGACGTACAGGTCCTCCTTCACGGGGTGACCCGCCGGTTGGCGGACGCCCTGGGGATCACCCGGGCCTCGCTGGTCCTGGTGGACGGTGAGCAGGGCGTGGTGGTCGCCGCCAGCGACGACGCCGCCCTGCGCGAGCACCGCATCCTCCTCTCGGCCTACCCCGAGGTCACCGAGGCGCTGCGCACCGCGCAGCCGGTGGTCCTCACCGACGCTGCGGATCACCCGCTGCTGGAGGGCGTGGCCGAGAAGGTCCGGGCGACCGGGATCCGCTCCATCGCCTCGCTGCCCCTCATCGTCCGGGGCCGGGGCTTGGGCGTCATGTTGCTCCGCGCCGGACGCGAGCGCACCGGCTTCCAGGCCGAAGAGATCGACTTCCTGCAGACCCTGGCGCACGTGACCGCGCTCAGCATCTCCAGCGCCCGGCTGCTCGAGCGGCTGCGCGGGGACAGCGAACGGGAGCGCAACGCCCGCATCGCCGCCGAGGAGCGGGCCGAACAGCTGGCGCGCTACGAGGGCTACTTCGCCCACCTCAAGGAGGGGGTGGCGATCGTCGACGCGGAGTCCAAGGTCCTCTCCCTCAATCCCTCCGGCGCGTCGCTGTTGGGCGTGAGCGCGACCGAGGCCCGGGAGCTCCACGTGGTGGAGCTGCTGCGTCCGCTGCACGAGGAGCACCTGCTGGAGCTGCTCTCCGGGGTGGCGGCCGGAGAAGCCCGCGCGGAGGACGTCGACCTGCGCATCCGGACCCTCTGTGGGCGGGGGCTGATCCTGTCCCTGGCCGCGGGGCAGCTGCACGAGGAGGGGGAGATGGCCATCCTCTCCTTCCGCGACGTCACCACGCAGCGCACGCTGGCCGACGAGCTGCGCAAGACCAAGGACTTCCTTGAGCGCCTCATCGACAGCTCGGCCGACGCGATCATCGCGGCCGACATGAAGGGGCGCGTCATCCTCTTCAACAAGGGCGCCGAGGACATCAGCGGCTACACCGCGCGCGAGGCACTCTCCGGCCTGCGCGTGGAGGACATCTATCCGCCCGGGGTCGCGCGCGAGATCATGCGGCGCCTGCGCTCGGGCGAGGACGGTGGGGTGGGGCGGCTGAACCTCACCCGGCAGGAGCTGCGCAACCGCGAGGGGGAGCTCATTCCGGTCAACCTCACCGCGTCGATCCTCTACGAAGGGGGACGCGAGCTGGCCACGGTGGGGATCTTCACCGACCTGCGCGCCCGGGTGCAGCTCGAGGAGCGGCTCACCGCGGCCCAGGTGAAGCTGCAGGCGAGTGAGAAGAACGCGGTGCTGGTGGCGCTCGCCGGGACCGCGGCGCACGAGCTCAACCAGCCGCTCACCAGCGTGATGGGGTACGCCGAGCTGCTCAAGCGCAAACTGACGGAGGGCGATCCGGCCTTCCGCTCCGTGGACATCATCTACCGCGAGGCCGAGCGGATGGCCGAGATCGTCCGCAAGATCGGCCGCATCACGCGCTTCGAGACCAAGGCGTACGTGGGCTCGGCGCAGATCGTGGACCTCGACAAGGCGAGCTCCAATGACGAGTGAGGCGCGCAACGTGTCCGCTCCCCGGAAGGAGCGAGCGCTGGCGCCCGACCTGGTGCTCGCCTGGCTCGAGGGACTCGAACTCCCCTCCGCGCTCTGTGACGACCGGGGACATCTCCTGGCGACCACCGGGTCCTTCGAGGCCCTGTGCGGGGGCGCGGTGCGACCGGGCATCGCCCTGAGGGAGCTCTTCGGAGACGCCCTCCCGTTGCCGAAGGAGAATGGCGACACCGAGTCCCATGAGGTGGACATCGCCGGCGGCCGTCTGCAGCTGCGCCTCCGCCAGCGCAACGGCGTCATCACCGTCGTCGCCCGGGCCATCGACGCCCGACCGGAACCCGCTGCGGCGGCCCTGTTGGAGCTCAGCCGGAGCATGCTCTCGGTCACCTCCGAGGAGATGCTGGTCGCGGCGGTCTCCCGGGGGATGAAGCGTCTCTTCCCCGGCGCCCGCTACTGCGTCCGCCTCACCGATCCGGAGACCCTGGAGCTCTCCAGCGTCTATTCGGAGGGCCGGCTCAAGCCGGACGTCCGGGAGGTCCTGGTCCTCAAGCGCAGCGCCCTGGAGAAGTCCGGGCTGACCGTGCCGCTGGATCCCGAGCGGGTGCCGGTGGTGGACAGCCCCCTTCCCACCCTCTTTGAGGGGACCCACAGCCCGCTGTCGGCGCCCCTGGTGGCGAACGGGCAGCTCTTCGGCGCCCTGAGGGTGGAGTCCCCCGCTGGCCGCGGTGTCGATCTGGAGGCCGAGCACGCCCTGCTGTTGCAGCTGGCCAACCAGGTCGCAGTCGCCGTGCGCAACGTGAAGCTCATCGAGGAGCTCACGCTCACGCGCAACTATCTGGCCGAGCTGCTCGAGGGAGCCAATGCCCTCATCGTGGTCACCGATCGCCAGCTGCGTGCGGTGCGCTTCAACCGGGCGATGCGGGAGATCTCGGGGAAGTCACCGGACGCGGTGCTCGGGACGCCGGTGCTGGAGCTGCTTCCCAGAAGTCGCCGCGAGGCCATGCGCGAGCTGCTCCTGAGGGTCCTGGAGAAGGGGGAGCCAGAGCACCTGCAGCTCGAGGTCATCGACGCGAAGCGCGAGCCGGTGCGGTTGAACCTGGCGCTCTCCCCGGTGCGCAACGCGCAGGGCGAGGTGGATGGGGTGATCGCCATCGGCCACGACCTGACCCACCTGCACCGGTTGGAGCTGCGTGCGCTGCAGAACGAGAAGCTCGCCGGACTCGGGCAGCTGGCGGCGAGCGTGGCGCACGAGATCAACAACCCCATGACCGCGGTGGCGACCTACGCCAGCGCGCTCTACGAGCGCATCCGCGCACTGGGAGCCTCGGCCGATGCGGAGAAGCTCAAGCGCATCCTCGAGGCCAGCGACCGGATCCTGCGCTTCACCCGGGATCTGACCACCTACTCCCGCCCCGGCAGCGGCAGCGATGCCCCGGTCCCCGCCGATCTCGGGGAGATCCTCGGGACCTCGGTCCGCTTCTGCGAGCACGTGGCCGCCGAGGCCAAGGTGGAGCTCGACCTGGTGGTTCCGGGTCCCCTTCCCATCCTCGCCGAGCGGGTGCGCCTGGGGCAGGTGTTCGTGAACCTGGTCACCAACGCCTGCCACGCGACCGCACCCGGAGGCCGCATCGTGGTGCGGGCGCGGATCGAGGGGGAGGAGGCGGTGGTGGAGGTCGAGGACTCCGGCGCGGGCATTCCCCGGGAGGCCCTGGGGCGCATCTTCGAGCCCTTCTTCACCACCAAGGCCCGCGGCGAGGGGACCGGCCTGGGGCTCTCCATCGTCCGGGAGATCGTGGAGAAGCACCACGGACGGATCACGGTCGAGAGCACCGAGGGGCAGGGCACGACCTTCACCGTGCGACTGCCCCGGCGGGGGGCCTGAGCTCAGTCGTAGACGCGCTTGTCGGTGATCTTCCCGCCGGCGTCGAGGGTGTAGACCAGCGGGACGCCGGTGGCGATCTCCAGGGCCACGACCTCCTGGGGGCTCAGGTTCTCGAGCCCCATCACGATGGAGCGCAGGCTGTTGCCGTGAGCCGCGACCAGGACCGTCTTCCCCTCGCTCAGATCGCCGCGGATCGCGCGATCGAAGAAGGGGAGGGTGCGCTGGGCGGTCTTCTCCAGCGACTCACCGCCAGGGGGCGAGACGTCGTAGCTGCGGCGCCAGATCTTCACCTGGTCCTCGCCATAGCGCTTCGCGGTCTCGGCCTTGTTGAGGCCGGCCAGATCACCGTAGTCCCGCTCGTTGAGGGCGGGGTCGCGGATGATGGGAGGACGCTGTCCGAGCTCCTCGAGCAACAGGCGCAGCGTCTCGTTCGCGCGGGTGAGCACCGAGGTGTAGGCCACATCGAAGGTCAGCCCGGTGCCCTTGAGATGGGTGCCGGCGCTGCGGGCCTCGGCCTCGCCCTTTGCGGTGAGGGGCACGTCCACCCATCCGGTGAAGCGGTTCTCCAGGTTCCACAGGCTCTGCCCGTGTCGGACCAGCACCAACGTCGCCATCGCGTTCTCCTCGGGTGAAGGGCCGTCAATCGGCCTCGAGTTCCTTCTTGAATTCCTCGGCCGTCAGCAGGCCCTTGCGCGCCATGATGCGCAGCAGTGCCCAGAACTTCCGCTCCAGCTCCTCCACCGGATCGGCGACGTCCAGGCCTCCCACCAGATAGGCCAGATCGCGATCCACCGAGCGGCGGGAGGCGGGTTCGGCCGGGGTGCCGACCACCAGCGCCTCGTCATCCTCCGGCACCCAATCCGCAGGGAGGGGCTCGCCGGCCGACAGGGTGACGTCCTCCTCCTCGTCCACGACGTGGAGCGCGCCACCACCCGGGCGCACCACCTCTCCGGGAACCTGATCGGGATCGACCTTGTGGTACCAGCGGAGGATCGCCCGCTTCACCGCGGAGGGCGTGGCCAGGCGCGGCTGCACCTTGAGGCCCGTGGTGAACTCGATTTCCTCGATGGCCGGGACGTTCAGGGGATCGGTGATGGCCACGCTCAGCACCTTGCGTCCTCCCCGCGGCGTCTGCAGCGCGTAGGGGAAGAGCGCGTGCTGGTCGCAGAAGCGCGCCCGCAGGGAGTGCACCGCGCCCCACTCCGGCTGCACCGTGGAGAGATCGACCTGCGGGATCCGCAGCGCCTCACTCAGGACCTGACAGAGCGCCTCCTCGCTCAGGGCCCCCTGATCCACGAGGATGGTGCCCAGTCGCGCACGGGTGGTGCGCTGAGTGGTCAACGCTGCCTCGAGTTGGGCGGGGCTGATCGCGCCCCTTTCCAACAGCAGTTCACCGAGTCGCTTGCGCGCCAAAAGGGGCCTCCCAATGCTCTGCCGCCAGGGAAGCGAGCCGTGGTCCGACCCCTTCCCTGGTTACAAAAATCCTAAACGTTTCCGTGACTTAGCCCGCAGGCCGCGTTCTTGACACGATTTTTTTGAGCGGTCTATTGTCACCCGTCCACGATCTGTTTCCGCAGACTTGAGTTTCCCTTCTCTCCCCCAGCAGACCCTCAACCCGACCCGATCCGGAACCACGGCCCTGCCCTGAAAGACGGCCCGGTTCGGTCAGCAGGCGTCCGCAAACTCGGAAGCAGACGTCGGCATCCACCCGGAGGCTTTTGCCAGATGAACGCCCTCACCCACATCGCCCTGCTCGCCGCTGCCGGTAGCGACAAGCCCTTCTTTGAGATGCTCGCTGAACGCTGGGAGGCCGGTCGGTGGGGTATGTACCCGATCGCGGCCTGTCTGATCGTCGTCGTGGCGATCATCATCGAGCGTGTCTACGTGCTCTACTTCAAGGCCCCCATCGACAAGGGGGCCTTCCTGCGTGGCCTGAAGAAGCACATCTACGCCGGGGACCTGGACAAGGCGATCAACTACGTCGCCGGCCAGAAGACCACCCCGCTCACCAACGTCGTGAAGGCCGGCCTGATGAACGTGCCGCGCGGCGAGGATGAGGTCCAGGCGGCGCTCGACGAGGCCAGCCTCCGTGAGACCCCGGCCCTCGAGGCCCGCACCGGCTACCTGGCCATGCTCGGTAACGCCGCGATGCTCTCCGGTCTGCTCGGGACCGTGTCCGGTCTGATCATGGCGTTCGAAGCCGTGGCCAACGTCGACCCCGCGGAGAAGGGCACCATCCTCGCGGCCGGTATCTCCGAGGCCATGAACTGCACCGGCTTCGGGCTGCTCACCGCGATCCCCGCCCTGGTGGCGTTCTCGGTGCTCATGGGCCGCACCCAGGCGCTGGTCAACGACATCAACGAGACGTCCGTCTCGGTGCTCAACCTCATCGTGAGCAACCGTGACAAGTTCAAGGGCGCCTCGGTCACGGCCTCCGTCGACGACTGAGCCGCTGACCGGCTCTTCCGCCATGCCTCCGGAGTGCTGATCCTTCCGCCTCCGGAGTCTGGGGCCGGCAGTTCCCAACGGGGAGCCGCCGGTCCACCGCAGCCTTCTCTCGCCACACCCGGAGACACCCCATGGCCTCCATGGACGTTGGACCCCAGAAGGGCAGCAAGAAGCCCCTGGACGTCAACATCAACGTGATTCCCATCATCGACCTGATGGCGGTGATCATCTCCTTCCTCCTGCTGACGGCGGTGTGGACCCAGGTGGGTCGGCTGCAGGTCGCGCAGGCCGGCGGGGCCGGGGAGCCCTCCGAGGAGGCGGTGAAGACCACCCCGGTCACCCTCCGCCTCACCGAAAAGGAGGCGAGCCTCAGCGTCGGCGCGGTCGCCCCCGAGGTCTTCCCCCTCAGCCGCAATCCGGACTCGAAGCTGCTGGATCTGACCGGCCTCACCGGCCGCCTCCGCGAGGTCAAGACCCAGCTCCCCGAGCAGGACACCATCACCATCCAGACCGAGGACACGGTGCGCTACGAGGATCTGGTGCACGTGATCGACGCCTCCCGCGGCGCGGGCCTCAAGAGCGTCTCCGTCCAGGCCACCGCGGGCTGACCGCCCCTCACCCGTTCAACGAGACTTCACGCATGGCGATCAAGGTTCCCGGCAAGCGGTACGGCAAGCGGCTGCGCAAGTCGAAGGTCTTCGGCGGCGGTCCTCCCGGAGGGAAGGGCGCGAACAACGTCGACCTGAACATGACCCCGCTCGTCGACATGTTCGTGATCATGGTGCTCTTCCTGATCGCCAACTTCTCGGCGACCGGCGAGATCATCAACCAGAGCCAGGACATCGAGCTCCCCGAGGCCAAGCACGTCGAGGGGCTCCAGCTCACCACGGTCATCCGGGTGTCGATGACCGACATCTACGTGGAGACCGATCCCATCGCCAAGGTGAGCGACGTCCTCGGCGAGGAGTACCTGAACATCCCGGCGCTCGAGGAGAAGCTGCGGACGGTGAAGGCCGACTACGAGAAGCTCCACGCCTCCACCGGCAAGGAGTTCACCGGCGACATCAACATCCAGGCCCACAAGGATCTCTCCTTCAACGTGATGAAGCGGATCATGTACAGCGCCGCCGTCGCCGGTTATGGGAACATCAACTTTGCGGTGAACGGAACGCCTCCCGAAGAAGGGGTGGCGGCCGCGACCCCCTGAGCGCCCGCGTCTGGATGAGTGGACGGGAGAACGCCCGTCCCGCGCCCCGCTACGGAACCCGGCATCGAAGGTCGGGAGCCGGCGGGGCGTCGTCATGACGGGCGAACCCTGAAAGGCCCCGGCATGCGCTTCAAGGCGATCCTCTTCGATCTCGATGGCACCCTGGTGGACTCGCTGGCCGACATCGGCCAGGCGATGAACCACGCGCTGGTGCTGCACGGCTGTCGGCCGATTCCCCTCAACGACTACCGCGGCCTGGTGGGGGACGGCGTTCACAACCTGGTGGCGCGCGCCCACCCCGAAGGCACCCCCGAGGCCCACGAGAGCCTGCTCTCGAGCTTCCGCGCCTTCTACGCCGACCACCTCACCGCCAGCACCCGGCCCTTCGCCGGCATCGAGGCGCTGTTGTCCACCTGCGCCCAGCGGGGGCAGAAGCTCGCGGTGCTCAGCAACAAGAGCCACGCCTTCACCCAGGCCCTGGTGCAGCGCCTGCTCCCCGAGACGCCATTCGAGGCGGTCTGGGGGGAGCAGCCGGCGCTCTATCCCCGCAAGCCCGCTCCCGAGGCGGCGCACGCCCTGTGTCGCGAGCTGGGCGTGGAGCCCTCCGAGGCGGCCCTGGTCGGGGACACCGTCTACGATCTGCGCTGCGCCCTGAACGCGGGCCTCACCCCGGTGGGGGTCACCTGGGGCTTCCGCAGCCGGGAGCAGCTGGAGGCGCTGGACCTCTCCGGCGTTCAGCTC
>Ga0079224_100008838_pt1 | contig 13678 bp, 14 predicted proteins | sample Stecom2015_FD_80414 | JGI IMG/M metagenome (GOLD analysis project Ga0079224, IMG submission 80414) | Agricultural soil microbial communities from Utah to study Nitrogen management - Steer compost 2015 | ecosystem: Environmental > Terrestrial > Soil > Agricultural land | place: USA: Utah... | reverse complement strand
GCGTGGTATCGGGAGAACGCGGCATGGTGGGAGGCGGCCGCCGAGTCCGCCTATCGCGAGAGCGAGGCCCGGATCGCTGCGTGGGCCGCGCGGGGTTGAGCCGTGCGCGGCGGCGCTGAGCCCTGCGACGCGGCTGGGCGGCGCCCCCGGGCGTAGCCCGGGCGCCGTGAGGCGTCAGAGCCGTACATCGAAGCGCGTGCCGGCATCCGGCGCGCGGACGTAGGCTTCGACCTGGGGCCTGCGACGGTCGAGGTCCCCGAGCGCTTCGCGGGCCTCGTCGCGCATCCGGGCGAGCTCTTCACGCAACTGTTGGTCGTGATCCCTACACTGCTCGAGGAGCAGCCGCACCTCGCCGATCAGCCGATCTACCTCTTCCCTGTTTGTGCGGTCTTCGGAGTCATCCCCCGTCAGGTCGTCGTCGACGATGGCATCGATCCGTCTGGCGACAGCGTCGCGCTCCTCCGCCAGCGCGCGGAACCGCTCGAGATCGTCGGCGCGCAGCGCCTCGATCTGCGCCACGATCAGCTCCGCGTAGCGGGCGTAGCCGGCGCGGCGAAGCCGGAGCGCGCCAACCGGGTAGATCACCGGATCACCTCTGCTGTTGCCGCGACTTCGGTCGCCGCCCCTCGTGCCTTCGCGGCCGCGTGCACCCAGGCATCGTGGAGCGAGGCGACCATCTCGATCGTCCTGTCCAGACGCGCGCGGTCCAGGTCCCGACCGACGATCAGGATCTCCCGCGAGAAGAAGCTGTAGAGCGCAGCCAGCCGCGAAGCGATCTCGCCGCCCGCCTCGAAGTCGAGCGAGGACATCAGCTCGAAGATGATCTCCGAAGCGCTCGCCAGGCTCGCGGCCTTCCCCTCGAGGTCGCGGGCCTCGATCTGGGCCGAAGCCCGGCGAAGGTGGTGGAGGAGCCGCTCGTACAGCAGCGGGACGAGTTCTTCACGGCTGCTGCTCAGCACGCGAACCTGCTGGTATGCCGTGATCTGGCCGTTACGATTCATGGCTGCCTACCGTGTGCCGATCTTGGTTTCGCGGGCCTCGGTTCACGAACCGCCGCCCAGCGACGCGAGCTGGGCAGCCAGCCACTGCGATTGCGCCATCGCCCGAGCGAGCGCCTGTTCCATCGCGGAGAAGCGACGGACCAGGTACTCTCTCCGCTGCTCGAGGCGGCTCTCGAGTTCATCGATCCGGCCGTGCATGGACCGCACGCTCGCGTCCAGCCGGTCGACGATGCCGCGGATGGACCCATCCCCGGTCCCCGTCAGACGCCGCACCACCTGTTCGAGCTCGCCGGCGATCCCGCGGCTGAAGGTGATCTGCCCCACCACGCCGGTGTCCGTGCCATCGTAGAAAAGGACGAGCCCCTCGACCGGCGACCCAGGCGCCCCGGTCAGAGTCTGGCCCTTGCCGGTGGCGGCGTGCCCCCCGATGGTCCCCTCGACGTCGAGTCCGACGTAGGTACCCGCCTGGATGCCGAGGGATGCCGTGCCGTCGGCCCCGCCGGCCACGAGCTCGATGTCGAACCCTTCATGGGAGCCGTACGCTTCGTGGACGAGACGGAGCTGACCGCCCTCGACGCTTGCGGTGATCCGCGCGGGATCACGCCCCTCGACCCGCACGTCCAGCGAGCCGAACGGGGACTCCTGGCCGCCGTCCACGCTGACCGCCAGCTCGAGAAGGCTGGAGCCCTCCTCCGCCGCAGTCACGGTCAACACGCCGTTCTCGATCCGGACGGTCGCGCCGGGGCCGAGCTGCGCCCGGATCGCATCGACGAGGGAGCCGAGCGTCTGGGTGCTCGCGTCCTGGACGGTGAACGTCGCCAGGAACGACTCCCCGTTGGCCCGGCGCCCGGAGAAGGTGAAGACCGAGCCGTCGGCGATCCCCGCATCCGTGCCGTCGGCGTTGAAGAGCGACGCGAGCGGCGTGGACGCGTCGGCGACGGTCGAGCCGTCGGCTGCGGCGTAGAGGGTCGTGCCGGCCGTGAGGGTGCGACGCGTCGCGGTCGCGAACTCGGCGTTCAGCGCGTCCACGATCTGCTGGAGCGTCATCCCGTTGGACAGCGCCACCGTGTACGCCCTGCCGGTCCCGCGGTCGCGGACGACCAGGGTGTCCGGCGTCGCATCGTCGACGTAGACGCCCGTGAAGCCCGACCCCACGACCTCGGCTCGCGCTGCGGCCCGCGTGATCTGGACCGCGTAGGAGCCCGAGGCCGTGGCCGCCCCGTGCGTCAGGTACCGGAGCCGGGAGACGGACGAGCTGGTCTGGACCCCGAACAGGCGCGCGACGGCTTCGGGATCGCTGCGGAGCGCCGCTTCGAGTTTGGCGGCGTCGAACGTGTATCGCCCGTTGCGGTCTATCTCCACGCCGATGTCGGCGAGGCGCGTGTACGCACCGGCGATCTCCGCGGGGATGCGCGTCTCGAGCGCCTGCCGGATCATCGACTGCATGCTGCGCAGCACGCTGTCGCCCGAGAGCGGCGGCCGCGCGGCGCCTTCGACGGTGGAAGGCGTCTGGCTCCGGACGAAATCGGCGATCGCGTTGTACGCGTCGACCAGGGACCGCACGGCCGCGACGGCGCGGGAGACGTCGTGCTCGACGGTGATGGTGAGCGTGGTGTCCGGCAGCGCGGTGGCGAGGCTCAACGAGAGCCCCGGGACCACGTCGGCGATCGTGTTGGACGGGCTGCGCACGTACGTCCCGTCGATCTCGATCTCGGCGTCGGCGCCGCGGGTGATCTGCCGGGCGCGGCCCGCCTGGACGACGGTCATCTCCCCGAAGTCGAGGGAGCCGCCGCCCTCGTTGTGGGCGACGATCGAGAGGGAGAGGCGGCTGTCACCGCCCTCGTCGTCGGTGAGGACGAGGCGCCCGTCGGCGGAGATCGAGGCCGTCGCGGTGCGCGCGCCGGCGCCGAAGCCGTCGACGGCGTCGTTCAGCCGGTCGAGGAGGTCCCGGAGCGTGGTGTCCGCCTCGATGGTGAAGTCGAAGGCGACGCGGGTCCCATCGGCACGGGTCCCGGTGATCGTGAGGGTGTCGCCGACCTGGACGCCGGCGTGGCGGCCGTTCACCCAGAGGTCGGTGAGGAGGGTGTCGGCCGTGGCCGGGGTCGTTGCATCGCCCGCGGAGAGCCGGCCGCCCTGGAGCTGCTGGGCGATGGCGCCGCGCCCGCCCTCGAGGACGCCGAGGGCCTCGAGGATGCGGTTCGCGTCGCCGAAGCTCGTGGTGCCGCGGATGTCGAGGCGGTACACCGTCGCTCCGCCGACGACCTCGGAGATGACGGAGGCCTGGACGCCGCTCCCGGCGTCGGCCGCCGCGGCGTTGATGGCGTCCGCGATGTCCTGGAGCGACATCGTGGCCAGGTCGATCGCGACGGTGAAGCGGGAAGCGCCGGAGCCGAAGGCGACGGCGCCGGCGGCGGGCGGCGCGGCGAACCCGCGCAGCGCGGCGACGGCCGTGGACGCGCCGGAGAAGGCGTCGCTCCGGGCGCCGCTCGACGTAGCATGCTTGATGGACGTGGTTTCGTCGAGGAGCCCAAGGGCGCGGAGCACGCCGCTCGCGCCGTCCACGAGGTCGATCCCGGCCGCGCCGGTCCGGTCCGCGGTGAGGATCAGGCGGTGCTGATCGGGGCCCGTGGAGAGGATCGAGGCCGTCAGGCCCGTGGGGCGCGACCCCGTGTTCGCCCGGTTGATGCGGGCGACGATGTCGTCGAGCGAGTCGGTCTCGGAGACCTCGACCCGCACGCCGCCGATCAGGAACTCGCCCGAGAGGCCCAGGGCGTCGGTGCGGGACGAGAGGACGTTTCCGCTCAGCTTCTCGGCCGCCGCGACCCCGAGCACGCGGACGGTGTGCGTGCCCGGCCGCGCGCTCTCCGAGGCGGACACCGCGAGCGGCGCGGGGACGCCGACCGGCAGGCCGCCGAGAGAGGCGCGGTAGGCACGGAACGCCAGGCCCGTGCGGAGCGACTCCAGCGCGGAGCCCAGCGCGGAGACCCGGGACTCGAACGCGGCCCAGGCGCCGGAACGCGACTCGACCGTCTTGATCCGCGACTCGAGCAGGCGCACGGGCGCGCGCTCGAGCTGCATGATCTGGTCGACCATGTCCTGCCACTGAACTCCGCTGGCGAGGCCGCTGAACGAGACGGTCGAGCTCATGGGTCCTTTGCGTGGTTCCGGGTCCTATGCCGAACCCCGGAGCCGGCCGGAGCCGACCCCGGGGGTTTCGGCGCCGGTATCGTTTACTGCAGGAGCCGCAGGACGAGCTGCGGCGCCGCGTTCGCCTGCGCGAGCATCGCCATGCCCGTCTGCTGCAGGATCTGGTTGCGCGTGAACGTGGTCATCTCGGCCGCCATGTCGGCGTCGCGGATCGTCGACTCCGCGGCGGAGACGTTCTCGATCGCCGTCCGCACGTTCGTCAGCGCGTAGTCGAGGCGGTTCTGCGCCGCGCCGATCTGGCCGAAGGCGTCGGAGACCATGCTGATCGCCCCGTCGATCGCCGAGATCGCGGCCTGGGCGTCGGCCTTCGTGCCGAGCGAGTGGGTGTCGAGGCCCAGGGTCTCGAGCCTCAGATCGAGCGTGCCGAGCTCGATGTCGTCCGCGCCGGCCGCCCCGTTCTGACCCTCGTTGCCGCTGACGCTGACCATGAAGGTGACGGGCGTCCCCGCGACATCGAAGGAGTGGCTGGCCCCGTCCGTGAGCCCGGAGATGGAGATCCGGATCCCGAACTGGGTGAAGTCCAGGTCGTGGGCATCGCCGAGGACCCCCGTGCCACCCAGGTCGATCGTCTGGGTCGTCGTGCCGTCGGAGAGTGAGATCGTGTCGTTGGTGCCGCCCGAGCCGGCCGTCGCCGTGAGCGTGTAGGTGCCCGCCACCGCGCCGCTCAGCGTGATCGTCGGAGTCAGTGTCCCGAAGTTCAGGTTCTCGATCCGCTGCCCCCACGACCCATCCAGGAGCGTCTTCCCCTGGAACTTCGTCGTGTCGACGATACGCGTGATCTCCTCCTGGAGCAGCGCGAACTCCGCCTGGATCTTCAGCCGGCCATCGTCGGACGTGTTGTCGGAAGCGGCCTGGACGGCGAGCTCCTTCATCCGGTCGAGGATGCTCGCGATCGTCTGGGCGGCACCCTCGGCGATCTGCAGCGCCGAGCTGGCCTGCTCCGCGTTGCGCGCGGCCTGGTTCATCGCGCGCAGGTCGGCGCGCATCTGGTTCGCGATCCCGAGTCCGGCGGCGTCGTCGGCCGCGCGGTTGATGCGGTAGCCGGACGACAGGCGGCCGATCGACCGCGCGATGGCGGTGTTCGTCTGGCTCAGGATGCGCTGCGTGTTGAGCGCCGGGACGTTGGTGTTGATGCGCATGGTGATTCTCCTTCCCTGAAGTTTGCGCCGCGGAGCGTCCCTGCTCCGCCCGGCCGGCCACCCACCGGCCGCTGCCTAGATTATCGGCGCGCGACGGGCGAACTTTAGGCGGGCGGGCGAACTTCATGCGGGCGGCCGACCCGGGCACTCACGCAGGACCACGGCTCGGGAAGCCGTTGACGTTAGCGTCGCAAAGTCCTATCCTGTCGGCGATTCCGGCTTCCGCCAATGGGAGCAGCGCGCGACAATCCCCTTTTTCGTTTCCTTCACAAGTCGGGTCCATGGACGTCTTCGTCGCCCGGCAGCCGATCTTCGACCGGCACGACCGCGTCGTCGGCTACGAGCTCCTCTACCGCGATCACCGCGAGAGCCAATCCGCGCCGTCACACGTCACGTACGACATGTCGAGCCGCGTCATCGTCGACGCATTCGTCGGGCTCGGCCTGCACGAGCTGACGGAAGGCATGCCGGCGTTCATCAACTGCAGCCGGGAGCTGCTGCTGTCTGGCACGATCGAGCTCCTCGACCCCGGGATGGTCGTGGTCGAGATCCTCGAAACGGTCGAGCCGGACGACGCGGTGGTGGCGGCGTGCCACATGCTGGCGGAGCGGGGCTACCGAATCGCGCTGGACGACTTCGTCCTCGACGAGCGCTGGACGCCGCTCCTCGGGCTCGCGGAGATCGTGAAAGTCGACGTGCTCCAGCGAACCCGGGACGAGGTCGCCGCCCTGGTCGACCGGATCCGTGGCTCCGACGCCTACCTCCTCGCCGAGAAGATCGAGACCCGCGAGGTCCTGGAGTACTGCAGGGCCCTCGGGTTCGACATGTTCCAGGGTTACGTCTTCCAGCGGCCCGAGACGGTCGCGGGGAAGGACCTCACGACCACGGAGGTCCAGGTCCTCAAGCTGATGAACCTGGTCCGCGATCCGACCTTGCCGGATGCGTCGCTGGAGGAGGAGTTCGGCCTCGATGTCTCGTTGACGTACAAGCTGCTCCGGATCGTGAACTCGGCGACGGTCGGCGGGCGCGGGATCCGCTCGATCGGTCACGCGATCCGCCTCCTCGGCCGGAAATCGCTCTACCGCTGGCTCGCGCTGATGCTGGCGGCATCGGCCAGGAATCGGGGACGCATCGGGGTGGAGCTCCTCCAGACGGCGCTGATTCGCGCGCGCTTCTGCGAGCTGATCGGGTACCGCATGGGCGACCATCGCGTCAGCGGCCCGCTCTTCCTGGTGGGACTCTTCTCGCTGCTCGACGCGATCCTCGGGGCGCCCATGGAGCGCATCCTGGAGAGGCTCGAGCTGGATCAGGACCTGCGGGACGCGCTCGTCATGCGTGCGGGCCTGTTCGGCACCGTCCTCTCGCTGGTCGAGGCGTACGAGGTCGGGAAGTGGCACGAGCTCCCGCGCCTCGCCTCGTCCATCCACCTTCCGACTTACGTTCTCTCTCCCAGCTACCTCGAGGCGCTCAGGTGGTCGCGGGAGCAGCTCCCGAGGCTATCGGCGTGAAACGAGTTCGGCGCGTCGCGGGCGCCGGGGCGAATGCGTTTCGGATCGGGGCGTGTCCGGACCTCCGGATCAGTCCGTCTCCACGGTGAGGCGCCGTTCGATCACGGCGCGGAGGAGGGCGGGGTTCGGGTCCTTGAAGGGGATGAGGATCGAGACACGCCGGTTCGCGGCGTGGTACGGGTCGTCGGGGACGCGGAGCTTTCGGTCCGCGTAGCCGCGCACCTCGAGGATGCGATGGGGCGCCAGCCCGTTCTCCTCCATGGCCCTGCGGGCCGCGTTGGCCCGGGCGACCGAGAGCTCCCAGTTCGTGTACCTGCGGGTGCCGTACTGGGCGGCATCCGTGTGACCCTCGATCATGATGTCGTGGTCGATCCGCTCGAGCGCCCGTGCGATGACGCCGAAGATCTCGACGGCGACCGGCCGGGGCTGCTCGGACCCGAGGTCGAAGAAGACCACGCCGTCATCGGCCTCGATCATCTCGATCCGCAAGCCGTCGTCGGTGATGACGATCTCGACCTGCGCCTCGAGGTCGATCGCGGCGTAGAGTTCCTCCAGCCGCTCCAGGATATCGGCGCGGATCTCCTCGAATCGCTGCCGCTGCACCTCGCGTGAGGCGATCCGGATGCGCCGCAGCTCCGCCTGGATCGGTGAGTTGCCCACCGCCAGGACGTTCGTACCGGCGCCATACGCCTTCTTGAAGCCGATGGGGTTGCTGAAGTAGCCCTCGATGAGCTCCTTCACGTTGGCATCCATGGTCACGATCCACATGACCAGGAAGAACGCCATGAGCGCGGTCACGAAGTCGGCGTAGGCGACTTTCCAGGAGCCGCCGTGGCTGCGGCCACCGTGCGTCGTCGTCTTCTTGCGGACGACGACGATCTTCCGATCCCGGTCCCGCACAGCCATATTACGCCGCCCTCCGGCGGGTCAGTCGCTCGAGCTCGGCGAAGGAGGGTCGGTTCTCGGGCTCGATGTTCCGGCGAGCGAACTCGACGGACGTGATGGGCGGATCGCCGCGCGAGAACGAGAGGAGCGCCGTCCGGATGCAGGCAAGGTAGGCCTGCTCGCCGCGGACCCGACCCTCGATCGCCTGGGCGAGGGGGCCGAGGACGCCGTAGGAGAGGAGCACGCCCAGGAAGGTGCCGACGAGGGCGGCGGCGATGCTCTGGCCGATCTGCGCCGGCGAGCCTCCGATGTGGCCCATGGTGATGATGACGCCGAGGACCGCGGCGACGATGCCGAAGCCGGGCATGGCGTCGGCAACGCGGCTGATGGCGTTGGGGACGACCATCGCCTCCTCGTGGTACCGGTCGAGGTCGAGGTCGAGGATCTCCGAGAGGTGGTGGTCGTCGACGGCGCCGGTGAGGAGGACCTTCATGGTGTCGGACAGGAAGTACATCGCCCGCTGATTGGAGTGAAAGGACGGGTACTTCCTGAAGATCGAGCTCGACTCCGGCTCTTCCACGTGGGATTCGATGCCCACGAGGCCGTCTCGGCGCGCGGCGTAGAAGGTCTCGTAGAGGACCTGGAGGAGCTCCGCGTACGTGTGCCGGTTGTAGGGGTCGGGCCTGAACAGCGCGAGCGTATCGGAGATCATGCGCTTCACGACGCTCGGCTTGTTGCCGATGACCACCGCCCGATGCCCGCTCCGCCGATGATGAGGAACTCGGTGACCTGGGCGAGCACCAGGACGTTCCCGCCGTGCATGGTGAAGCCGGCGAGCACGCTACCGAAGACGATGATGAAGCCGATGACGGTGAACACGGCCTGGCAGCTCCCTCATCCGTGAAGACAGAGTCCTGGGCCCACGTGCCAGAGTATCGGCGCGTGGGTCGAGGGACTGGAGTCCGGGGCCGGCGTGAGCGCGGGACGCAGGAGGAAGCGAGATGACGACAGGGCTGGAGCGGGAGGAGGCAGCGATCGAAGCAACACCGGAGTGGCGGGCGGCTGCGGACTCGATCCTGGGCGGGATCCGGCACGATCTGAACGGCCGGATCGGCGTGGTGTCGGGGATCGCGCAGCTCGCGCAGCTCGACGGGACGCTGGACGCGGAGCTGTGCGGGACACTGGCCGGAGAGGTCGCGCGGCTGGAGCGGATCAGCGAGCTGATCGGGTTGGTCGCGGGCGAGCGGGAGCCGCTCGAGGCGCTGGTCCGGGCATCGGATCTCGTGAGGGACGCCGTCGACCTGGTGCGCCGCCACCGGACCCTGGGTCAGGTGCCGATCGAGGTGGTATACGAAGACGACGGCTTCGTGCTGGTCCAGCGCTCGCGGGCGGTGAAGGCGATCGTCGTGCTCCTGGCCGCGGTCGCCGGCTCGGGTGCGGCCCGGGTCCGGATCGCCCGCGGAGACGGCAACGACTTCGTCCAGGTCGCGATCGCGGGTGCAGGGGGCGATGCCGGGGCGGGCCGGGACGCCCGGCTCGAGCAGGCCATGGCGGCGGTGCGGCCATCGATCACGGCGCTCGGCGGCGGTGTGGAGTGGCTCGACACCGGGATCGGACTCCGCCTTCCGATAGACGCCGGCTGACCGGATCACGACGCGAGAACGCCGCCTCGAACCGACGCGGAGCGCCACGCTTCGAGCCGCGACGAGCGCAGCTATCTCTCCCGCTCTGCCCCACGCGAGGCGGGGCGGTCGGTTCGGTCCTGGCGGGTTGGTTGCGGTCGGTGTTGGTCCGGGTGGGCCGCCGGTTCCGGCCGGTCCTCTCTGGGGGGCGGCGGCGGGAGCCCCTCCATCCATTGCGACGCGAGGGCGGCCGTGTTCGCCCTCCGGTTCTCGTCCGCGATCTGCTTGACGATCTCCTCCCTTACGATCCCGACGTTGCCGGGCGCCTCGATTCCGAGCCGGACACCGCGAGAGTCACACGCTACGACGACGATGCGGATGCCGCCGTCGATCAGGATGGCGTCCCCGGGGCGCCGGCTCAGGATCAGCATGCCTCAGACCATGTTCAGGAGCGATTGGAGCATCTCGTCCGCAGTCGTCACGACGCGCGCTGCCGCCGCGTAGGCCGATTGGAACTGGATGAGCCGGACGAGCTCCTCGTCCGTCTGGACGCCGCTCACGCTGGCGCGGCGCGCCTCCGCGTTCTCGGCCAGCGTCTGGTGCACCGTGGCGGCGTCTCTAGCCGAAGCGACGGCGAGGCCGAGTTCGGAGACCCAGTTCGCGTAGGCGTCGCCGATGGTGCGGTTGCCGAGGTGGACAGTTTCGGGCGTGTCGCGAAGCTGCGCAAGAGCGCGGGCGACGTCGTTCGCCCCGGGGCGATGCTCGCCGTTGGGGCCGGCGGTGCCCGCGGCGATCGCCGTCGCGTCCGCGGCGACGACCGTGGAGAGTGAGATCGTCCGGGCGGTGACGCTGACGAGCGTCGGGTCGCCGTAGTCCTCGAAGAACGCGACCCCGGTCTGGCCCTGGGGGTTCGTCCCTCCCGCGTGCAGGGAGTTGACGTGCTGGACGATGGCGCGGGCCAAACGGTCCAGCTCCGCCTGCCGGGCGGGCAGGTCGTCGTTCACGACGCCCAGGAGCGCGCCGAGCGTGCCGCCGGGCGCCGGGAGCCCCGTCCCTTTGGCGGTGTGGAGCGTGAGGCGCCCGGCCGTGGAGTCGACCTCCACCACACTCGCATGGATCCCGTCGACCAGGCTCACGCCCTGGACGTAGACGCCGATTCCTCCGTTCTCCCGCTCGATGACCTGGATGTCGACGAGCGACGCCATCCGATCGAGGAGGCGGTCCCGCTCGTCGCGCAGGTCCGGGGCGCTGGTGCCGCCGCTCTCGGCGGCGATGATGCGCTCGTTCAAGCGCGCGATGGCCTGGGCGAGCTCGTTCAGCTCGCCGACGGCCGCGCCGATCTTGCTCACGGCGAAGTCCCGGGTCTGGTCGATCACGGCGCTCAGATGGTGGAACCGATCGACGAGCGCCTGGCCCCGGGCGCGGATCGCGATGCGGGCGCCGATCGAGGACGGATCGTTGGCGAGATCGCTCCAGGCGTTCCAGAAGGCGTCGAGCGCGGCGGCGAGTCCCGTGTCGCCCGGCTCCCCGAGGGAGCTCTCGACCAGGCCGAGCAACTCGTAGCGCGTGCGATGCTCCGCGGCGGACGCGGACTCGCGGCGGACCGATGCGTCGAGCAGCGTGTCCCGGGCGCGGGTGACGTCTACCACCTGCACGCCCGTCCCGAGGGAGCCGTACGGCGTCGCGACAGGCGTGGCCTGTACCATCTCGGCGCGCTGGCGCGAGTAGCCCTCCGTCGTCGCGTTGCTGATGTTGTGGCCCACGACGCGGCTCGCGTACTGGTGCGCGACGAGCGCGGAGCGCGCGGTGTTCAGGATGCCGAAGAGACTCGATGCCATGTCACACCTGCCGATCGATCAAGATTCCGTGGCCCCGGACGTCCGCCACCGGTTGCGCGGACGCGTCGTAGCCGAGCGCTGCGACGGCGCCGCCGAGCAGCGCGCGGAGGTGCTCATCGCCGGCACGGAGCGCGGCCTGCAGCACCCGGCGATTGAGGGCGATCTCCCGCGAGACGACGCGCGCGGTCTCGACGAGGCGGTCCCGGGCGGCGCAGAGTTCGTCCGTGCACCGCGAGCCCAGCGTCGCCTCGAGGTCGCCGAGGGCGACGTCTTCGGCGCCGGCGAGCGCGCCGACCAACGTCCGGCGTCGGCGTCGGGCCTCGGACATCGTGCGCAGGATGCGGTGCGCGGCGAAGACGCTGCCGTTGATGCGATCCAGGTCCCCCATCGCCACGCCCTGGCGCTGGTCGTGGAGCACCTGCTTCAGCTCGCGCAGGAGCCGCTCCTCGGTAACGAGCGCCTGCACGAGCGCGTCGATCGTGACGTGAGAGCCGGCTGGCGCCGTGTACGCCATGGTCGCCGTCGGGTTGATCACTGCGAACCTCCACGGAGCTGGCGATAGAGGGCCGAGGCGATCGAGCCGTTCATCCTGCCGGCGGCGATCTCGGCCAGATGCGCGTCCATCATCGCGGTAAACATGTCCTCTCCCAACCCGCCATCGACCAGGCCACCCTCAGGGATGGTCTCGCGCATCGCCCTGAGCACCTGCTCGAAGAAGACGCCCTCGAGCTGGGCGCACGCCCTGCGCAGCGCGGCGTCCTCGTCGAGCTGGGCGGGCCGCGACGTCGTCGGCCCGACCGCACCGCCGATGGGACCGTTCATCGGACGCTCACCTCCGCGGCGAGTGCGCCGACGCTGCGCAGCGACTCGAAGATCGCCGCGATCGCCGAGGGCGGCGCGGCGACCGCGTGGAGCGCGGCGGCCACGTCCTGGACCGTCGTCCCGGGCGCGACCCGCACCACGCCCGGCGTCCAGGAATCGGACGCAGCGCTTCCGCCGATGGTGAGCGTGAGCGACCCATGGCTCACGACCGCCTCGCCCACGACGAGGTCGCCGCCGGCGACGACGGTGCCATCCCGCCCGTCGATCAGGATGCGGGGACGGCGGTCGCGCTCGACGCGCAGCTCGCCGATCCGGCTCAGGAGCACGGCGGGCGGCTCGTCCTCCGGGAGCGCGAGAGCGATCGAGCCCGGGTCCTCGACCGTGGCGGTGCCCGGCCCCAGCTCGGCGTTCACGGCGTCGGCGATGCGGATCGCGGTGCCGAGGTCCGGCTCCCTCAGGAACAGCCGCGAGGTGCTGGCGAACCGCGGCCGCGGCAGGTCGGTCTCCAGGAGCCCGCCGTCGGGGATGCGGCCCGTCGTCTCGACCGTCGCGTATCCGCGCATCGAGCCGCCCTCGCTCATCAGTATCGGCCCCTGCGCCGTGGCCACGGGCATGCCGCCCACCTCGGCGACCAGGGGCGTGGTCCAGAGCACGCCGCCCCGGAGCGAGACCGCGTCGCCGAGGGACGACACCTGCACCTCGAAGCGGCCGCCGGCGCGCTGGTACGGCGAGACCTCGGCCGTGACCAGCACCGCCGCGACGTTCCGGGTCCGGAGCATCTGCTCCGGCACCTCGATGGAGAAGTTGCGGAGGAGGTTCACCACCGACCGGACCGTGTGCCGCGCGCCGTAGCCGCCCATGGCCCGGTCGCCGGTGCCGTCGAGGCCGACCACGAGGCCGTAGCCGACGAGCCGGACCGGGACTTCGCTCTCGGGGCGGGTCAGGTCGCGGATGCGGACCTCCTGCGCCGCCGCCGGGGCCGCGAGTCCCAGCCCGACGACAACCAGTATCGGCAGGACCAGCGCCGCGTTGCGCCACGACCGCGCGCCACGCGGCGTCGCGTCACCGCGGTGGTTCATGGCCATATCCATCCCAGGATCCGCCCGAGGACGCTTCCCTTCGGGTTGCCGAGCTTGCCGTTCGAGTCGTAGGAGATCACGGCGTCGGCAATGCGCCACGACTCGACGACGTTGTTCGCCGGGACGTCTTCCGGCCGGATCAGGCCGGAGAGCCTGATCTCCTGCTCGTGCTCGTCGATGACCATGCGCTTGGTCCCCTCGACGCGGAGCACGCCGTTCGGCTCGATCCCCACCACGCGAACGGTGATCTCGGAGGTGAGCCGGTCCTGGCGCGTCGTCTGGCCGCGCTCGGTGGACTCGCCCGCGCTCCGGCTGCGGAACGCGCCGTTCACGTTCCCGTTCGCGGCGGCCGGCCCTGTGACCGAGTATCCGCCGCCCAGGCTCAGGTCGCGGCTCCGATCCCGCTTCGCTGTGGAGTTCTTGTTCGCCGAGGCGAGGGTGTACTCGTCGATGAGGACGGTGATGATGTCCCCCTCGACGAAGCGCCTGCGGTCGGCGGTCCAGTCCCAGCGCGAGGCGCGCGCCCGCGGTGCGGGTGCCGCCGTCTGGGTCGGCGCGGTCGGCTCCGCCGTCTGGG
>Ga0079224_100008836_pt1 | contig 13678 bp, 12 predicted proteins | sample Stecom2015_FD_80414 | JGI IMG/M metagenome (GOLD analysis project Ga0079224, IMG submission 80414) | Agricultural soil microbial communities from Utah to study Nitrogen management - Steer compost 2015 | ecosystem: Environmental > Terrestrial > Soil > Agricultural land | place: USA: Utah... | reverse complement strand
TAAGGGCGGAAGGGGGCGAAAGTCTATTCCACTGCAACTGCTGCGAGGGCGCGTGGGTTGGCCGTGGCGAAGATGGTCTCGTTGCCCTCGTGCGGATCGGACGGAACCATCAGCGAAAGCACGAGCGACACGCCGGCCATGGCCGCGCCGACCAGGAACACCGCCGCCGGATTGGCCACCCAGATCAGCCCGAAGCCGACCGGCAGGCAGACGGCGGCGATGTGGTTGATGGTGAAGGCGACGCCTGCGGTGGGCGCGATGTCGGCCGGGTCGGCGATCTTCTGGAAGTAGGTCTTCATGGCGATCGCCAGCGCAAAGAACATGTGGTCCGCGATGTACAGGCCGGCCGCCACCCACGGGTTCTGGACGAACGCATACCAGGTGAACACGCCGATCAGCCCGACGTACTCGAACACCAGCGCCCGGCGTTCGCCCCAGCGGCCGATGAGCGCGCCGATCTTCGGCGCGAACACCATGTTGAAGGTCGCATTGGCGAGGAACAGGGCGGTTATGGCAGGAACCGAGTAGCCGAATTTCTCGACCATCATGAACCCGGCGAAGACGATGAAGATCTGCCGCCTCGCGCCGGCCATGAAGGTGAGCGCGTAGTAGAGCCAGTAGCGCCTGCGCAGGAAGAGCTCGCGGCGCTGGACGACGCCGCCGCGGAACTGCGGGAACGCCACCGCCAGGAACAGCACGATCGCGAGGGTGGCGATGCCGGCGCCGGCGTAGGTCCAGACGTAGTCCAGCGCAATCCACTTCCAGGAAAGGAAGATCAGTCCGTAGGCGACGATCGTCGCACACGAGCCGGCGGCGATGATGCGTCCCAGGCCGCGTGGGGCCTCCGCCTTGGGCAGCCATTGCAGCGCCAGCGACTGGTTCAGCGTCTCGTAATAGTGGAAGCCGACCGACATCAGGAGCGTGGTGGCGTAGAACGCGTACGACATCGGAAACAGGCCGGTGATCGCGGTGCCGACGCCGAGCAGCGCCAGCGAGACCAGCGCAAGGACCTGCTCGCGCATGACCAGCAGGACGAAAACGGCCGTGAAGGCAAGGAAGCCGGGAATCTCGCGGACCGACTGGAGGATGCCGATCTCGACGCCGGTGAAGCTCACCCGCTCGATGGCGAAGTTGTTGAGCAGGGCATTCCAGGTCGCGAACGAGAACCCGTTTGCGAACGCCATCAGCATCAGCATGACGGCCGGCGTGCGCCAGCCGCTTGACGGCGGAACAGGCAGATTCTGTGCTGGGGTGGCGAGAGGCATGGCGGCTTATACCACGCGAGTTGGGCCGCGGTATCGCTTCATCAGGTGAACACGTCGGACCACAGCCGCTGCATGCTGGCGGACCGCCGCCGACATGCTACGTTATCGCAGTCTGTCGGGGCTGAAGAGGGACCGCCATGTTCAAGACCATCCTGTTGCCGATCGACCTGGAGCAAGACGGCTCCTGGGGCAGGGCTCTTTCCGTTGCCGCAAGGATTGCGAAGCAGGAGGGCGCCAGACTCCACCTCGTCACCGTCATCCAGGTGCCGCCGGCGATCGTCGCCCAGTATCTTCCGTCGGGTTACGAAGGTGCGGCAACGAAGGCGGCAGCAGCGTCATTGGAGGCGATCGCCGGCAACGTGGACATCGGCGAGGGCAGCGTGACCACGCATGTCCTGCATGGTGTTCCCTACCGCGAAATCCTCAAGGAGGCGGAACGGATCGGCGCCGAACTGATCGTCCTTGAATCGAACCGGCCGGGCATGGGGCACTTCCTGCTCGGCAGCAATGCGGCAAGGATCGTTCGCCACGCCCGGTGTTCGGTATTCGTCCTGCGGTCCGGCGACAGGTAGCCGCCGGTTGCCGCCGAACGTTCGGTGTCAGAATGCTGCTGCGCGTGTCTGCGCGGCGATCGAGCGGGCGGACGCCACCACCCGGCGGCGCAGCTCGCCGTCGGTCTGGCGGTACACCCGCTTGATGAGCGGACGCAGGTGCTTCAGGTAGATGCTCGTGTGCAGGTGCCCGACCAGCGTGTTGGCGGCGACGAAATTGTGGACGTCGATGGCCGTATCGGTCCACGGCAGCTTGTATTCGTCCGCCGGCGCCATCAGGTCGTAGCGCTCGAACCCGTCGCCGATGCAGGTGCTGATCGTGCGTTCGATCTCGATCTTGCTGGGCGATAGGTTGGCGTATGCAGGATCGAATGACAGCATGTAGTTGAGGTGATGGCGGTTGAAGCGCAGGCCGAGCTCGATCGCCACCGCGGCCCCGTCGATGCTGACGATCGAGGCGGCGGCGCCGGCCTGTGCCTGCGGGCCGCAACCGAGCGCGATCATGAACTCGGCGAACTTCGGATCGCTGACGACCGGGCTGACCAGCCCCTTGTCGCGCAGCCACTGGCGTTTCAGGGAGACCACCCGGCGGACGGCGGCGGCATACTCCGGGCCGTCGCTCACGATCTCGAACCGGAAGTCGCCGCGCTTGCTCGCCGCCTTGAGCCGCTTGCGGATCCGAGACCGCTTGCTGCGCTCGAGCGAGGCGAGGTAGCTTTCGGGGTTGCCGCCGAACGCGCGCAGGTCAAGCGAATGGCCAGTGGTGGCATCCGAGGTTGACTCGCATCGATCGCTCAGCAGCGAGTACACGTTCGCATCCGCCCTGACGTGGCGCAATGAAATGCCGTTCACGTCGCGCCACGACCGGATTGCGATCCAGCCGGACTGGAGCCACAGCCGTGCGTTCACGGCGGGATCCACCAGCGCGTCCCCGTACTGGCCGAACGGGTCGGTCAGCCAGCGCAGCGTGCGGAAGGGACCATGGCTCGTCACCATGAGTGGCCACAGCATGACGAGCTTGCCACCCTGGCGTCCAGTCAGGATGCGCAACATGGTCGAGCTGTTTCCGGAAAGGTAGACGTTCGCCCAGGCCGCGTTCCAGGCATAGGTCTGGAAGAAGTGGTGACCGGCCCCGGCGGTACGTTCGAGGCTTTCCCATTCGGTCTTCAGCGCGCGCAGGCCTTCGAGTGTCGATACGATCTCGATCCTGCCCCCGTCTGGCACATACGGCTGCGGACCGTCATCGTCTGCCCGGTCCAGGAGGCGCGCCAGGTTCCCCGGAATTTCCTGTGGCTCATCAAGGATTTGCCAACTGAGCGTTCGACCCTCGGACATTACACTACTTGCCTTTCGCGTGAATACGGGTTCGGAAGTACCCGCCGCAGTGCAAGAAGGTTGCCAGACAGAGGTTGAAGAAGGCTTCAGGGCCGAAGACGGCGTGGAGCGTGCGCGGTCAGCGACTGAGTTCGCGCATCGCCTTGTCGAGACCGTCGAGGGTAAGCGGATACATCCGGTCGGCAAAGATGCGGCGGACAAGGGTGGTGGAGGGCGTATGGCTCCAGTACTTCGCCGGTGTCGGATTGAGCCATACCGCCGCCGGATAGGTTGTGGTCATGCGTTCCAGCCACACGGCGCCGGGTTCGGGGTTCATGTGCTCGACCGAACCACCGGGATGCGTGAGTTCGAACGGGCTCATCGACGCATCGCCGACAAAGATGACCTTGTAATCGTGCGGAAAGGTATTGATCAGGTCCCAGGTCGGCATCCGTTCGGAATGGCGGCGGCGATTGTTGCGCCAGACCGATTCGTAGAGACAGTTGTGGAAGTAGAAGTACTCCATGTGCTTGAACTCGGCGCGTGCGGCGGAGAACAGCTCCTCGCAGACGCGCACGTACCCGTCCATTGATCCGCCGACGTCGAAGAACAGCAGCACCTTCACGGTGTTGCGCCGCTCAGGCACCAGCCGGATGTCGAGGTATCCCTTCTGCGCGGTCCCCTTCACCGTGCCGTCGAGATCGAGTTCCTGCGCCGCGCCGTCGCGGGCGAACCGGCGCAGCCGGCGCAGCGCAATCTTGATGTTGCGGGTGCCGAGTTCCACCGAATCGTCAAGGTCCTTGTAGTCGCGCCGGTCCCACACCTTGATGGCGCGGCCGTGCCGGCCAGCCGCCTGGCCGATCCGCACTCCGGCCGGGTTGTACCCGTAGGCGCCGAACGGCGACGTCCCGGCGGTGCCGATCCACTTGCTGCCGCCCTGGTGGCGCTCCTTCTGTTCCTCGAGCCGCTTGCTCAGCTCTTCCATGATCCTGTCCCAGCCGCCGAGTGCCTCGATGGCCGCCTTCTCCTCGTCCGTGAAGTAGCGTTCCGTCATCAGCTTCAGCCACTCCTCGGGAATGTCGAAGACGGCCTCTCCCGGCATCTGTTCGAGGCCCTTGAACACTTCGCCGAAGACGCGGTCGAACCTGTCGAGGTTGCGTTCGTCCTTCACCAGCGCGGCGCGGGAAAGATAGTAGAAGTCCTCGACCGAGCCCTCGACGACCCGCGCGTCCATGGCCTCGAGCAGCACCAGGTATTCCTTCAGCGTCACGGGCAGGTTGGCGCGACGCAGGGCATGGAAGAAATCCACGAACATGGTCGGAAGCTGATAGCGTGGCGGATCGGTTCGATCCAGTGAATTGCGGTCGTCAGGCAAGCCCTGCGATCAGCGCGACACCCCAGGCCGCAAGTGCCACGCCGACCATCCTGCTGATCGCATGCCCGTATGGCACAGCCTTCTCGATCAGCACATAGAGGGCAAGCCCGGTGATCCAGTAGATGTTCATGATGCCGCCGACGAACAGCAGCCCCATCAGGAACCAGCAGCACCCGAGGCACCAGGCGCCATGGTCGATGCCCATGCGCAACGCGCCGATGGGGCCGGGCCGCCAGTGCCGGCTGATGAAGTCCAGCGGCGAACGGCAATGCCTGAGGCAGGCCTGCTTGAGTGGCGTCAGCTGGTAGAGGCCGGCAACGATCAGCACGGAGGCGGCGAGATAGGTGCTCCCGACTGCCATCATCGGCGTAAGGATGCCGGTTTGCTCAAGCCCCCACTGGACGCCGGTCGCCACCAGGCTGAAAACCGCCCAGACAAGCAGGTAGCCGGCGACAAACACCCCGGTCGCGACATGGGGGTTTCCGAGTTCGCGCTGCTTGCGGTTGAAGGTGGCGAACAGCAGGATCATCGGCGACGCTGCCGGCACCATCATGGCGATCATCATGATCCACCACATGAAGACCATCAGCACGGCGTAGGCCGGTGTCCACGCCACGGGCATCGCCATGCCCATCCCCATGGCGCCGGGCATTCCGGACCGTTCGGTCATGGCCGTCATGCTCATGCCGGTGCCGGCGCCGGTCAGCGTCCATGCCCAGGCCAGCAACGCCACGAGCGCCAGTCCGCCGGCAACGATCAGCCGGTCGCGCCTCAACACCGCTTCGAGCAGCGCCGGATTTGCGGCTGACGTCGGTATTCCGGCCATGTCTGATCGCCACCGTCAGGCGTGCAGCGGTCCCCGCGGCGTCATGTGCATCACGTAGAGATGGCTGTGACGTCCGGACCAGTCGAGCGGTATTGTTCCCATCGCCCTCGTCGTGCTGCTGGCGACCTCGGCCTCGTGGTATTCGAAGCCGTGCGGCAGCACCATCCGCGCCTGGTGCTCATCACCGGTGACGGGATTGCGAATCGGCTCGACCATCGCGTCCACGATACCGGGGACGGAGAACCGGCCGGTGCGGGCGGCGATATCGGCTTCGAACCGGATCGGCCTCAGCAGCGGCTCGTGTACCGTCTCCAGCGTGGTGGCGAAGACGTTGAACACGGTGGCGCCGGGCTCGCTCTCGCGACCCGAAAGAATCGTCAGCAGGCCGTCGCACTGGTCGGCGGTGAGGCTTTCGTCAAGCACGATCAGCGCCTCGCCGTGCCCTTCGTGAATGGCGCCCGGCCAGGCAAACTCGGCGACGAACTTCGCGCCGGCAAGATCGATCCCGTCAAAATGGCCCTCGTCGACGCGCATCGCGACGGCGGCGCGGCAATCGCCATTGGTGGGCAATGCATTGAACTGGCAGGGGCAGCCGTAGGCGCAACTGCAGGTGGCGATGAACGGTCCGTTCAAGGCCCAATCGATACCGGTCATGGCGGTTTCCTCCGATACCGCCCAGCCCGCGCCCGTGTGCTCCAGAGACAATACAATCGCACAGCGCCGAGCCGACCACAATCAACAAATGGGGGCAGGCGCCACGGCCCGGTCCGGTCGCGTTGCCGGCCGTTCGGGCCCACTAGCCGCCGTCAGCCGGGACGAAACGCAGAATTTTTCCGTTAGCTTCATCGGTGAGGGCATATACGGCGCCGTCCGGCCCCTCTTCGACGTCACGGATGCGGACGCCGAGCTCGAGGCGTTCGGCCTCTGCCGCCGATCCGTCGGCGGCGATCTCCACGCGCACGATGGCCTTTCCGCTCAGCCCGCCGATCAGCATGCTGCCGCGCCAGCCGGCGATTTCCCCGCCGGTGTAGAAGACCATCCCCGATGGCGAGATCACCGGCGTCCACTGGTACGCCGAGCCGGCGAGTTCGGGCCGCGTCGGCGGGTCGGGGATCCTGCGGCCGTCATAGTGATTGCCCCAGCTAACGAGCGGCCATCCGTAGTTGCGGCCGGCCTCCGGCCGGTTCAGTTCGTCGCCTCCCTTCGGGCCCATTTCCGCCACCCAAAGGTCGCCGGTATCGGGGTGGATGGCGGCAGCTTCCAGGTTGCGGTGCCCGTAGGACCAGATCTCGGGCAAGGCGCCGTCCCTGTCGACAAAGGGATTGTCGTCCGGCACCGAACCATCCGGGTTGATGCGCACTATCGTTCCGAGGTGATCGCTCAGGTTCTGCGCCGGGTCGAACTGGAACCGTTCGCCAAGGGTGACGAACAGGGTGCCGTCGGGCGCAAAGACGAGGCGGCCGCCGAAATGGTTCCTGTGCGCGACCTTCGGCTGCTGGCGGAAGATCACCTCGACGTCCCCGAGTCCCGCCTCGCCCAGTCGCCCCCGGGCCACGGCTGTCGAGGCACCGCCGTCGCCCGGCTCCGCAAACGACAGGTAGACAAGCCCGGTCGTCTCGAAATCCGGGTCGAGGGCCAGGTCGAGGAGACCTCCCCCCTGTGCAAACACCTCCGGCACGCCGTTGAGAGGCGGCGATGTCGTGCCGTCAGGGCTGATGCGCCGCAGTCGCCCGGGCCGTTCGGTAACCAGCATGTCGCCGTCAGGGAGGAAGACGATGCTCCACGGGTGTTCGAACCCGTCGGCTACCGTCTGCACCTCCAGGGCGCCAGCCTGCGTCCTGATGAGGGTCTGCTGGCTCCACGCCGACGGGGCGAGACCCAGCACCGCAAGCAGTACGAGCGGACCAGTTCGGATCATTCGCGGCCTCCCGGTCTCGTTCCCCGGCCGCCATATCGGACGTGCACGCCCCGCGGCGGCCCCGGCGGGAACCGTCGGATCGCATGCGGTTCAACACGGGAACGCGTCCGGGCGTTCCGAAACGCCTGGGGCGGCGGCCGGCGATGGCTCTTCGTTGCCGCCGAGCCGCACCCGTCAGCGGAACGCCGCCGGCGGCGTGACGCCGAACCGTTCGGCGTAGGGCCGGACGTTGTCCCAGGATTTCGCGAGCACCGCGACCCCCGATTCCCGCTGGCGCCGCCGGGTGGCGGCGGCGCGTTCGCCGGGCATGCGGATCGCGTCGAAGCCTGGCGCCCTGGGCGAATTGCGCAGCAGATCAAGGTAATCCTCGGTCCGTTGCCGGAACTCGGCCGCATCGACGAACGCCGCCGGATCGGTTGCCCAGAACAGGTGGCCCTGCGTGCGCGTCTCGCCCTCCGCCTGCCATCCGGCCAGCTCGAGCCCGACGCCGCTGCCGGTGAGCGGCCCGCACAGCAGCGCCACCACCAGTCCGAGCCCGAACCCCTTGTGGCCGCCGAGCGGGCTGATGGCGCCGGCCTGGATCGCCCTGGCATCGGTGGTCGGCCGGCCGTCCGGCCCGAGCCCGGAGCCGGGGGGCAGGGGGGTGCCGCTGTAGGCGGCCTGGCGCACGCGCGAACTCGCGACCGCGCTGGTGGCCATGTCGAACACCAGCGGATCCTCCGCCACCCGCGGAATGCCGAACGCGATCGGATTGGTGCTCAGGAGCTTCTGCATCCCGCCGTGCGGATGAACCAGGGGCGGGCCCGACGTCATCACCATGCCGATGACGCCGGCGCGCGCCATGCGCTCGGCGTAGTAGCCGATCATGTAGATGTCGGTGGCGTTGCGGATGGCGACGGTGGCGCTGCCCAGGTCCCGGGCCTTGGCGATCGCGAGATCGGCGGCCAGCACGCCCGCCGGCTGGCCCATGCCGCGCCGGCCGTCGATCAGGACGGTGGCGCCGTCGTCGCGCACGACCTCCGGTTCGGCGTGGCCGTCGATGATCCCCCGCTCGAGGCTCTTCAGCGTGTAGGGCAGATAATCGAAGCCCTGCGGGCCGACGCCCCTGAGGTCGGCATCGAGATGCACATCGGCGGCCACCGTTGCCGCCTTCTCGGAGGCGCCGCCGGCGACCATGAGGTCGACCATGAAGCGGTGCAGGGCCTGCGGCTCGACGATGATTTCGCGTGCGGAATCCGACATCACTCAGCATCCGGAATTGTCGATCGGACCTTCTTACCTGTCGCGGCGCCGCACCGGAATACCGATTGCTCGATGCGAGCTTCGTGCTTCGTCAATGCGCCGCGACCGGCTGCGGTGCCGCCTCGTCCGGGGGCGCGGCCGGTTCCTCCAGCAGCGACAGGAAGGTCGACAGCGCCGTCGACGGCCTCGCCGACGCGGCGGTTATCAGCATGTGGCGCGACACGTAGCTGAAATCGCGTGCCTCGACCGGGCGCAGCTGCCCCCGTTCGACCCACGGCCGCGCATAGTGGTCGGGCAGGAAGCCGACGTAGCTGCCGGTGAGCAGCAGGATCAGCATGCCCTCCATGTCGTGGACGGTGGCGCGATGCGCCTCGGCGGGAACCCGCGCCGAATCGAACTGCTCGTGGTAGCTGCGGACGACAAACGCGGCGCGGGCGATCTCCGCCGTGGTCGGTTCGCCGCGCGACGGGTCGAAGAAGGGATGACTGGCGCCGCAGTACAGCTGGTGGTGCTCCTCGAGGATCGGCAGGAAGTCGAGCCCGCTCACCTTGCGCACGTAGGGGACAATCGCGGCGTGCATCTGGCCGCCGGTGACGGCGCGCTCCAGTTCGGCGCGGGAGGCGATGACCAGTTCGACATGGACGTCGTGATCGAGCTCGTTGAAGCGCCGGAGCGCGCGGACCAGCGGGAAGTCCGGGTGCGACACCAGGCAGTCGACGGTGCCGAGGACCAGCTTGCCGGCGATGCGCTTGCGCAATGCGGCCATCGAGCCGGAAAAGTCGTCCAGCATCGCCAGCAGCCGCTTGGTCTCGTCGTAGACGGCGCGGCCGCGCTCGTTGAGCCGGAAGCCGTTGCGGCCACGCTCGCACAGCCGGAACCCGAGCCGCTTCTCAAGGTCGGACATGTGCAGGCTGATGGTGGAGCTGCCGACGTTGAGCGTCGCCTGCGCGCCGGCGTAGCCGCCCGCCTCGACCACCGCCACGAACACGCGCAGGAGCCTCAGATCGACATCGCGGACGCGTTTCACCAGGGACCTCCCTCCGGTCCGGTAGAGTTTGAAGAAGGGCGAAGTGAGTTCGAGACAATTCCCATTTTTCTCGAACCTCGCCGCTTCTATCATCCTGGCCGGACCGCCTCAACAGGCGCAAGGACAAGCAGGATCATCAGGGGGTGCCGATGCCACTCGAGAGCGACCGCCAGATACTCGACGTCGCCGAACATACCGAACATGTGACCTTCCAGAAGTCGTCGCGTCGCACCCGCAGCGGGTTCGAGCTGCCGATGCTGCTGCACGACAGGCTCGCGTTCTCGCCGGAGGAGTACGTGCGCCGCTTCGACCTGATCCAGGAGGCGATGGCCGCCCGCGGGCTGGACGCGCTCCTGGTCCGCAGCCCGGAGAACATCACCTACCTGATCGGCTACGAGACGCCGGGCTACTACAAGTATCACTGCGTCGTCGTTCCGCGCGACGGCGAGCCGGTGTTCCTGGTGCGCGACTTCGAATGGCTCAACACGCCGGAGTTCGCGTGGTCGACGCGGATCGCCAAGGTGTTCGACTGGGATCACCCGCCGTCCGTCACCGCCAACGTCCTGCTGCAGCTCGGCCTCGGCTCCGGCAAGCGGATCGGCGTCGAGAAGCAGAACTTCTTCTACACCGTCGACGAGCACGAGACGCTCAGCCGCGACCTGCCGCAGAACGAGTTCGTCGACGCCACCCAGATCCTGTGGGACGCGCGCATGATCAAGTCGGCCGAGGAGGTGGCGATGATGCGCCGCTCCGCGGCCCTCGTCGACAAGGCGATGCTCGCCGGCTACGACGCCACCCGCCCCGGCGCCACCGGCGATCACATCAACGCCATCGTCAACAAGACGCTGCTCGAGGAAGGCGGCGAATACATGGGCCTGCCGCCGTTCGTGCTGGCGTCGGAGCGGAGCTGCCTGCCGCATCAGACCGGCGGCCGCAATGCGCTGGCCGAGAACGACCTCATGTACTTCGAGATCTCGGCCTCGCAGCGCCGCTATGCGGCGGCGCTGATGCGCACCATCTTCCTCGGCAAGCCCAAGGACGAGTGGCTCCGCGCGGCGCAGGCGTGCATCGACGCGACGACGGCGGCGCTCGAGTTCATCAGGCCCGGCGTCACCGCCCACGAGGCCGACACCGTCGCCCGCGAGGTCACCACCAGGGCCGGCTTCGGCGACTATCACCGCAACCGGCTCGGCTACTGCATCGGCGTCAACTATCCGCCCGACTGGGGCGAGGGCGAGATCATCTCGCTGCGCCAGGGCGAGGAGCGCGAGCTGGTTCCCGGCATGACCTTCCACATGCCGCCGCTGTGCCTGAAGTACCGTGAGTACGGGATCGGGTTCTCGGAGACCATCGTGGTGACCGAAACCGGGTGCGAGCGCTTCTCGAAGCTGCCCCGCGAGATCGTCATCAAGGCGTGAACGGCGGCCGGGCGAGCGTCGCCATTGATGGCGACCGGCTCCTCGCGGAGCTGGAGGAACTCGCGGGCTTCGGAGGCAGGCCGGACGGCGGCGTCGACCGGCCGGCCTTTTCCCCGGCATTCGTCGAGGCGAGCCGCTGGCTGGTCGCGAGGATGACCGAGGCCGGGCTTGCCGCCCGCATCGATGCCGCCGGCAACGTGATCGGCAGGCTCGGCCCGGCCGGCGGGCCGACCGTCGTCTGCGGCTCGCATATCGACACCGTCCCCGCCGGCGGCCGGTTCGACGGCAGTCTCGGCGTCCTCGCTGGCCTCGAATGCGCCCGCCGCCTGAAGGAGACGGGCGGGTCGCCGCGGCGTGCGCTCGAGGTGGTCGCGTTTGCCGACGAGGAGGGTGCCTACTTCAGTCTTCTCGGCTCGCGCGCCATGCTCGGCACCCTCCCCGTCGACGGGCTCGCCGCCGCCCGCGACCGCCATGGCGAGCCGCTCGCCGACGCCATGGCGCGGTGCGGCCTCGATCTCGCGCGGATCGGCGAGGCGGCGCGGCCGGCGAACGACTTCTCCGCCTACATCGAACTGCACATCGAGCAGGGGACGACGCTGGAAAGCCAGGGCCTTGCGGTCGGTGTCGTCGATGCGGTGGTCGGCATCGAGACCGTCGAGTTCCGGCTCGAGGGCGAGGCCCGCCATGCCGGAACGACGCCGGTGGATGCCCGCCGCGACGCCGGCCGCGCGGCATGCGAGGCGGTCGCCGCCGCCTATGCCGGGTTCGAGACCGCAGCAGGCGACGATTGCCGCATGACCTTCGGCGCGATGAAGTTCGAACCCGGTGCCAGCAACGTCGTCCCGGCGGTTTCCCGCACCATCTGCGAGGTTCGCGCCGGCGCCGTCGACAGCATGCAGGAGACGATGCGGATCGCGCGTCATGCGTTTCTCCAGGCCGCCGACCGGCACCGCCTCGCCATGGATGTCGAGCGGCTGGGCTACGACGTGCCGGCACCGATGTCACGCAGCATGATTGCCACGATCTCGGACGCCTGCCGGCAGGGCGGCCATGCCTTCACCATCCTGCCGTCAGGAGCGGGCCACGATGCGCAGGCCTTCGCGCCGGTGGTGCCGACGGGTATGATCTTCGCCGCGAGCCGGGACGGCATCAGCCATCACCCGGACGAGTTCACCGCACCGGACGCGGTGATCGCCGGTGCCGATGTCCTGATGCGCAGCATCCTGGCGCTTCTGGAACAGGAGAGGGTTCAGTAATGGCCACTGCCGATGTCGTGACCACCGATCGCTGGGACCGGATTGCACCACGTTATGACGAGGGCGTGGGGAACACCGCGTCAATCGGCGTCATCGCGCTGGCGACCGACCGGATCGGGGTGTGGGACCTCGAACGCTTCCTCGACCCCGTCGCCGGGCTGGCGGTGTTCTCCACCCGGGTACCGATGGCGGAAAGTGCGACGCCGGAGACGCTGGCGGCCATGGGCGGGCATCTCGCCGATGCGGCGCGCCTGATCGTGCCCGGATCGCGGCTCGACGTCGTCGCCTTCAGCTGCACGTCCGGCACCGTCGCCATCGGCGCCGACAAGGTGCGGGCGGCGATCGAGGGCGCACGGCCCGGTGTCGCGGTCACCACTCCGATCGAGGCCGCCGCGGCGGGTCTCGAGACCCTCGGAGCACGCCGGATCGCGCTGGTCACGCCCTATCTCATCCGCACCGCCGAACTGGTGGCCGGCTACTTTGAGGCGGCCGGCATCGACATCGGGGCGCTGGCGACATTCGACCTCGGAGGCGATCCCGACATGAACCGGGTCGCGCCCGATGCGATCGCCGCCGCCGCGGCCGACACCGTCGCGCGCGCGGAGAAGGTCGATGCGGTCTTCGTCTCCTGTACCGGGCTTCGCACGTCGCCGGTGGTCGGGCGGATGGAACAGGAGCTCGGCCTGCCGGTCGTCACCAGCAACCAGGCGCTCGCCTGGCGGTCGCTGCGGCTTGCCGGCATTCAGGCACCGGTGTCCGGCCGCGGCCGGCTGTTCGAGCTGTAGAGGACCGGCGCAGGCGTCAGTAGAAGCCGCCCCACGGCCGGATGCGCGGGCGGCGCAGCACCGGCTGGTAGGCGCCGAATGCGTCCTGGCGGTCGGGCACGATGATCGGCGGCTGTTGCGCTGCCTCGCCGCGCAGCGACAGCAGCCGCTCGATACGGTCCTCGGTCCTTGGATGGGTGCGAAGCAGGGATGGGTCCGGCAGCCGCGAGCCCGGAAGCATGAGGCCCTCCCAGGTGCGGCCCTGTCGCCGCTCGAAGGCCGCCAGCGCCGATGCCAGTCCCTCCGGATCGCCGGTCAGCCCCGCAGCGTCGAGATCGGCGTCGTACTCGCGGGCGCGCGACAGCGCGAGCTGCAACAGGCCGCCGATGGTCGGGGCGAACATGAGCAGGAGTATTGCCACCCACGGTATGCCGCCGCCGCCGGCCAGGATCGCCGGCAGGTACGTGAACAGCATGAACAGGCCGACCGCCGACAGCACGCTGGTCAGCCGGTTCACCATGTCGGCGATCGCCATGACCTTGAGGTCGCCGTTGCGGATGTGGCTGATCTCATGCGCAAGCACGCCGGTGAGCTGGCGCAGGTTGAGCCGGCGGATGAGCCCGTCGGTGACGGCAATCGCGGCGTCCTGCGCATTGCCGACGGCGAACGCGTTCATCATGCTCGAGGCGACGTAGTAGAGCTTCGGCACAGCCGGCAGTCCG
>Ga0079224_100008835_pt1 | contig 13678 bp, 9 predicted proteins | sample Stecom2015_FD_80414 | JGI IMG/M metagenome (GOLD analysis project Ga0079224, IMG submission 80414) | Agricultural soil microbial communities from Utah to study Nitrogen management - Steer compost 2015 | ecosystem: Environmental > Terrestrial > Soil > Agricultural land | place: USA: Utah... | reverse complement strand
TGGGCGATGCAATAGGTGCTGGGAAGACCACTACGCGCGCCGCTTCCATTGGAATCGGGGGGACCCATGGTGCCGTTGAGCGTGATGAACACATCTTCATTGGAGCGCAGCGCCGAGATCGCGGGTAAGATGTCGTCACGATCACCAATGTCGTATTCGAGGTCTCCGCCCAGAAGGCGTGTCATGCCGCGCGCGACATCGAGTCCGGTCATGTTGGCGATCTTGACGCCGCCATGAATGGCATACATCGTGAAGTATGCGGCGTCGTAGTAGTTCTCCGTGCCATCGAGCGTGATGTTTTTCTCCACGAGGTCTTCGTAGGCGGCTTTGAAGCCTACTAGATAGTTCTCGTAGAGCGTTGTGTTCGTCGCACCCGCGGCGGTCAAGCCCAACATCCGCTCGCGTAGCGGGATGAACTCGGGGTTGCCCGGTTCGAAGGGAGGCTCTTCAAACTCTTTGGCTCGATTCCGCGCGTCGGTTCGGGAGATGTATGGGGAAAGCAAATAGAACGGCGGGGGGGTTGTTTGCTCGGCATGCCACGCTGTTTCCAAGGCGCCCAATAGGTCAGGATACATGAACTCTGGACCACCAATTGCCAAGACGATGTGGGGTGCCAATGCGCGCAGTTTGTCGAATGCATTGCTCAGGTTGTTTGCCGATGAGAATTCGACGTTCACGCGCTCGAAGTTGCCTTCCGTCTGGTTCTCTGCGATGCTCTTGCCGTTGAACACGACGGTGCTCGTGATCACACCGGCAATATCCTGCAAGAAGGGCACGTCCGCCACCACCATGGCGACGCGCATGTCTTCATCTGGAATGCCCTGCTGGTTGCGGATGTATGCTTCGGTGCGTGCCACCAAGGGCCCGTAGCCAAGAGCGTAGTCAGCTGCCTCGCCCAATAGATGCCACATAAGCCCCTTGGGATCGACGTCCTGGTTGGTCAGTGTGGAATCCGCATCGAAGGCGCTTAGCATGAAGACGTTGTTCGTGCGCGCACCGTACTCAGGGTGTTCGAACACCTCGAGCAGCGTTCTGGAGGAGAGCGTAGAAATGATCGCGGGCACACGCAGCGTCTTGACTAGGTGCGTCATGCTGCTGGCGACGTCACCGCCATTGTCGCAAACTACTGCTACGAAAGGGTACCTGACCCCAGCGATCGACACGCCATTACCGGTCTTGTCGTTGACCTCCTTTATGGCGTACTCGAAGTTGGCGACGCTGGAGGATTCTTCCGGAATGGTTTTTCCCAATCCGGCATAGGCGCCGAAGATGAGCGGTGACCTGGGCGATTTGAGATTGTCGTTGTTGTTGCCGCGCCCCAGCACGATGGGACACTCGTCGCTGTACAGATCGATGCACTCTCCGTCACGACAAATGGCCGGGTTGCCCAGTTCCATGCACTGGTCGTTCTCTACGCAGCCCGGCTCTCCTCCGCCGCCCGCGCTGCCGCCAGTGCTCGACGTGCTCATCGTCGAGCCGCCACCGCTCCCACCGGTGTTCGAGCTCGTGCTCGTAGGGTTGCCACCGCTACCTCCTCCAGTGCCTCCCGTCCCGCCGGAGGAGGTCGTGTCCACGTACTCGTAGGCGCAGACGCCTTCGACGCATTTCACCTCTCTGACGCCGGTCTCGCCGACGAAACCAGCACAGTCTTCGGGGAGCTCACATTGAACCTGATCCAGGTCGTAGATCAGCGAGCACGACGCCGCGCCGAGCAGCAGCGTACCGAACCACAGCATTTCTTTAGTCAACGGGCGCCGTAGTCGCATTCCCAATTTCCCAGATTTCCCGGATCTACCGAGGGATGAGCAAGACAAAGCACTCATGAGTATAGGCATACGAGCCATTCAAAGCCACTAACCGGCGCGTTCAGAATGAAGCCGATTTCTGCCCACACTTCGCTACAATCGAGCTAGCCGTCCGCCCGAGCTTCCGGACCACCGGACGGGATGCGCTCGGAGGGTGGAAGACAAAAGAAAAGCGGGCCGGTGACTGCACCGACCCGCTACGAAACACACAGAGAGGCTAGCAGCGATGGGGCGCTCCGCCTCCGGAGCGCCCGCTCGAGCTGCTAGTTTTTGCACATGAGGTACTTGGTTGCGTACCTCTTGTAGCTCTTCTGAACGTAGGCCTGCCAGCAGCAGGTGTTCTCCATGGCAGCGCTATAGGGGATCAAGAGCTTGTCGCTCCCGCCAGAGGGCGGTGCACCGCATGATTGTGAACCCGAAGAACCACCACCCGATGGGTCCGTGATCATTTCAGGATCGATGAGGATGGTCCCGCTGGTGTTGCGGAAGTCGAGCGCTGCCCGGCTGACGGAGTTGCCGTAACCGAAGGCGTACAGCCGGTTCACGAAGTTGGCGGTGCTCTTCCCGCAGGAGGAGCTGGAACCGCCACCCGAGCTGCTGGGCGGACTGCTGCTCTGGTTGATCACGATCTTGTCGGCGAAGAAGCCATCTTCGCGGGCGAAGAGGTGAACGTTGTGTGAGCCGGCGCTGTTGACCTGGATGTCACCCGCTACCCAGCCATAAGAACCGTTCTCGGGGAAGTCCAAGACCTGGCCGTTGGTGTAGTTGTCGATGCCCACGTAGGCCGAGTCGTTGCCGGCGTTGTAGCCCATGCCGAGGACCCAAACCTTGTAGGTACCCGAGCTGGGGAAGTTGACGTTGTAGACCACGCTCGGTGAGGTGCCGCTGACGTTGCTGGTCCAGGCCCAGTTCCAGTCGGGACCGATGGTCATGCTGCCACCGCTAACGGTCCAGTTGTGATTGCTGTTGTTGCGGTTGATATAGCTGTACTGCTCGGCCTCGAGCGCGACTTGGAAGCCGCCGCCACTACCGCTGCCGCCAGCCCAATTGACGGCAAACTCATGGTGATCGCCGCAGACATTGCCCAAATCTTTCGTGCCTACGTGCGTGAGCGTGTGAGCTGCCGGAAGCGCGCAGGGGTCATTTTGATTCAGACTGAACTCGATGCTTTTCTGCTGGTCGAAGTGAGCGATCATCTTCGAGCGGAAGTTGTCGGCGTTGAAGTAGTAGGGGTCTACGCCGGGGTTGATGGCCGGATCTTGCAGGGCGAGGATCATTTCGGTCTTGGCGCAGCCGCTCGTGTTGCACACGTTTTGGCCGGTGCTGTTGAGCACGATGGCGTCCCTGCCCCAGCCGTATTTGTTCGACTGTTTGGTGAGATACTTGGTGGCATTGAGCTCACCGAACTCCGTGGCCATGGCTACAGCGAGCTCGGCGTAAAGCGAGGTCAGGCCCTCGTCCGAGCACACATTTTGCTCCACGCTGCCAACGTCCATGACATCGCCGGATTCAGCCATGCAGCCTTGGGTGGCTGCGAAGCCCAGGCCGACGGTCAATGCTATCGAGATTCGTTTCATAACTCCCTTTGCTCCTTGTTCCTGTGTGTTTCGCGGAAACTTGATTCAGTGGTTTGCAGGTTCTGTTCCATGCCCCGCTTGGGCGCTTGGGGTGCATGTAGGCAATGTCAGAATCCCGAATTTATCGGCATTTCGCGGTGTAAAACGCTGGGTGAGGGGGCGGCGCTCGATGTGCGACGCGCTCGGAGACAGTACGAAAACAAGCTGCGCACCGTTGCACAACTTGACTTGCACAACTTGTGCTTTGCGCAACTTGCGCAGGCTGTGCAGCTCGCGCCGGACCGGTACACGCACTTATCAGTCACCATTGCATACATGTGAGTATGAGGTCTGCCTTGCCTGCTCGAATCACACACTGCCCACCGGTGAAAGCTCGCATGCCGCTGCACGCATTGCGCTTCTTCGATCCGATTCGATCCTGAATCGAAAACTTCGCGCACGCTGCGTTGCTCATTCGTGATTGCACGTGCTTCGCGTTCACGAACCCTACGCGCTTCGTGGTTGAAGTCGACCGATGGGGGCATCCCGTCAGTGACAGAATAGCTAGGCGTTCTCGAAGTTTTGGCAAGCCAACGCAACGGGTTGCGTTCGAGCAAAGCGAAGCGAAAACAGGGCTAAATCTAGGCTAGATCTGGGCTAGATCTGGGCTAACCAAGCTGAGCTCGAGCTGGGTTGTGCCAAGCGAACGCCTTGGGACAACAAGAGAAAACGCTAAGAAACGACTAAGGGGCAGACCAAGCGTATTGGGCGCTTGAACAAATCTTACAGATCATCGGCAGCGCACATCGATGCCTGGCTTTCACACCAAGGCTCACATGCTGCACACGTTCGTGGAAGCGAGTGTGATTTATCGGTTGCGCCCGAGCGGCGTTTTGAGTGACAGTGATAGGGTCGCCTTTGCGGCAGGAAGGCTTTCGAGACGTCATGATTCGATCAAGGTTCGTGGGCATGTTGGCAGTGGTGGCCAGCGCGAGTTGGCTTTCAGCTTGTTCAGGGGCCGCTGGCGATTCGCCAGAGCAGGCCGCGGAGGGCAAACAAGCCATTTTGGGGGGTAGTCCCGCGGTTGGGGAGAAATACGCGGCTGTGGGCGCTTTGGTAGAGGGTCTCGAGTATCCGGGTTACGGTGCGATTCCTTTCAATGCGTTTTGCTCGGCGACCTTGGTAGGGCCTCGAGCGATCGTGACCGCGAGACACTGCACTCCGTTCATCGACGCGCCGACCTATCCTGAGCTCAGTGTTTACGTTGCGATTGGTGACAATGCGTACTTCGCTGAGCAGTACATCCCGGTGACGAGCTACGAGGCGGCGCCTCCCTCACGCAAAAAGAATGGCGGCCTCCTGCTCGACGGTGGACGCGACGTCGCTGTGGCGCAGCTCGCTAGTGAGCCCGAAGGTGTGGTGCCTGCGAAGCTCGGACGGTTTCAGAAACACATGTTGGGCCGTAAGTTCGAGATCGCCGGTTTCGGTATCAACGACGACCTAGACGATGGCGCGCGCTACGCCGGGACGGTCAAGGCCAGACAGATGCACGGCCTGTGGTATCCCGCGTTGTTCCACCACAATCGCTGGGCCTACTGGAACTGGTATTGGACGGATGCGGTCACCGACCCGACTTGGCAGGAGGGGCGCCAATGGTGGCGAACGTATCGGCTCGAGGCAGGCTACGAGCTTTTGGCCGGCGGTCGCAAAGGAGAAGCTCTGGGTTGCTTTGGTGACTCCGGCGGTCCTTTGATGCGCGGCGACAGCGCCCACACGCTGACCGTTTACGGCGTCGGCTTTGCCAGCGAAGCCTCCCAGTCGAAGGTCTGCGATCTGGGTAGCGCCTACCTCGTGTTCCATAAAAAGGACATCTGGAGCTTCTTGCAGCGCGCCCTGCACTGAGGCACTTATCCCCTACCTGTCTCCTACCCGGGCACACGTGTACCCACATTCTATGCGAGTTCCTTCAATAGGCTATTGCCAGGCTGGGCTAGCGCTGTCCTAATGCGCTTTCATGGTCTGGTATCGTGTGGAACGAGGGTCCCGCTGCAAGCTCTGCGCCTAGAGCTCACCGTGGCGGCTTTGGTGTGCGCCGCACGCTGCGCACACTTTCGTGGTGACAGCGCCTTGTTTCATGCGAATCTGACCGTCATTGGTTCGGAGGATCTTATCACGCCCGCTTCCTAGGCGGCGGGCATCACGAAGGGCAATAGTAATGAAGAATTGGACTTGGTTATTTCTTGCGGCGTCAGGCTGTCTTGCTTTCGCATGCGGAGGCGACGATGATGACGATGATCGAGGGAAAGGGAAAACGACGACGACTGACGGCTCGGGCGGCAGTGGCGGCTCGAGCACTTCGACGTCGACCGGCACGGGAGGCAATGGGACCTCGACCGGGAGCGGCGGGACCACCACGACGGGAACAGGTGGCAGCGGCGGTAGCGGAACCGGCGGCGCCACCAGCGTTGGCGGCAGCGCAGGTGCGGCAGGCGACACGAGCGACGCTGGCGGCATGGCGGGCATGGCGGGCGCCGACGGCAGCGGTGGTAGCGGCACCGGCGGCACAGGAACCGGTGGTACCGGGGGCAGCGGAACCGGAGGTACCGGAGGTGGGGCAACCCTCGAGGAAGCCTGCGCCGCGTCATGCGCTGCCCAGGCGGAGGTCGAGTGCTTTGATTCTGTTTACTGCCCTGTCCTCTGCGAGACTTTGGGCTCGGACTCTCCGGAATGCGAGCCCGAGTGGATCGCGTATCAGGAGTGTTATGCAGAGCTCGAGACCAGTGATTTCGAGTGCGTCTATGGCATGCCTTACAGTGATATCTGCTCTCCCGAAGAAACGGAGCATTTCGACTGCTTAGCCGCACTCCCTGAGTAAAGCGGGAGCGCGGAAACGCGCACCGTCCACGTCAATCACGTGATGGACCCATCATGTGATGCCGACACGGTGCTCAGCAGCAAACCACACGGGTGCGAGCGGCCCTATCCGGCTCGCGCCCGTGCGCTCGGGGGCAGGTGCGCATCCGTTGACGTCGCGCTAGGCCATGCTAGGAAGGCGGCGGCTCGCGATTTCTTCGATTGGCCGCATTGCATTGTCGACGTTGCGGCGGAATACTCTAGTTGTTTCGTCATGCACGCGCGCCTCGCACCATCGGTTTCACGCGGAGTCACCTTGGCATGACCAAGAATATCGGCTCCTCGACGCGCAAGTTGTTCCGCCTCAGGCACGGTCACCGCACCCTGTTGTTCGGTGCCGGCACGGTCACGCTGGGGCGCCGCAGCACTTGCGACTACGTCTTGACGGATAGCCAGGTGTCTCGTGAACACGCCCGCATCGTCGTGGGAGACCAAACCTTTGCTATCGAAGATCTGGGTAGCGCCAACGGGGTAACCGTGAATGGGCGACCCATTAGTGGCCTCAAGCGGCTGAATACGGGCGACGTCTTTCAGGTGGGGTCACAAGTGTTCGAGGTGCTCCCGCCCACCGAGGGGGAGCTCAACGACGACCGTGGCGAGCAAACCGTGATCGCTCGCCGAGCCGTAACGACCGATCTGCCATCGGCGCCTCGCGAAGAATCCTGGTCCGAGCGTCCCACGGGTATCGTGAACGCCGAACCCACTCCAGGTAAGAGCCGCCGCTGAAGTAGGGCTTGGGGCCGAAATTAGCGTGTCAACATACGCTCGGGTGTACGCTCGGGTCCGCGGCACGATAGTGATACCGCAAGAGGCCGCGGAGTGCGCGGAGGAAGGGATTGAACTTGAGAAGCTTCAGATTGCCGGCTGGTGAACGAGGTTTTCGAGTACCCCTCGGCGAGCACTGCGAGCTCAGCGGTGAGTCCTCCAGTTTCAGCGCGGGGGGGCGCTGTCCAACGCTTGCTAGCTGCCAGAAAATATAGCGGATCGCCGCTCGAGCGCCCGCGGGTTGCACGGACAAAAATTGGGCGGTGGCTGGTTACCAGCGTTCGCTGGTGCGCTTGCGAGGCCGCGGCATGCCGAAGGCATCGAGTCGGTTGATCAGCGTGCGGCGCGAAATGCCCAGCAATTTGGCCGCGCGAGTCTGATTGCCGCCGCAGTGGTCCAGGGCTTCGGTGATCCTGTCGCGTTCGGCTTGCTCGTCCAAGGGACCAGCTGGGCCGCCGGGGCCAGCAGGGCTGCCCGCGCCTGCGCTGTGGTTGGCCGATGAGGGCGGGTTTTTGGCAGCGGGTGATTCGTCGGCGGTGGGGGAGCGCCGGCTGTAGTTGGCGAGCATTTCGGCAGGGTTGGCCAGCACATCGGTGACTTCGTTTTCTGGGAAAAGGTCGTCGTCGAAATGAGTCACCTGCGGCAGGTGTTCGGGCAGAATCGGGCCGCCGGCGCTGAGGAACGGCGCCCGCTCCATGGCGTTTTTCAGCTCGCGCACGTTGCCTGGCCACGGGTAGGCTTTCATGGCTTCCACGGCGGCGTCGGAGAGCTCGGGTACGGGCACGCCCGAGCGCCTGCAGAAGGTTTGTAAGAAGTGGCGAGCCAGCGGTTCGATTTCCGCTTGGCGTTCTCGGAGTGCTGGGATGCGTAGTTGAATGCCGCTGATGCGGTAGAACAGGTCGCCGCGGAAGGTGCCACGCGCAATCTCGCGCTGGAGGTTGCGATTGGTGGCTGCGACGAAGCGCACGTCTACGGTGCGGGAGCGCGTGGAGCCCACGCGCATGATGCGCCGTTCTTCGAGCACCCGGAGCAGCTTCGCCTGGGTCTTGAGCGGCATTTCGCCAATTTCGTCGAGGAAAACGGTGCCTCCGCTGGTTGACTCGAGCAGCCCCGCGCGCGCGTGCGTGGCGCCGGTAAACGCGCCCTTCTCGTGGCCGAAAAGCTCGCTTTCCAAGAGCGAGTCGGACAAGGCCACGCAGTTCAGTCGCAAAAACTGACCGCCGACGCGGCGCGAATTCACGTGGATGGTCTCGGCCAAGAGCTCCTTGCCGACGCCGGTTTCGCCGAGAATGAGTACGCCGATATCGCTTTTGGCTGCACGCACGGCCAGGTCGTAAACACGCTTCATCTCGGGATCGACCAAGATGCGCGCTTCGTTGTGGCTAGGCGGACGACTGACCGTGGTGGGCGTCGGCTCTTTGGCGGGTTCGTGGTTGATTGGTTGTACGACGCACGGCACCGACCCGATGCGCATTACGTCTCCGGGGCGCACGCGGATTCGTTTGCCCGCTTTGACGAACCAGTTCAGCTTGATCTGCTGGGTGTCTTCGCGCTCGGCTTGCTCGTCGCCCGACGGGAAGAGCTGAGTGCCGTTCGAGCTGCCCAGCTCCTCGAGCTCGATGCCGCCTGCGCCGTCGAAATAAAGCAGCACATGGTTGCGTGACACCGAGGAGTCGTCGATGCGAATGTCGCTTTGGGTTCCTCGTCCGATTTTCACTCTCCCGCTCGCTGGGAGCGGGTAGGTGAACGAGGCACCCTTCAGGTAGACGATGAGCTCCAGAGCGAGATGGGGGGTAGCGGTCGACATGGACGGCTCAGCGTTCTCCTTCACCGGGCAATGCTTCACCGGGCAATGCTTCACCGGGCAATGCTTCACCGGGCAGTGCCCACACCGGCCCCCAAGATCCTTCCGCGGATGTGCGGTTGTCGTAGGCTCGGCTCTCGGCTGCGGGCGACCGCATCACGGTACCGTGGCAAGAGCTGACCATTTCACAATCCAAGAGCATTGGTCATGTAGCTGTGCCCAGGAAATAAGGGCGGGCACCTTCGAGTCTCCGAACCAATGACGGCCCGAGCGTACTCGGAACAAAGGACGTTTGCACAAAAAGCGCATGCACAATGCCAGGCCGGTCCGGGCCATGGGGAGCCAATGTCGCCTATCATGGGCAACTTGGCCCCGACCTGGCCATCGCGGTTTCTTAGGAGCCGTTGGCGGCCGGGCGCACGCCGGCACCACAGGCTCAAACCCGGGAAAAGTCGAAGGTTTCAACCCCTCGCCGAGAGCGTGCCGGCTAGAACTGCCCCTTGAGCCACAGCTGGTTCATGCCTACACCAGCCTGTAGCCGAATGGGTTTCGACTGTCCCGCGGACGGAGCCGTCTCCGTGGAACCCGAGCCACTCAGGGTCAGGTACAGCGACACCGCGCCGGCCACGACGGCGGTTCCGGTCAGGATGTCGGAGACGAGAAACCAGGTCTGCGCCTTCTTCTGCGCATCGTCCATGTCATCTCTGACGTTTTCGTCTTGGTCGGGATCGGGGACAGCTAGGTTGTCGAGCTCGCGCTTGTGGGTCAAGCCGATGACGCCGCTGGCGACCGCGCCTGCGGCCAGCACTCCCGTCGTGACCCACGCTACGGTGGCGTAGGGGAACTCGTCCTTTTCGACCCCTCGGTCGAAGCCTGGCCCGGCCTGCCGCTGATTCGGCACCTCTTTCACGATCACGACCGGTTCGGTTTTCTTGACCGGCACGAGCTCGATACCGATTTCGACTTCGTCGCCTCCCGCGAGCGTCACTCCTTCGGTGCGGGGTTGGTAGCCTCGTTGGCGCACCGTGATGCGGTGCTCGCCCGCGTCGATCAACAGGGGAGCGGACAGCGGTGTTTGAGCGACGACGCTATCGTCGAGCAAGATTTCTGCGCCTTCGACGTTGGATGTCACGGCCACCCTGGCCGTGCGCCCTGCGAGCATCTTCAAGTCGGCTTCGACTTGGGTGCGACGCTCGCTGGAGATCTGGTCGCCTCCCTCTTCCAAGTAGGCTTCGAGAGCGCGCAATGCATGTGCATAGCGGCCGATCTGGATGCTGACCTGTGCGATGTTGTATTTGACTCGGTAGTTCGGCACCAGCTGATAGGCACGCTCGAATTCGATGAGCGCCAAGCGATATTCGGCGTCGTTGTACAGCTGCAGGCCGCGCTCGAAGTGGCTGGCCGCCCGCTTCACGTCTTCTTGACTGGGGGCGGGTTTGGCCTCGGTTTCGCTGGAGCCGGTTGCGTCGGCGGCCGCGTCCACGGGATCGGGATCTTGGGCGGCGGCTGGGTATGCCCAGCCGAGTGCAGCGGCGAGGCATGCCCCGCGAAAGGTACAGCGTCGTGTCGACATCATTCTTGTCCGGCGAAGGGATTGTCCGAATCGAGACTGCGAGGGGGCCTGGTGCGACCGGGGTTTTGACTGGCTCTGGGCAGGTCACCGCTAGCAGGTTGCTTGGCAGGGGTGGGAGCGGAGGCCGCACGTTTCACTCGCTGCAAGGATATCGTCAGCGCGCGGCTACGGTCAAAGATGATGTCTCGGGTTTGAGTGATGTAATTGGGTGCTCGAATCTCGAGCCGCCTGGCCTCGTTGGATTGTTTCGTGGAGCGCATGAACGTGCCGATGCCGACCACGGTGCCATCCAGCAGTATTTCGGCGTCCGAAGGCGACGCGGCCACACTGATCTCTACCAGACGCTCCGGTGTGGGCTCGGGTGCGCGCACCACGGATTCGACTGGCGGGGCGACGGGTTCGAGTGGGGTGCTGGTCGCCTTGGCGGCCTGCCGTGTGGGCTGCGGCGGCGAGGGCGAGGGGGCGGGATCGCTTTTGCCAAGCCACAGCACCGCTGCGATGACGCCGGCCGTCAGCAACAGGCCTCCGGCGACGCGAGCCACGCGAGATGGCTTCTCGCGCGGCACCATACCGGTGGTTCCCGAGACCGTGGCGCTGACGGACGCGCCGCTATCGGTGAGGCGCGTTTCGGCCGGCAGCTCATCGGTTTCTTGGTGCCGGAGAACGCGAAAGATTCGGTCGTTGCGCTCGCGGATGCGATCGCCGAGCACGCTCATCAAGGCGCTCGCAATATCGGTGTTGGTCACCAAGGAGCGCGTTGAAACCAGCCACTTTTCCAGGGCAGTCTGCAGTTCTTCAGCGGTTTGGTAGCGTTCGTTGCGGTCTTTCGCGAGAGCGGTGAGCACGATTTCTTCGAGCTCGGGTGGATAGCTCGGGTCGAGCTCACTGGGCGGAACCACCCGCTCTTCGAGCAACTTGTACATGGTGGCCAGCGCGTCGCCCCCGTGAAAAGGCCGCTGGCCCAGCGTGGCTTGATACAACACGCAACCCAGGGCGAAGATGTCCACGCGGTGGTCGATGTCCTTGGACTTGACCTGCTCCGGTGCCATGTAAGAAAGCTTGCCCTTCATCTCACCGGTCTCGGTGGGGCGGTGAGCTTGTCCAGCCGCCTTGGCCACGCCGAAGTCCGTGACCGTCACGGCTCCGTTGGTCGAGATCAGCACGTTTTGCGGAGATACGTCGCGGTGGACCACCTTCAGCGCGGTGCCGTCGGGTCCGATCAATTCATGGGCAGCCTGCAGCCCCGCCGCCACGTTGGCGACGATGCGAGCCGCCAGCGCTAATGGAATTTGCTTGCCCGGAGAAGCGTCGAGCACGTCGTGCAAGGTGGCGCCGTCGCACCACTGCATCACCAAAAAGCTGACATCGCCCTCTTCGGCCAACTCGTAGACCGGGCACACGTTGGGGTGCTGGATCAACGAGGCAAGCCGCGCTTCGTCCCATAGCACGCGGAGGGCTTCGGCCCCGCTTTGGTGGGTGGTTTTCAAAGCCACCACGCGCTCGCCCGGTGCAGAGGTGTCGTGTGCTGCCCACACCTGACCCATGCCACCTACTCCCAACGACACCAACAAACGATAATGACCGAGTGTCTTGCCACTCATGGTATCTTGGGACGATTGTTTTGTAGTCATGGATTTAATGCTGGGCGCAAACGGGCGATCTATGATCTAGCGACTGTGCGTCACTAGGCAAGAGTAATGGCCATCCATACTACGTCCGCAGAGCAGGACGACCAAGACCTTGGTCAGGATAAGTTGCGCCCTGGTATGCGGGTCGGGCGTTATCGCCTGCTGACCCTGCTCGGCGTGGGCGGGATGGCCCAGGTTTGGGCGGCTTCGCCTGAAACGGGCGGTGGGCTGGCGCGCACCGTAGCCTTGAAAGTGGTCCGGCCGGAGCTAGCCGAAGATGTCGAGTATTCGCGTCTTTTCATCGATGAGGCGACGATCGCGGCGTCGATTCACCACCCCAACGTGTGCGAAACCTATGAGCTAGGCCGCCACGAAAAGACCCTATTCATGGCCATGGAGTGGGTGGCCGGAGAGTCGCTCGCCGGCTTGCTCAGGACGAAGCGCCAGCTGGTACCGCTGGAGCCGCAGCATGCCGCGCGCATCGTGGCTGACGCTTGTGCGGGCCTGCATGCCGCGCACGAGGCCGTGGGTTCCGACGGTCAGCCGTTGGGTGTGATTCATCGCGACGTATCACCGCCCAACGTGCTGGTGTCGGTGCATGGCCAGGTCAAGGTTAGCGACTTTGGGGTGGCCAAAGCGCGCTATCAGTTGCACGAGCGTACGAAGACCGGCGAGGTGAAGGGTAAGTTCGGTTACCTTGCTCCGGAGCAGATCACCGGGAAGAAGTCCGATCGTCGCGTCGATGTTTATGCACTGGGCTGCGTGCTCTACGTGGCGACTCTGGGGCTGCGTCCCTTCGGCTCTGGGCCGGAAGCGATGAGCAAGATCTTGATGAGCAAGTACAAACGCCCCTCGGAGCTGAATCCGGATTTTTCGCCGGAGCTCGAGGCCATCATCGTCAAGGCGCTCGCGTCTGATCAAGAGCAACGTTACGCCACGGCCGAAGACATGAGGCAAGCGCTCGAGCGCTGGTTGATCAACGGTGGGTATGCGGTCACGGCGAGTGAGCTGGGCAAGATGGTCAAGCAGCGCATGAGCGCCCAGGCCGCCCGAGGTATCCAGCAGCTCTTGACGATCAATCGCATGGCTCCGAACACTGCATACCAAATGTTGATGCAGACCGAGGAGCATACCGAAACGCCGACGGCCGGCAGCGGTCTGGTCGTGCAGCCCCCAGGGTTGCGCCGCTTGGAGTCGATCGGAGAGGAGCTCACCCTGCGCACCCATTCGATGCATGGGGATGACGACGATGGTCCGACGACCATCCATGAAAGCAGCCTCAGGCGCGCGAGCGATGCAGGGCGCGCGCTGCATGAGTTGCCGAAGATCGGACCGGTAAGGCGCCCGGAAGTGACCTCCGAGGTGCGGAAGGTCGATCCGGAACAGACGCAGCGCCGGCAGAGCCAGTCTCGGGAGCTGGTGCGCGGTCCGGCACCAGGGTCAGAAAGCTCCAGGCTCACCATGGTCCTCTTGTTTTTGATCATGGTTCTGGGCTTTTTGGTGGTGTGGCTCGCGCTACGCTAGCTGTCGCGATCGGGCGAACCGATCCTGAATCGATGGTACAGTAAGCGCGTGCAACGACTGGCTTGGTCCACGTTGAAGTCGGCGCACCAGCCGGGGCTGGAGCTCGAGCT
>Ga0079224_100008834_pt1 | contig 13679 bp, 11 predicted proteins | sample Stecom2015_FD_80414 | JGI IMG/M metagenome (GOLD analysis project Ga0079224, IMG submission 80414) | Agricultural soil microbial communities from Utah to study Nitrogen management - Steer compost 2015 | ecosystem: Environmental > Terrestrial > Soil > Agricultural land | place: USA: Utah... | reverse complement strand
GTGCCGGAAGGAGGCGATCGGCGTGGCACAGCACATCCTGAACGCCGTCGCCCTCGGCTCGGTGTACCTCGTGTTCGCGCTCGGCATGGCCCTGGCGTGGAGCACGATCGGCATCCTCAACTTCGCCCACGGCGCCACGTTCATGTTCTCGGCCTTCACCGCGCACGTGGTGACCCAGCAGGTGGCGCTTCCGATGCCGGCGGTGGTGCTGGTCGCCGTCGCGGCCGGCGCGTTGATCGCGACGCTGACGCAGGTGCTCGCCTTCGGCCCGATCATGCGCAGGGCGGCCGATCACCGTGCGGCGGAGCTGCGCATTCTCATCGGCGGTATCGGCGTCGCGGCCATCCCGTTGGCCATCGCGGAACGGGAGACGGCGAGTGCGCCCTTCGGGTTCCGCGGCAGCACCTATCAGGCGCAGGTGTTCGAGGTGTTCGGTCTGCGCATGACGACGACCGTGCTGGTGATCGTGCTCGCCGGCATCGGCATCGGGGTCGGCGTGTGGCGCTGGCTGGCGCGGTCGCGGCAGGGCCTCGCGCTGCGGGCGATCGGCGTCGACGCGGAGACGGCGTCGCTGATGGGCGTCGACCGTTCGACCCTGGCGCTCGGCACGATGGCGACCTCCGGTGCGCTCGCGGGTCTGGCCGGGGCGCTGTTGACGTTCCAGCTGGGCGCGATCGCCCCGGAGAGCGGTGACCAACTGCTCATCAAGGCGTTCGCGATCGTCGTGCTCGGCGGGCTCGGCAGCATGGGCGGCGTCATCGTCGGTGCCTTCGTCCTCGCCGGCGCCGAGACGCTGGTGCTGGCCATGAACCAGGGCACGTGGGTCGACGCCGTCTCGTTCGGACTGATCTTCCTGGTGCTGCTGCTGCGGCCGCAGGGCCTGTTCGGCAGGCAGGAGGTGCGCCGGACATGACCGACTGGTACTTCTCCCACATCGTGCTCGTCCAGAGCACCCTGACGACCCTGTTGCTGGCGTTGAGCGTGCAGGTTCCGTTGCGCGCCGGGGTGTTCTCGTTCGCCGGGGTCGGCTGCTACGGCATCGGCGGCTACCTCGCCGCGATCGGCATGGTCCACTACGGACTGTCGACGGCGTCGGCGATCCTGCTGGCCGCCGCGGCGGGCGGCATCGCGGCCTACGCGCTCGGCCTGCTGATCCAACGGCTCACCGGCCTGTACCTGGCGATGGCCACGGTCGCGTTCACGCTGATCATCGCGGTGGTGGTGGTCAACGGCGGCGACCTGACCGGCGGCGCGGCCGGTCTGTTCGGCGCGCTCGGCACCCTCGACACGGGGCACCTGCTGGCCGTCGTCGCGGTCGTGGTGGTGGCACTGACGTTCACCGAGATCGGTCCGTTGGGCCGCCGCGTGGAGGCCGTCCGCGAGGATCCCGAACTGGCCTCGGCCATGGGCATCGACGTCGCTCGCTACCGGCGGGCCACGTTCGCCGTCAGCGGCGTGCTGGGCGGTCTGTCCGGGTCGATGACGGTTCTGCTGCGGTCGACGGTCACCCCGGACGACATCAACTTCCACCTGGTCGTGCTGGCGTTGACGATCATCATCGTCGGCGGGTCCCGATCGTGGATCGGCGCGTTCGTGGGCACCGTGATCTTCGTGTGGATGCCGGAGGTTCTGGCGTTCGTGGGCGAATGGGAGGACGTCGTGTACGGCGTGCTCGTCGCCGCGGCGGCCGTGTACCTGCCCGGTGGGGTGACGGGTGCGGCGATGGACGGTTACCGGAGGTACCGCAGGAAACGGCGGGAGGCGCAGTCCTCACCGGACGCACCGCCGCCGCAACCGGCGGCGGCCGCCGCGGGAGGTGATCGGTGATGGCTGCGAGCACAGCGGCGACGACCGGGGACGAGCGGCGGGCCGAACCCGAGGCGACCGTGCTGCGGGCCGACGACGTCGCGGTCCACTTCGGAGGAGTGAAGGCGGTCGACGGGGTGTCGATCACCCTGACGGCGGGGCGCATCTTCGGCGTGCTCGGCCCCAACGGTTCGGGCAAGAGCACGTTGCTGGCGGCCCTGACCCGCCTCGTGCCCCTCACCAGAGGACGGCTGGAGTTCCAGGGCAAGCCCTATGACACGGTGCGGCCGCACACGATCGCCGCGCGCGGCGTGGCACGGACGTTCCAGACCGTGCGGATCCTGCCGGGGCGGACGGTGTTCGACAACGTCGCGCTCGGCGCCGAATCGGCGGGCAGGCCGGGCTCGATCGGCAGGGCGGGCAAGGCAGAGCGAGGCCGGGTGCGGCAGCGGGTGCGGACGGCGATCGAGCGCACCGGGTTGAGCGGCAAGGAGCGGCACCGCCCGGACGAGCTGTCGTACGGCTACCAGCGGCGGGTGGAGATCGCGCGGGCGATCGCGAGCGAGCCGACACTGCTGCTGCTCGACGAACCCACCGCGGGGATGAACCGGCAGGAACGCGACGACATCACCGGCCTGCTCGACGACCTGCGCGGCGAAGGCCTCACGCAACTGCTCATCGAGCACGACGTGCAGATGATGGTCGAGGCCTGCGATCACCTGTTCGCGATGAACTTCGGTGAACTGATCGCCGACGGCGAGCCCGAGTCCGTCGTGCGCCACCCCGCGGTGCAGGAGGCCTACCTGGGCACGCAGGGGAGGGCACATGCTTGAGGTCGCCGATCTGCACGTCAGTTACGGACCCGTGCACGCCGTACGCGGGGTGTCGTTGGCCGCCGAGCCGGAGCGGATCACCCTCGTGCTGGGGGCGAACGGCGCCGGCAAGTCGACGAGCCTGCGGGCGATCTGCGGTCTGCAGCCGGCCTCCGGCGGATCGGTCCGCCTGGACGGTGCCGAGCTGCTCGGCAAGCGTCCGCATCGGATCGTCCGGGACGGCGTGAGTCTCGTCCCCGAGGGGCGGCGCATCTTCGCTCCGTTGACGGTCGCCGAGAACCTCCGTATCGGTGGCTACACCGCCGATCGGTCCCGGGTGGGCGCGCTCGTCGACGGCGTGTACGACCGGTTCCCGATCCTCGCGCAGCGGCGGGACATGCCCGCGGGGCTGCTGTCGGGCGGGGAGCAGCAGATGCTCGCGTTCGGCAGGGCGCTCATGGCGCAGCCACGCGTCATGCTGCTCGACGAGCCGTCCATGGGCCTGGCCCCGGGCATGGTGGACACGGTGCTCGCCGGGGTTCGCGCGATCGCCGACTCCGGGATCGGCGTGCTGATGGTCGAGCAGAACGTCGATGCGGGCCTGGCGGTCGCCGACACCGTGTCGATCGTCGCCCGCGGCGAGGTGGTGCGCAGCGGGCAGGCCGCCGAGCTGCGCCAGGACGCGTCGGTCGTGCACGCGCTGCTCGGTGAGGCGGCACTCGCCGAGGAGGGCGCCCCATGACCGTCGCGGGCGAACGCGCCGATGCCGCGCAGGCAGGCACCCGGACCGTCTCCCGAACCCTGGGCGGCTGGCTCCGGGAGGCGGCCGCCGCCGCACCCGAGGGCGCAGGCGTGCTCATCGAGGACGAGTTCCTCGGCTACCGCGAGCTCGACATGCGCGCCGACCGGGTGGCGGCGGGCCTCGCGGCGTTCGGGATCGCACCGGGCGAGAGGGTGTGCGTGGTGCTGGACGCCCGCCCCGAGTTCCTGACCGTCTGGTTCGGACTGGCGCGGCGTGGCGTCGTGGAGGTGCCGCTCAACCCCGAGGCGGGCGAGTACCTGCTGCGGTACTACCTCGCCGACTCCGGTGCCACCGCGGTGGTGTGCGAGGCCCGATGCGAGACCGCGGTGCGCGAGTGCCTGCCGGATTCGGTGCGGCACGTCGTCGTGGTCGGCGACACCGGGACCGGCGGGCAGGGCGGTCCCCCGACCGGCGTCCCGCGCCATCGGCTGTCCGATGTGGAGTCCGCAGGTGCGTCCGGTGACGGTGGCGCCGCCGTCGTGGCACCCGGCGATCCGGCCGCGATCCTCTACACGTCGGGCACGACCGGACCACCGAAAGGCGTCGTGCTCAGTCACCAGGCCAACGTCAACCTCGCCCGGCACACGGTGACGCTCATGGGGTACACGGCCGCCGACCGGCTCTACAGCGTCTTCCCGCTGTTCCACAGCAACGCCCGCTACTGCAGTGTCATGGCGGCACTCGAGGCGGGCGCGGGACTCGTGATGCACCGGCGTTTCTCGGCGAGCCGGTTCTGGGACGTCTGCCGCGACCACGGGATCACCGCGTTCAACTACCAGGGCGCGATGATGAGCATCCTGTTCAAACAGCCGCCCCGGCCCGACGATGCGGACAACCCGGTGCGCGTGGGCTTCGGAGCGCCGTGCCCGCAGGAGATCTTCGCAGCGTTCGAGACGCGGTTCGGTGTGCAGCTGACCGAGATCTTCGGCAGCACCGAGGTCTCGATCGTCACCGACATGCCACCGCAGCGGCGCCGGATCGGCACGTCGGGACAGGCCTCGGCCAACTACGAGGTGGCCGTCGTGGACGAGCGGGACGAGCCCGTGCCGCCGGGGCAGGCCGGGGAGATCGTCGCCCGGCCGCGCAGACCCGGATGGATGTTCGACGGCTACCACGGCATGCCGGCCGAGACGGCGCGCAGCTGGCGCAATCTGTGGTTCCACACCGGTGACCGCGGACGGCTCGACGAGGACGGCTACCTGACGTTCCTCGACCGGCTCAAGGACACGGTGCGCCGACGCGGTGAGAACGTCTCGTCGTGGGAGGTGGAACGCGTCGTGGCCGAACATCCGTCGGTCGGCGCGGTCGCGGCCTACGGTGTGCCCTCCACACTGTCCGAAGAGGACGTCATGGTGGCGATCGTGCCTGCGGAGGGTGCCACGGTGGACCCGGCCGCGATCACCGACCACTGCGAGGGCCGGCTGACGTCGTTCGCGATCCCGCGGTACGTGCGGGTACTCGATTCCCTGCCGCTCACGCCGAGCCAGCGGGTGGAGAAATACAAGCTCAGGGCCGACGGCGTGCCTCCGGGCACGTTCGACCGGGAGGCAGGCCGATGACCGTCGAGCTCACCCGCTTCGCGCGCACCGAACCGCGGCCCGGCGTGCTCGTGCTGACCATGGCACGTCCCGAGAAGCTCAACGCCATGGACGGCACGTGGTTCCGGGAGCTGCGGGACCTGATGGAGGCGATCGGGCAGGGCGAGGACGACCACGTGCGGGCGGTCGTGCTCACGGGGTCGGGCCGCGCGTTCTCCGCGGGCGGGGACATCGACATGTTCGCCGGCCTGGACGGGGACGTCGCGCGGGTGCGGCCGCACCTGCGGCTCGTCTACGACGCGTTCCACGCCGTGGAACGGTGCGCGGTCCCCGTGATCGCCGCGGTGAACGGCCTCGCCTACGGCGGCGGCACCGAGTTGGCGCTGGCCGCGGACGTCGTACTCGCGGGCGCGTCCGCGCGCTTCGCGTTCAAGGAACCCACGGTCGGACTGATGCCGGGCTACGGCATCGTGCGTGGTCCCGACGTCATCGGCAGGCACTGGACGCGCTATCTCGCGTTGAGCGGGCGGGACATCGACGCCGAGCGGGCCGAACGGATCGGCCTGGTGCAGGAGGTGCACCCGGATGCCTCGCTGGGGGAGCGCGCCGTCGCGTTGGCCGCCGACATGGCCGCACACCCGCCGTTGGCCGTGCGCGTCGGCAAGGCGTTCGTCAACCGCGGTACGAGTGGCGGGTTTGCCGAGTCGGTGGAGGCGACGGCGCTGCTGTTCGACACCGACGAACACCGCGCCGCAGTGCGGACATTCCGGGCCGATCGGGGCAGGTGATGCGCGCGTACCCGAGTTCCCGCCCGAAGACAACTGCTGTCGCCCGGCCGCGCGGGGTGCTTACGATCGCTCCGGCGGTGAGCGGCGGTCAACGATGACGACGAAGGAGCCGGCATGAGTGGCCTGGACACGCGAAGCAAGAGCACCTACATCGACGGCGCGTGGCGCGACGGGGAGTCCGGCGAGACCTACACCTCGTGGAGCCCCTCGACCGAGAAGCCCGTCGGCACCGCACAGCTGAGTTCCCCGGCGCAGGTGGACGCCGCCGTCGCGAGTGCCCGCGCGGCCTTCGAAGGCCGGGACTGGCGGGGCTACGGCCCGAAGGACCGTGCGGCGGTCGTCACCCGGTTCGCCGATCTGCTCGAGAAGAACACCGAGCCACTGGCCCGGCTGATCGCCGACGAGGTGGGCACCCCGATCGGAGCGGCGCGGGGGATGCAGGTCGGCGGTCCCGTCGAGGCGTTGCGGTGGTACGCCGAGATGGCCGAACGGGGCCCGCGCGGCGGATACGCGCACGCGCTGCCGCTCTACGACAAGCCGGTGCTGTCGACGAGCCTGCTGCGTTACGAACCGGCCGGCGTCCTGGCCGCCCTGCCCGCGTACAACTATCCGATCAACCTATTGGCCTGGAAGCTCGGTGGCGCGCTCGCCAGTGGCTGCACCACGGTCGTGCTGCCGTCGCCGCAGGGCATGCAGACGACCCTGCGGGTCTTCGAACTGCTCGACGAACTCGATCTGCCGCCCGGCGTGGTGAACCTCGTGGTCGGCGGTCCGGACATCGGGCAGCGGCTCACCGGGCACCCGGACGTCGACCTGGTGTCGTTCACCGGATCGGATGCCGTCGGCGGGCAGGTCATGGCGCAGTCGGCACTCGGCTCGCTGTCGAAGGCCGTGCTGGAACTCGGAGGCAAGAGCCCCAACATCATCCTGCCGAGCGCCGACCTGGACGCCACGGTCGCACCGTCGATCCTGCGCTTCGCCCGCAACGCCGGCCAGGGATGCGCCGCGTGGAGCCGGGTGCTGGTGCCGGAGGACCGTCTCGACGAGTTCTGCGCGAAGGCCGACGCGTTCATCAGGACGATCGCCGTCGGCGACCCGCAGGACGACACCACCGTCGTCGGTCCCGTCATCTCGGCGGCCCACCGGGACAAGGTCGAAGGCATGGTGTCCGACGCCGTGGCGGCGGGTGCGACGGTGGCCGCCGGTGGCGGACGTCCCGACCTCGCGACCGGGCACTACCTCAATCCGGCGATCCTCACCGGGGTCGACGTCGACGCGCCGATCGCGCAGACCGAACTGTTCGCCCCGATCGCGATCGCCCTGCCGTACTCCGATGTGGACGATGCGATGCGGATCGCCAACGCCACGTCGTACGGCCTCGCCGCCAACGTCTTCGGCCCGCTGGACGAGGCGATGCCGGTGGCCGAACGTCTGCGCTCGGGCACGGTGACGATCAACGGCGGCGCCGGGATGCGCCCCGACGCACCGTGGGGCGGTCCCGGCCGCAGCGGTGTCGGCCGCGAACTCGGGGAGGACGGTTTCGCCGAGTTCTTCGAGGTCAAACACATCCAGTGGCCGCTTGCGGGCGTCACGCGCCCGCCGGGGACCTGATCGCCCACGCGGCGCCGGCACATCCACTGTGGACCACCTGAGGTAGATCGGAGTTTTCGTCATGCTGCTGAAGAACAGGACCGCACTCATCACCGCGGGCGGCTCGGGCATGGGCCGGGCCGCGGCGGAGGCGTTCGCCGCCGAGGGCGCCCACGTGATCGTCGTGGACGTCGACGAGGGGGCGGCCAAGGAGGTCGTCGGTGCGATCGAGGGGGCGGGCGGCAGCGCCCGCGCCGAGGTGATCGACGTTCGGGACCTGGACGCGCTGAAGTCGCTCGCCGAACGAGTGCAGGCCGACCACGGATCGCTGGACGTGCTGTACAACAACGTCGGCGTCCCCGGCGCCGCGGGCACGGACCTGGCACTCGAGGACTGGGACGCACTCATCGAGATCAACGCCAGGGCGAGCTTCTACCTGACCAACTACCTCACCGACGCGTTGCGCGCCTCCGGCAACGCGTCGGTGATCTTCACCAGCTCCAGTTCGGGGCTGGTCGGCTCGCCGTACAGCCCGCTGTACTCGTTCACCAAGGGCGGCATCATCGCGCTCGTCCGATCGCTGGCGCTCGCCTTCGCGCAGGACGGGGTGCGGGTGAACGCCATCGCGCCCGGATCGGTCGACACCCCGGGACTGCCCGCCTTCTTCCGCACGAACACCGAGGAGGAGCTGGCCGAGCGCAAGAAGGCGTTCTTCGCCCAGATCCCGATGGGCAGGCCGTCGCAGCCGGAGGAGATCGCGCAGGTGGCGCTGTTCCTGGCCAGCGACATGGCCAGTTTCGTGACCGGCGTGACGATCCCCGTCGACGGCGGCATGACGGCCAAGTAGGCCACGGGTTCGAGGAAAGGAGACGTCGTGGAGTTCGGCATCCTGATGGGGGACCAGCCGGTCGGCTCGTCGGCCCGGGAGCACCTGGACCTGGTGCTGCGCAAGGCCGAGGCCGCGCAGCGGGCGGGGTTCACCTATCTCACGATCGGCCAGCACTTTCTCTACGACGGTTTCCGGTGGTTCCAGCCGGTGCCGTTGCTGGCCCGGCTGGCCGCAGAGATCGACGACCACGTCCGCATCGGCACGACCGTCCTCATCGGACCGGTACACCACCCCGTGGTCCTCGGCGAGGAACTGGCCACATTGGACGTGATCACGGGAGGGCGGCTCGTCGTCGGACTCGGCACCGGCTACCTGCCGCAGGAGTACGCCACGATGGGCGTCCCCTTCGCGCAGCGCTACCGGCTGCTGGAGGAGATGATCGAGGTGATGACGGCGATGTGGTCGTCCGACCGCGTGCGTCATCACGGCCGGTTCTGGCAGATCGACGACCTGCCCACGCACGTGCACCCGCTGCAGCAACCGCGGCCGCCGATCTGGCTGGGCGCGATGCGGGAGACGGGCGTGCGGCGGGCCGCCCGCCACGGCGACGTCTGGACGATCACACCGCAGCAGACGCTCGAGCAGGTCGACGCACTGATCCGGACGTACGCCGCCGAACGCACCGAGCGGGGACTGCCACTGAACCCGCTGCCGTTGCGCAGGGAGCTGATGATCGGTGCCGACTTCGACGACGCGGTGGCCCGCTTCGCCGCCGTAGCGCGGGGCAAGTACGAGGCCTACGCCGGGCGCGGGATGACCCTGCTCGACGACGAGGAGGTGCGCAACTTCGGCGACACCGTGCGCGACCACGTGATCCTCGGCAGCGCCGAGGAGTGCCGCAGGCAGATCGCCGACATCGCGGCCGCGCTGCCGGTGGGCCCGCTGCTCGTGCGCCCGCACTGGCCGGGGATGGACGTCGACGAGACGGTGGCCTATCTGGACCACGTCGGCCGCGAGATCGTCGGACCGCTGCGGGAGCTGGAATCGCGTTCGTTCACCGACTTCCTCGAGACCCCGGCCGCCTGACCCCGGCTGTCTGACTCCGGCAGCCTGACCCCGGCTGTCTGACCCTGGCCGCCTGACCCCGGCTGCCGGCCGAGTTCCACCGTCGGGCCGAGTCCCACCGGCCGAGCGAGTCCCACCGGCGGGGTGCCACGTCGGACTCACCCTGCGTGCGCTTCCGGGGCTTCACAGTGACCGGCGTCTGCCGTACATTGACGCCCCTGATGCATACGTAAGCATCGCGCGGCATCGAAATGTGGAGGTAGTGTGCGCGGCGATTCGAGGGATCGGACACCTGCGGTGTCCCGGCGATCGTTCCTGCTCGGTACGAGCGCGGCGCTCGCGGGCGCGGCCGCTGTTCCGGGGGTGGTGCATGCGTCGTCATCGAGGACGGCACGCCTGCGGCCCGGTGGGTCGAGCTGGTTGGCCGATGCCATCCTGTACGAGCTGTATCCGCAGAGTTTCGCCGACACCGACGGCGACGGGATCGGCGACCTCGCCGGCGTGCTGGAGCGCCTCGACTACCTCGACTGGCTCGGTGTCGACACGGTCTGGATGAACCCGATCTTTCCGTCGCCGTTGACCGACGCCGGGTACGACATCTCCGACTACACCGGTGTGCACCCTCGGTACGGGACGGCCGACGACGTGGTGGCCGTCGTCGAGGCGGCGCGGCGGCGCGGCATCCGGATCCTGTTCGACCTCGTCGCCGGGCACAGTTCCGATCAGCATCCGTGGTTCCTGCGGTCGTTGGAGGACGAGACCGACCATCGCTACATCTGGGCGAGCCCGGAACAGCTGCCCGGCGACGGATCGCTCCCGGAGGAGTTCGTCGCCTCGCCGGGTCCGCGCCCCGGCGCGTTCTACATGAACTACTACGAGACCCAGCCCGCCATCAACTACGGCTACGCGCGGAGCAATCCGGACGAGCCGTGGCGCCAGCCCGTCGACGCAGAGGGGCCTCGCCGGAACCGGGAGGCGATGCGCGAGATCATGGACCACTGGCTGTCGATGGGCATCTCCGGCTTCCGGTGCGACATGGCGGCGACGCTCGTCAAGGACGACCCCGGGTGGGTCGAGACGGGCAAGCTGTGGGGCGAGTTCCGCTCGTGGCTCGAGACCCACCATCCCGGCGCGGTCATGGTGTCGGAGTGGGGCGATCCGGCCACGTCGGTGCCCGCCGGATTCCACGGTGACTTCTATCTGCCCGTCAACGGCCCCGGCGACGGTGCGCCGTGGCGTTCGCTGTGGCGCGACGATCCGTACTTCTCGGCGTCCGGCACCGGCACGGCCTCGACGTTCGTGCGCGCCTGGTCCGAGGCGACCGACACCATCGGCGGTGCCGGCGTGACCATGATGCCGATCGCCAACCACGACAGCGCGACCCGCCTCAACGACGGGGTTCGGGCCGCGGAGGAGTTTCCCGCGGCGTGGACGTTCCTGCTCACCTGGCCGTTCGTGCCGACCCTGTACTACGGCGAGGAGATCGGCATGCGGGCGGTGCCGGGGCTGCCCGACGTCGAGGGCAGCCAGGGGCGGCAGAACAACCGCACGCCGATGCAGTGGGACGACGGGCCGAACGCGGGCTTCTCCGACGCACCTGCCGACAAGCTGTACCTGCCCATCGACCCGGATCCCGCACGTCCGACGGTGGCGGCGCAGATCGGCGATCCGGATTCGCTCCTGCATCTCGTGCGCAGGCTGATCCGGTTGCGCAAGCACCATCCCGAACTCGGTGTCGGCAGCGACGTGCGTGTCCTGACGGACGGCTACCCGCTGACCTACGTGCGTGGTGATCGCTTCCTGGTCACGGTCAATCCGTCGCGGGACGCGGTCACCGTCGACGTGCCGGACGAGCGGATCGAGCACGCCCACCGCGTCGAGGGCCGCGGGGTGCGGATCGGGGGCCGCGGGCTCGCGGTCGACGGATTCGGCTACGCGATCCTCGACCTCGGACGCTGACCGCTCACGCACCACGGGAATCCACAGTGGACCCAACGCGCTCTTCTGCGGTTCTCCCGCTGTGCGCGGCGAAGGTCAGGCGCTCGCCTGGGCGATGGCCTTGCGGGCGCCGGCGAGCTCCTTCATCCGGTTCACCCCGAGCCACGCGGTCGGCCTGCCGGCGGGGGAGTGCCAGCGCGCCGCGGGCTTGTCCGGGTCGCTCGTGTCGATCTCGACGTCGTCCGCCGGGTCGTGGTGGCCGACGTACTGCACCTTGCGGCCGAACTGATCCGACCAGAAGTACGGCACCGGGTCGTGCACCGGCAGGTCCTGCTCGCCGGTGGTGTCGTCGCCACCGGCGAGCAGGACCCGAGCGGCGACGGAAGCGGCGGCCCCCGCCTCGTCCCAGTGCTCCACCCGCACCCGGGTGCCGCATCGCGGGGACCACCGCGCCGCGACGTCGCCGACCGCCAGCACGCCGGGCGCCGAGGTGCGCAGGTGTTCGTCGACGTGCACCCCGTTGCCGATCTCGAGGCCGGAACCGGACAGCCATCCGGTCGCGGGGCGGACGCCGACGCCGGTCACGACGACGTCGGCGGGCACGCTCGCTCCGTCGGCCAGCTGCACGCCGCCGGGGTCGATCGAGGCGACCGTGGTGTCGAGACGCAGGTCGACGCCCGACCACCATGGCGTCAGCAGCGCGCCGACCTCGGTGCCCAGCGCGGCCGACAGAGGCGCGGGGCTCGCTTCGAGACACGTCACGTGGCAGCCGGCTGCACCGGCCGCCGTGGCCACCTCGGCGCCGATCCAACTCGCCCCGATGATCACCACCCGCGCGCCCGCGGTGAGCCGCGCACGCAACGCCAGTGCGTCCTCGAGCGTGCGCACGGTCAGCTGCTCGCCGTCGCCGGGCAGGCGGATCGGTTCGGCACCGGTGGCCAGCAGCAACCGGTCGAACGGCTCGTCGCCCTCGTCGGTGTGCACGACGCGGCCGGTGACGTCCAGCCCGGTGGCCGCCACGCCGGTACGCAGGCGCACGCCCAGGGCCTCGGGGTCGAACGGCAGCGGCGCGTCGTCGCGCTCGCCGGCCAACACGGCCTTCGACAGCGGCGGACGGTCGTAGGGCGCGTGCGGTTCCGCGCCGAGGACGACGAGTTCGCCGTCGAACCCTGAGCGGCGCAGCGCCGAGCACGCGCGGGCGGCCGCGAGTCCGGCCCCCGCGACGACGATGCGCATCATCGTCGCGCGCCGAACAGCGGCTCACCACGCCGCTCGCCGGGGGTGAACCGGCAGGGAATCGAGTGGTAGCCCGCGTTCGTGCCCTGGTCGGGATAGGTCACGAGCCCGTCGAGATCGACCTCGTAGTCCGGCATGCGTTCGAGGACCTGGCTGATCATCGCGCGGGCCATCGCACGGCCCAGGTGTGACCCCGCGCAGCGGTGCACGCCCAGTCCGAAGGCCATGTGCCGGTTGGGCCAGCGCGTGATGTCCACCGTGTCGGGGTCGTCGAACTGGTCCGGATCGCGGTTGGCCGAGGCCCAGCTGAGCAGCGCCCGATCGCCGCCGCGCAGGTGCACGCCCTGGAACTCGGCGTCGCGGGTGACGGTCCGGGCGAGTGCCTGCGTCGGGGAGAACACGCGCAGGAACTCCTCCACCGCGACGTCGAGCAGGCTCGGGTCGTCGATGAGCCGTTGCCGCTGGTCGGGGTTCTCGTACAGCCACACCAGCGACTGCGTCACGAGCGAGGCCGTCGTCCCGACCCCGCCGGAGATCAGCAGTTCGAGGATCGAGTAGATCTCGTCGTCGGACATGGGCCTGCCGTCGATCTCGGCGCGGATGAACTCGCTCGTGGCGTCGTCGGTCGGGTTCTGCCGCCGCGCCGCGATGTGTGCGCGGACCGTCTTCTCCACCCACGGCACGGCGACGTCGCGGGCGTGGTTGTACTCCTCCGAGCCCGGTGCCGCCGACACGAGCGTGTGCATCGCGTCGACGTAGCGCTTGTAGTCCGCGGCGTCGAGGCCGAGCCAGTCGACGGTGACGGCGGCGGGCACGCCCGCCACGAACGCGAGATCGGCCTCGCCGCTTTCGATGATCTCGTCGATGAACCCGGTGACGAACCGCTCGATGACCGGGTCGAGCTTCTTCACGGCGGCCGGTGCGGTGACCTTGTTGACGATCTTGCGGTACCCGCGGAACGTCGGAGGGTCGAGCTCGATCGGGATGTGGAACGCCGTCGGAGCCTTCGGGATGACGATGGCCAGGCCCTCTCCGCCGGACTCGTGGCGCGCCGACGAGAACAGGTCGTCGTCGCGGGAGGCCTCGAAGACGCTGGCGTAGTCGCCCAGCACCCAGTAGCCGCCGTGGGCCTCGGTCCAGGCGACCGGGTTCTCGGCACGGAGCCTGCGGTAGGTGCCGACCGGATCCTCGGCGTGCTGCGGGGAGTGGTGGTCGAACGCGGCGATCGGACGACGAGCCTGCTCGGTCACAGCGCATCCCTCCTTTGGGCTTTTC
>Ga0079224_100008833_pt1 | contig 13680 bp, 11 predicted proteins | sample Stecom2015_FD_80414 | JGI IMG/M metagenome (GOLD analysis project Ga0079224, IMG submission 80414) | Agricultural soil microbial communities from Utah to study Nitrogen management - Steer compost 2015 | ecosystem: Environmental > Terrestrial > Soil > Agricultural land | place: USA: Utah... | reverse complement strand
GACCGGAGAACCGGCGAAGACGGTGACCGGAGAACCGGCGAAGACGGTGACCGGCGGCCCGACGACGCCGGCACCACGCTCCGCTGGTCGGCCCGACGACGCGGCGGGCCGGACGAATCGCGTCCCATCCACCGACCCGGACGCGCCTGCGCGACATTCCACCGAAGCACCTCCCCACGCGAGCGAACCCGGCGTCCGGCGTTTGCCCGACCGACTCGGGGCGGACGCGCTGCGACGGCGGCTCGAGCAGGAGGAGCACGTGCAACGTTCGGCCGAGGCGCTCTACGTTGCGCTCGGGCCCACGATCGTGCAGCTCCAGCGCCTGGCGGAGCAGGACGTCGCGGACGACGATCCCCCGCGGCCGGTCGACGCGGTGCGGTGCCGCATGTTCGAGCCCGCGTTCGCCGGCCTCCGGGCCACGCAGCCGCGACTCGCTCGCCGGTGGCTCGACTGCGACGCGGCCCTGCGGCGATGGGGCGACGCACCGCGACGCGACGCCGCGTTCCGTGTGGCCGCGCTCGAGCGCGCGGTGGTCGAGCCGTTGCGACGTGAGCGGCGGGCCCAGGAGCACCGCGTCCTCGCCTTACTGGCCGGCCGGATTGCCCCCGTGAGCCAGCAGCACGCCCAGACGGTCGCGTTGGCCGTCGCCCTGGGGGACCCCCCGACCGTGGCCCACGCGGCCCGGTTGGCGCTCCACGCCGCGTGCGGCTCGGCGGCCGCCCTGTGGGTCCACGGCGAGCTCGGGACCGACGAGACCCTGCGCGCGCAACTCGACGCCCGCTGCCGGGCGGCCGGCCCCGTGGACTGGGTCACGTGGGCACTGGAGCACCCCCGCGATGCGCTCGGGGGCATCGAGCTGTGGCGCCTCGGACACGGCCCGGCCGAGGTCGTCGCGCTCGACCGCTTTTGGTGGATGCCCGCGGGCCTCGTCGATCCGCTGATGCGCCCGGCCGCGGCCGACCCCACCCCGCCCTCGATTTCCGTCCACACCGAACCGGTGACGCCATGACCTCGATGCCCGCGTCGCTCACCGAAGCCGATCGCGCGGCGCTGGCCGCCGGCCGCCATGCCGACGTCGCGCGCGACCTCCTCGCGCGCGGCTGCCCGGCCGAAGCCGCCTGGGTCTACGAGCAGATCTGGGATTGGGACGCAGCCTGGTCGGCCTACCAGGCCGCCCGCGCGCCCCTCGATGCGCTGCGGGTCGCGCTCGACGCGGGCTCGGGCGTGCAGCTCGATCGGACCATGCGCTGGCTCGAACAAGAGCCGGCGGCATGGAACGACGCGGTCGCGCTGCTCAAGAAGCGGCGACGACCGCTCGAAGCGGCCCGTCTGCAGGCGCTCTCCGAGGATCCACGCGCTCAAGCCGAGAGCCTGATCGAAGGCGGCGACGCGCTCGAGGCCGCGCGCGTGCTGGCCGACCGCGGCCATGCGCAGGAGGCCCTCGAGCTGCTGCGGCGCTCACCGGCGCTGCAACACGCGTCGGGCCTCGCCCTGCTCGCCCGCGTGGCGTGGGACCTCGGCGATGCCGAAGGGGCGGCCCGGGCCGCCCAACGCAGCTTGCGGGCGATGGGCGATCGACCCGAACGTCCGGCCGTCCAAGAGCTCCTCGCGCGCGCGCTCGTGGCCCTCGGTCACGACCTCGCCGCACAGATCGTGCTGCGGGGCCGCGCCCTCGGGATGGAGGACGTCGGATTGCCGGGACGCTATCAAGTCCAAGGCTTTGGACCGCCCGGCTTGGTCGGCGCCGCGTACCTCGGCATCGATCGCGTCACGCTCGAGGAGGTGGAGATCCACCTGTTGCTCGCCGAGCACACCGAGAGCGGCGGCACGCTCGAGCCCGACCTCGTCGCGGCGCTCCAGCGCTTCGCCCGAACCGCCGTCGCGGCAGCGCAGCTCGGGCACCCGGCGATCCGGCCGATCCGTCGCGTCGATCCCCGCGCGGGTCTGCTCGTGCTCCCGCGCGCCGAAGGGCCATCGTTGCGCAGCCTCGTCCGCCCGCCGGGGCTGTCGGCCTTTCCGTCGCGCGCGCGGGCCCTCGTCGCGTTCTTGCTCGAAGGCCTCGCCGCGGCGCATGCCCGCGGTCTCGTCCACGGCTGGTTGCTGCCGAGCCAGATCGTCTGCGACGCAGCCGGACGCCCGATGCTGGGGCCGTTCGGGGCGCACCACCTGGCCGGCCTCGCGGCGACGCGCACGGGCAGCCTCGAAGAGATCTTGTGGACCACCGCCCCGGAGGTCCGTGCCGGCGCCGCACCGCACGTGGGCAGCGATCTGTACGCCGTCGGAGCGCTGCTCTGGGCGCTGCTCGTCGGCGAAATGAGCCTGTCGGCGCGCACCGGCGATCCACGGCTGCGCGACCTCCCCGAGGTCGAGCTCGCGCAGCGCCTGCTCGCCGACGATCCGGCGGCCCGTCCCAGCCTCGACGCCGCGCTGGCGATCCTGCGCAGCCGCGTCGCGCACGTGCGTGAGCTCGAATGGACCGAGCCCGGGAGCCCCCGCACGGGCGTGCGCGACGAAGGCGACGCCGGGCCGATGGGTCCGGGCGTCCCGGTCGTGGCGGCCGCGAGCTGGTCCGACGCACTGCTCGACGAGCTGTGTCGTCGCGCCACGTCGTTCATGCAGCCCATTCTGGACCGCGAGGGACGCACGGTTCGACTCGCACCGTGGCCGGAGGGCAGCCATACCTTGGGCGAGGATGTCGTGGACTGGCAGGCGCTCGTGTCCCCCGACGCGATCCCTTCGGGTGATCCGCTCGAGGCCGCGATCCGCCAACGCATGCGACCCGCGGCGATCGTCCGCACCCCGTGCGGGCAATGGATGATCGCGCTCGACGACGTGTTGACCCGATGACCACTTCGCCTCCGCCGTCACCTGGACCCCGCGCGTGGGGCTCGACGTGGCTCGTCGCCGGCGTGCTGCTCGGCGTCGCCGCGTGGGCCATGCCCTCCGCGATCCAAGCGGGTGACGCGGGCGAGTTCGCGACCGTGATGCTGCGCGGCGGCGTCCCGCATCCCTCCGGCTATCCGTGGATGCGGATCCTGGGTTGGCCCGCGCGCGCCCTCGAGGTCCTCGGGGTGCCGCCCGTGCGCGCCGCGGCGTGGCCGTGCGCTGCCCTGGCGATCGTCGGTTGGTCGTGCGTGCACCGGGTGGCGCTGCGCTTCGCCCCGCCCGCGATCGCCTCGTTCGCGGTGTTGCTGCTCGCGCTCTCCCCCACGGCGGTGCTGCACGCGTTCGACATCGAGGTGTGGGGTCCCCTGCTCGCGTTCGCCGGAGGCTTCCTCGGGCTCGCGACGGGCCGTCCACGTTCGCCGCTGCTGCTCGGAGCGGCGCTCGGCCTCGTCGTGAGCCATCACCTCACGGGGGTCCTGCTCGCACCGCTCGCCGTCGCGGCCGCGATGCCGGGCGCGCGGGCGTTCTCGGCCTGGCTCCGCGCGGGCCTCCAGGGGCTCGCCGGCGTGCTGCTCGGCCTCACCCCGTACCTGACGCTCATGCTCGGCTCGGGCGACGCGTGGCGCTGGGGCGACGTCCAGAGCCTGGAAGGCTTGCTCCACCACATCGGACGAGCGGACTACGGGGTGTTCTCGCTCAGTCTGCACACCCTGCCCGTTCCGGCGTCGGCGCTGCTCGAACGCGTCGTCCGAACGGTCGGCGGCGCCCTGTCGGCGGGTCTCGTCTCCGTCACGATCCCGTGTGCCTTGCTGCTCGCGCTCGTCCTCGGGCTCGCGCTGCGGCTGCGCCCCGCCGCGGTGCCACGCCGGATCGTGCTCGGGCTGTGGCTCGCCGCCGTGGCGACGCTCCTGCTGTTCCCGCTCGCGCACAACATCGACCCGCGCTCGCCGTTCGGGGCGTGGATCCTCGAGCGCTTCGATCTGCTCGGGCTGGCATTGCTCGCCCCGTTGCTCGCGGGCGTGCTCGCTCCCCTGCACGCGCTCGCCGAGGATCGCGTGTGGCGTCGACGTCGCCTGCACGTCGTCGGCGGATTGCTGCTCGTGCGCCAGCTCCTGACGACGCACTGGCTTGGCGTGCCGTCCGACGACGACGGCGTCGAACGCTACGCGATCGACCTGCTCCGCACGCCGACGCCGGGCCGCCGCGCGTTCGTGTTCGGCACCGACGACCACCGCACGTTCCCGGTCTTGTTCGCGCAGGCGGTCCTCGGCCATGGCCCCGAGGTCGTCTACGTGGACGCCTCGCTGCTCGCCCATCCCTGGTATCGCGCGCAGCTGCGGGCACGCGTGCCGGAGCTCCCGGACGCCGAGAAGCCGCTGCAGCTCATCGGGGCGCTGTGGTCCGACCCGCGGTTCGCCGACAGCGAGGTCTATCTCGCGAACATCTTCTCTCGCCCCGCGCGATCGCTCGCGCTCGCCCCCCAAGGCATCCTCTGGCGGGTCCTGCGACCCGACGAGCAGGCGAGTCCGTTGGACGTGCTCCCGGCCCATCGCGCCGCGTTGGCGCGATACGTCCGCGCCCCGGGGACCGGGGCCATGCCGACCGATGCCGTCATGTACGACGCGCACCCGTTCGCGGCCGATCTGCTCGCGCAGTATCCCGAGCGCACCGCCGAGCTCGCGCGGGCCCTGCGGGACACGGGTCACCCCCACGAAGCCGACGCGCTCCTCACCGAGGCGTTGCTCGGTTCGGCCGCGCCATGACCGACCCGACCGATCCCTGTGCGGGGCTCGACATGCCGCTTCGTGGGTTCGTCGCCCGCTTCGACGTGCGCGCGTACTGGGACGCCCACGAGCATCTGGAGGGCTTCTGGCAGCACGATCGCCGCGCGCTCTGGCAGGCCCTCATCCAACTCGCCGCGACGTTCGTCCACGTCGACGCCGGGCGCTGGCGCGGGGCGGCGTCCGTGCTGCGCCGCGCCGTCACGCGCCTCGCCCAGGCACCACCCGACGACGCGCTGGACGTCGCCCGCCTCCACGCCGACGCGAGCGCCCTGCTCCACCATCTCGAGGCGCGCCAGCGCGACGCGAGCGTGGCGTTCGACGAACGCCATCGCCTGCGCATGGCCGCGTACGTGCGAACCAGCTAGGTGCCGCCGATCGTCATCGCGTCGACCCGGAAGCTCGGGGAGGCGACCGACGTCTTGAACTCGAGGTCGTTGGCGACGGCTTCGATGCCGCCCAGGAGCTCGTCCAGGTTGCGCGAGATCGTGATCTCACCCACCGGACGCGTCAGCTTGCCGTCTTCGATGAGGAAGCCCTCGGCGCCGCGCGAAAAGTCGCCGGTCACCGGATCGAAGCCGAAGCCCATCATCCGGACGACGTAGAGCCCGCGCGAGATGCCGTCGAGCAGCGTCTCCGGCCCGCGATCCCCCGCGGCGAGGTAGAAGTTGCTCGTGCTCGCGTGTGGGATCCCGCCGCCCCCGCTCGCCGAACCCGTCGGGGCGAGGTTCAGCTTGCGGGCGCTGTACGTGTCGAGCAGCAAGCTCTGCAGCGTGCCCGACTCCGTGACGTCGCGGCGCGGCACGGGCCGCCCCTCGCCGTCGAACGCCCGTGAACCGGGGCCTCGCGGCACGCCCGGGTCGTCGATGAGCGTGAGCCAGGAGCTGCCGATCCGCGTGCCGAGGCGCTCGGCCAAGTAACTGCGCTGGCGGTAGATCGCGTCGCCGACGATGCAGCTCGCGACGAGCCCGACGATCGCCCGTGCGGCTTCCTTGTCGAACACGACCGGCACCACGCCGGTGTCCATCTTGGCGCTGCCGAGGAACCGCACCGCGCGATCGGCCGCTTCGCGCCCGACGAACTCGGCGTCTTCGAGGTCGTCGCGGAAGCGGGCGCCCGTCCAATAACCGCCGTTGCGCTTCTTGCCGTCCGCGTCGTCGGCGATCGCCTGCACCGACAACGACTGGTACGTGCCGCTCTTCTGCCCGAGGAAGCCGCCGCTCGTCGCGAGCACCGAGTGGGCGCTCGAACGACCGAAGCTGGCGCCCTCCGACGACGTGATGCGAGCGTCGCGGGCGAAGGCGGCTGCCTCGGCGCGGCGCGCCATCGCGATGCCCTCGTCGGCGCCGATGAGCTCGGTCCGCGGATCGAACAGCTCGAGCAGCGGCGGATCGTGCTCCAGCTCGGACGGATCGGGCGGAGCGGCGAGCGGATCGGGCTCGCTGATCCGCGCCATGTCGATCGCGCGCGCGAGGAAAGCCTCGACCGAGGCCCGGCCGAGATCGGTGGTGGAGCTCACCGCGACGCGATCGTCGACGATGACGCGCACCGAGAGGCCGCTCGACGCCGCCTCCTTGACCAGCTCGACCTCACCCTGACGGACCACGACCTCGAGCTCGCGCCCGACGCCGACGCTGACCTCGGCATGCTGCGCCCCGAGCCGCTTGAGGACGTCCAGGGCGTGGCTGGCCACCGCTTCCATTTCCATCAAACTGCCGTTCCTCCGACGGTGAGTCGGTCGAGTATGACCGTCGGCATGCCCACCCCCACGGGTGCGCTCTGCCCGTCCTTGCCGCACGTCCACATGCCGTCGGACAACGCGAAGTCGTGCCCGAGCATGCTGACCGTCGTCAACGCCTCGGGGCCGTTGCCGGTGAGGTTCGCGGACTTGAGCGGCCCGGTGAGCTTGCCGTCCTCGATGAGATACGCCTCGGTCAGGCTGAACACGAAGTCGCCGTTCGAGATGTTGACCTGACCGCCGCTGAACTTCTTGGCGTAGATCCCCCGCTTCACCGAGCGGATGATGTCTTCGGGATCGTCTTCGCCGGGCATCATCAACGTGTTCGTCATCCGCGGCATCGGCACGTCGCGGAAGCTCTCGCGCCGCCCGCTGCCCGCGGTGGGCAACCCGAAGAACCGCGCGCTGATGCGATCCTGCATGTACGCGCGAAGGATGCCGCCTTCGATGAGGCGATGCTCCATGGGGACTTCGCCTTCGTCGTCGACGTTGATGCTACCGCGCGAGCCGACGATGCCCGGATCGTCGACCACGGTGACGAGCGGCGACGCCACGCTCTGCCCGATGCGGTCGGTGTAGTTCGAGGTTCGCTTGCGGTTGAAGTCCGCCTCGAGCCCGTGACCGACCGCTTCGTGCAGCAGGATTCCGGCGTCCCCCGGTGCGAGGACGACGGGCATCGTGCCCGCCGGCGTCGGACGACTGTCGAGGGTGACGAGGGCGATCCGTGCGGCTTCTCGCCCGTGATCCTCGGGGGTGACGCGCTCGAAATAGTCGAGCCCGAACCGCCCGCCGCCGCCGCTCTGCCCGGATTCCACGCGCTGCCCGTCGGAGGCCACCACGGACACGCCCATGCGCACCATGGGCTGCACGTCGTAGCCGACGTTGCCCGTGCTCGAGCACACGAGGATCTCCTTGTGCACGGCGACGAGCGACGCATCGACTCGGCGCACCCGGGAATCGGCGGCACGCGCTGCGGCGTCGGCACGACGGAGGATCGCCACGCGGGCGGCCCCTTCGGCATCGACGACTTCGGCCGCGACCGGATAGCGGGTGGTGAGCGCGAGGCGCTTCACGGCCACGGGCGCGCGCGACTCTCCCGAACTCGCGATGCGACTCGCCGTCTGGGCCGCCGCGAGCATCTCGTCGAGCTCGAGGCTCTCGGAGTACGCGTATCCGACCGCCGCGCCCTGGACGACGCGGACGCCGAGGCCGAGATCGACTCCGCCGCCGACGCTCCGGACCCGCCCGTCCTCCATCGAGATGGAGGCGTGCCGGCGATACTCGAAGAATAGGTCGGCGAAGTCCCCTCCCCGCTCCAGCGCCTTGCGGAGCAGCTGTTCGAGAAGGTCGTCGGTGATCGCGGACGGGCCCGTGATGAACGGCGCCTCGCCCGGCTCGATCAGGGCTCCGGGAAGCACGGATTGCGGCGATGCCACGCTCCCAAGCCTACTCGCTCTTCTTGCCCTTGACCGCAAAACGCCGGCGGAAACGATCGATGCGACCTTCCGCATCGACCTCGCGCGCACGGCCCGTCCAGAACGGGTGGCTATGCGCGGAGATCTCGACCTTGATCACCGGAAGCTCTTCGCCATCGACCTCGCGAGTTTCGCTGCCCTTCATCGTCGAGAAGGAAGTCCACTCGTTGCCGGTCGACGTATCTTGAAACAGGACCTTGCGGTACTCGGGATGAACGCCAAGTTTCATGTCGGTGCTCCTCAAACGGTAGCGCGCGCGGCTACCAACTCGACTTCGTCACGCCCGGGATGTCTCCGGCGAGCGCGAGCTCGCGCAACATGATGCGCGACAGCCCGAACTTCCGGTACACGGCCTTCGAACGGCCCGTCAGCATGCAGCGACGCGTCTTGCGAGTGGGGCACGAGTTGCGCGGGAGCTTGTTGAGCTGCGCCATCAAGGCGAACTTTTCTTCGAGCTCGATCTCGGGATCTTTGAGCTTGTCCCGGAGATCCGCCCGCTTCTGGCTGTAGCGTTGGATGAGCTGATCGCGTTTTTGATCGCGAAGGACTTGAGAAATCTTGGCCATTGCTGGTCTCCGGAGGATCGCTGGAAGCGCGTAGGGGCTGCGCGGAGAAGCCCCGTCGACGCCTCGATCGTCACCTCGATATCGCCTCGAATCGGTCGCCCTCGTGCAGGACCCACACCATCGGAACCCGGAATCGAGGGAGCCGGGACACTACTCCCGCCGCCGGTCGGTCGCAAGCCCATGGAAGCGGGATTTTTCGCCGTGGAGCGGCTCACGCCAGGCCGACGCGGGCCTTCAGGTCGCCCACCTCGGCCTCGCGCAGATGTCGCCAGCTGCCCTCGGGGAGCCCGTCGGTGGTGATATCCGCGAACGCCACCCGCAGCAGCTTGAGGACGGGGTGCCCGACGGCCTCGCCCATCCGGCGGATCTGCCGGTAGAGGCCCTGGGTCAGGGTGATCTGCACCCACATGTTGGACGCGGTGTCGCGCATGACCAGCAGCTCCTCGAGCGGCGCGGTCACGGTGCCGTCGTCCAGGGTGACGCCCTGCTCGAGCGCCTGCAGCGTCTCCGCCGAGGGGCGTCCTTGGAACTTCACGTGATAGGTCTTCGGCACCTTGTGGCGCGGGTGCAGCAAGCGCGCCGAGAGATCGCCGTCGTTGGTCAGCAGCAGCACCCCGCGCGTGTGGTAATCGAGGCGCCCCACCGGGAACACGCGCTGCGGGAGCCCACGGACGAGCGAAACCACCGTCGGCCGCCCGCGCTCGTCGTGCTCCGCCTCGCCCGAGGAGACCACCGCGTCGGGCTTGTTCAACACGATGTAGACGGGAGCCTCGACCGCGATCGCGCGTCCGTCGACGAAGATGCGATCGCGCGCGGGATCCACCCGGGTGCCGAGCTCCGTCACGACGCGCTGGTTGACCCGGACCCGCCCCTCCTCGATCAGGGCCTCGGCGCCGCGCCGCGAGCTGATCCCCGCGCGGGCGAGGACCTTCTGCAAACGCACCGCGCCCTGCAGCGTCGGATCGGCGGCGGCGACGGGACCTGCCTCGCGACGGCCGGATCGACCGCGGGACGCCGTGGCGCGCCCCATCGGGGGCTTCGCCGCGCGGGGTTGGGGTCGTTTGCGCTGGGGTGTCGGCGACATGATCAGGATCCTTCCGGCGACTCGTCGTCCGTGGAGTGCGCCGCTTCGCGGTCCTCCGGAGCGAACGGGTCGTCCTCGTCGGCGGCTTCTACCGCGTCCGGCCCCGTCCTGTCTCCCTTCGGCGACGGCGCAGACGCGTCGCCGATCGTGAACGACACGCCGGGGCCGTCCTCCACGTCGAAGCCTTCCTCTTCGACCGCCCCCTCGTCGAGGAAGAACGAGCCCGGCCCCTCACCGATGCCGAACGCGCGCTCGTCGTCGTCGAGCCCGAAGGTCTCGCTCGGCGCTCCCTCGTCCGACGCGTCCTCTTGCCCGTCGTCCGCCTCGAGCAGCAGGAAGCCGGGGTCGACGTCGTCATCGTCGTCCTCCCCGGATTCCGCGGGCGCCCCGCGGGCCCAGGTCGTCCCGCGCCACGGGTCGTCGTCATCGTCGAACGCGTCGTCCGACTCGTCCGACTCGCCCGGGGCATCGTCGTCTCCGCCGTCCTGCGGGGGCTCGGGCGCGTCCGTTTCTTCGGCGCTGGGCGCTGCCCCGCCCGCCCCCTCTTCCTGCGGCGTTTCGCCGGACTGGGGCGCGCCGAAGTCGAGCGGTTCCTGACCGAACAACTCCTGGTCCGCGCCGTCGGGCTCCTCGTGGCCGAGCGTCTCGCGGAGCGTCGCCTCGCTCTCCTCCGTGAGCTCCTCGAACTCCTGCAGGCTCGGCATGTCGCGCAAGCTCCGAAGGTTGAAGAACTCGAGGAACCGCACCGTCGTGCCGTAGAGATGTGGACGACCCGCTTCGTCCTTGCGCCCGACGTATTTGATGAGGTCGCGCTCGAGCAGCACCTTGAGCACCGCGCCGCAGTCGACCCCGCGCACGTGGTCGACCTCGGCCTTGGTGATCGGTTGGCGATAGGCGATGACGGCGAGCGCCTCGAGCTGCGAACGCGACAGTCGAACCGGGCGTCCCGCGATCATCCGCTGCACCCACCGCGCGTTGTCGGGGTTCGTACGCAGGCGGAAGCCCCCCGCGACCTGGCTCAGCACGACGCCGCGATCCTGCGTGTCGAGCATCAAGCCTTTGAGCGCGAGCTGGATCTGGCGCACGCTCGGCGCATCGAGCAGGCGCCGCAGGTCTCGCACGCTCATCGGTTTGTTCGATGCGAAGAGGATGCTCTCGACGATCGACATCAGCCGCGGAGAGGGTTCGCCCTCGACCTTCGAGAGGTCGTCGTCGGGATCGATCGGGATCGAGTCCGCGAGTTGCACCCCGTCCGCGCGCTTGGCCGGGCGTTCGGGTTCTGGTTCCGCGTCCTGCTCCGGCGAGGCCTCGGCGTCGTCCTCCGGGGCTTCTTCTCCGGCGGGTTCGGACGGCACGTCCCCGCGATTCGCCGCGTCCCGGCGCTTCTTCTTGCGGCCCTTGGGCGCTTCGTCGTCCCCCAGCGCCGCGACGAGGTCGCCCACGCTCGCGTCGCGCTCTTCGTTCGACGCCGCATCGGCCGACGCCTCGTCGACGCTCTCCTCGTCGGGCCGCGACTCGGACGCGAGCTCGGCCGCGCGCGGGGGCGCCTTCTTCTTCGGCGTCTTGGTACGCCGGGCGCTGCTCGCCTTGGCGCTAGACATGGTCCTCCGACTCCGCATCGGCCGCGCGCATGGCTTCGACGGCCGCCCCGACCTCGCCCTGGTAGGCCGCGAGCAGCTTCTGGGTCTCGGCGGGCGAGGTGCGACGCTCGATCACGATCGTATCGCCCTCCGGCTCCTGCCGCACGAAGATGACCCCGAGCTTGGTCAGCTCGAGCACCGACATGAGCGTCACGACCAGCATCGCGCGGAGCTCCGCCTCGCTCGACCACGTGCGACCGAGGAACAGCGACTCGAAGTCGAACGTCTCCGTCTCTTCGAGCAAGGCCGCGAGCTGTTGCATGCGTTGCGGCACCGAGACCGTCTCGAGCACGACCTCGTGGCTCTTGTGGATCTTCGCGCGCTTGAGGATGCGCTGGTACGCCTCCGCCAAGCGGAACATCGTGATCGGAGCGAGCCCTGGGTCGACGAGCGGGAGCTCGACCTCGCCGCCGCGATCGAACACGTCGCGCCCCGACACCGGCAGACGATCGAGGTGGTCGGCCGCGGCGCGATACTTCTGGTACTCGAGCAGGCGCGCGATGAGCTCCTGGCGCGGATCGGGCCCTTCCTCGGCTTCGCCCTCGCTCTGCTCGTCGTCTTTGCCCGCCGTCGGGATGAGCTCGCGTGACTTGAGGTACGCGAGCGTCGCCGCCATGACGAGGTAGTCGCCGGCGACCTCGAGGTCGAGCGACTGCATGAACGCGAGGTACTCGAGGTACTTCTCGCAGACGAACGAGATCGGGATGTCGAGGATGTCCAGCTCGTGCCGGCGAACGAGGTGGAGCAGCAGGTCGAGTGGACCTTCGAACTGCGGCAGCTCGACCGAGCAAGGGCGGTCGTGGGGTTGGCCGAGCACGCCGGGCGCCGGCCCTTCGAAGCGGGCGCCGGCGTCGGGCGACGCGTCGTCCCCATCGGTGCCTCGGGCTTCGTCGGTCGTCGCGACGTGCTGAGCTTCGGCCGCTTCGGCGTCCTGCGGGGCTTCGTCGGTCGTCGCGACCTGCTGAGCTTCGGCCGCTTCGGCGTCCTGCGGGGCTTCGTCGGTCGTCGCGACCTGCTGAGCTTCGGCCGCTTCGGCGTCCTGCGGGGCTGCGCCCGTCGTCGCGACCTGCTGAGCTTCGGCCGCTTCGGCGTCCTGCGGAGCTTCGTCGGTCGGTCGAGGCTCGCCAGCTCGGTCCGCGTCCGCTTCGTCCGCGGTCTCCGGCTCTGCGCCAGCGTCCGCTTTCGGGGATTCGGCCGGGGGCGGGGTTTCGCCCGCCCCGGAGGCGGCGTGGCGCTCGTCCGGCGCCGCCGCGTCGACGGTGGCCGGCTCCCCGTCGTTCCCATCGCGGAGCGATGGGTCGGTCGAAGTGTCCGTCACGGTGCCTGCCTCAAATGACGGCGTCGAGCAGGGTGTTGCCCAGCTGATAAAAAGGCGACAAGAGGTAGCCGAGGATCGGAACGGGAGACAAGACGAGCGCTATTAGGATGACCCAGCCCCACTGCGCAAGAAAGTTGTCAACCGGCTGGTAGCGGCTGCCGAGGCCCCAGGCGAGCACCTTGCCACCGTCGAGCGGGTGGATCGGCAAGAGGTTGAACACGAACAGCAGCAGGTTGAGGTTGAAGAACAACCGCTCCGGCGACTGGAACGGCAACGGGTCGGTCACGACTCCGACGCGCGCGAGCACCCACACGACGAGCACGGTCGTGGCGGCCATGAGCAAGTTCGCGAGCGGACCCGCGATCGCGACGATCGCGGAGCCCGTGCGCATGGTGACCTTCCGCGTGAAGTAGCGGGCTTGGTACGGCACGGGGCGCCCCCAGCCGAACAACATGCCGGGACTCGCCACCGCCAACACGATCGGCAACACGAGGGTCCCGACCGGATCGGCATGGGACATCGGGTTGAGCGTGAGGCGACCCTGAGAAGCCGCCGTGGGATCGCCGAGGCGATGGGCAGCGAACGCGTGCGCGAACTCGTGCACCGTCACGGCGGCGACGAGGAAGAGGACGTAGAGACCCGCCATCCGCAGGTCCGCGGCGCCCAGGCCCAGGATCCCGAGAATCGGAAGGTCGAAAGAGTGCATTGCTTGGAGGACGAAGGCCACGCGTCGGTTCTGCCCTAGGGGAAAACGTGTGCGCCGGAAGTGTGGGGATCGTTCCGGGTGACTTCAAGAGATCCCGCAGATCGCTCCGGCGAGCGGAGATCTTAGCCTGCTCCTTCCTTCTCGGCTCAGCGGACAACGCGCGTTCGGGCGAGGCCACGGTTCTTTCCCGCGCATCGGGCTCGAACGCCGCTGTGCGAAGGCCGCGAAGGCCTCCCCCCGCCCCCAGCGGTCGTGGCGAACCATGGGCGTGCTCAGGCGCGCGGATGATGCCGGTCGTAGCTCGCGCGCACGTGGGCCTGGTCGAGATGCGTGTAGACCTCGGTGGTGGCGATGTCCGCGTGCCCGAGCAGGGTCTGCAGCGAACGGAGGTCGCACCCGCCCTCGAGCAGATGGGTGGCGAAGCTGTGCCGCAGCTTGTGCGGCGAGATCGAGCGGTGGATGCCCGCCGCCTCGGCATGGCGCTTG
>Ga0079224_100008832_pt1 | contig 13681 bp, 13 predicted proteins | sample Stecom2015_FD_80414 | JGI IMG/M metagenome (GOLD analysis project Ga0079224, IMG submission 80414) | Agricultural soil microbial communities from Utah to study Nitrogen management - Steer compost 2015 | ecosystem: Environmental > Terrestrial > Soil > Agricultural land | place: USA: Utah... | reverse complement strand
TTCACGCGCGCCTTCCTCCCCGCCCTCAAAACCCGCCCGCCGCGCCACCCGCGCCGGATCACCCCGCCCCCGCCCGCCGCGCAATCCTTCCCCGCCTCCGCAATCCTCCCCGCCACCAACGGACTGGGGCGGCTGGTTCACCCTGCATCCACTCCGACAACGTTTTCACGGGTAACATCTCCGCCCGCGAACACACACGGCCCCGCCCCCAAATCACGCCCCGCCCCATGAAGGACTCCGTCCAACCGCCCGCCGCAGCTGCCACCGCCGCGACCACCGCCCCGGCCATCACCGCGGCCTTCGCCAAGATGCGGGCCGACACCGCTCGCCGGCACGCGTTTCTTTGCATCGGACCGGACTGCTGCGCGCCGACCGCCGGACTGGCCGCGTGGGATACCCTCAAACGCGAACTCGCCGCCGCGCCCGTCTCCATCCTCCGCACCAAGGCCGCCTGCCTCCGCGTCTGCCACGGCGGCCCCTGGCTCGTCGTTTACCCCGAGGGCACCTGGTATGGCGAGGTCACCCCGGATCGCTGCCGACGCATCGTGCGCGAACACCTCGTCGGCGGACAACCCGTCCGCGAATGGGCAACCTTCACCCATCCGCTCGACTCCCCCGCGTCCTGACGCGCCACTCAGGGCGCGACCGGTTGCGAATCACCGGAGCGCGGCGCGGACGGCGCCTCCTGCGGCGCGGTCTGGATCGTCTCGGTCTTCGGTGCCGGAGCGCGGCCAAAAACCTTCATCCGCAGGATGTCATAATACGTCACATACAGGATCATCGTGAACAGCAGCACCATGAACACGCTCTGCACCGTCGCGATCACCCGCATGGGCATTGCCCGGCCGCGCAGCTTCTCGATCGTCGCAAACGTCATGTGACCGCCGTCCAGCACCGGAATCGGCAACAGGTTCAACATCGCGAGATTCACGTTCACCAACACCGTGAACCACAGCACCAGCCGCACATCGAGCTGCGACAACAGGTGGAAAATCCGCGCGATGCCCACCGGACCGCTCAGCTTCGACGGGCCGATGTCCGACTTCGGATGCACCAGGCTCGACAGCGTGCGCCACGTCGTCACCGCGTGCCCCCACATCTGTGTCCACGGCGGCAGATACACCAGCGTCGTGCTCCACTTGCCGCCCAGATTCACGCCCAGCCGCGGCACCGCGACCGAGGCCCCCGGATCGATCACCATGCGCGGGGTGACCACCACCTCGCTCAATTCCCCGGCGCGCTCGATCGTCAACCGCACCGGCTTGGCGCCGTGCAGTAACAAGTATTCGGATACAAAGCTCACGTAGTCCGCCGGCTTGCCGTCCACCGCCACGATCACGTCGTCGGCGCGCAGGCCGGCCTCCGCCGCCGCGCTGTCGGCCGCCACGCCGGTGATCATCGGCTGCACCGCCGGCTCGACGCCGATCTCGCGGATGTCCTCCGGTCCGGAATAGGCCGGCACCATCGGCACCACCAGCGTTTCGCCGTCGCGCTCCAGCGTGAGCTCCACGCTCGGCGCGTTGCCGGCCGTGCGACCCGCGCCGAGGGCGACCAGCGTGCCGATGTCGTTGAACGTCTTCACGCGGCTACCGTCCACCCTCAGGATCACGTCGCCGGGCCGCACCCCCGCCTCCATCGCCGGACCGGGAACGACCGTGCCGTCGGCCAGCGTCAGCGTCGGACGCACATGACCGACTCGCGTGGTCTGGTCCTCGGTCGAGACCGGCTGGCCGACGAACCACAGGATCGTCCCCAGCACGAAGGCGAAGATCAGGTTAAAAAACGCGCCCGCGCCGAACACAATCATCTTGGTCGTGTAGCTCAACGGCGCCGCCGGTTTGGCGTCCTCGCCGTCGTCGCTCGGCTTGCCCTCGATCGCGCTCATGTCGGCCAGTTGCGGCAGCGCCACGTAGCCGCCGAACGGCGGCAGCGACAGGCGGTAGTCCACGCCGTCCTTGCCTTTCCAGCCCGCGATGCGCGGACCGAATCCGATCGAGAACCGCTCGACCTTCAACCCGCGCCGCCGCGCCGCGAGGAAGTGACCGAGCTCATGCACAAAAATCGAACCGCCGAAAAACACGGCGATCATCAGGGCGGACCAAAAGTAATTTAACATCAGTAGGGAGGAGAAAAACGAACCGGGATCACCAACAGGAAAAGAACAACAACGCACCGACCGGCCCGAACCGTCAACCCGTCGTCCGGGCGGCGTCGGCGGCGGCTCCGGCCAGACGCCGGGCTTCCTGATCGACCGCAAGCACGGCGGAAAGGTCCGTCGGATCCGCGACCGGCAGCGATCCGAGCACGGTTTCCACGATCGCCGGGATCGCGAGGAAGGGCACGCGGTGCTCCAGAAACGCCGCCACCGCGACTTCGTTGGCCGCGTTGTAAATCGCCGGGGCCGCGCCGCCGGCCTCCATAACCTCCCGAGCGAGACGCAACATCGGAAACCGCACCGGGTCCACCGGACGGAATTCCAGCGTCAGCAATTGGTCCAGCCCGAGCGTCGCGTCGGTGCCGGCCGCGCGCTGCGGATGGAGCAACGCGTGCTGGATCGGAAACGTCATCGACGGCGGACACAATTGCGCCAGCAGCGCCCCGTCGGTGAATTCCACCAGCGCGTGCACGATGCTCTGCGGATGCACCACGGCCTGACACTGCTCCGGGCGCAGGTCGAACAGGTGCTGCGCCTCGATCAACTCCAGGCCCTTGTTGGCCAGCGTGGCCGAATCGACGGTGATTTTGCGTCCCATCGTCCAATTGGGATGCTTGAGCGCGTCGGCCGGCGTGGCCCGCGCGAGGCGTTCGGCCGGCCAGTCGCGAAACGCGCCGCCGCTGGCGGTCAGCACGATGCGGCGCACGTCGGCGACGGCGTGGCCCTGCAGGCATTGGAAGACCGCGTTGTGTTCGCTGTCCACCGGCAGGAGTTTCGCGCCGCTGGCGCGGGCGGCGGCCATCACGAACTTGCCGGCCAGCACGAGGATTTCCTTGGACGCCAGCGCCAGGTCCTTGCCCGCCGCCAGCGCGGTCAGCGCCGGTTGCAGACCGGCGGTGCCGACCACCGCGACGAGCACGGTGTCGGCCTCGGGCAACGCGGCCAGTTCTTCAAGCCCGCCGGGGCCGCCGTAAAAACAGGTGCCGGGCGCAAAGGCGTCGGAGGCGCGGGCGGCGGCGAGCGCGGCGTCGTCGTAGAGACCGACATGGGCCACGCGAAACTCGCGCGCGATGGCCGCGAGTTGTTCCCAGCGACCGTGCGCGGCGACGCCGACCAGTTCGAGCTTGTCGGAGTGCGCGGCGATGACGCGCAGCGTGTTTTCACCGATGGAGCCGGTGGCTCCGAGCAGGACGACGCGTTTGCGGGGGGAGGACATTCTTGGAGTTTGGACTCTTTCTCTCTTCCTCTTTATCTTTCGTCAGGGAGTCGAAGCGCGAGCGGCCGGAAGAGGATAAAGAGAAAGATAAAGAGGAAGGGAGAAAGAGGAGGGCGGCGTTACAGCAGGCTGAAGACGAGGAAGCCGGCGGGGGCGGTGAGGATGAGGCTGTCGGACAGGTCGAACATGCCGCCGATGCCGGGGATGGTCGCGCCGGAGTCCTTGGTGTCGGCGCGGCGCTTGATCACCGACTCGATCAGGTCGGAGACGATGCCGAGTCCCGCGATGGGCAGGGCGACGGCCGCGGCGAGCGCCGGGGTGAGGGACGCCGGGAAGTATTGGGAAAATCCATACACGATGCTGGCGCCGAGCGCGGCGGAGGTGAGCAGGCCGCCGATGGCACCCTCCCAGGTTTTCTTGGGGCTGATGACGGGGGCCATCTTGTGTTTGCCGAAGAGCATGCCGGAGAGCAGCGCGCCGACGTCGCAGAACTTGGACACGGCGATGAGCCAGAGGGCGAGGGCGAGGCCGGTGTTGGCGTGCGGCGTATCGACCAAAAGGATACGCACGAGGAATTGCAGCATGAACGGCACGTAGATCAGGCCGAAGAGGGTCCAGGCGAGGGATTCGACGCGGTTCTCGGGGTTGCGTTCGCCGACGATGCGGATGGCGAAGACGACGGCGGCGAGCGCGAGCAGGTTTTCGGGAGTGACCAGAGGAAACCGCGGTTCGAGGACCGGCGCGATGGTGATGGCCGCGCCGAGCAGCAGGCCGATGCGCGCGAAGGGCGCGTGGCCCATGCGGGCGACCATCTGGTAGAATTCGCGCAGGGTGAGGGTGCTCACGAGCACCATGAGCACGATGCCGCCGCGGGCCTGGAAAAAATACATGGCGCCCAGGATGATGAGCCAGAGGAGCACGGTGCTGAAAATGCGTTTGGTCATGGGGCGGGGGGAGGGAGGGGTGGGGCGGGAGGGGTGAGTTGTTCGCTGGTGCGGCCGAAGCGGCGTTCGCGGCGTTGGTAATCGCGCACGGCGGCGATGAGGTCGTCCTTGGAAAAGTCCGGCCAGAGCACCGGTGTGAAGACGAATTCGGCGTAGGCGGCCTGCATGAGCAGGAAGTTGCTGATGCGGGTCTCGCCGGAGGTGCGGACGACCAGGTCGGGGTCGGGCAGGTCGGCGGTGTAGAGGTAGCGGCCAAAGGTTTCCCAGGAGGGCGGCGCGTCGGCGGAGACCTTGCCGGAGGCGACGTCGGCGGCATAGGCGTGGGCGGCTTCGGCGATCTCGGTGCGCGAGCCGTAGTTGAGGGCGAGCACGAGGGTGTGTTCGGTGAAACCGGCGGTGGCGTCGATGGCGGCGGTGAGTTGGCGGCGCACGGGCGCGGGGAGTTTGTCGGTGCGGCCGATGGTGCGCAGGCGGACCCGGTCGCGCACGAGGGTGGCGGTCTCGCGCTTGAGGAAATACTCCAGCAGGTGCATGAGCGCGCCGACCTCGTCGCCGGGGCGGTTCCAGTTTTCGACGGAGAAGGCGTAGAGGGTGAGGGTGCGGATGCCGAGGTCGCGGGCGGCGGCCATGATGCTGCGCACGGTCTCGACGCCGCGGCGGTGGCCCTCGATGCGGGGGAGGCCGCGTTGTTTGGCCCAGCGGCCGTTGCCGTCCATGATGATGGCGACGTGCGCGGGTGCGGGCGGTTGGGCGTCGGGCGTGGCGGCGGACATGCGGTGAAAACGGCAGAGTTAGCGCGGCGGCGCGGCGCGGTTCAACGTTAGAACGCGGCCGGGGATTTGACCGGACGGCGAGGGGCGAACAGCGTGGGATATGAACGAATTACCTCTGTCGGAATCGGCGATCAGCGCGTATCTGGACGAGTTGCCCGGCTGGGCGTTTTGCGATGGCGCGTTGGAAAAGACGTTTGAGTTCGGCGGCTTTCGCGAGGCGCTGAGTTTTATGGTGCGCGTGGGGTTTGAGGCCGAGGCGCTCAACCATCATCCGGAGTGGACCAATGTTTATGATCGGGTGACGGTGCGGCTGCGCACCCACCATGCGGGCAATCGGGTGACCGAAAAGGACATCAAGCTGGCCCGGGAGATCCAGCGGATCAGCTGGGTGGGGTAGGGGACGGACGCGGCGGCAATCCTGCCGCCGGAAGGACGTGCAACGGCGGCAGGATTGCCGCCGCTCCTTGTTGTCAGAGCCCGAGCATGAAGTTGAACGTGCGGTCGCTCTCGCCGGGCAGGCTCTCGTGGCCGAAGTCGGGGTAGATGACGACGTCCTTCTTGCAGGTCATCTTGTTGAAGGCGGCGAACTGCGTGCTGGGCGGGCAGATGGTGTCCATCAGGCCGGTGAACATGAGCACGTCGGCCTGGATGCGCGGGGCGAGGTGCTGGAGGTCGATGTAGCCGAGCTTGGTGAAGATCTCGGTTTCGCGTTCGTGGCGCGGATCGAAGAGGCGGAAGTAGGCGCGGAGTTCGTCGTAGGCGTCCTTGGCCTGGTCCATTTCCCAGACGCGTTGGTAGTCGCAGAGGAAGGGGAAGACCGGGGCGGCGCGTTGGATGCGCGGTTCGAGCGCGGCGCAGGCGATGGTGAGCGCGCCGCCTTGGGAACCGCCCATGGCACCGACGCGCGCGGCGTCGATCTCGGGCAGGCTCATGATGGCGCGGGCGAGTTGCGCGGTATCAAGAAAGATGTTGCGGAAAAGCAGCTTGTGCGGGTCGGGGTCGTCGAGGCCGCGGATGATGTGGCCGCGCAGGGTGTTGCCCAGCACGCCGCCCTTGTCCTCGGAGCGGCCGCCCTGGCCGCGGCAATCCATGCTGGCGACGCAGAAGCCCTGGCTGGCGTAGGCGAGCTTGCCGGTCCAGTCGCCGCCGTTGCCGGAGTAGCCGTGGAATTGCAGGATGGCGGGGGCCTTGGCTGCGCCGACGGGGCGAAGGTATTTGGCGTAGATGCGCGCGCCGCCCGCGCCGGTGAACCAGAGGTCGAAGCACTCGACGCCCTTGGCGGTGATCGCGGTGCTGGGGACGAGTTCGGGATTGGGCGGCGTGACGTCCAGCTCGGCCAGGGCCGCGGCCCAATAGGCGTCGAAATCGGCGGGGCGCGGGTTGCGGCCCTGATAAGTGCGGAGCTCGGGAAGCGGCTTGTCGATGAGGGGCATGGGAGAGCGGGAGGAGGGAGGACTGACATGACGCATCTTTGGCTTGAGCGGGGGATGTCAACGGCTTTGCGAAAATGCGGGGAACTAGCAGCGAGGCGATTTGCTGGCATGTAATCTGCGAACGCTGCTTGTGCCCGGCCGCGCCGGGCTTTAGGCCGTTTGCATGCGTTATCTCCTTCCCCTCCTCCTCTTGATTGCCGCCCCGGTGTTCGCCGCCGATGTCAGCTTCGTGCGCGTGTGGCCCGAATACCGCGAGGCCGGTTCCTTCAAGCGCATCGCCGAGTATTTCGGCGGCGGCGAATCCACGCGCGGGCAGACCATCCTGCGGACCCAGGCCGACGACCGTGGCGGCTACTACTTTTTGACGCGGCTCAAGTCCCCGCAGGCGCGTCCCGGCTCCATGCTGGTCGTCCAGGCGATCCGTCCCGGGCAAAGCGAGGCCGACGTGCACTTTTTCCCGGCCGATTTGCCCAAGGGCAGCCGCGCCTTCCTGCTCGGCCTGACCGGCGAGGACTGGCCCGACGGCGACATCGCCCCGCTCGCCTGGCAGATCCGCGTGCTGGCCGCCGACGGCGCCGAGCTCGCCCGCCAGCAAAGCTTCCTCTGGGAGCAGCCCGCCCTCGCCACCACCGACTGACCCCGCTTTCTCCACCGACGCCCGATGCCTGATCTCTTCTCCAGCTACGAACACGGACGCTTTTATGACGAAATGTTCGTGGCGGCCAACGAGCCCAGGCCCCACTACCAGCGCCTCTACGAGCGCTTCCGCCAGATGGAGAACATCGGCGACCTGCTCCATCGCCAGCACGTCGCCGACCAGACGTTCATCAACCGCGGCGTCACCTTCACCGTCTATTCCGACGACCAGGGCACCGAGAAGATTTTCCCCTTCGACCTGATGCCCCGCATCGTGCCCGCGCACGAGTGGACCCTCCTTGAGCGCGGCCTCACCCAGCGCATGCAGGCGCTCAACCTGTTCCTCGCCGACCTCTACGGCGAGCAACGCATCCTCAAGGAAGGCGTCGTCCCCCGCGAGCTGATCGACTCCTGCAAACACTTCCGCCGGGAGCTGGTCGGCGCGCCCATGCCCCGCGGCCTCTACGTGCACATCAACGGCACCGATCTCATCCGCGACGAGGCCGGCGACTACCGCGTGCTGGAGGACAACCTGCGCACCCCCTCCGGCGTCAGCTACGTCCTGGAAAACCGCCAGGTCATGAAGCGCGTTTTCCCCAACCTCATCCGCGATTACCGGGTGCGTCCGGTCGAAACCTATGCCACCGACCTGCTCGACCTGCTCATGCACCTCGCGCCCGAGCACGTGCCCGATCCCACGGTCGTGCTGCTCAGTCCCGGCGTCTATAACTCCGCCTATTTCGAGCACAGTTTTCTCGCCCGCCAGATGGGCATCGAGATCGTGCAGGGCGACGACCTCGTGGTCGAAAACCACAAGGTTTACATGCGCCGCACCGACGGCCTCGCGCCCGTGCACGTCATCTACCGCCGCATCGACGACGACTACCTCGACCCCACCGTTTTTCGCAAGGACTCGCTGCTCGGCGTGCCCGGCCTGTTCGAGGCCAGCCGTCGCGGCAACGTCGCCCTCTGCAACCCCATCGGCACCGGCGTCGCCGACGACAAGGCCGTCTATTACTACGTCCCCGCGATCATCAAATTCTACCTCGGCGAAGACCCGATCCTGCGCGGCATCGACACCTACCTCTCCTCCGATCCCACCGACCAGAAATACATCCTCGAAAACCTGCCCAAGCTCGTCGTCAAAAGCGTCAACGAAGCCGGCGGCTACGGCATGTTGGTCGGCCCGCACGCCACCCAGGCGCAGATCGAGGAATTCCGCGCCAAGATCATCGACCACCCGCGCAACTTCATCGCGCAACCCACCATCGGCCTCTCGCGCTGCCCGAGCCTCTGCGGTGAAATTATCGACGGCCGCCACATCGACCTGCGTCCCTACATCCTCAACGGCAAAACCATCAAAATCATGCCCGGCGGCCTCACCCGCGTCGCGCTCCGCAAGGGCTCGCTCGTGGTGAACTCCTCCCAGGGCGGCGGCTCCAAGGACACCTGGGTGCTGGCCGACGACAGCACGCATACGCCCCCGCTCCCGACCGCGCCGGAAAAAATCATCGTCTAATCCCGCGCCGCGCCCGCCAACCCTCCCGCCCTCCCGCCCCCTCCCTCTCGATCCCAATGCTGTCCCGCGTCGCCCACCTCGTTTACTGGATGGCCCGCTACCTGGAGCGGGCCGAGAACACCGCCCGCATCGTCGATGTGAACGCGCAACTCGTGCTCGACCTGCAATCGCGCCGCGACGCCGACGACCCCCGCGCGTGGGAGCCCCTCGTCTTCGTCACCGGCTCCGACGAGAAATTCCACGAACTCTACGGCAAGGCCGCCACCGAGCGCGCCGTCGTGGATTTCATGCTCTTCGACAAGCGCAACCCCAGCTCCGTCGTCTCCTGCATCTGCGCCGCCCGCGAAAACGCCCGCTGCATCCGCGACCAGCTCTCCAGCGACGTCTGGGAAACGCTCAACACCTTCTACCTTCGTCTCAAGAACGACGACTACGCCAGCTACGCCCGGGCCGGCTCCAGCGACTACCTCGCCGGCATCAAGGTCCAGCTCCAGCTCCTCTTCGGCATCGCCGAGTCCATGATCCCGCGCAACGACGGCTGGTGGTTTTTCGAACTCGGCCGCCACCTCGAGCGCGCCGACAACACCTCGCGCATCATCGACGTCAAATACTTCATGATCCTGCCCGACCTGCAGGCCGTCGGCTCCGCGCTCGACGTCGTGCAATGGGCCTCCGTGCTGCGCTCCTGCTCGGCCTTCGAAGCCTTTCGCCGCAGCCGCCGCGGCGAGCTCAACCTGGAGCGCTCCGTCGATTACCTCGTGCGCGACGAACTCTTTCCCCGCAGCATCCTCTTCTCCGTCGCCGAGGCCGAGCAATGCCTCGTGCGCATCAGCGGCGGCATGCAGGGCTCCGCGGTGGAGCGCGTCAACCGCCTGGTCGGCGCGCTGCGCGAACAGCTCGAAGGCACCGACATCCGCGCCGCCATCGCCAACGGCCTGCACGAATTCCTCGATCATATCCAGGAGCGTATCCAGGACATTGATACGGCGGTCTTCCGCGCGTTCATCGACTACCCGGTCGCGTCGGCGCGGGTGCTGACGCAAACCCGGACGGAGGGCTGAGCCGGCGCGTCAGGCGCGCCGCTCGCGTTGCAGACCGGCCTTCAGCTGCTTCCAGCGCGCGAGGCGTTCGGCGGTCTTGGCCTCGAAGCCGGATTGCTTCGGCTCGTAGAGCTTGAGCGGTTTTTCGAGATAATCCTGTCCGCTGATGTTCTCCGGGTAGTCGTGCGAGTAGCGGTAGCCCTTGCCGTGCTGGTTCTGCTTGCTGGCCGCGCCGCTTTTGTCGCGCAGCGGGAGCGGCACGGGCTGCACGGGGGCGTTCTTCAACGCGGCGTGCGCGGCGGCGAGCGCGAGCGTGGCGGAGTTGCTTTTCGGCGCGCAGGCGATGTGCAGGGTGGCGTGCGCTAGGGTGAGTTCGGCTTCGGGCAGGCCGACAAATTCGCACGCGTGGTGCGCGGCGACGGCCATCGGCAACGCGAGCGGATCGGCCAGGCCGACGTCTTCGCTGGCGAGGATCACCAGGCGGCGCGCGATGAAGCGCGGGTCTTCGCCGCCGGCGAGCATCTTGGCCAGCCAATACATGGCGGCGTCGGGATCGGAGCCGCGGCAGCTTTTGATGAACGCCGAGATGGTGTCGTAGTGTTCGTCCTCGTCGGCGTCGTAGCGGATGCGGCGTTCGCGGGCAAAGATCTCCAGCTCGGCGGGCGTGACCTCGGCGGCGGCGGGCAGACCGAGCACGATCACTTCGAGGGCGTTGAGCGCGCGGCGCAGATCGCCGTCGCAGAGCACGGCGAGGTCGGCGAGCACGTCGTCGGCCGCCGTGCAGCCGGTTGCGCCGAGGCCGCGCTCGGTGTCGTGCAGCGCGCGGCGCAGCACGGTGGCGACATCGGCGGGCGCGAGCGGTTCGAGGCGGAAGAGGTGGCTGCGCGAGAGCAGCGGCGGGTTGACGTAAAAGCCGGGATTGTGGGTGGTCGCGCCGATGAGCCGCACGTAGCCTTCCTCGACGTCGGGCAGGAGGAGGTCCTGTTGCGACTTGTTGAAGCGGTGGAGCTCGTCGATGAAGAGCAGCGTGGGTTCGTCGGGCCGCTGGCGGGCGGTGGCGAGGATGGCGCGCAGCTCGGCGACGTTGGACATGACGGCGTTGATGCGCACGAAGCGGCTGCCGGTGACGCGCGCGATGACTTCGGCGAAGCTGGTTTTGCCGCAGCCGGGCGGGCCGTAGAAGATGAGGCTGCCGAAGCGGTTGCTGGCGATGAGTCGGGCGAGCAGACCGTCGGGCGCGGTCAGGTGTTTTTGTCCGGCGATCTCCTCGACCGAGCGCGGCCTCATGCGCGCCGCCAGCGGACGCGCGGCGGAAGGCGCCGGCGCGGCCGACGACAGCGGCGCGTGCGAGGGGGCGGACGGCTCGTCGCCAAAGAGGTCGGGTTGCTGCTCGGGGTTGGCCATGTGGTGACGTGGAGTCGCCAGTGTGCGGATTGCCCGGGGATGGCGAAGGTTTTTCGCCGACGCCGACGCTTAGTGTCCGGAGGCGGGCCGGGCGTCGGGCTTGTCGTAGATGGCGAGGCGTTCGACGATGGCTTTGCTCTCGGCGTTGAGGCCGATCAGCTCGACCTCGGCGCCGGGCTCGCGGAACTTGATCACGGTCTTGTCGAGGGCGTTGATCGCGCGGCATCCGGGGGCGGTGATCGACCACGAGGCGGCCGAGGCGCGGGTGGCGACGAACGCCGCGGCCAAGCGCGCGGTGTTGAGCGACTGGCGGTTTTACGCGATGCTGGGCATGATGTGGCCGCTGCCGTTCATCGGCACGGGCATCATCTTTTTTCAGGCGGTGATCGCGGAGGGGCGCGGGTGGAGTCCGGCGGTTTTCCCGACGGGGTTCATGGTGTTCGCGGCGGTGCGGGCGGTGTGCTCGTTGTCGGCGGGGGCGTGGGTGGACCGGCTGGGGGCGGTGCGGCTGCTGGCGGCGCCGGCGTTTTTGTGCGCGGCGGCGCTGGCGTTTTTGCTGCGGCCGGAGCCGGTGTGGGCCTATGTGTTTTTCGCGGTCCTGGGCATGAGCTTCGGATCGTCGGGAGCGGTGGGCACGGCGGCGTGGACGGAGTTGTTTGGCGCGGCGCGCATCGGCACGATCCGGGCGATGAGCAGTGCGTTCGCGGTGTTCACGACGGCGCTGGCGCCGGTGGTGTTCGGGTTGGCGCTGGAGCACGGCGTGCCGGTCGAGGGCATCGTGCTGGCCTGCGCGGTGCTGCTGCTGGCGGTCTCCTGGCCGCTGAGCCTGGCGGTGCGGCGGACGGTGCGCGCGTGATCATAAAAAAGGCCGGCGCGAGGTGATCGCGTCGGCCTTGGGGAAACGTTGCGGTCCGCTCAGCGGAAGAGCAGGGCGGGGATGGCGCAGGTGCGCAGGAGGGTGGCGGTGGTGCTGCCGATCAGGAGGTGGCGGATGTGCATGTGGCCGTAGGCGCCCATGACGAGCAGGTCGATGCCGTCGTTTTTGACTTTATCGCCGATGATCTCGATGGGGTGGCCGGGGAGGATCTCGGCGGTGACGGTGTAGCCGGCGGCTTCGAGTTTGGCCTTGGCGGCGGTCTGGCCACCGGAGATGCGGGCGTCGCCGGAGCCGGCGCTGATGAGGTGGATGCCCGCGCTTTTGAGCAGGGGCTGGCTGGCGATGTAGTCCACGGCGCGGTTGGCGCTGGGGCCGGCGTCGTAGGCGAGCAGGACGCGGCGGATGGGTTTGAAGACGCGGGAGGCGACGAGCACGGGGTGTTTGCAGGTGCGCACGACGCGTTCGAGGTTGGAGCCGAGGTGCTTGAAATCGAGCGAGGTGTTTTCGCCGCGCTTGCCGAGCACGACGAGGTCGGCCTCGCGGTCGTAGGCTTCGATGGAATCGGCCAGGGAGCCGTGTTTTTGGTCGGCGACGACGTCGGTGAGACCGGCCTTGGCGAGGTGTTCGCGGGCGGCGTCGAGGACGGCGCGGCCGCGGGACTGGGCAACGCGGGCCTTGGTGGCTTCGAGTTGCACGAGCTCCTCCATGAGGGCGGTCTTGGCGCCGAGTCCGATGGCGCCGGAGTAGTTGGCGGCGGAGGCGGTCTCGTGGTGCGGGTCGATGAGGTGGAGGACGTGGATGGACGCGCCGAGTTGGCGGGCGGCCCAGGCGGCGTGGTCGTAAATGCTGGGGGCGTAGGCGGAGCCGTCGGTGCAGGCGAGGATGTTGGGCATGGTCGGATGAGCGGGGTGGGGCATGGCTGCGAGCGTGAGCAATTCGGGAGAATGGGTCACGCCGGAAGGATGCCGGGTTTTTGTCGAAGTGTGGGCTTGGGTTGTCGGATGGCGCCGGGAGCGCGGATGAGGAACGGAGTTTTAAACGCAGAGGCGCTGAGTCGCGGAACCCGCTAGGCGTGGGCGTCGCGGAGCGTGCGTGCGTTAAGAAATTCCGGAGGCTGGTATGGAGCGGGAGGGGCGGATCAGTGGCCGCCCATTTCCTCCATGGCACCGGGTTTGTCGTGGCGGGCGATGCGCAGGACGAGGGTCTTGCTGGCTTCGTTGAGGCCGACGAGCTCGACCTCGGCGCCTTCGCGGCGGAATTTCAGCACGACGCGGTCGAGGGCCGAGACGGCGGAGAGGTCCCAAAAGTGGGCGTGCGAGACGTCGATGCGCACCTTTTTGAGGATTTCGCGGAAGTCGAAGGCTTCCCCGAAGCTGTTGGCCGAGACGAAGAACAACTGGCCGCGCACGTGGTAGGTGCGCTCCTCGGGTGCGTCGAGGGTGGAGGTGATGTCGAGCAGTTGGGAGACCTTGTAGGCGAAGAAGAGCGCGCTGAGCAGCACGCCCGCACCGACGCCGGCGGCGAGGTTGTGGGTGAGCACCGTGGTGATGACGGTGACGATCATGACGGCGCTGGAGGTTCGGTTGTGCACGCGCAGGTTTTTGAACGACGACCAGGAGAAGGTGCCGATCGAGACCATGATCATGACGGCGACGAGCGCGGCCATGGGGATTTGCGCGGCCCA
>Ga0079224_100008831_pt1 | contig 13681 bp, 10 predicted proteins | sample Stecom2015_FD_80414 | JGI IMG/M metagenome (GOLD analysis project Ga0079224, IMG submission 80414) | Agricultural soil microbial communities from Utah to study Nitrogen management - Steer compost 2015 | ecosystem: Environmental > Terrestrial > Soil > Agricultural land | place: USA: Utah... | reverse complement strand
TCCTTCGCCGTGACGACGAGCCAGTGGCGGTCGTCGGCGCCGTGCCAGACGGCCGGGGAGTCCAGGTTGTCCGCCTCGTCGCGGGGCGTCACGAACGCCTCCGGCACGACGACGGGCGTGACCGGGAGGTCGCCGGCGGGCAGCAGCGCGCGGCAGCCGGCGAGGCCGAGGGCGGCGCCGAGGAGGAGCGCGAAGCGGACGGGGCGCATGGGAGGGACTCGCGGGCCGTGAGGGATGGCTCCGAGAGCGGGGATACGAAAAAATCGGCGCGGGCGATCCGGCGCAGGCGGGGGAGTGCCCGGGCGTCCTATACTTGCCGCCATCACCCAGCGAGCCTGAGCCGAAATGAGCACGCTCGAAGACGTAACCGCGGGCGAGGTGGCGCCGCCCGCCGGCGGGTCCCTGGACCGCCTCCGGGACCAGCTGGCGCGCCACGAGGCGCAGATCGAGACCCTCCGCGCCACGACGCAGAAGAAGCGGCCGTGGTACCTCGACATCGGCCCCCTCATCTCCACCGTCGCCCTCCTCCTCTCCTTCAGCACGACGTACTACGCGTGCCGGCAGGCGGAGGCGCAGAAGATCCACGACACCCGCGTCGAGCTGCGGGGGCTGCTCCAGCGGCTCAGCGAGCTGCCCCGCCAGGCCGTCGCCCTCAGCGAGCAGTACGACGACCCCTCCGTGATCGGGCAGATCGTCGCCTTCATCCAGCAGGAGAACAAGCTGCTCGCCCTCCACGCCGCCGAGCTCATGGCGCAGCTCGACGCCGTCGACCCCGGCCACGTCACCACGAGCGACTACATCCTCGTCGCGACGGCGATGTTCAACTCGGCGCTGATCTCGGAGGGCATCGCGCTCCTCGACCAGGCCGAGCGCGAGATCCGCGACGCCCAGGACGGCGCGACGATCTATCGGACGCGCGGGAACGTCCGCTTCCAGATGGGCGACGTCTCGGAGGGCCGGGCCGACTTCCTCCGCGCCCTCGCCATCTTCCAGCGCTTCCCGACCTCGAGCGCGTTCGTCGTGGCGAGCACGCACGCCCTCACCGAGGGGCAGTGGGCGGCGGCCGAGCTCGGCGTGCAGGAGTGCGAGGAGGCGGAGACCCACCTCCGCCGCGCCTTCGCCCACCTCGCCCCCCACGTCAGCACGGGCTCCGCCAACCCCCTCCTGGGCCAGCTCCGCCAGATCGAGGCGCAGCTGGCGACGTGCGGCTCGGAGGAGCAGCTGGAGGAGCAGCTGGGCATGGTGCTCGGCCCGCTGATCGGCCCGCTGGTGGACCGCGTGCGGCCGCAGACCGGCGGCGACAAGTGACGGGCTCGCCGCCGGCGATCCGGCGGCGGGCAACCCGGCGGCGGTTCGCGGGTTGAGAAGCTCCCTTCTCCGCCGCCCGTCCCTTCCTTGAAGCGCGCTCCCCTCCTCATGGCCGCGGCGCTGCTGGCCTCCGCCCTCGCCGGCTGCGCCGGCACCCGCCCGCCCGAGCCGCCCCCCGTCCCCACCTTCGCCGGCTTCGACACCTGGCGCTACCCCGGCGACGACGCCATGCAGGTGTGGCGCGAGGCCTCGCCGTACCGCTGGGTCGGCTACTACCTCCTCTCGCCGTGCCGCCGGGACTCGTCGTGGGTCGGGCGCCGCGCGGCGCTGGAGCGGATGGGGTGGGGGATGGCCGTGCTCTACGTCGGGCAGCAGGTGTTCGAGGGGGAGCCGCCGCCGGCGCCGGACCACCCCACGCCCATCCGGTGCTCGCACACGCTGCTCTCCGAGGAGCAGGGCCGCCGCGACGCCGCCGACGCCGTCGCCCGCGCCGCGGCCGAGGGCTTCCCGCCCGGCACCACCGTCTTCCTCAACGTCGAGCGCGCGGAGGCGCTGCCGGCCCCGTTTCTCGCCTACTACCGCGCGTGGGTGGCCGGGGTGCTCCGCGACGGGCGGTACCGCCCGGGCACCTACGCCCACCGCCGCAACGCCGACGCCCTCTTCGCGGACGCCCTCAACGCCTACCGCGACGCCGGCCGCGCCGACACCCCGCCGTTCTGGGTGGCCGGCGGCGACGGCTTCGCGCTCGACCGGCCGCCGCGCGAGGCCGGCCTCCCCTACGCCGCCGCCTGGCAGGGCGCCCTCGACGTGGAGCGCACCTGGGGCGGCGTCACGATGACCGTGGACGAGAACGTCGCCGGCAGCTCGTCACCCTCGGCCCCGGAAAGGGAAAAGTGAGAAGGGAAAAGTGAGAAAGATGGTCTTTCCCTTTTCACTTCTCACTTTCAACCTCCTCAGCCGCCCTGCTCGGCCTCGACCATCTCGACGTAGTCCGCGAACGGCATCATCTCGTAGAAGCCCTCGCGGACGTAGCGGAGGACGAGGAGGAACTTGTCCGGCGGCCAGTAACTCGGCGCCTTCGTGAGGAAGTTGCCGTCGGCGTCGAGGAAGATGGTCGTGGGGGTGCCGGAGACCTCGAAGGCCTGCCCGAGCTCGTACATCGGGACGGTGCCGCCGAAGAAGTTGACCTCCTCCGGGCTCTCGATGTCGAGGCGGGTGACCTCGAAGTTCTCGGCGAGGTAGGCCTGCACGGCGTCGTCGGTGTAGGTGTCCCGGTCGAGGCGGCGGCACCACCCGCACCAGACGGCGTAGGCGTGGATGAGGACGAGGTCGCCGTCGGCCTTGGCCGCGGCGGCGGCCTCTTCCATGGAGCGCCAGTTCGGCGCGTCGGCGGGGATGTCGGCGGCGGTGGAGTCGTGGGCGGCCGGGGCGGCGCGGACGATCCCCGTCTCGGCGCCGCCCTGGGCGAGGGCGGGCGCGGCGAGGAGGAGGGCGCCGAGGGCGGCGAGGCAGAGGCGGGGCATCGGGGCGGGCGTGGGCGTGAGCGGGAGGTAGGTAGAGGGCTAATATCGCACCAACGCGGCGGCGACGCGCGCTCGTCTGCGGCGGCCCCGCCGAAGGGGCGGCTGGAACGGCGGCGGGCGGAGCGTTAGACTCCGCTCTCATCCCGCAGGCCGCATGCACGTCCTCTCCGTCGTCGGGGCGCGCCCCCAGTTCGTCAAGCTCGCCCCTCTCTCCCGCGCCCTCCGCACGCGCCACGCCGAGACCGTCGCCCACACGGGGCAGCACTACGACGCCGGTATGTCGGGGCAGTTCTTCGACGACCTCGGCCTGCCGGAGCCGGACCACCACCTCGGCGTGGGCTCGGGGTCGCAGGCGGCGCAGACGGCGGCGATGCTGACGGGGCTCGAAGCGGTCTTCCGCGACGAGGCGCCCGACCTCGTCCTCGTCTTCGGCGACACGAACACGACGCTGGCCGGGGCGCTCGCCGCCGCCAAGCTCGGCCTCCCGCTGCTCCACGTCGAGGCCGGCCTCCGGTCGTTCAACCGCGCCATGCCGGAGGAGGTCAACCGCGTCGTGGCCGACCACTGCGCCGACCTCCTCTTCGCCCCGACCCCGGCGGCCGTCTGCAACCTCGCGGCCGAGGGGCTGGCCGCGCGGGCCGTCCTCACCGGCGACGTCATGGCCGACGCGCTGGCCGAGCACCTGCCGGTGGCGCTGGCGCGCTCGACGGCGCTGGAACGGCTCGGCCTCGAGCCGGAGGGCTACCTCCTCCTCACGCTCCACCGCCCGTACACGGTGGACGACCCGGTGCTGCTCGGGCGCGTGCTGGCGGCGGTGGCCGAGGCCGGGCCGCCCGTGGTGTTCCCGGTGCACCCGCGCACGCGGAAGGTCATCGAGGAGTACGACGTCGAGGTCGCCCCGCCGCTGCGCCTCGTCGAGCCCCAGGGCTACCTCGACTTCCTCCGCCTCGAGCACGCGGCGGCCCGGCTCGTCACCGACTCCGGTGGGGTCCAGAAGGAGGCCTACCTCCTCGGCCGGCCCTGCGTGACGGTGCGGCCCGAGACGGAGTGGGTCGAGACGGTCGAGGCCGGCTGGAACCGCCTCGTGGACCCCCGCTCGCCGGCGCTGGCCGAGGTCGTCGCCACCTTCGCGCCGCGGGGCCCGCGCCCCGACGTGTTCGGCCGTGACGTGGCACGCACGATGGTGGCCGAGATCGACGCCTTCGCCGAGGCCCGCGGCCTCGGCCGGTGACGCCCCGGCTCAGGCGGGCCGGTCCAGGAGTCGGCGGATGGTGTCGAGGAAGCGCTCGCGGTCGTGCTCCCAGCGGTAGTGTTCGAAGACGCGCGGGATGCTGGCACGCCAGCGGGCGCGAAGGGCGTCGTCGTAGAGCGCCTGCCGGAGCGCCGCCACGAGCGCCCCCGCGTCCTCGGGGTCCACCACCAGCCCCACGTCGAACCCCGCGACGACGCGGCGGATCTCGGGGAGGTCGCTCGCCACCACCGGCAGGCCCGCCGTCAGGTACTCGAAGAGCTTGTTCGGAAGGGCCAGCCGGTGGTTGAGGCAGGTCGGCTCGAGGAGGTGGACGCCGAGGTCGGCCGAGGCGGTGTGGGCGAGGAGCTCGCCGGGGGGGACGAACCCGAGGAAGTGAACGTGGGGCAAGTCGCGCGCCTGCGCCCGCAGCGACGGGCCCATCACCCCCTCGCCGATGACGACGAGCGCCGCCTCGGGGAGCGCGCGCGCCGCCTCGACGAGCAGGGGCACGCCCCGGCCCCGCTGCAGCGCGCCCTGGTAGAGCAGGATCCGCGTCTCCGGCGCGATCCCGAGCCGCTCGCGGAGCAGGTCCGTCCGCGGCACCTCCTGCCGGGGCGGCACGTTGTGGAGCACCACCGGCGGCGCGATCCCGTACGTCGCCGCCAGCCGCTCGGCGATGCTCTGATTGACGGTGAGCACGGCGTCGGCGCGGCGGATGTGGCGGCGCTCGACGGTGCTCCAGAACAGCCGCGCCCAGGGCCGCCCGGCCGTGGAGTCGAGGTGGGCGTAGAGCTCGCGGGAGTCGAAGACGAGGCGGCCGTCGTGGCGCGCGGCGGCGCGGTCGAGGGCGGGGAGGGCGAAGAGGTCGCTGGCGAGGTAGAGGGCGGCCGGCGTAGCGTGGGCCGCCCGGCCGATGCGGCGGTGGGCCTGCCAGAAGAAGCGGGGGCCGCTGCCGCCGGGGGTCGGGAGGACGCGAGCGCGGAGGCGGCCGTCCAGCGGGAGCCCCTCGGCGAGGCGGTCGCCGGCCGGCGGCCCGAACGTGAGCACCTCGACGGTGAGGCCGGCCTCGCGGAGGGCGCGGAGCTGCCGCAGCGCCCGCGACGACTCGCGCACGTCGCCCACGAAGGCGAAGAGGACGTGGGGGCGGCCGTCGGGGGCCGGCGGCGCGGGCGGCGGATCGGCGGGCACGGCGGGGGACGAGAGCGCGGCCAAGATAGGGGCGAAAAAAGGCCCGAGCGCGGGCAGAAACAAACGGCTGCCCCCGGCGGTGCGTAGGTTTGCCGCCGTGCAGGGAAGGCACGGGGGGCGCGGGAAGAGGGGAAAGAATGGAGGGACTGCATCGTTCCCCCCCTTCCCCCGTACCCCCCACTCTTCCCCCTCGTCCCTCACTCTCCACGATGTCCCCCCGTCGCCTCCTCTTCGGCCTCGCCCTCCTCGTCGCAGGCGCGCTGCTCGGCGTGCTCGCGGCCGAGGTGTGGCACGCGGGCGACGAGCGCCCGGCGTCGGCGGCGCAGGCGGGGGGGGAGCGCGAGCGGCCCGCGCCGGCCCCCGCCACGGCCGAGCCCATCCGCATCGGCAACCCCGACCCCGAGCCGGTGCCGGAGCTCCCCGAGGCCACCACGCTCAACCGCGTCTTCACCGGCGTCGCCGCCCGCGTCACCCCCGCCGTCGTCTTCATCAGCGTTCAGACCGACGCCCCCGCCGAGCTCCCGGCCGACGGGTTCCACGACGACCTCCCGTACTACCCCCGCAACCGCACCAGCGCCGGCAGCGGCGTCATCGTCTCGCCCGAGGGGTACATCGTCACCAACGCCCACGTCGTCCAGGACGCCGCCCGCATCCGCGTCCTCCTCGCCGACAAGCGGGAGTTCGACGCCGAGCTCGTCGGCGCCGACGCCACGACGGACCTCGCCGTCATCCGCCTCCTCGAGGTCAACGTCGGCGCCGACGAGGACGAGGACCCCCTCCCCGTCGCCACCCTCGGCGACTCCGACGCGGTGGAGGTGGGGGAGTGGGTGCTCGCCGTCGGGAGCCCGTTCCGCCTGACGGGCACCGTCACGCAGGGGATCGTCTCGGCGCTCGGGCGGCAGGTCGACATCATCGAGGACTCCTTCCGCATCGAGGACTTCATCCAGACCGACGCCGCCATCAACCCCGGCAACTCCGGCGGCGCCCTGGCCAACCTCCGCGGGGAGGTCGTCGGCATCGCCACGGCCATCGCCACCGAGAGCGGGTCCTACGAGGGGTACGGGTTCGCCGTCCCCATCAACCTCGCGCGCCGCGTCGCGACCGACCTCATCGCCTACGGCGAGGTCGAGCGCGGCTACCTCGGCGTCGTCATCCGGCCCGTCACCGCCGCCGACGCGCAGGAGCTCGGGATGCGCCGGATCGAGGGCGTCCTCATCGAGAGCGTCGCCCGCGGCACCTCGGCCGACCGCGCCGGCCTCCGCGAGCGCGACGTCATCCTCACCGTCGAGGGCGAGCCGGTGGACTCCCCGAACCAGTTCCAGAGCCGCATCGCGCTCTACCACCCCGGCGACGACGTGGCGTTCGAGATCTGGCGCGGCGGCGAGCGCTTCCGCCTCAGCGCCACCCTCATCGGCCGCGACGACCCCGTCTTCGCGCAGTGGCTCAACGACCTTGGCGACCAGCGCCAGCCCGCCGAGCCGCCGCCGCCGGAGCCCCCGGCCGACGCCCCGCTGTTCGAGGCGGAGGACTGGGGCATCCGCTTCCGCGACCTCACCCCCGCCGAGCGCCGCGCCTTCGGCGTCTCCGGCGGCGCCCTCGTCGAGGCCGTCGTGAGCGGGAGCGCCGCCGACGTCGACGGCCTCCCCGCCGGCGCCGTCGTGACGCGGATCGAGGAGCGCCCCGTGGGCTCGGCCGAGCAGGCGCGCGCGGCGATGGCCGCCCTCGCCGAGGTCGGCGCCCCCGCCCTCCTCCGCGTCCGCCGCCAGAACGGGCTCACGGCGTTCTACGACCTCCAATCGCCCTACGTGGACTAGGGGATTGCGGATCGCGGATTTCGGATTGCGGATTTGGCGAGGTACATCTTCAATCCGCAATCCGAAATCCCAAATCCGAACTCGAATGATCCGGTTCCTCACCGCAGGCGAGTCGCACGGCGCGGCGCTCGTGGGCATCGTCGAGGGGATGCCGGCCGGCGTCCCGCTCACGGCGGCGGACGTCGACGCGCACCTCGCCAGGCGCTGGCTCGGTGCCGGGCGCGGGGGGCGCGCGAAGGTGGAGGCCGACCGCGTCGAGATCCTCGCGGGCGTCCGCTTCGGCCGCACGATGGGGAGCCCCGTCGCGCTCCGGCTGGCAAACGCGGCGCACCTTCGGGACCGCGCGGGCTGGCCCGAGACGATGGCCGTCGAGGGGACGGGGGAGGGCGTGGCGCCGGTGACGCTGCCGCGGCCGGGGCACGCCGACCTCGCCGGGGCGCAGAAGTACGGCTTCGACCGGCCCCCGCGCGGGCCGGACCTCCGCCCCGTCATCGAGCGCGCCAGCGCCCGCGAGACGGCCATGCGCGTGGCCTGCTGCTCCGTCGCCCGCCAGCTCCTCCGCCACCTCGGCGTCGAGGTCGGCAGCCACGTCCTCCGCATCGGCGCCGTCGGCTACGACGGCGGCGCGTGGCTGGACGCACGCGACCGGCTCCTCGCGGAGGGCGGCGCCCGCGCGCTCTACGAGGCCGCCGACGCCAGCCCCGTGCGGATGCTCGACGCGGCACTCTCCGCGCAGGCGGTCGAGCACATCGAGGCCACGCGGAAGGCGGGCGACAGCCTCGGCGGCGTCTACGAGGTCGTGGCGACGGGGGTGCCGGCGGGCCTCGGCTCCTACGCCCACTGGGACCGCCGCCTCGACGGGCGCCTCGCCCAGGCCGTCCTCTCGATCCCCGCCCAGAAGGCCGTCGAGGTCGGCGACGGGTTCGCGAGCGGCGCGCTGCCCGGCTCGCGCGTCCACGACGAGGTCGTGGCGGACGAGGCCGGGCGGCTGACGCGGGCGACGAACCGCGCCGGCGGCGTCGAGGGCGGCGTGTCGAACGGGATGCCCGTCGTCGTCCGCGGCACGATGAAGCCGATCCCGACGCTGATCGCCCCGCTCATGAGCGTGGACCTCGCCACGGGCGCGCCGCAGCCGACGCGCTACGAGCGGAGCGACGTGACGAGCGTGCCGGCCGCGAGCACCGTCGCCGAGGCGATGGTGGCGTGGGTGCTGGCCGAGGCCGTGCTCGAACGCTACGGCGGCGACACGTTCGAGCAGGTGCGCGAACGGTTCGCCGTCGACCGCCCGTAGTGCGCTGAGCCTGCTCGCTGGAGTCGGGCGAGGACGGGGAAGGACTACCATCACCCGTTCACCGTCCTCACCGCGCGACGATGGGGATGACGGCCGCGGTGAACCCGACGAGGAACTGGTAGGAGGAACGCCGCCCTCCGCTTGCGGTTGATCCGCCCGCCGCTCCCCCGCCGCTCCCCATGCCCGACTGGATGGCCCGGATGGCCCGCCGTCCGGGCGCCTTGCTCAACACGCGCACCGCGCCCGTCCCCCTCACGGCCGACGCCCCCCACGCCGTCGTGATCGGGGCGGGGCTCGGGGGGTTGGCGGCGGCGGTGCGGCTGCTCGTGCGCGGCTACCGCGTCACCGTCGTGGAACGGCTCGGCCAGCCCGGCGGGCGGGCGCGTGTCTTCCGGCACGACGGCTACACCTTCGACGCCGGGCCCACCCTCATCACGGCGCCGTTCCTCTTCGACGAGCTGTGGGCGCTGGCCGGCGAGCGGCGCGAGGACCACGTCGCCCTCGTCCCCATCGCGCCCTTCTATCGCATCCGGTTCGACGATGGGGCCTGGTTCGACTACACCGGCGACGCCGAGGCCATGCGCCGCGAGGTCGCCCGCTTCCGCCCTGCCGACGTGGCGGGCTACGAGCGCTTCCTGAGGAAGAGCGAACGGATCTTCGCCGTCGGCTTCGAGGCGCTGGGGCACGTCCCGTTCTCCAGCCCGCTCGACATGGCGCGGATCGCCCCGGCGATGGCCGTGCTCGAGAGCTGGCGCACCGTCTACGGCCTCGTCTCGAAGTACATCACCGACCCCCGCCTCCGCGTCGTCTTCTCGTTCCACCCGCTCCTCGTCGGCGGCAACCCGTTCTCGACGACCTCCATCTACGCGCTCATCGCGTTCCTGGAGCGGAAGTGGGGGGTGTGGTACGCGATGGGCGGGACGGGCGCGATGGTCCGGGGGATCGCCGACCTCATCGGGCGCCTCGGCGGGCGCCTCCGTTTCAACGAGACCGTCGAGGAGATCACGGTGGACGCCTCGGGCCGGCGGCCCCGCGCCACCGGTGTCCGCCTCCAGTCGGGCGAGACCATCCCGGCCGACGTCGTCGTCTCGAACGCCGACGCGGCGTGGACCTACGAGCGGCTGGTGCGCCCGGAGTACCGGCGGCGCTGGACCGACGCGCGCCTCGGCCGCGCCCGCTACTCGATGAGCCTCTTCGTGTGGTACTTCGGCACGGACCGCCGCTACCCGGACGTCGCCCACCACACCATCCTCCTCGGCCCCCGCTACCGCGGCCTCCTCGACGACATCTTCGAGCGGCACCACCTGGCCGAGGATTTCTCCCTCTACCTCCACCGCCCGACGGCCACGGACCCGGGCATGGCGCCCGAGGGCCACGACGCCTTCTACGTCCTCTCGCCCGTCCCCCACCTCGACAGCGGTGACGCCTGGGACGCGGCGCAGACCGAGCGCTACCGCCGGTCCGTCGAGGCGTACCTGGAGCGGACGGTGCTGCCGGGCCTCTCGCGCCGCGTCACCGCCTCCCTCACCCTCACCCCGCGCGGCTTCCTCGACGACTACCTCTCGGTGAAGGGGGCAGCGTTCTCGCTGGAGCCCGTCCTCACGCAGAGCGCCTACTTCCGCCCCCACAACGCGAGCGAGGACGTGGACGGCCTCTACCTCGTCGGCGCCGGGACGCACCCCGGCGCGGGGATGCCCGGTGTGCTCTCCTCGGCCCGCGTGCTCGACACGGTGGTGCCGGACCCGCACACGCTGCGTCTCACGCACCCCCAGGCCGCGCCGGCCTGACCGCCGAGGCGCGAAAAAACGCGAGGGGGCGACACACCGGTCGCCCCCTCGCTCCAGCCTGCGGGATGGGTCTCAGAACACGAACCCGTCGTTGCCCTGCTGCGGCTGCTGTTGCTGCTGGGGCGGGCGGCGGCGCGGCGCCTGCCCGAAGGTGTACGTCAGCGTGCCGGTGACCTGCTGGATGTCGGGGTCGCGGAAGCCGTCGAAGGTGTGGTCCGTGCCGTCCTGCCGCCAGCGGAAGCGCGACGTCGAGAGGACGTCGTTGACGCGGAGGCTGAGCGTGAGCCGGTCGTCCATGAACTTCTGGCTCAGGCCGAGCGTGGTGATGCCGAACCCGGAGATCCGCCCGTCGGGGATCTCGAGCGGCGCGCGGTAGAAGGCGAAGAGCTGGAGGTCGGTGCCGGGGCGGAGCTGCACCTGCACGTTGCCGCGGGCGTGCCACCCGATGGCGTCGGAGGCCAGCCCCGTCTCGATGCTGCCGCCGTCGGTCACGCTGCGGAAGACGCTCGTGCTGACGAAGCCGCGGACGCGCTGGCCGAGGGCGCCCGTCAGCGTGAGGTCGGCCCCGTAGCTCTCGTCGGAGTCGAGGTTGGCGAAGGTGAAGCGCGAGACGCCCGTCTCGGGGTCGACGACGAGCCGCTGGCGGAGGACGTCGGTGGTGCGGCGGTAGAAGGGGGAGAGCGTGAGGAAGTACTTGTACTGGAGCGTGAGCTCGAAGGCGTCGGTGAACTCGGGCCGGAGGTCGGGGTTGCCCTGGCGGAGGTTCAGCGGGTCGTCGAACGTCTGGAACGGGTTGAGCATGAAGGGCCGGGGCCGGTTGATCCGCCGGCTGTAGCTCGCCTTGGCGAGGGTGCCCGGGCTGAAGGTGTACGTGGCGAAGGCGCTCGGGAAGAGGTCCGTCTGCGTCCCGAGGTCGCGGCTCTCCAGCTGCCCGGCCGAGGTGAGGTCGTAGCTCCGGTCCGACGTCTCCGAGCGGAGGCCGAGCTGGACCTCGACCGGCCCGAACGTCCGCGCGCCCTGGACGTAGGCGGCGTAGATGCCCTCGTCGAGGACGAAGCGGTTGGTGAGGGCGGGGTTGACGGTGTACGTCCCGCCCACGCACTGCACGTCGTCGCCGGTGGTGGGGCCGCCGCCGACGCAGTCCTCGAAGACGAGGTCGTTGTCCTGCCGGCGGAGGGTGGCCTTCGCGCCCGCTTCGAGGCGGCCCGCGGCGAACGGCCGCTCGTAGTCGAGCTGGAGGTACCCCTCGTCGGCCGTCTGCACGACGAGGTCGCGGGTGACCTCGTCCACGGGCGAGGCGCCGACGTCGAGGTCGGTCTCCCGGTTGAGGAAGGCGTCGTCGTCCTCGTCCCAGTTCCGCGTGTAGCGGGCCTCGGCCGAGAGGAGGTGGTCCTCGCCGAACGCGCGGCGGAGGCCGAGGGCGAGGTCGCCGTTGGTGCCGTCGTGGCCGCCGTCGGTCCAGCGGTCGGTCTGGCGCTCCGAGGTGCCGCCCATGGGGCCGGCGAGGTACTGCGTGAAGTGGTCGGTCTCGCCCATCCGCGCCGAGAGCGAGCCGTTGAGCGTGGCGTTGAGGCCGGGGCGGAGGGTGTAGTCGAGGCTGGCGTTGAGGAGGTGGGAGGTGAAGAGGTGGTCCATCGTGAACGCCTGGAGCGTCGCCTGCGGGGCCGTCAGGCCGAACGTCCGGTTCGACTCGGCGTCGAGGTTGAAGGCGTCGAGGCGGAAGCCGTAGCTGGCCGAGAGGTCGACGCGCCCGCGCTGGTAGCTCACGTTGCCCGAGACCTCGGCGTTGGGGGCGGTGCCGCCGCCGAGGGTGAGGCCGCCGCCGAGCCCGCGGCTCGTCCCCTGCTTCATCACGATGTTGATGATGCCGCCCATCTCGCTGGCGTCGTTGCGGGCCGACGGGTTCGGGATCACCTCGATGCGGGCGATGTTGCTCGTGGGGATCTGCCGGAGCAGCCCCGCCAGCATCGCGCCCGTCACGGGCGTGGGCCGCCCGTTGATGTGGACGGCGACGTTCTGGTTGCCGCGGAGGCTGACGTTCCCGTCGGTGTCCACCTCGAGGGCGGGCAGCGTCTGGAGCGTCTCGAGCGCGCTGCCGCCCGTCGTCACGGGCTGCTCGGCCACGTTGTAGACGGTGCGGTCGGCCCGCTGCTCGACGAGCTCGCGCTCGGCCGCCACCTCGGCCTCGCCGAGGACGGCCGTGCTCTCCGCGAGGCGGATCGTGCCGAGGTCGGTCGCGGCGTTCGGCCGGACCTCGACGCCCGCCTGCTCCGCGCTCTCGTAGCCGACGTAGCTGATGCGGACGTTGAACCGGCCGGGGCGGAGGCCCTCCAGCACGAACCGGCCGTCGGCGCCGGTCGTGGTGCCGGTGAAGAAGGCGCCGTCGGCGGCGGTGTAGAGGGCGACGGTGGCCTGGATGAGCGGGTCGCCGGTGGCGTCGTCGAGGACGAGGCCGGTGAGGGTGCCCGAGGGCGGCGGGCCGCCGGGCTGGGCGAAGGCGGGCGCTGCGAGGAGGAGCGCGCAGAGCGTAACGATGCGGGACATGGGGCGTAGCGGGCGATTGATGGAAAGGGGGGACCGGGCGCGGTGGAACTGTCGGCGAGGGGGCGCTACGGGCCGCCCGAGGGTGGGTTGCGGGCCGCGACCGGGGGCGATGCTGTTTTTTTAGCAAAGCCCGTTGGCCTGGGAACGCCGGCTTCGTTCGGGTGCGTATGTGGAGGTGCTGATTTTTTAGCATCATCTGCGGCGAGCAGCCTAGCGCGCCGCGATTCGGAGGGGCCGTCGGCTTCGCCGTACCTTCGCGGTGCCCCTCGTCCCCCCTCCGATGCACCTCTCCCCCTCCGCCCTGACAACGGGGCTGCTCGCCGTGCTCCTCTCCGGCTGCGTCCCCTACGCCGTCGGCACGACGGCGGCGCCGGCCCCGCCCCGCGTCGTCGTGCCGAGCGCGACGGTGCAGGTGGCCGCCGGCCAGCCCGACCTCGACCCCGACGACGACGACCCCAACGCCGAGCCGCGCACGACCACGTTCACCCTCGACAACGAGGCCCGCTTCGGCCTCGACGCCCACTCCGACGCGGGCGTCCGCCTCGTCGGCACCAGCGGCATCGTCGCCTCCTACAAGCGGCGCGTCCTGGACGGCGGTGCCGACGGCCTCTCGGCCGCCTTCCTCGTCGGCGCCGGCGTCGTCGGGCTCGGCAGCCACGGCCACGTCGAGGCCACGCTCGTCGGGTCGTACCCGGTCGGGCCGCGGCTCGTGCCCTACGGCGGCGTCCGCGTCCAGCACCTCCTCCCGCTCGACGACGGCGCGCCCGCGCCCGAGCCCGCCTCGGGCGTCTTCGCGGGCGTGCGGCTGGGGGAGGCCGACCTCGGCATCAGCCCCGAGCTCGGCCTCTTCTACGGCCCCTCCGACGCCCTCTTCCAGGGCGACTGGATCGTCGTGCCGTCGGTGACGGTTCACGGGGGGAGGCTCCTCGAAGCGCTCGGCATCGGCTTCTGAGCCGCCGCCCATGTCCGAGAAGACGTACCCCGCCGACGGCGTC
>Ga0079224_100008830_pt1 | contig 13682 bp, 14 predicted proteins | sample Stecom2015_FD_80414 | JGI IMG/M metagenome (GOLD analysis project Ga0079224, IMG submission 80414) | Agricultural soil microbial communities from Utah to study Nitrogen management - Steer compost 2015 | ecosystem: Environmental > Terrestrial > Soil > Agricultural land | place: USA: Utah... | reverse complement strand
TCGTTGGCCAGCGCGCGCAGCAGCGTGGTCTTCCCGGCGTTGGTCGCTCCGGCGATCATGATGTTCTTGCGGGCCGCGACGGCCGCGGAGAGGAACGCCGCGAGCTCGGGCGTCATCGTCCCGCTCTCCACCAGCATCTCGAGCGAGACCCGGCTCAGCCGCGACCGGCGGATCGACAGCGCGGGGCGCTGCGGCACGCCCATCACCGCCGAGAGCCGGCGGCCGTCGGGCAGGCGCAGGTCGAGCTGGGGGTTGGCGGAGTCGAAGGGCCGGCTGGTCAGTCCGGAGTACGCCCCCAGCACCTGGACCAGTTCGACCAGCTCGTCGTCGCTGTCGGCGATGGGCGGCAGGCGCCGCTCCTCACCGTTGGCGTAGCCGACGAAGACGTTGTCGAACCCGTTGATGTCGATGTTCTCGATCTCGGGGTCGTCGAGCAGCGGCTGCAGCCGCCCCACGCCGTACAGCGCCGCGTGGATGCCGTCGGCGAGCTCGGCCTCGGTCTGGTGGTCGGGCGGGGTGCGGCCGGCCTGGATCTCCGTCCGCGCGTGCGCCTCGAGGACCTGCGAGATGACCGACCGTGCGAACTGGCGCTCGTCGTCGCTGTTCATCGGCGGCAGGCCGGCGGTGGCGTCCTCCCGGCGCTTGCGCGCCAGGGTGTCGGCGACCTGCTCGCGCAGGCTGCGTAGCAGTTGCTGGTCGACGCTCATCGGCCCACCGCCTCGGTCGCCGCGCTCCGCGTGCTGGCCAGCTCCTCCACGCGACCGGCGAGGTCGACCAGCGAGCGCACCAGCACCGAGCGGCGTACGGCCCGGCCGTCCTCGGTGTGCAGGATCCGCAGGGTCCGCGGGTCGTGGGCGACCACGCCGAGCGAGGTCACGCTGACGCCGGCCGAGGCCAGGAGCCGCTCGATGTCGTCGGCCGCGCGCTGCTCCTTGGGGTCGCCGACGACCACGAACCCGATCGGGATGCCGTCGATGGCCCCGATGCGCAGCGGGTCGCGCAGCGCGGTCAGGCGCTCGCGCAGGTGCGCCACGCTGGGCACGTCGGAGCGCAGCACGAAGACCACCGCGTCGGACCGCTCGAGGACCGGAAGGGTGGCCGCGCCGGGGTGGATGCGCCCGCAGTCGGCGAACACGTCGCCGTCGTGACCGGCGAGCGAGCCGGCCACGTGCTGCCAGGAGGCACCGAGCGCCTGCACCTGGCTGGGGCGTGCGACCCCGACGAGCACCGAGAGACCGTCGGCGGTGGGCTGGACGTGGTCGGCGACCGGGACGCGGTTGCCGCCGCGCACCGCGGCACCGAGCGAGAGCAGGCCGCGCTCGTCGCCCAGCGGCTCGCCGTCGGGGTCGCGCAGGAAGTACGGCAGGTCGCCGCCGATCGGGTCGAGATCGGCGACCAGGCTCCGGCGCGGCCACACCCGCGCGAGACCGGCGACAGTGCGGGTGACGCCGGGCGATCCCTTGGCCGAGACGAAGGAGATCAGGCTCACGACGACGGCTCCAGCGTGGTCAGCGAGACGTCCTCGAGGGAGTTGCCGCGGCCGACCAGGGCGACGCCGAGCCGGTTGTTGGCCGAGGCGTCGACGACACTGTCCGCGGCATCGGCGGGCACCACGATCGTGGCGAGCTTCGCCTCGGCCCCGCCGGTCAGGTCGTCGCCGCCCCCGGTGGTGTTGGTGGCGATGACCAGGCCGGTGGCGAGGGGCACCGCGGGCACGCTGGTGTCGCCGACCCGGATCAGCCGCACCTCGTCACCGGCGCGCAGGCCGGGCGGCACGTTGGTGGACACCAGCGGGATGCCGACCTCGACCAGCTCCGCGGGCATCGGGGGCTCCTGGCTGACCATCGTCTCGTCGAGGAACTGGCCGGCGCGCAGGGCGCTGCGGGCGTAACCGCCGAGCACCCGGTCGGCGTCGGCCTCCCGGATGAGCATGTCGCCCTCCGACGCCACCCGCTTGCGCAGCAGGTTGGCGGTGGTGAACTCCTGCCCGATCGCCATGTCCTGGCCGACGACGAGGACGTACTCGCGCGAGTCGAGGCGCAGGGCCAGCAGCCCTGCGAGCGCGGCGCCGCCGACGATCAGCAGCACCGCCAGCGCGGCGAGCGCAGGCCGGCGGCGCCGGGGCGGGGAGGGGCGGTCGATCGCGCCACCGGCGGCCCGGCTACGGATGCCGCGTGCGGCGCGCTGACGCTGCCGGTCGTCCTTGCTCGCTCCGGCGTTCGCGCGGTTCGAACCCCCCCTGGCAGTGGCGGCAGCACCGTCCTGCGTCATGTGATCCCCCTGGTCCTACGAATGCGGCGTGCCCCGAGCGACGCACGTCCACCGATGAGTGTAGGGATCCCGAGCTCCCAGAGCCGTGTCGGCCCGGGCGGACTCTCCCCCGCCGTGGATCGTGCCAAACCGAACCCCGCCTGCGCCAATCGCGGTGCCGATCGCGGTGCCGATCGCGGTGCCGATCGTGGTGCCGATCGTGGCGGCTCGTCCCGGAAAGCGACGAGGTGCCCGGCCGCCCCCGAGGGCGGACGGACACCTCGTCGGTGTCGTGCGGTGGAGCAGGTGCTCAGCCCTTGTTGAGGGCGGAGGCCAGCTGCTCGTCGGTCTCGCGCAGCGCCTTGGCGGCCTGGTTGAGGTACTCACCCATGCCGTCGAGACCCTCGATGGTCTTGGTGACGCCGGTGTTGAACTCCTCGTAGGAGGAGTCGAACGCCTTCGAGGAGGCGTCGGTGACGTAGCCGCCCGAGACGAGCTCCTTCACCAGGGCCTGCAGCTGGGAGAGGACACCGTCGATCTCGGTGCGCCCGTCCTTCAGCTTGGTGGCCGCCGTCTCCATCTCTGCATAGGTGACGTTCACGTTTGCCATGATGTGCCGATCCTTTCGGTAGTTGACTCCGGTCCCCCGACGACCAGATGTTGGTCTCCGGGAATCACCCCGGGTTTCGACACGACGAGCATAACCACACGAACCGGCCCGACACACCCCCGGCGCCGGACCGTCGTCGAGTCGCCGTCGAGTCGCCGTCGGGCCGTCGTCGGCTAGGCGTCCCTCGGCGGCCGGTTCGCCTTCGCGACCGCCTCCTCGACGATCGAGTTCAGCCGCGCACCGTTGGGCCACCCGGCGTAGTGGCACAGGAAGATGACGATCTCGCGCAGTTCCTCGGCGTTCAGCTCCCCTGCCGCCAGCGCGGCCGGCACCTGGATGCCGAGGACGTCCGCGCCACCGGTGCCCGAGAGCAGCCCGATGAGCAGCAGCCGACGATCCCGGTCGGACAACCCGGGTCGTTCCCAGATGTCGGCGAACAGGTGGTCGGCGGTGTAGCCGAAGAAGTCACCGGTGCCGTCGGTCATGTCGAACCCGTAGACCTGCTCCATCCGCTCCAGCCCGCGGCGCCGGGTCTCCGGCAGGTCGTCGAACTTGCCCATCAGTGCTCTCCTCCGGTGTGCGCGGTGCCCTGCGGCGCGGCGGGTGGCAGGCCGAGTCCCGGCGCGAGTCGCGCCCGCGCGAGCGCCGCGAGCGGCACCTCGACGCCGAGCCGCTCGGCCAGGTCGACCGCGAACCCGAGATCCTTCTCGCCCAGCGCCCGGACGTGGTCGAAGACGCCGTACCAGAAGTCGTCGGGGTCCAGCGGGGCAGTGCTCTCGCGATGCATGATCGCGCCCGGGCCGCCGGTGATCGTGTCGGTGTGGCGGACGACGTCGCCGAGCGCCTTGAGGTCGAGGCCGGCCGCCTCGGCGAGCCGCTGCGCCTCGGTCGCCGCGGTGAAGGCGACGAAGTGCAGCATGTTGCGGGCGAGCTTGAACTTCGTGCCCGCCCCGACGGGGCCGGCGTGCACGACCTTCGACCCCATCACCCGCAGCGCGGGCGCGGCCCGTTCGAAGGCCTGCTCGTCGGCGCCGACCATGATCGCGAGCGTCCCCTCGGCCGCCCCCATCGGACCGCCGGACACGGGCGCGTCCAGGACGCTGATGCCGTGCCGGGCGGCCGTGTCGGCGAGCTCGCCGGGGGTCGTCGGGGCGACGGTCGAGTGGATGACCACCGTCTGCGCGTCGCCGGCGACCCCGAGGAGCTCGCCGAGCACCTCGCGCACCTGGGCGTCGTCGCGCACCATCACGCACACCACGTCGACCCGTACGCCGAGCGCCGCCACGCTGTCGGCGACGGTGGCGCCGGCGCGCTCGAGCTCGGCCAGGGGTTCGGGTGCGACGTCGAAGACGGTCAGCTCGATGTCGTCGGCCGCGGCGAGTCGCAGCGCCATCGGCTTGCCGATGTTGCCGAGCCCGATGAAGCCCACCCTCAGCGTGCTCACGGCCGGAAGACCTGCCCGCCGTCGACGGCCAGGATCTGGGCGGTCACCCACGACGCCTCGTCGGAGAGGAGGAAGACGCAGGCGCCCACCATGTCGTCGACCTGCCCCATGCGCTTGAGGGCGAGGTCCTTGACCAGCTCCTTGGCCGCGTCGCCCGCCTGCGTACGGGTGGCCTCGGTGTCGGTCGGCCCCGGGGCGATCGCGTTGACTCGGATGCCCATACCGCCGACCTCGTGCGCCAGCTGCTGGGTCAGGCCGTTCACGCCGACCTTGGCCAGTCCGTAGAAGCCCGAGTAGAGGTAGGCCGCGGTCGAGCTCTGATTGACGATCGAGCCGCCACCGCGCCGATGCATGTGCGGATAGACCGCCCGCGTCATCACCAGCGCACCGTCCATGTTGACGCTCATGAACCGCCGGTAGTAGTCCCAGTCGACGCTGATCAGGAGGTCGAACTGCATGTCGCCGTAGATCGCGGCGTTGTTGACCAGCCCATCGATGCCACCGAAGCTCTCCACCGCAGCGGCCGCCGCGGCCCCGGCCGACCCGTGGTCCGACACGTCCGTGCGGACGAAGACCGCACGCCCGCCGGCAGCCTCGATCTCCTTCGCGACCCGCTCGCCGCCGTCGGCGTTGAGGTCGGCGACGACCACGGCAGCGCCCTCCCCGGCGATCGCCTTCGCGTAGGCCTCGCCGATGCCCTGGGCGGCACCGGTGACGATGACGACCTTGTCCTGGAGTCTGTTCACGTTCGTTGTTGCCTCTCGTGTCAGGCGGGGAACGCCACGGTCTTCACCTCGAGGTACTCCTCGAAGCCGAGGACCCCCATCTCCCGGCCGAGGCCGGACTGCTTGTAGCCGCCGAACGGCGCATCCGGGCTGAACCAGACCGCGCCGTTGACCGCGACGGTGCCGGTGCGGATCCGGGCCGCGACCGCCTTGGCCCGTTCGACGTCGCCGGACTCGACCGAGCCGGAGAGGCCGTAGTCGGAGTCGTTGGCGATCCGGACGGCGTCGTCGTCGCCGTCGTGCGGGATGACGACCAGCACGGGACCGAAGATCTCCTCCTGCGCCAGGCGCGAGGAGTTGTCGAGACCCGCGATGACGGTCGGCTGGACCCAGTAGCCCGGCTGGTCGATCACCGATCCGCCGGTGGCGATGGTGCCGCCCTCCTCGATCGCGAGCCGCAGGTAGTCGGCCACCCGGTCGCGCTGGGCGCGGGAGATCACCGGGCCGCAGATCGCGCCCGGGTCGGCCGGATCCTTCGCGCCGATCGACTCCATCGTCGCCGCGGCGACCTGGACGGCCTCGTCGTACCGCTCCCTCGGGACGACCAGGCGCGTGGTCAGCGCACACCCCTGGCCCGCGTGGATGCAGGTCGCGAACGCGGTGGCGCCCGCGGCGGCGGCGACGTCGGCGTCGTCGAGGACGATCGCGGCCGACTTGCCGCCGAGCTCGAGGAAGACCTTCTTCAGCGTCGGCGCGGCAGCCGCCATGATCGCCCGGCCGGTCGCCGTGGACCCGGTGAAGGACACCATGTCGACGCGCGGATCGGTGGTCAGCTTCGCGGCGACGGTGTTGTCGCGCGGGGCGACCACGTTGAACACGCCCGGCGGGATGTCGGTGTGCTCGGCGACCAGCCGGCCCAGCTCGTAGGCCAACCACGGCGTGTCGGGCGCGGGCTTGAGCACGACGGTGCAGCCGGCGGCGAGCGCCGGGCCGATCTTGGCGAGGTTGATCTGGGTGGGGACGTTCCACGGCGTGATCGCCGCGACCACGCCGACGGCCTCGCGCCGGACGGTGCGCCGCGACGGGATCCCCATCGGCTCGGCCACCCCGAGGTCGGTCTCGAACTCGTAGGTCTCCAGCAGGTCGGTGACCCACCTCAAGCCGTCGACGGGGACGTCGAATCCGGCCGCGCCCATCATGAAGGACGGCATCCCGACCTCGGCGGTGGTCAGCGCCTTGAACGCGTCGGCGTCGTCGAGCAGGGCCCGGTGGAGCTGGCGCAGACACTGCACGCGGAAGGCGTGGTCGGTCGACCAGGAGGTCTCGTCGAACGCGCGACGCGCGGCGGCGATGGCGGCCTCGACGTCGCCGGCACCGGAGTCGGGGACGTGCCCGATCTCCTCGCCGGTGGCCGGGTTGCGCACGGCGTACGTCGCTCCGTCAGAGGCCGGCCCGAGCTTGCCGTCGACGAGCTGCTGGGCGGGGGGCGGCAGCGGTGTCGCGCTCGGGGCCCGGTCGCTCACGACGTGGGCTCCGGGGCGGACTGGGTGATGTAGTCGCCGCGCTCGACGACCGGCGGCCACAGCGGGGAGGGGAGGTCCTCGTAGCGGTAATGACCGGGGACGTCCCACCGCCTGGCCGCGACCTCCATCCGCTTGCTGAGGTTGGGGTGGGCCTTGTTGGCCTTAAGCATCTCGATGAAGGTGTGCGTCGTGGAGCCGAGGTCGAACCAGTCGCGCTGCCAGGCGAACTTGATCTCCCCCGCGTCGGCGCCGCTGGTCTGGCGCTCGACACCGAACCACGAGCCGCCGATGCCGAGGATCTCGTACTCCTGGCCGGTCTCGTCGTTGAGGACACCCGACTTCTGCTTCCAGAACCCGACGACCATCGACTTCGCCTCGTCGATGACACTCACCTGGTAGTCGTAGTGCCAGCCGTCGAGACCGTCCATCTCGATGCCGATCGCCCAATCGCGGATCTGGTCGCGGCCGACGGCCATGAAGTGCTCGTCGGGGGTGTACATCCAGCCGTAGGAGGCGTCCTCGGCGTACCAGTCGGCCATCACCCGCCAGTCACCGGACCGCTCGGCGTCGCGGTTGACATCCAGCCAGGTCTGCCAGAACTCCTCGATCTCGGCACGGGTCAACGACATGCTCAGCTCTCCTCCTCGGTCAGGTCGCGCAGGGCCAGGGCCATGGCGGGGCAGTAGGTGACGGCCGACTCGACGTCGGACCGCTGGGACTCGTCGGGGAACTCCTGGAGGACGACGACCTTGTCGCTGTCCTTGTCGTAGCCGAAGACCTCCGGCGCCTCGCCCTGGCACATCTGGTGCCCCTGGCACAGGTCGAGGTCGGCTAGCACCGTGTAGCTCATCGCTGGCCTCCTGCTCTCAGCGCCCGGGGCGGCGGCGGTAGCGCACGCGGCACGGCTGTTCGAGCTGGATGACCATCTTGGAGAAGTCGTCGCGGTAGGACTCCGACGGCTGGGTCATCTCGAACTCGAAGTCGCGCAGGATCACCGAGAAGATCGCCTTCATCTGCATCATCGCGAAGGCGTTGCCCACGCACCGGTGGCGTCCGGCGCCGAACGGGATCCAGGTCCACTGGTTGAGCCGGTCCTCCTGGCGGCCGTCGAGATAGCGGCGCGGGTCGAACCGCTCGGGCTCCGGGAAGTGCTCGGCCATCCGGTTGGAGACCCGCGGGCTGGCCCCGACCATGGTCCCCGCCGGGATGCGGTGGCCGGCGAGCTCGAGCTCCTCCTGGGCGACGCGCAGGAGGATGATCAGCGGTGGATGCAGGCGCAGCGCCTCCTTGAGCGAGGCCTCGAGCTTGGGGATCGAGCGCAACGCCTGGAAGGAGACCTCCGAGCCGTCGGCGTAGAGCTCGTCGAGCTCGGCGACGACCTCGGCGAGGTAGTCGGGGTGCCGCATGAGCTCGATGAGCGTCCACGCGGACGTGCCCGAGGTGGTGTGGTGGCCGGCGAACATCATCGAGATGAAGACGCCGGTGATGTAGTCGGCGCCCATGTCGAGCGAGATCAGGACGTCGAGCAGGTCGCGCTCCTCGCGCGGCACCTTGCCGCGGGCGATCCGCTTGTCGATGATCGCCTGCACCAGTGCGACGAGGGTGCGTCGACCGCGGTCGCGGATCTCGAAGGACTCGACGCCCGGCAGGTAGGGGTCGACGTACGCGATCGCGTCGGTGCCGCGCTCCAGGTCGTGGTAGGCCTGCACGAACCTGCTGTCGAGCTCTTCGCGGAACGGCTTGCCGATCAGGCACGACGACGTCGTGTAGATCGTCAGCTCGGCGAAGAAGTCGAGCAGGTCGATCTCGCCCTCGTCGCCCCAGTCGGCCACCATCCGGCGGATCTCGGCCTCGATGGTGGTGGCGTGCCCGCGCATCATGTCGCCCTTGAGCGCCTGGTTCTTGAGCATCTCCTGACGCTGCTCGGGCGAGGCGTCGAAGACCACGCCCTCGCCGAAGATCGGCGTCATGAAGGGGTATGCCTCGCCCTGGTCGAGGGTCGAGTCGGGTGCGCGGAAGAACTGCTCGTTCGCCTCGGCGCCGGAGACCAGCACGACCTCCCGGTCGGCGAGGTGGAACTTGCCGATCGTCCCGCACTCGGCGTGGGTGCGCTCGAGCAGCGCGATCGGGTCGACCCGCAGCTCCGCGAGATGCCGGGTGCCGTCGTCGGGGACGGCGTAGGAGACGACGGGAACCTCGTCCACCCCGGGCAGGGCATCGAGGGTCGCCTGGGTGTCGCTCATCGATCCTCCACAGGGGCTTCGGGGTTGACCTCGACGAGGTTGAGGTGCACGCCGCGCGGGGCGGACACGACGGTCGTGATCGCCGCCGCGAGGGCGGCGGGCTTGAGGAAGTGCTGGTGGCGCGCGTGCCCGAACCGGACCCAGCCGTTGATGACGGTCTCGACCTCCTCGGGGGTCCAGTCCGAGCCCATCTCGCTGTGGGTCGGGCCGGGGCGGACGATGCTGGCGCGGACGCCGGTGCCCTCGAGCTCCAGCTGCAGGGCGTGGACCATGCCCTCCAGGCCCCACTTGCCGGCGGCGTAGGACGTCATGAACGGCCGGGCGCGAACGGCGACGTCGGAGGAGACGAAGCAGACGTCGCCGCGCCGGCGCTCGATCATCCCCGGCAGGAAGGTGCGGCACAGGCGCTGCGCCCCGACGATGTTGACGTCGAGGTGCCGGGTGAAGAGCTCCGGGTCGGCCTCGTGGACGCGGCCGGGGGTGAGCGATCCGGCGTTGGAGACGACGACCTCGACGTCGCCGAGATCGGCGGTCACCTTCGCGCCGAACTCGGCCACGGACGCGTCGTCGGTGAGGTCGAGGGCGTGGGCGACCGCCTCGCCGCCGGCGTCGCGGATGCGCGCGGCGATCTCCTGGAGCCGCTCGACCCGGCGGGCACCGAGCGCGACGGGGAAGCCCGCGGCGGCCAACGCCTCGGCGGTGGCCGCACCGATGCCCGAGGAGGCGCCGGTGACGACCGCGGGGCGGCGCTCGGGCTGGGCGTACTTGTCGGGGCGGGCCATCAGCGCATCCTCACCGTCACTGGGAGCGAGGCGAAGCCGCGCACGCTGATGGAGTGGACGCGCCGGGCCCGGTCGCCGGCGACCTCGAAATCACGGACCCGGCGGACGAACTCCTCCAGCACGATCCGCGCCTCCAACCGGGCCAGGTTGGCACCGAGGCAGAAGTGGCGGCCGCCACCGAAGGAGACGATGTTGGCCAACTCCTCCCGGGACCGGTGGATGTCGTAGCGGGTGGGGTCGGTGAAGACCGTCTCGTCGCGGTTCGCCGAGCCGATGACGAGGATCGCCCGGGACCCCGCGGGCGCGGTGACGCCGTCGAGCTCGTAGTCCCGCAGCAGGTGGCGCGCCAGCATCTGGCTCGAGGTGTCGTGGCGCAGCGTCTCCTCGATCCACGGCACCACGAGCGCCGGGTCGTCGGCGCGCGCGAACACCTCGGCCCGCTGCTCGGGGTGCTGGGCGAGGTGGAACAGCGCGTTGCCGAGCAGCTTGGTGGTGGTCTCGTTGCCGGCCACCACCATGAGGAAGAGGAAGGCCATGACCTCCTCGTCGGCGAGCCGGTCGCCGTCGTTCTCGGCCTCCAGCAGCGCCGAGGTGAGGTCCTCGGTGGGGCGCCGGCGACGCTGGGCGACCATCTCGGCGTAGTAGGTCATCAGCGTCAGCGACGCCTCCATCGCCGCGGGCGGGACGTCGCGGATGCCCTCCTCGCGGTGGACGACCAGGTCGGCCAACCGGCGTACCTCCGCCCGGTCGGACTCGGGGACGCCCATCATCTCGGAGATGACGTCCATCGGGAGCTTGCCGGCGACCTCCCCGATCCAGTCGTGCTCCTCGCCGTCGGCGAGGGCCAGCCCGAGGTACTTCTCGGTCAACGCCTGCACCTGCGGGGTGAGCTCCCGGACCCGGCGGGGGGTGAACGCCTTCGACACCAGCGAGCGCAGCCGCTGCTGGTCCCTGCCATCGAGCGCGAGGAACGACATCGTCTTGTAGGCGTGCGGCGACCAGGCGGTGGCGTCCAGCGAGACGCCCATCCGGTTGGAGAAGGTCGCGTCGTCGCGGAAGGCGGCCGCGACGTCGGCGTGCCGCGTGATCGCCCAGAAGTCGAGGTCGGCGTTGTAGTACAGCGGTGCCTCGGCGCGCAGCCGCGCGTAGGTGGGGTAGGGGTCGTCCTGGAAGGCGTAGTCGTAGGGGTCCAGCACGAGCGGACCGCCCGACGGGTCCTGAATGGTGGTCATCGGAGGTCCTCCATGATCACGCGGACGGCCCGGGTCAGCCGTTCGCCGAGCTGCGGGTAGGTCATCAGGCCCATGCCGCTCTGCAGCAGGCCGCCGCTGAGCATCAGCATCAGCGCGTCGAGCAGGTCGGGCTGGGTGGCGACCGCGCGGGGGCCGAGGGCCGCGGCGAACCACTCCGCCCAGCCCCCGCCGATGCGCAGCCGCAGGTGCTGCACGTCCGGGTCGCTGCCGAGCAGGGCCGGGGTCACCGCGCTGGCGATCTCGGGCTCGGCGGCCAGGAACCCGGTCACCTCGCGGACCAACGCGACCACGCGGTCGACCGCCTCGGCCGGGGTCGCGGGATCGCCGTCGAAGGGACGCTCCCGCATGTGGGCGGCCATGTGCTCGGCCATCCGCCGGGCGAAGAGCTCGGCGACGAGGTGGTTCTTGGAGCCGAAGTAGGTGTACGCCGTCGCGGGGGCGACGCCGGCGCGGGCGGCGACCGACCGGATCGTCAGGCCGTCGTACCCGACCGCGCGCAACTCGTCGTGGGCGGCGGTCAGCACCCGCGCGACGGTGTCGGCCTGGCGCCGGTTCAGCTCCCGGCGGGTGTGGGACCCCCCACCCGGCGACGACGTGGCAGACAGCTGACTGGACATGTGTCCAGACAGTAGGCCAGGTGGCCGGGTCCGGCAACCGGTTCGCCCGATCGGCCACGATGGGAGGGTGCACGCACGCTCGGGGAAGGACTCCCCCGCCCTGGTGGTGGCCCGCATCCTGCTCGGATGCCTCGCCGCCGGCGCCGCGCTGGCCGTGGCCGAACTGGTGCGCGCCGTCCTGCACGTGCGGGTTCACCCCGTTGCGGCGGTCGGCGAGGAGGTCGTGGAGCGCACCCCCGGCGCGCTGGCCGAGCTCGCCATCGACCTCGTCGGCACGTGGGACAAGCCGCTGCTCCTCGGTGGGATCGTGGCGGTGGTGGCGCTGGTCGGTGCGCTCGCGGCCGTCCTCGCCGCACGCAGCGCGGTGTGGCCCGCGGTGCTCGTGGGGGCGCTGGGTGTCCTCGGCACCCTGGCTGCGCTGGCCCGTCCCGGCGCCGCCAGCGCCGACGCCCTCCCCGTGGTGGCAGGAACCCTCGCCTGGCTGCTGGCGCTCGCGCTGCTGCTGAGCCCGCTCCACACGGCCCGCCCCTCCGAGGAGCCGGGCGACGCCGCGGCCGAGGGCCCCGGGTCGGGCGGGAGCACGCGCCGTACGGTCCTGGTCCGGGCCGGAGCGGTCGCGGCCGCCGGGCTCGTCGCGGCCGCCGTCGGTCGCTCGGTGAGTCGGGCCCGCGAGGTCGTCGAGGCGACCCGGCGCCTGGTGCGGCTCCCGGCGACGCGCGGAACCCCGCCGCCGGGTGCCGACCTCCTGCGCGACCTCCGCGAGGTGGGGGCGCAGCCGTGGCGCACGCCGGCCGATGACTTCTATCGCATCGACACCGCGCTGGTGGTGCCCACGATCGATCCGGAGCAGTGGCAACTGCGGATCCACGGCCTGGTCGAGCGCGAGATCGTGCTGGGGTACGACGACCTCGCCACGATGGAGCTGACCCAGGCCTGGATCACCCTGTGCTGCGTGTCGAACCCGGTCGGCGGCGACCTGGTCGGCAACGCCTGGTGGAGCGGGGTCCGCGTCGCGGACCTGCTGGCGCGTGCCGGCGTGCGCCCCGACGCCGACGCGGTCCTCCAGACCTCGCAGGACGGCTGGACCTGCGCGACCCCGCTGACCGCACTCACCGACGACCGCAACGCCCTTGTCGCGCTGGCGATGAACGGGGAGCCGCTGCCGCTCGAGCACGGCTTCCCGGCGCGGATGGTGGTGCCCGGCCTCTTCGGCTACGTCTCGGCGACCAAGTGGCTCGTCGACCTCGAGGTCACCCGGTTCGCCGAGGTGGAGGCCTACTGGACCGAGCGTGGGTGGGCCGAGGAGGGCCCGGTCCGCACGATGTCGCGCATCGACGTGCCCCGCTCGGGCACGGACCTGCCCGCCGGGCCGATCACGATCGCCGGCGTCGCCTGGGCGCAGCACACCGGCATCGACCGGGTCGAGGTCCGCCTCGACGGTGGCCCCTGGGTCGCCGCCCGGCTCGGCGCGGTGCCCACCGGCCCGGGTCGCGACGACACCTGGGTGCAGTGGCGCGCCGAGGTCGACGCTCCGGCCGGGGACCACCTGGTGACCGTCCGCGCGACCGACCGCTCCGGCTCCACGCAGACCTCGGTCCGACGCGACGTGGTGCCCGACGGCGCGACCGGCTGGCACGAGGTCGACTTCTCGACCTCCTGATCACCGACCAGAGGATCGTCGGCGGAGTCAGCCCCGCTGCGCCGGGAGCGGGACCACCAGCGCAGTCGCGACGGCCGCGACGCCCTCACCCCGCCCCGTCAGCCCCAGCCCGTCGGTGGTGGTGGCGCTCAGGCTCACCGGCGCCCCCACGGCGGCCTCGAGCGCCGCGCGCGCCTCGTCCCGCCGGGGCCCGAGCCGGGGACGGTTGCCGATCACCTGCACCGCGACGTTGGCGACGGCGAACCCTGCCTCGCGGACCCGGCGTACGGTCTCGGCGAGCAGCCGCGACCCGCTGGCGCCGGCCCACTGCGGCTCGGCGGTGCCGAAGTGCTGGCCCAGGTCGCCCAGCCCCGCGGCCGAGAGCAGCGCGTCGCAGAGCGCATGGGCGGCGACGTCGGCGTCGGAGTGGCCCTCCAGCCCGTGGTCCTCCTCGGGCCAGTGCAGTCCGGCGAGGTGCATCGGCACCCCGGGGGCCAGCCGGTGGACGTCGGTGCCGATGCCGACCCGGGGCACGACCATCCCCGCAACCGGGTCCCGGTCGGGGCTGTCCTTCTCACCCATCGGCTCACCCATCG
>Ga0079224_100008829_pt1 | contig 13683 bp, 8 predicted proteins | sample Stecom2015_FD_80414 | JGI IMG/M metagenome (GOLD analysis project Ga0079224, IMG submission 80414) | Agricultural soil microbial communities from Utah to study Nitrogen management - Steer compost 2015 | ecosystem: Environmental > Terrestrial > Soil > Agricultural land | place: USA: Utah... | reverse complement strand
CCCGAACTGGACGGGATCGAGCTGATCGACGAGTGTCACCTGCCGCCGGAGTCGGCGCCGGGGCCGGTGGAGGGCCTCCGCCGGTGGATCGCGACGACCGAGCGCGACGGCGGCATGGTGCTGAGCACCGAGGGGGGGCTGCGCTACCTGGAGGCGCCGATCGGGCCGGAAATGCGCACCGGACCGCGGCTGCGCGCGGCGATCCTGAGCGCGTTCGGGCGCGAGCCGGTGCACGGCACCGTGTTGCGCGCCTGGCGACTGCGCGTTCGTTGACTTGTCAGCGCGGGATGGACCGGTGTCTGATCGCGAGATGACCACCCGGCTGGCCGACCGACGCGCGCAGATCGCCTGGTTCAACCGGCTGCGCCTGTATGCCGTCGCGGGCGTCGCCGTCGCCGGGAGCGTCGCGCAGGCGCTCGGCTGGCTGCCGGATGCGCGCCCGGTGCTGGTGCTCGCCGGGATCACGCTGCTGGTCGACCTCGTCTACGTCGCCGTCTTCCGCCGGCTGCGCACCGCGCGCGAGGCGACCCTGCGCCGGCACATCGACCTGCAGATCGCGATCGACCTGTGCCTGCTGACCTCGATGCTGCACTACAGCGGCGGGGTCACGAACCCTTTCGTCCTGTTCTACACGTTCCACACGTTCATCGCGTCGCTGCTGCGCTCGGCGCGCACCGGCCTGCTGGTCGCGCTCGTTTCGACGGCGCTCGCCGCGGCGCTCGGCGTGGGGGAGTGCCGCGGCTGGTTGCCGCATCACCCGATCGCGGTCGGCATGTTCGCGCTCAGCGAGAGCAGCACGGCGCCGCTGGTCGCGTTCCTGCTCGTGTTCGCCGCGACCCAGGGGATCGCGGTCTACTTCTTCGCCGAGATCCTGCGCCAGCTCGGGCGGCGCGAGGCCGAGCTGGGCGGGCTCCACCAGAAGCTCGGAAGGAGCGAGAAGCTCGCGACGATCGGCACGCTGGCGGCCGGGGTCGCGCACGAGATCAACAACCCGATCGGGGTGATCAAGAACCGCGTCGAGATCCTGCGTTACCGCATCGCCGACGGCGACGGCCCGGACAGCCTGCAGCGCGAGCTGGACGTGATCGACAAGCACGCCGCGCGCATCGGCAACATCACGCAGGGGCTGCTCACCTTCGCCAAGGAGACGCCGTTCGCGCTGCGCCCGATCGCGGTGAACGCGCTGGTGCGCGAAGCCGCCGACCTCGTGCGCGTACCCTTCAAGACAGGCGCGCTGGAGCTCCTCCTCGACCTCGACCGGGGCGAGCCGCTGGTGCGCGGTTCGGGCAACCATCTGCTGCAGGTCCTGATCAACGTCCTGCTCAATGCCAAGGACGCCTCGCCCGCCGGCGCTCAGGTGACCATCAAGACGGTCCACGACGGCGACCGGGTGCGCATCGACATCGCCGACCAGGGCTGTGGCATCCCCGCCGAGCACCTCGCGAAGATCTTCGACCCGTTCTTCACGACCAAGGAGGTCGACAAGGGCACCGGCCTCGGGCTCGCGATCAGCCACGGGATCGTCGAGCGGCACGGCGGGCGGATCGAGGTGGTCAGCGCGCCGGATCAGGGGGCGACGTTCTCGATCGTCCTTCCGGCGCTGCGAACTCCTTGACGTCCTAGCGCCGGGCCCGAGTCGGCGACCACAAGAAATAGTGGTCACGACGTCAAAAAGTGCTTGCGGGGCGAAGGCGCTTGCGTAGGTTGCCGCGCGTGCAGGCGGTCGCACTTGGGAGGGACCGACGGCACAGGTTGCGGAACTGGCGATCCGCAGCCTGCAGGAAGCGGCCTCGCCAGCCGGTTGCTCTTTACGGGCTGGTCAGGCCCGCTCGAGGCTCACGGTGCACGGTGGTTCCGAGGTAGGCGGCCTCGGGCCCCCACGGCGTGAGAATTCTCCGAGTCTGCTCTCCGCGTTGCGTGGAGCCCTGGTCCGGGACAGATCCTGGCTCTCGCACCGCGAGCCTCGCTGCGCTTCCTCATCGCCGGAGCCCCGCAAGGGGCTCCGGCGGTGTCTTTTTGAGGAGGGGATGGTTCGGTTCGGCCGGATCCGGGTTTTGGGGGCGCGCACTGCGTCGGGCGAGAACCGGCATCGAGGCCGGAACGACTCCGCGGAAGGCGATCGCGCACGGCTCGGCCCGCGCTTGCGACGGACCCGGTCGGAACGTCACGCGTCGACTCGAGGCGGATCGTGCGCGTCCGACCGGTGCCCGTGCAACGCACGATGCGGCGCATGTGCTACTTGCCCGCCGTCCCGGATCCCGGGTCACCGCTCGAAGACCGGCCGTGGCGCACCCCGGACCGGCATCCGGTGTGCCCGTTGGGCCCCCGACCGAGGTATCGGCGAGGCCGCGCGCCGGCGGGCGTGTGGTCGGTGCAGCGCAGACAGCATGGCGGCGGCGCCGGACGGACGTCGCCGACCGCGCCGATCCAGCCGCCTTCGCGAGCCGCCCCGCGCGCGGGGCGGCCCCGCTCGTTCAGCGCCGGATCCGGATCGGCGGCAGGACACCCTGCGCGCCGGTCGACAGCTGCACGCTCTGGAGCTGCAGGCTGAAGTCGAGACCCTGCAGCAGCGACGGGTTGCCGGTCAGCGTGAGGACCTGCGGGCTGTCGTTGCTCGGCCAGATGCCGAACAGCTCGCCTTCGTCGCCGATGAAGTCGTCGTTGTCGCGGTCCGTGCCGGCGACCAGCAGGTAGCGCCCCGGCGGCACGTCGACCAGCGACCAGGTGAAGGCCAGCGCGGCCGTGGTTTCCGTCTGGCCGCGGTTCGAGATGGTCGCCTCGTCGACGACGAGGACGTACACGGTGTCGTCGGGCGACTGCTCGGCGCCGACGAACAGGGTGACCTGCACCATGCCGGGTGCGACGTTCGGGTTGGTCGCCGACGTCAGCGTGACCGTCGCCTCGTAGCGTCCGTCCTGGAGGCCGGCGCGGTTTGCGGTGACGCGCAGGGTCGTGTGGCTGATCGGCTCGTTCGGCGCGGTGGCGCCTTCGAGCGTCGCGTTCAGCCAGCCACCGGTGCCCGACGTGTACGTGATCGTCGGTGTATCCAGCACGAGCCTCGTCGGGTTGCCGACGTTGCTGAGCGTCGCCGTGGCGGTCGTCTGGCCGGCCGGCAAGCCGAGGTTGCTGGGCGCGATCGACAGGATGGGGTGCGGCGCGGCGGTGCCGAACGCCTGCTGCACGGCGGCGAATGCGTCGACGATTCCGGTCGACCCGCCGCGTGCGAACGTGGTGCTGGTGATGATCGTGCGGATCTCGCCCGCGGTGGCGCCGGGACGCGCGGCCTTCACCAGCGCGGCCTTCACCAGCGCGGCCACGCCGGCGACGTGCGGACACGCCATCGACGTGCCCTGCAGGAAGCCGAAGCCGACGATGCGCTGGCCACCCTGCTCCGCCGCCAGGCACGACAGCACGCCGTCCGGCTGGCCGTCCTCGTTCTGGTCGACGGTCGTGTCGCCGCCCGGCGCGACGACGTCGACCGTGTTGGCGAAGTTCGAGTACGGCGCGCGCGCATAGTCGAAGCGGATCGCGCCGACCGAAAGGCACACGTCGTACGACGCCGGGAAGTTCGGCGTCGAGCTGTTGTCGTTGCCCGCCGCGGCGACGAGCAGCACGCCCGCGGCCGCCGCCGCCTCGCACGCCGCCTGCAGCACCGGCGAGGAGCCCGGACCGCCGAGGCTCATGTTCATCACGTCGCAGCGCTGCGCCGGCACCGTGCCGCTCGCGTTGCTCAGCCCGGCTGCGAACCGGATGCCCTGCGCGATGTCGTCGAGTGTTCCGCTGCCACCCTTGCCGAGCACGCGGATCGGCATCAGCTTGCAGGCCCAATCCATGCCCGCGACTCCGGACCCGTTGTTCGTCGCCGCGCCGACCGTCCCGCCGACGTGCGTGCCGTGGAACGAGCTGGGCAGCCCGGTGCCGAAGTTGTCGCCCGGGTCGTCGGGATTCGGATCGATGCCGTCGCCGTCGAGCGAGCGGCTGACGTCCGAGACCATGTCATAGCCGGCGATCAGACGGCCGGCGAAGTCCGGGTGACCGAGCACCATGCCCGTGTCGACGATCGCGACGATCACGTTCGGCGACCCGGGGACGCCGTTGAACGGCGCCTCGGAGAACAACGCCCAGGCCTGCTGCGCGTTGATGTGGCCGTAGTGCCACTGCAGCCGCAGCAGCGGGTCGTTCGGCGCCTGGAACGCGTGGTAGACGTAGTTCGGGCTCGCCGCGCGCACGCCCTCGGCCTGCGTCGCGCGGTACGCGAGCAGGGCGGTCTGCAGCTCCGCGGTCATGCCGCTGGTCACCAGCGGCGATACCGGCGCGGCGACGCGCCAGCGCTGGATCGGACCGGGCACCGGAGCGGTGGGCACGAGCCCGAGCGCGGTGAGCGGGGCGACCGCCGCGGCGGCGACGCCGACCGCGTCCTCGTCGTGCAGCACGACGACTTCGCCGGCGACCATCTCGTGGTCTGCGCCGATGTAGCCCGCGAGCAACTCGCCGAGGGGGGCCCCGGCGACCGGCACGGCGGGCACGCGCACCGCGGCGGGGGCGCCCGGCGCGGCTCGCAGCGTCACCCGATACGCAGACGGTGCACCTTGCGCGGCGACCACGACGTGGATGCGCGCCGCTTCGGTCGCGACGATCAGTAGCGGCTGCGACGGACCCACGCTGCCGAGCAGGATCGCCTGCGCCGCGTCATACACCTCGACCCGCACGGCGGACTCGGTGCGCACCTCCACTCCCTCGCCGGCGGCGAGCGACGCCTCGAACACGTCGCGCGGGTCGTCGCCGCCGACCGTGTCGTGCAGCACGGTCGCCTCGGCAGTCGCTGCCGGTCCGCACGGCACCGCGTGCCAGGCGACGTCGTCCAGCGTCGCGTCGGAGAACGCGCGCGCGGACCCGATGCCGAGGTCGGGTACGGTGATCGTGCCTTCGAGTCGCGTGTTGCCGCCGCCGCCGCCACCGCCGCCGCACGCCGCGGCCAGCAGCGTCGCGACCGCGGGCAGAGAGAGCTTCCAGGGTCGAGAGTGAATCATGGGAATGCTCGTCCGGGAGATTACTGAGCGTCCGGCGGCTCACCAATGCCGCCGGCGTCCCGGAAGCGCAGTCCCGCGCTCGACCGTCTCGTCCGCGTCATGCTGCCGCTGCGCGCGCCCCTGACGTGCAACGCACGCGTGCGTCAGCGGATGCGACGCGAACGCTCAGGCGGTACCGGCCGAGCGCCGGCACGAAGCACGAGGAAGACTCGTGCTTCGCTCTCCTTCTGCAGCCCGTGGCAACAGCGCGGGACCGGTCGTGTGCGGGGCGCGATCCAGCCGCTGCCTGCCGCGAGCATCACGAGTTCCGACCGGCGCCGACACTGCCTCCCAACGAGCCGTCAGTCCTCGATCGGGGTGGGCGAGTAGAGCGCGCAGATGCGCACGTTCCTCACTTGCTCGACGCGGAAGTCGTAGCTGATCTCCTTGTCGACGTTGATCAAGCGGCCGGCGCCCTTGAACTCGTTGAAGATGATTGCGCCCTCGAGCGTTTGCCCGTTCTCGAGGGTGAGCTCCACCCAAGCTGCTTGACGCGCGTTCATGAGCAGATCGTACATCTGCTCGCGCCGCGGCTTGGAGATCGTGCGCTCAGCCATTGTTCGGGTTCCTTTTGCGACTTGCCTCAAGGTGTTCGGGTTGCGCGGTGGCTATGCGTGACGAGATGCGAGAGACTCCACTGCGCCCGCTTCGAGCAGGATGCGAGACCAGGTCTCGAAGCGGGCGAGATCTTGCCACAGCCCGTCAGGGCCGACAAGGCGGCGGAAACCCCCGCGCATCTTCGTACTTTCCACAATCTGCACCTCGTCCCCGGGCCTCAGCGCCTGTGCGAATACCAGGCCGAAGTGCACCCGGCCGACCTCGTCGCGGTCGTCGTTGAGCAGGCCGAGGAACGCGGGTCGGGCCGGGACATCCGCGGGGAGGGCGACCTCCTCGTGCAGCTCGCGCAGGAGGGCCGCGTGCACCGGACCCCGGTTGTCGGCCAGCTCGGCGCCGTCGATGTGGCCGCCGATCCCGAGCGACAGCCGCCCGTGCAGGCGACCCTCGCCCTGACGCGGCAGACGCTCGACGCAGAACACCTCGCTCCCGCGCACGATGAGGCAGTACGGGATCGGCTGCTTCCACTGCGGCGAGCGTTCGGCCAGCGCGCGTTCGACCGCGAAGCCGCGGGTCCGGATCGCCGCGAGCAGCGGTTCGATGGCGCATTCGCTCGCCGGCACGAAGCCTTGCGGCCACTCGCCGGCGAACACCGCCGCGCGTTCGAGTGCCACGATCGATTCGTCGGTCATGCGAAGGCGCTGCCCTTCCTGCGCGCGCCGCCGTCCGTGCGGCAACCGTGATCGCTGCGGCCGGAAACGAAACCGCCGGGCGGCCCGAAGGGCACGCCCGGCGGTGGTGCGGGCTGCACGCTCGTCAGGTCACTGGATGTAGATGACCGCGTTGTTGCCGAGGAAGATCTGGTTCGTCGACACGTTCAACGCGCCGACCTGCATGTCGATCGTGCCGCGCGGCAGGAACCCGGTGACGAAGCTGTAGCTGATCTCGCCGAGGTTCTGATCGAACACCTGCGCGGGCAGGAACACGATGCCGGCCGGGTTGAGGCCCAGCAGACCGCGCGTGACCAGCGGCGAGAGGTTGATGCCGGGCGTCTGCAGCGCGCCGAGCATGACGAAGCCGATCTGCGTCTGCGTGCTCGGCGGCGCCCACGCGCAGATGGTCAGCGCGCCGCCGGCGGACGGTACGACCGCCGAACTCATGCACACCGTGTCGAGCAGGAGCGGATCCGAGTACGTGGTCGTCGCGTACGCCCAGAACATCGAGCCGCCGATGTTGCCGGGGTTCGCCTTCCAGTTGCCGTCGTCGTAGATGAGCAGCGAGGGCGCCGCGACGTTTTCATCGAGCGTCGGACGGAAGAAGGCGTCCGCCGAGCTGTCGTTGCGCGAGTGCATCAGCGCGCGGGCGGTACCCCACTCGGCCGGCACGCCGGTGTACTGGCGCACCGGCGACTGCGAGTGGGCGGCGATGGTCGCGTTGACCACCGTGACCGGCGTGCCGAGCGTCACCTGGCCGGCAGCCGGGCCCAGGGTCATGTCGACCTTCATCACGTTGTTGCCGTTCAGGTAGAGCAGCTCGTACGCGCCGGTCGAGCCGTTCCACGACGAGATGGTGTTGCCGATCGCGGCGTCACGGTAGCCGACGGGCACCGGCGAGGGGACGGAGCCGAACTGGGTGAACGGCTGGCTGGTGTTCGAACGCACCCAGACCGCCACCGGGGTCGACGGACCGCTGTCGAACACGAGCACGAGCTGGTCGCTCGAGTGGTTGAACGCGAAGTAGTCGGCGGTCGGCGGCGGGATGTTGGCGACGTCGCCGTTCGGGGTGATCGTGTAGTTGCCCGGCGAGCCGTAGGTCGCGGTTCCCGACCAGGGGGACCAGAACGTGGTCGCTCCGTTCTTCACCGTGGCGGTGATGTAGAAGTTCTGCGCGGTCGGGTTGTACGTGATGCAGTACTGGGAGACCTCCACGACGCCCAGCGCCGCGGGCCCGAAGCGCGTGTCGGGAACAGGCGGGCTCGTGACCAGGACGGGCGGTTCTTGCGCCACGAGAGTGGCGCCGAGGCACAGGAGGGAGAAGGCGTAGCGCATGGACGTGAAGTCCGTGTGAGAGGGAAAAGAAGCAGGGTGTCGCGCCCCCGGTGGGCAGGCGCACGTCGAGGCGGTGGACTCTAACCGGGGTGCGGGACCCGGCAAGCCCGTCACGCGCCGGCGGTCGGGCGCAAGATGCCGTCTTGCCGTTGGATGGGGCGGGTCGATTGCGGCGAATGTGCCGGACCGCGCCGCTCACGTCGGAGGAGCGGCCGGCGGCTGCTCGGTCTTCGGCCCGAGCAGCGAGCGCAGGCCGGCCAGCGAACGAAGCTCGCCCTTGTAGCCGCGCACTTCTTCCTGGGGCCTGCCGCTCTCGATCGTGATCACCCGCGGCGCGCCGAACGGACGGCGCACGCCTTCGCGCCGTGGCCGCTCTTCGCGCTGGTCGCGGTCGCGTCCCGGGCGCGGCCCCCGCCGATCGCCGCCGCGTTCTTCGCGGCGCGGCGGGCGCCGGTCGCGCCGGGTGGGCGGACCGCCTTCGGCCTCGGGCGCCGGCTTGTGCAGCGCGAGGCTGATCTGGCTGCGCTCCGCGTCCACCCGCACGACGAAGCAGCGCAGCACCTCGCCGACGCACAGCATCGCGTCGCCGTCCTGCAGGCGCTCCTTGGGGATCTGCGAGATGTGGATCAGCCCGTCCTGGCCCACGCCGATGTCGACGAAGGCGCCGAACTCGGTGAGGTTGGTGATCCTTCCCTCGACCTCCAGTCCCGGCTTGAGGTCGTGGATGTTCGCGACCCGGCGCCCGGCGCTCGCGGTCAGCTCGCCGCGCGGATCCTTGCCGACCGACGAGAGGGCGTCGATGACCTCCTTGAGCTGGCGCTTGCTCACGCCGCTCTCCAGCCACTCGCGCAGCGGGATCCAGCTCAGGTCTCGGCCGAGCAGCTCGGCGACCGTCTTGCCCTCCTTGGCGGCGATCTTCTCCGCCAGCTCGTACTGCTCGGGGTGCAGCTCGGTCGCGTCCAGCGGCTGGTCGCCGCCGTACACGCGCACGAAGCCGGCGATGTGCGTGTAGCGCGTCGGCGTCATCCCGGGCACCTCCAGCAGCGCGGCGCGCGTGCGGAACGGGCCGTGCTCGCGCCGGTGTGCGACGATCTTGCCGGCCAGCTCGGCGTCGATGCCCGGAACCTGCGCGAGCTGCTCGGCATCGGCGACGTTGATGTCGACGCCGACCCGGGCCACCGCCGAGGCGACCACGTTGTCCAGCGCGCGGTGCAGCAGGCGCTGGTGCACGTCGTCGAGGCTCTGCCCGAACCCGAGCGTGCGTACGTCCATCCCGAGCAACTCGGCCATCGGGTCCTGCATGCGGCGCGCGAGGCTGGTCGCCGTGCGCACGCCGACGTCGGCGTCCGGCATCGCCTTGCGGCCCGCGGCGCTCGTCGCCCAGATCGCCGAGGCGCCCTCGTCGACCGGCACCAACATCGGCCGCTTGGCCGGCTCGACCTTGGCGACCGCGTCGGCGACCAGCTTCTCGGTGCGCTGCTGGCGACGGCCGTGCGGGATCGCGATCGCGGCCGGCTCGTGCTTGCCGATCATGGCGGCCAGCGCGTCGACCGCCTCGGCCACGTGCGCTTCGTCGTCGGCCTGCACGGTCGTGTTCTCCGCGATCGAGCCGTCCTCGGCGAGCGCGACGATCCACAGCGCCTTGCCCGACGCGCGCACGCCGATCGCCTTCTTCGCGCCGAGCGGCGGCGCGAGCAGTTGCGAGCGGTAACCGCGCGCCAGCGCGCGCACCGTCTCGCGGTCGGCGCGCTCCTTGAGCCGGCGGCGGACATCGGCCTCGCACGCCGGCCAGATGTGGTGCTGGTAGGCGTGGTCGAACACGAGGTCGAGGAACTCGGCGAGCGGCGTGCCCGGGGTGACGTCGGCGGCGAACCGCTCGCGCAGGATCTCGCGCGCCCGCCCGGCCGGGAGGTGCAGGCGCAGGCGCAGGATGCCCTCCCACTCCGCGCGGCGCAGTGCCAGCATGCGTGCCGGCGGGATGCGCCGCACCGGTTCCTCGAGGTTGAACAGGCTCTGGTAGCGCTGCGCGCCCTTCTTGCCCGGCGCGACGACCTCGGCGCGCAGGATGCCGCGCGTCAGCTCGGAGCGCACCTTCGCGCGCACGTCGGCGTCGGTGCCGTAGCGCTCCGACAGGATCAGCACCGCCTGCTCGAGCACGCTCTCCGGCGTCGGGATGTCGTTCGCCGGATCGATGTACGCGGCGGCCGCATCCAGCGGCGACTGGTCGCCGAGCGTCCGGTGGTGGATGGCGAGCGCGAGCGGACCGACGCCCTTCTCCTCCGCCTGCAGCGCCGCGGTGCGCCGGCGCGGGCGGAACGACTGGTAAACGTCGTCGATGTAGTCCTGGTCGGTGCTCTTGAGGATCTTCTCGCGCAGCTCGTCGGTGAGCCGGTTCTGCTGCTCGGCCTGCTGCAGGATCACCGCCTTGCGCTCCTCCAGCTCGCGCAGCGACTGCAGCCGTTCGGCGATCGCCGTCACCCGCTCTTCGCCGAGGTCGCCGGTCTGCTCGCGGCGGAAGCGGGCGATGAACTGGGGCGGCGCGCCCTCCTCGAGGTACGCGACTACCGCGGCGATGTGTTCGGCGGGACTGTCGAACTCGGCCTCTAGGCGGGCGAGGATCGCTTGCGATGCCATCGGGTGGACGTCGTGGGGGCGGCGCGCGGGACGGTGGCGGACCGGTTCCCAGCGCGGATCGGTAGGGGGCGCAGTTATCCTGCGCACGCGAATGGTTGTCCAAGAAGAACTCCGGCGCCAGCCCCGGCGCGCCGAACACCGGCGGTGAGTGCGCCGGCCGAGCCTCCGCGCCGCGTGTTCGTGCGCGCGCCGAACTGGGTGGGGGACCTCGTGATGGCCACGCCCGCCCTGGCGCGCCTGCGCGCCGGGTTCCCCGGCGCGCACATCACCGTCGGCGTGCGCCCCTACCTGCAGCCGTTGCTGTCGGGTTCGCCGTTCTTCGACGAGCTGGTCCCGCTGCCCAAGGCGCGCGGTTTGCGCGCGCTGTGGCGCCAGGCCAGGACCCTGCGCGCCCGCGGCTTCGACCTCGCGGTCGTGCTCCCGAACTCGCTGGCGACCGGGCTGCTCGTGCGCCTTGCCGGGATCCCGCGGCGCCTCGGCTACACCCAGGGCCGGCCGTTCACCATGACCGAGGGGCTGCGCGCGGAGCGCAACCGCCCGTGGTTCTCGCGGCGCGGGCCGCGCCGCGTGCCGCGGCCGATGCCGCGCTACTACGCCGACCTGCTCGACCTGCTCGGTCTGCCGCCGGTCGACGACCGGCCGCGCCTGCACGTCAGTCCCGCCGAGGAGGCGTTCATCGACGAATGGCTGCGCGCGCGCGGGGTCGCGCCCGATGCCCCGCTCGTCCTCCTGAACGCCGGCGCGTCGTTCGGCGCGAGCAAGCTGTGGTCCGGCGACCGGTTCGCCGCGGTCGCGCGCGCGCTGCGCGATCGACACGGGCTCGTGCCGATCTTCCTCGCCGGTCCGGCCGAGGTCGACCTCGTGCGCGGCATCGCGCAGCAGGCCGACGCCGTCCACGCGACCGACCCGGTCCTGTCGCTCGCGCACCTCAAGGCGCTGGTCAGACGCACACGCCTGATGGTGACGACCGACACCGGGCCGCGACACATCGCGGTCGCGTTCTCGGTGCCGGTCGTCTGCCTCATGGGGCCGACCGACCGGCGCTACACCGACTACTGCCTCGACGAGTCGATCATCCTGCGCAAGGACCTGCCGTGCGCGCCGTGCCATCGCAAGACGTGCCCGCTCGGGCACCACGATTGCATGCGCCGCATCGAAGTCGACGAAGTGGTCGCGGCGGCGGAGGAACTGCTCGCGCGCTTCGCGCCGAAGTAGTGTCACGTTCCGATCACGATGCGCATCCCGCCGCTGAACTGCAGGCCGCTCGGCGTGCTGCCCGGCACGCAGATCCAGCCCTGCGCGAACGGCGCGTAGCCGGCGAACCCGCGGGTCGCTCGCGCGCGATCGCCTTGCTCGCTACGTGGACGACGCGCAGCACGCTTCCGGCGACCGCGGCCACGCATCACCCGGCTGCCGCACGCCGAGGTCGCGCGGATCATGGGGCGGAGCGAAGGCACCACGCGCATGCTGCTGTCGGCGCGCTCGTCGCGCTGGTCGCGCGCGTCGACCGGATCAACGGCGGTCCGCGCCGCTGAATGCGGTCGTCAGACGCGGGCCGGCACCGGCACGGGTTCGAGCTGCGCGGTGAACGCGCGCAGGAACGGCGGCTCCTTGCGGATCGCGTAGCCGGGCAGCTCGCTGCGCCGCGCCGCGATGTCGGCGAACGCCTCGATCACCCAGTCGAAGTGGCTCTGCGTGTAGACCCGGCGCGGCAGCGTGAGGCGGACGAGGTCGAGCTGCGCCGGGATCGCGCTGCCGGTGTCCGGGTCGGTGCGCCCGAACATCAGGGTGCCGATCTCGACGGCGCGGATGCCGGCGGTGCAGTACAGCTCGCAGCACAGGCTCTGCCCGGGCAGCAGCGCGGGCGGGATGTGCGGCAGGAACGCGCGCGCGTCGACGTAGACCGCGTGCAGGCCGGGCGGGTGCACGGTCGGCACGCCCACGTCGCGCAGCCTGGCGGCGAGGTACTGCGCCGCCGCCGCGCGGTAGGCCAGGTAGTCGGGATCGAGCACTTCGCGCAGCCCTTGCGCGAGCGCCGCCATGTCGCGGCCGGAGAGGCCGCCGTAGGTGGGGAACCCTTCGGTGAGGATCAGGAGCTGGCGGAAACGATCGGCGAGCGCGTCGTCGTTCATCGCGCAGAACCCGCCGATGTTCACCAGGCCGTCCTTCTTCGCCGAGACCAGGCAGCCGTCGGCGTGCCGGAACATTTCGCGCACGATCGACTTCAGGCTGCGCCCGATGAAGCCGGGCTCGCTGCGGTGGATCCACCACGCGTTCTCCGCGAACCGGGCCGCGTCGAGGAAGAACGGCACGCCATGGCGCCGGTACATCGCCGCGGTCGCGGCGATGTTGGCCATCGACACCGGCAGCCCGCCGACCGCGTTGTTGGTGACGGTCAGCAGGCCGATCGGCACCGAGCCGGGCGGGGCGGAGGCGAGGAACGCCTCCAGGCGCACGATGTCCATGTCGCCGCGGAACGGGCGCGGCGCGGACAGGTCGTGCGCGTCCACCGCCGGCAGGTCGAGGGCCTGCGCCCCGGTGAACTCGATGTTCGCGCGAGTCGTGTCGAAGTGCGTGTTGTTCGGGATCACCTTGCCCGGCCCGCCGAGGAGCTGGAACAGGATCCGCTCGGCGGCGCGGCCCTGGTGCACCGGGAACACGTGCCGGTACCCGGTGAGGTCGCGCACGACTTCGGCCAGCTCGGTGAACGAGCTGCTGCCGGCGTAGCTCTCGTCGGCGGTCATCATCGCCGCCCACTGCTCCGTGCTCATCGCGCCCGTCCCCGAGTCGGTGAGCAGGTCGATCATCACGTCGCGCGCGTGCAGGCTGAACAGGTTGTAGTGCGCGGCGCGCAACGCGCGCTCGCGCTCTTCGCGCGAGGTCATCCGGATCGGCTCGACGGTCTTGATGCGGAACGGCTCGATGATCGTCTTCATTCGCGGGCGGACCCTCGTCGAGCCGCCAACGCGCACGGCGTGCGATCGTTTTCCCCCGGAGGGCGGCACCGTGCCCGACGCCGCGCGCGGACGGGACTGGCAATTGGCCGACCTCTCCTGCATTCGTCGGGCGTGGAACCCTCGCCTGCAGCACCGGTGGACGGCGCCTCGCCCTCGGGCCTGGTGAAGCTCGCGGTCCACGCGAGCCCGCCGCTGCACCATCCCGTGAGGTTCTTCCTGACCGCGCCGCTGTTCGGCATCGCCGCGGGCTGCGTGCTGCTCCTCGAGCCGACGGCGTGGACGTCGCGCTGGATGCCCGCCACCCTCGCCGCGGTCCACCTCGTGACCGTCGGGGTGATGCTGATGGTGATGGCCGGTGCGCTCTTCCAGGTCGTGCCCGTCCTGCAGGCGCGTCCGGTCGCTTGCGGGCGCGTCGCCGTG
>Ga0079224_100008828_pt1 | contig 13683 bp, 14 predicted proteins | sample Stecom2015_FD_80414 | JGI IMG/M metagenome (GOLD analysis project Ga0079224, IMG submission 80414) | Agricultural soil microbial communities from Utah to study Nitrogen management - Steer compost 2015 | ecosystem: Environmental > Terrestrial > Soil > Agricultural land | place: USA: Utah... | reverse complement strand
GGCGCGTCGCGACGCATGCACCGCTCGATCCGCCGCAGGCAGGCCGAGGATCCCGCGGAGGAACAGGTCGCCGCGCTGCAGCGCCTGCACGCGCAGGCGTCGGGGGACCCGGCCGCCGTGCGCCGGTCGTGGGACGTGTGGCCCCTCGCCGCCGCGGGCGTCATCCTCGTGTGGCTCGTCTTCTCGCTGTCGGTCACGGGCGGCTTCGTCCTGCCCTCCTGACAGCACGGGGCCAGGTGCGGACGATAGGATGGAACGCCCCGGTTCTGGGGTGAACACCTCACGACCCAGAAGGATCCCTTCATGGCGCTTGCCCACCGTTCCGATCTCCGCAACGTCGCGATCGTCGCGCACGTCGACCACGGCAAGACCACGCTTGTCGACGCAATGCTCCGACAGACCGGCTCGTTCGGTGATCACGAACACGTCGACGAGCGCGCGATGGATTCGAACGACCTGGAGCGTGAGAAGGGCATCACGATCCTCGCCAAGAACACGGCGATCACCTACAACGGCGAGCACACCGACACCCCCATCACGATCAACGTGATCGACACCCCGGGCCACGCCGACTTCGGCGGAGAGGTCGAGCGCGGCCTGTCGATGGTGCACGGCGTCGTGCTCCTCGTCGACGCCTCGGAGGGCCCGCTGCCGCAGACGCGCTTCGTGCTGCGCAAGGCGCTCGAGGCGAAGCTGCCCGTGATCCTCGTGATCAACAAGACCGACCGCCCCGACGCGCGCATCGAGGAGGTCGAGTCCGAGGCGCAGGACCTCCTGCTCGGCCTCGCCGGCGACCTCGCCGACGACGTGCCCGACCTCGACGTCGACGCGCTGCTCGACGTCCCCGTCGTGTACGCGTCGGGCCGCGCGGGCGTCGCGAGCGCGACGCGCCCCGCCGACGGATCCCTTCCCGACGGCGACAACCTCGAGCCGCTGTTCGACGCGATCCTCACGCACGTGCCGGCGCCCACCTACGACGACGAGGCGCCGCTGCAGGCGTGGGTCACGAACCTCGACTCGTCGTCGTTCCTCGGCCGCCTCGCGCTGCTGCGCGTCTTCAACGGCACGCTCCGCAAGGGCCAGACCGTCGCATGGGTCCGCAGCGACGGCACGACGCAGAACGCGCGCATCACCGAGCTGCAGATGACGAAGGCGCTCGACCGGTACCCCGCCGAGCAGGCCGGGCCCGGCGACATCGCCGTCATCGCGGGCTTCGAGGACATCATGATCGGCGAGACGATCGCCGACCCCGACGACATCCGCCCGCTGCCGCAGATCACGATCGACGAGCCGAGCATCTCGATGACGATCGGCACGAACACCTCGCCCCTCGCGGGCAAGGTGAAGGGCCACAAGCTCACGGCGCGCATGGTCAAGGACCGCCTCGACCGCGAGCTCATCGGCAACATGTCGATCCGCGTGAACGACATCGGCAAGCCCGACGCCTGGGAGGTGCAGGGCCGCGGCGAGCTGCAGCTCGCGATCCTCGTCGAGACCATGCGCCGCGAGGGCTTCGAGCTCACGGTCGGCAAGCCGCAGGTCGTCACCCGCCGCGACGAGAACGGCCAGCTCACCGAGCCGTTCGAGCAGCTCACGATCGACGCCCCCGAGGAGCACCTCGGCGCGATCACGCAGCTCCTCGCCGCGCGCAAGGGGCGCATGGAGTCGATGTCGAACCACGGCACGGGCTGGATCCGCATGGAGTTCACCGTGCCGTCGCGCGGCCTCATCGGCTTCCGCACGCAGTTCCTCTCCATCACGCGCGGCACCGGCATCGCCAACGCGATCTCGACCGGCTACGGCCCCTGGGCCGGACAGATCGAGGCGCGCGCGCAGGGATCCATCGTCGCCGACCGCGCGGGCGTCGTGACGCCGTTCGCGATGATCGCCCTGCAGGAGCGCATGTCGTTCTTCGTCAAGCCGACCGAAGAGGTCTACGAGGGCATGGTCATCGGCGAGAACTCGCGCGCCGACGACATGGACGTGAACATCACCAAGGAGAAGAAGCTCACGAACATGCGCTCGGCCACGGCCGACTCGTTCGAGTCGATGACGCCGCCGCGCCAGCTCTCGCTCGAGGAGTCGCTCGAGTTCGCGGCAGAGGACGAGTGCGTCGAGGTGACCCCCGAGGCCGTCCGCATCCGCAAGGTGATCCTCGACGCGAACCAGCGCGGCCGCGAGATCGCGCGCAAGAAGCGCCAGGGCTGAGGCCGTGGGGGCGAACTGGCCGGCACGGGTCGTGTCGTGGGCGCTTGCGCTCGCGGCCGGCGCCGTCTTCGGCGTCGCGGGGACGATCACGCACCCGCTGACGGCCGGCTGGTTCCCCGTGGGCCTCGTCATCGCGACGCTCGCGTGCCTCGGGCTGCTGCTCGCGGTGCGCCTCCTGATCGAGGATCGCGGCGCCGTGCTCGCGTGCGGCCTCGGCATGATCGCGGCGCTCGTCGTGTTCTCGGGGCGCGGCCCGGGCGGATCCGTCGTGGTGCCGCAGGCGGCCGAGGGGGAGTTCCCGTTCGGCGTGACGTGGTCGTTCCTGCTCGCGGGCGTCGTGCTGATCGTGACGGCGTGGCCGCGGATCCGGCCCGGTAACGCACGGAAACAGTAAGGCTGGCCTTCGAGGCGACATGCAGGCGCCGAGCGTAGAATCTCGCTCGTGACTTACGTGATCGCCCTTCCCTGTGTGGACGTGAAGGACCGCGCCTGCATCGACGAGTGCCCGGTCGACTGCATCTACGAGGGTGAACGCAGCCTCTATATCCACCCCGACGAGTGCGTGGACTGCGGGGCCTGCGAGCCCGTCTGCCCCGTCGAGGCGATCTACTACGAAGACGACCTGCCCGACGAGTGGCAGGACTACTACAAGGCCAACGTCGAGTTCTTCGAGGACGTGGGGTCGCCGGGCGGCGCCGCCAAGGTGGGCGTGATCCCGAAGGATCACCCGATCGTCGCCGCGCTGCCGCCGCAGGGCGAGTAGTCGTGTCGGTCAACGACCTCGACGACTACCCCTGGGACAAGGTCACGCCGTTCCGCGAGCGCGCGGCGCAGCACCCCGGGGGCATCTGCGATCTCTCGATCGGCTCGCCGACCGACCCCACGCCGCAGCTGATCCGCGACGCCCTCGTCGAGGCCACGGACGCGCACGCGTACCCGACGGCTGCGGGCACGCCCGAGGTGCGGGCGGCGATCCGCTCCTGGTACGAGCGGCGCCGCGGCGTGCCGGGGCTCGAGGACCGCAACGTGCTGCCGACGATCGGCTCGAAGGAGCTCGTCGCGCTGCTGCCGACGCTGCTCGGGCTGGGGGAGGGTGACATCGTCGTGCATCCGCGCGCCGCGTACCCGACGTACGCCGTCGGCGCGCAGGTCGCGGGCGCCGTGCCCGTCGCCGCAGATGACCCGGCCGAGTGGCCCGAGGGCACGCGCCTCGTGTGGATCAACTCGCCAGGCAACCCCGACGGCCGCGTCTGGGGCGTGGACGAACTGCGCGCCGCGGTCGCCCGCGCACGCGAGCTCGGCGCCGTGCTCGCGAGCGACGAGTGCTATGCCGAGCTCGGCTGGGACGCGCCGTGGGACGCCGAGGCGATCCCGAGCGTCCTGGATCCGCGCGTCGCCGGCTCGTCGCGCGAGAACCTCCTGAGCGTCTACTCGCTCAGCAAGCAGTCGAACCTCGCGGGCTATCGCGCGGCGTTCGTCGCCGGCTGCGGGCGGATCGTCGAGCAGCTGCTGCGCGCCCGCAAGCACCTCGGGCTCATGCCGCCCGCGCCCGTGCAGCACGCGATGGCCGTCGCGCTCGGCGACGACGAGCACGTGAACGCCCAGCGCGAGATCTACCGCGCGAGGCGCGAGCTGCTGCGCCCCGCCCTCGAGGCGGCCGGCTTCCGCATCGACGGCAGCGAGGCGGGCCTGTACCTGTGGGCGACCGAGGGCCGCGATGCGTGGGAGTCGATGGGGCGCCTCGCCGACCTCGGGATCCTCGCGGGCCCCGGCGTCTTCTACGGCGACTTCTTCCCGCAGCACGTGCGGCTCTCGCTGACCGTCTCGGACGAGAAGGCGCGCGAGGCGGCCGAGCGGCTGCGCGCCGCCGCGCCCGCTTCGTAGGGTTCCACAGGGCGCGCCCGGCGAAGACTGCCGATTTTCACAGTAGCCGTGGCGGGCCGGTAGGCTATGGCGGGATGTCCCGCTGAACCCGCGGGTGAATCCACCGCTGGATCAACAACACAATTGCGAGGAGGCGCCGTGAGCGACGCGGGAAAGCTGCCCGAGAAGGCCACTCTGACGATCGGCGACAAGATCGCCGAGTTCCCGGTTCTGCAGGCGACCGACGGCAAGCCCGCGATCGACGTCTCGACGTTCTCGAAGCAGACGGGCTACACGGCGCTCGACTACGGCTTCGTCAACACCTCGTCGACGAAGTCCGACATCACGTACATCGACGGTGAGAACGGCATCCTGCGCTACCGCGGGTACCCGATCGACCAGCTCGCCGAGAACGCGAGCTTCCTCGAGGTCGCATGGCTGCTCATCTACGGCGAGCTGCCCACGAGCGACGAGCTCGCCGAGTTCGACGAGAAGATCCGCCGACACACGCTCCTGCACGAGGACCTCAAGCGCTTCTTCTCGGCGCTGCCGTCGGGCGCGCACCCCATGGCCGTCCTGTCGTCGGCGACGTCGGCGCTGTCGACCTACTACGAGGGCCAGTCCGACCCCGACAACCCCGAACACGTCGAGATGAACATCATCCGCCTGCTCGCGAAGCTGCCGGTCATCGCGGCCTACGCGCACAAGACCTCGACGGGACAGGCGTTCCTGTACCCCGACAACTCGCTCGGCTACGTCGAGAACTTCCTGCGCCTGAACTTCGGCGTCATGAGCGAGCCGTACGAGGTCGACCCGGTCATGGCGAAGGCGCTCGAGCGCCTGCTCATCCTGCACGAGGACCACGAGCAGAACGCGTCGACGTCGACCGTGCGCCTCGTCGGCTCGACGGGCGCCGACCAGTTCGCCTCGATCTCGGCGGGCATCCACGCCCTCTCGGGCCCGCTGCACGGCGGCGCGAACGAGGCCGTGCTGAAGATGCTGGGCCAGATCCGCGAGTCGGGCGAGAGCGTGCAGCGCTTCGTCGAGCGCGTGAAGAACAAGGAAGACGGCGTGAAGCTCATGGGCTTCGGGCACCGGGTCTACAAGAACTACGACCCGCGCGCGAAGATCGTCAAGCAGTCGGCCGACGAGGTGCTCGAGCAGCTCGGCGTCAACGACCCGCTGCTCGACCTCGCGAAGGAGCTCGAGGAGATCGCGCTCAACGACGAGTACTTCCAGGCCCGCAACCTCTACCCGAACGTCGACTTCTACACGGGCGTGATCTACAAGGCCATGGGCTTCCCGACGCGCGTGTTCACGGTGCTGTTCGCGATCGGCCGCCTGCCCGGCTGGCTCGCGCAGTGGCGCGAGCAGAACCTCGACCGCCAGGGCAAGATCGGCCGCCCGCAGCAGCTGTACACGGGCCCCGCCGAGCGCGCATACCCCGGCGTCTGACCGCCGCGCAAAAGGGTCCGCCCGTCCTCTTCGCGAAGAGGACGGGCGGACCCTTCTGCGTCGCGGGTTACGCGTGCAGCGCCGCGTTGAGCGTCACGCCGACGCCCGATCGGCGGCGCGCCTCGATGGCGCCGGAGACCGAGTTGCGGAGGAAGAGCAGGCCGCTCGAGCCCGAGAGCTGGGCGGCCTTGACGACGGGCCGCGTGCCGTCGGCCGTGACGGCCTCGTCGACGAGCACGACCTTCGTGCCGGCCGTGACGTAGAGGCCGGCCTCGACGACGCAGTCGTCGCCGAGCGAGATCCCGATGCCCGAGTTCGCGCCGAGCAGCGTGCGCTCGCCGATCGAGACGCGGTGGGTGCCACCGCCCGACAGCGTGCCCATGACCGAGGCGCCGCCGCCGACGTCGGATCCGTCGCCCACGACGACGCCCTGCGAGATGCGCCCCTCGACCATCGAGGCGCCGAGCGTGCCGGCGTTGAAGTTCACGAAGCCCTCGTGCATGACGACGGTGCCCGGCGCGAGGTGCGCGCCGAGGCGGATCCGCGACGCGTCGGCGATGCGCACACCCTCCGGCAGCACGTAGTCGGTCAGGCGCGGGAACTTGTCCTGCGCGTACACCTCGACGCCCGCGCGCCTGAGGGCGGCGAGGTTCGCGGCCGCGAACTCGGGCGTCGTGGGGCCCGCGTTCGTCCACGCGTTGTTCGGCAGGTGGGCGAAGACGCCCTCGAGGCTGATCGTGTTGGGGCGCACGACGAGGCGCGAGAGCAGGTGGAGGCGCAGGTAGGCGTCGGGCGTGGAGCCGACGGGGGCGTCGAGGTCGATCTCGGTGTCGACGACGGTCGTCGAGGTGTGAAGCCGCGCGTCGGATCCGGCCTGGTCGGCGAGCGCGGCGCGCTCGGCCGCGAGGTCGCGATCCTCGAGGCGGCCGAGAGCGGGGGAGGGGTACCAGGTGTCGAGCGTCGTGCCGTCGGCCGCGATGGTCGCGATGCCGACGCCGGAGGCCCAGCGCGTGTTCGTCATGCCCACCAGGCTACCGAGGATCGCCCGCGCGCCGTTCGGCTCTAGGGTGGAGAGCATGCTCGATCTCACCGCGTCGTCCACCGACATCGCCCGCGCCCTCTGCGACATCCCGAGCGTGTCGGGCGACGAGAAAGCCCTGGCCGACGCCGTCGAACGGGCGCTGCGGCCGTTCGCGCACCTCGAGGTCGTCCGCGACGGCGACGCCGTCGTCGCGCGCACGGATCTCGGCCGCCCGACGCGCGTCATCGTTGCCGGCCACCTCGACACCGTGGCGATCAACGACAACGTGCCGTCGCGCTTCGAGACCGACGGCGACGAGACGTTCCTCTGGGGTCGCGGGGCCGTCGACATGAAGGCGGGCGTCGCGGTGCAGCTCAAGCTCGCGGCTGAGCTCGCGGATCCCGTGCACGACGTCACGTGGATCTGGTACGACCACGAGGAGGTCGAGGCGGAGAAGAACGGCCTGGGCCGCCTGGCGACCACGCGCCCCGACCTGTTCGAGGGATCGTTCGCGATCCTCGGCGAACCGTCGAACGGCGGCATCGAGGGCGGCTGCAACGGCACGCTGCGCGCCGTCGTGCGCACGCGCGGCATGCGCGCCCACAGCGCGCGCGCCTGGATGGGGGAGAACGCGATCCACTTCGCGGCGCCCGTCCTCGCGAAGCTCGCGGCCTACGCGGCCAAGACGGTCGACGTCGAGGGCCTCGCCTTCCGCGAGGGCCTCAACGCCGTGCGCATCTCGGGCGGCGTCGCGGGCAACGTCATCCCCGACCTGTGCGAGGTCGAGGTCAACTACCGGTTCGCGCCGGACAAGACGCCCGAGCAGGCGGTCGCCGCCGTGCGCCGGATGTTCGACGAGTACGAGGTCGAGATCACCGACCTCTCGGGCGGCGCGCGCCCAGGGCTCGACGCCCCCATCGCGCAGTCGTTCGTCGAGGCCGTGGGCGGCGCCCCGCGGCCGAAGTACGGCTGGACCGACGTCGCGCGGTTCAGCGCGCTCGGCATACCGGCCGTCAACTACGGGCCGGGCGACGGGCAGCTCGCGCACCACGACCAGGAGCGCGTGCCCGTGCGGCAGATCGAGGACGTCGAGCGCGGGCTGCGCGGATGGCTCACGGCGGTCTGACCCGCGAGGACGCGCCCGTCTCCGCGCGCCTCGCATCGCGGCCCGCGTGGATCCGCGTGCTCGTCGTGTACGCCGCGTCGCGCCTCGTCACGACGGCGCTCGCGCTCCTCAGCGCCGCTCTCGCGCCGGCCGACGGCCGGCACGGCCCCGATCCGAGCCTCATGGACTACGTCGTGGGCTGGGACGCTGCGTGGTACCGCGAGATCGCGCTCAACGGCTACCCCGAGTCGGTGCCGGTCGACGACGCGGGCGTCGTGCAGCAGAACGCCTGGGCGTTCATGCCGGTGTTCCCGACGATCGCGCGGATCCTCGCGGCGGCCTGGCCCGGCGCGGGCTTCGCGTCCGACGATATCTGGGCCGTCGCGAACGCGTGGGGCGTCGCGGCCGGGCTCGTCTCGCTCGCGGCGGGCTTCGCGGCGTGCCTCGCGCTGCACGCGCTGCTCGCGGATCGCCTCGGCGACGACGCGGCCCTGTGGGGCGTCGTCTTCGTCGCGGCGGGCCCGCTCGGTCTGCTGTTCCAGGTGGGCTACGCCGAGTCGCTGTTCCTCGCGCTCGCGCTATGGGCCCTCGTGGCGATCTCCCGCGAGCGCTGGGCATGGCTCTACGCGATTGTCCCCGTCATGGCCTTCACGCGGCCGGGCGAGCTGGCCCTGCCGCTCACGATCGCGCTGTACGGCCTCTGGCGGCTGCGCACGCGTCGCGAGCGGCCCCTCCGGCGCGCCGAGGTCGTGCACATCCTCGCCCTCGGGGCGCTCGGCACGGTCGCGGGGTTCGCCTGGCCCGTCATCGCGAACACCGTCACGGGCGACCCGTCGGCGTATTTCGAGACCGAGCTGGCGTGGCGCCGCGGGTGGATCGGCGACGCCGAGGGCGGCTTCGTGCCCGGCGAGGGGTGGCTGCAGGGCGCGAGCGTCTGGGCCGGGCTGTGGGGCATCCCGCAGTGGGCAGGGTATGTGCTCCTCGCGCTGCTCGCCGCGGCGGCCGTCGCGATCTTCTTCACGCCCGGCGTGCGCGCGCTCGGCATCGAGACGCGCCTGTGGTCGGCGAGCTACCTCGTCTACATCGCGCTCGTGCTCTTCCCGCAGTCGAGCACCCTGCGGCTGCTCCTGCCCCTCGCGCCGCTCGTGGCCGCGATCGCGGGCGTGCGCATGCTGCGCTCGACGAGGATCCTCGTCGCCGTCGTCTTCGTCGCCCTGCAGTTCTGGTGGATCCACGCAATGTACGGCTACGGGAATGCGTACTTCCTGATTCCGTGACGGCGCGTGACGCGCGCCCGGAGGGGCGCGAGCGCCTCCTGTGCGTCAGCCGATAGAATGGACACGACCAATCAGGAAGGGGAGCCACCTATGGCTGCTATGAAGCCGCGCACCGGAGACGGACCGATGGAGGCCGTGAAGGAGGGGCGCCTCATCATCGTCCGCGTCCCGCTTGAGGGCGGCGGACGTCTCGTCGTCTCCGTGAACGACGAAGAGGCGAAGGAACTCCACGACGTGCTGGGCGCGGCCGTCGCGCCGGCCTGAGCTTCTTCACGCGCAGAGAAGGGTCGGATCCCCCCGCGGGAATCCGACCCTTCTCGCATGTCAGCGCGGGCGCGTGATCTGCAGCAGCCCCTCGTCGACGGGCGAGAGCGACGCGACGACGGAGGGCGAGGCGAGCGTCTCGGTGATGAGGCTGCGCAGGTCGGCCGTGTGGGCGTCGCGCGCGACGGGATCGGCGACGCGCCCGCCCGCGAGCACGCGGGGGACCAGGACCGTCCCGCCCGGCCGCGCGAGCCGCAGACCGTGCGCGACGTAGTCGATGAGATTCTCCTGGTCGGCGTCGATGAGCACGACGTCGTATGCGCCCTCGTTCATGCGGGGCAGCACGGCGGTCGCGCGGCCCGTGATGTAGCGCACCCTGGAGGGGGCGATGCGCGCTGCGGCGAAGGCCTCGCGCGCGGCGGCGAGGTGCTCGGGCTCCTTGTCGATCGTGGTCAGCACCGCGTCCGGCGCGCCGTGCAGCAGCCACAGGCCCGAGACGCCCGCGCCCGTGCCGATCTCGATCATCGACCGCGCGCCCGAGGCGGCGGCGACGACGGCGCACTGGGCGCCGATCGCCGCGCTCACGGGCGCCGCGCCGATCTCGAGCGCGTTCTGGCGCGCGCGTCCGATGGCGTCGGGCTCGACCGTGACCTCGCGCACGAAGCGTGCGACAGCGCTGGCAGACATAGGTTCCACCTTAGACGCCCGCCGCTGTCAGGCTCGTTCGGCCGACGGCAGTAATCTGAGAGGCATGTTCGACGGGTTCGCGATCGAGAAGTTCCTGCTGATCGCGGTGATCGCGGGCCTCATCATCGGGCCCGAGCGGCTGCCGCAGGCGGCCGAGTGGCTCGGGCGCACGGTGCGCAAGACGCGCGACTACGTGCGGGGCGCCCGCACGCGCGTCGAGTCCGAGATGGGCGACGAGATGGCCGACGTCGACTGGAAGAAGCTCGACCCGCGGCAGTACGACCCGCGCCGCATCATCCGCGAGGCGCTGCTCGAGGACGACGAGCCGGCCCGCCCCGCGCGCACGGCGACGATCCCCGCGCCGCGCACGGCGCCCCTCATCGCGCCGACCTTCTCGTCCGAGACCCCGCCGCCCTTCGACGACGAGGCCACCTGACGCGCTAGGAGAGGGCGACGGGGAGGCGCCGGCCCGCGAGCCCGCGCCCCGCGCCCGCGATGCGCGCCGCGAGCTCGTCGATCGCGCGAGCGCTCGGATCCTCGGGGTGCGCGACGACGACGGGGGAGCCCGCGTCGCCGTCCTCGCGGAGCGCGGAGCTCAGCGGAATCGACGCGAGCAGGGGCACCTCGTCGCCCTCGGAGGACAGCGCCCGCGCGACCTCGTCGCCGCCGCCCGTGCCGAACAGGTCCATCGTGGATCCGTCGGGCAGCGTGAGCGCGGCCATGTTCTCGACGACGCCCATGACGCGCTGGCCGACCTCGCGCGCGACGAGGCCCGAGCGGATCGCGACGTCGCTCGCGGCGGGCTGCGGCGTCGTCACGACGAGCACCTCGGCGCCCGGCAGCAGGTGCCCGGCCGAGATCGCGATGTCGCCCGTGCCGGGCGGCATGTCGAGCAGCAGGATGTCGAGGTCGCCGAAGAACACGTCGGTGAGGAACTGCTGCAGCGTGCGGTGCAGCATGGGGCCGCGCCACATGACAGCGCCGGGGGAGGATCCGTCCGACTGGCGCAGGAACATGCCGATCGAGATCGTCTTCACGTCGTGCGCGATGGGCGGGAGGATCATGTCGCCGACCTGCGTCGGCGACGGCGCCTCGCCGTCCTCGACGAGGCCCAGCAGCTGCGGGATCGAGAAGCCGTGCACGTCGGCGTCGACGAGGCCGACCGACAGGCCTCGGCGCGCGAGGGCGACCGCGAGGTTCGCCGTGACGGTCGACTTGCCGACGCCGCCCTTGCCGCTTGTGACGGCGATGACGCGCGTGAGCGTGCCCTCGCCGAACGGGTTGCGCTTCTGCGGGCCGCGCAGGCGCTCCGTGAGGGCGCGGCGCTGCTCGGGCGTCATGACGCCCACGTCGATCGTCACGTGCTCGTCGCCCGCGACGGACGCGGCCGCCTGCCGCACGTCGCGCTCGATGCGGTCGGCGGCGGGGCAGCCGACGATCGTGAGCGCGATCTCGACGCGCACGTCGTCGCCGTCCGCCGTCACGCCGCGCACCATGTCGAGCTCGGCCAGCGGGCGGCGCAGCTCGGGATCGCTCACGCGCCCGACGGCGTCACGGACGCGGTCCTCGAGGGAAGCGGTCATGTCAGCGGCCCTCCGCGGTCTGCTCGTCCTCCGGGCGCGCGTCGAGCTGACGGAGCGCCTCAGCGAGCTCCTCTCGCAGCACCTCGCGCGTGACGGCGTCCTTCTCGAGCGCCTCGAGCGTGAGGCGCAGCGAGACGATCTCGCGGGCGAGGTACTCGGTATCGGCGAGGTTGCGCTCGGCGCGCTGGCGGTCGTTCTCGAGCGCAACGCGGTCGCGGTCGTCCTGCCGGTTCTGCGCGAGCAGGATGAGCGGTGCCGCGTACGAGGCCTGCAGCGACAGGATCAGTGTGAGCGCCGTGAAGCCGATCGCCGCCGAGTCGAACCGCCACTCCTCGGGCGCGATCGTGTTCCACGCCATCCACAGCACGCAGAAGAGCGTGAGGATCACGAGGAACCAGGGCGTGCCCATGGCGCGCGCGATCCACTCGGTCGCCTGACCGAACCGGTCGCTCGCCGAGGGGGTCTCCTCGCCCAGGCTCGGGCGCCGTCCGCGCGTGAAGCCGCGGTCCTCCGAGCGCACCATCAGCCCTGCACCGTCCGCACGGATCCGGTCATGGTCGGGATCGGGTCGTCCTCGTCGTGCGAGCGCCAGTCGTCGGGCAGCAGCGAGTCGAGGATGTCGTCGACCGTCACGGCGCCGAGCAGGCGGTGCGCCGTGTCGACGACGGGCATCGACACGAGGTCGTACGTCGCGAGGCGGCGCGCGACCTCGGCCCCCGGCGCCTCGCCCTGCACGGGCTCGAGCGAGTCGTCGAGGATCGCGCCGATGCGCTCGTGTGGGGGATAGCGCAGCATGCGTTGGAAGTGCACGGCGCCGAGGTAGCGGCCCGTCGGCGTCTCGTACGGCGGCAGCGTGACGAAGACGCTCGCCGCGAGCGCCGGGTGCAGCTCGTGCCGGCGGATGAGCGCGAGCGCCTCGGCGATCGTCGCGTCGGCGGGGAGGATGATCGGCTCCGTCGTCATGAGGCCGCCCGCCGTGTCGGCGCCGTAGCGCAGGATGAGGCGGACGTCGTCGGCCTCCTCGGGCTCCATCATGCGCAGCAGCTCCTCGCTGCGCTCGTCGCTCAGCTCCGCGAGCACGTCGGCCGCGTCGTCGGGATCCATCTCGTCGAGCACGTCGGCAGCGCGCTCGTCGCCGATGCGCTCGAGGATCGCGACCTGCTCGTCCTCGGGCATCTCCTCGAGCGCGTCGGCGAGGCGCTCGTCGCTCAGCTCGGAGACGACCTCGAGCATGCGCTCCTGCGGCAGGTCGAGCAGCGCGTTGGCGAGGTCGGCGGGGCGCAGCTCGGCGTAGCTCTGCGCGAGGTGCTCGGCCGACTGGGCCTCGCCCGGCGTGCGCTGCTCGGTCACCTCGGCCCACGTCGCGAACGTCGTGGGCCCCTTCGAGAAGGGCGACGCGCCCGTGCGGGGGCGCCGGAGGAACAGCTGGCTGATCGCCCATTCGCCGATGCGATTGGGCTCGATCGCGACGTCCTCGATCGTGGCCGACCCCGACCCGTCGCGCAGGTCGACGCGGCGCCCGATGACCTCGGCCATGATGCGGCTCTCGTCGGCACGGGGCTGGAACCGGCGCACGTTGATGAGGCCCGTCGTGATGATCTGCCCCTGGGCGATCGAGGTGACGCGGCCGATCGAGACGAACACCTGGCGCCGGCCGGGGATCTCGAGCACGAGGCCGATCACCCGCGGCGCGGCGGAGCTTCGGTACACGATGACGACATCGCGCACCTTCCCGAGCCGGTCTCCCGCCGGATCGAAGACGGGGCAACCGGCCAGGCGACCTACGAAGACCCTCTGCGTGCTCACCCCACCAGCGTAGCCTCCGCAGGGCTCGCAGCGGCCGCGCGTCGCGGGCCGCGACGCTCACAGCGAGCGCATAGCGGGTGCAATGAAACGGGTGCGGGGCGCGTGGGACAATCAGGGCATGAGCATGCTGAACGCCGCAGGCCCGACCCCCGAGGTCGGCGAGACCGTCGCGACCTACACGACGTATGAGGGTGCGCAGAAGGCGGTGTCGCGGCTCATCGCGGAGAACATCCCGGCGCGCGACATCGCGATCGTCGGCAACGCCCTGCGATCTGTCGAGAAGATCACGGGCAAGCTCGGCTGGGCGCAGGCGGCCTGGCAGGGCGCGCTTAACGGCGTCATGCTCGGTCTGCTGTTCGCCGCCTTCACGATCATCTGGATGCCCCAGATCGACATGGCGATGATCGGCGGGAT
>Ga0079224_100008825_pt1 | contig 13686 bp, 9 predicted proteins | sample Stecom2015_FD_80414 | JGI IMG/M metagenome (GOLD analysis project Ga0079224, IMG submission 80414) | Agricultural soil microbial communities from Utah to study Nitrogen management - Steer compost 2015 | ecosystem: Environmental > Terrestrial > Soil > Agricultural land | place: USA: Utah... | reverse complement strand
GGCAAGCCCACCCGCGTCTGGGCCAGCTGGCCCGGCTTGACGCGGCCGCGGTGCTCCTCCACGAACGAAGCGTACGCCCCCTCGACGGTGAACGCCGCGAGCGCCTGCTCGAGGGTGAGCCGCTCGTTCGGGTACCAGCCGCCGTGCGGCTGACCGGAGCGGTCCTGGCGGGTCACCGCGGCGTACACCCCGTGGAGCGGCGGCACCTCCTCGACCGGCGCGTCGGAGCCGAACGCCACGTGGGCGCCGCTGTCGACCAGCGACTTCCAGGCGTAGGCGCCGCGGATCCGCTGCGGCCCGACCCGAGCCTCCGCCCAGGGCATGTCGCTGGTCGCGTGGGTCGGCTGCATCGACGCGATGACGCCGAGCCGGGCGAAGCGCGGCAGGTCCTGTACCGCCACCACCTGGGCGTGCTCGACGCGCAGCCGGAGGTCGGCCTTGCGATCCTGCTCGATCACCTGAGCGAAGGCGTTCAGCACCTCGTGCACGGCGGCGTCGCCGATGGCGTGCACCGCGACCTGGAAGCCGGCCTCGGTGGCGGCCTCGACCGCGCGCTCGAGCTCGCCGGGCGGGGTGATCCACAGGCCCTGGTTGTCCGGATCGTCGCTGTAGGGCGCACCCAGGCGCGCGCCGCGCGAGCCGAGCGCGCCGTCGGCGAACAGCTTGATGCCGCGCAGCACGAACCGCTGGCTGCCGTCGCGATCGATCTCGGCGACGCGGCGCGAGAGCCCCTCGGCCAGCGCCGGGTCGCCGGCCAGGAGGCCATAGACCCGCAAGGGCAGCCGGTCCTGGTCGGCCAGGTTGCGGTAGACGTCGGCGGTGACGTCGTCGATGCCCATCTCGTGGGCGCCGGTCATGCCGGCCGCCACCGCGAGCCGGGCCCCGGCGAGGATGCGCCGCTCGCGCACCGCCGGCGACGCCGGCGGGATCTTGGACTCGACCAGGTCCATCGCCATGTCGAGAAGGACGCCGGTCGGCCGGCCGCTGTCGTCGCGCAGGATGCGGCCGCCCTTGGGGTCCGGGGTGGCGCGGTCGATGCCGGCGAGCTCGAGCGCGGCGCTCGAGGCCCACAGGGCGTGGCCGTCGACCCGGCGCAGCGCCACCGGGCGGTCGCCGAGCGCCTTGTCGAGGCTGGCGGCGGTCGGGAACTTCTTGTTCTTCCAGAGGTTCTGGTCCCAGCCGCGGCCGATCACCCACTCGCCGGCCGGCAGCTTGCCGGCCGCCTCGACCACGCGCCGGACCGCCTCCTCCTCGCTGGTGGCGCCGCGCAGCGAGACGTTCTCGCTCGCGGCGCCCAGGCCGTAGAGGTGCACGTGGCTGTCGACCAGGCCGGGGCTCACGCCGCGGCCGTCGAGCTCGACCACCCGCGTGCGCGGGCCGATCCACCCGGCCACGTCGCGGTCGCTGCCGACCGCCACGATGCGATCGCCGCGCACCGCCACCGCGGTCGCCGCCGGCATCGCCGGGTCCATCGTGATCACCGCGCCGCCGACCAGCACCAGGTCCGCGCCGACCGTCTCCATCCCCCGCTCCGCCCCGCCGCACGCCGCCAGAGCGAGGAGCAGCGCGGCGATCGCGCGCGGCGCGCGGCCGGAAGGTCTCACGACCTCCGGGAAGCGCCGCTCGCTAGAAGTCCGTGAGGCCGATCGCGAAGTACATTTCGATTCCGCCACCTTCGAGACCATACCCGAAGTCGAGCCCGAGGAGTGGCAGGACGATCTGGCGGACATAGAGCCGGAGGCCGGCGCCGACCGAGTTCTTGAACGGGGCGAAGTTGCTGACGTTGTCGAGCGCCGCGCTGTGGTTGGGGAGGTAGTTGCGGCCGTGATCGCCGCGGTCGCTGTCGAGGAAGGTGACGTAGGTGGAGTCGAAGAACGCGAGGCCGCGCATGGAGAAGCCGGCGATGGTGAACAGCGGCACCGAGTACTCGAGGTTGCCGGCGACCTTGAAGTCGCCGCGGAACTGCTTGTTCTTGTAGCCGCGCAGCGAGGTGCCGCCGCCGCTGTACTCGTGCTGGAACGGCAGGTCGTCGCCGTAGCCGGCCATGCCGCGGATGATGAAGTTGTGGCGCGAGAAGTAGCGGCGCGCCCGCTCGAAGCTGAAGGTCGTGTACCAGTAGTCGAAGTCGGAGCCGAGCGACGGCAGCGCCTTCTCGTAGGCCAGCTTGATCTTGCTGCCGCTGGTGATGCCGTACCAGTTGGCGCGCCGGTCGAACGTCAGGATCGACTCGGTCGAGATGTCCCAGCCCTCCTTGCCCGGCTCCGGAACCCGCCCGTCCGGGCACGGTCCGCCGCACACCTCCTCCTCGGTGCGCCCCTCGCGCAGGGTCGTCTTGTAGAAGGCGACCTTGGCGCCGCGCAGCCGCTGCTCCAGCTTGAGGCTGCGGAACAGGGTGACGCCCAGCTTCACGCCGCTGTTGAGGTACATCATCTTGCTCTCGCGCAGCGGCTCGACCTTGCTGGTGAGCTTGAGCGGCGCGTCGTACTCGATGATGCGCTCGTAGCGGAGGAAGACATCGGCTGCCCAGGAGAACGGCGTGCCGCGGATCGACGGATCGACGTAGCCGCCGACGAAGAACGAGTCGCCGGTGGCGATCTGGCCGTACAGCAGCAGCTTCTTGTTCTCGCCGAAGAGGTTGTTCTCGCCGAAACCGACCCCGCCGCCCTTGTTGGTCGGCTGGTTGTAGAAGGTGGGCGCCACCACCCAGGAGTGCTTGTCCTTGGCGATGATGGTGATCTTCACGCCGCCCTTGGGGTGCGGCTCGGAGTAGAGATCCACCTCCTTGAACAGCCCGCTCGACACCAGCTCGGTGCGGACCTTCTCCTGCACCCCCTCGTCCCAGTCGTCTCCCTCCTCGATCCCGGCGATGTAGATGACCGTGTCGTCGGTGGTCTTGGAGTTGTCGACCACCACGATCTCCCTGATCGTCTCGCCCAGCGCTGCCCCCGGCGCGGCGAGGACGGCGGCCGCCGCGAGGGCGGCGAGGGCGGGGCGTACGGCGGGGAGCTTCATGGAGGAGCCTCGAGCGGGAGTCGATCTTCTACCGGATCGGCACCTCGGGCGTGCCCCCCTGCGCGCGACGGTCGGCAGGCAGCCGCAGCGGCGCACCCCACATTGAACCAGGGTACGCCCGCCGCAGATCCCTCGCGGTGCGGACCGTCACACGCCCGCTCCGGCCGGCGTCCCATGCCACTCAGTATATATGGTAAGGAAGGCGATCATGAATCCCGCCGAAGTGGCCACCGCCCTGGTCATCGAGGAGACCCTCGGGGACCGGGGCTCCTACCGCAAGGTCGACGATCGCCTCTACGTCATCAAGCAGGGCTCCTGCTACGTGATGATCAACATCGTCCCGTGGGAGAAGGACCGCGCCCTCATCCGCTGCGTCGCGCAGCTGGTCAAGGGGGTCAAGATGAGCGGCGAGCTGGCCGAGCAGCTCCTGCACCTCAACTCGCAGCTCCGCTTCGGCGCCTTCGCCTGGGATCCGGCCGACGAGCTGATCCTGTTCATCCACTCGATCCTGGGCGGCGCCACCCTCGACAGGGACGAGCTCATCGCCACCCTGACCGACGTCGCGCTCATCGCCGACGAGTACGACGACCGGATCATCAAGAAGTACGGTGGCCAGACCATGCGCGAGCTGCTCGAGGAGGCGGCGCTCGACCGCATGCTCGACGCCGACCCGGACCGGTTCTTCGGCGGAGCCGAGGCGTGAGCGGCGGCGGTCGCGACCGCGAGCAGGGCTTCGGCACCCGCGCCATCCACGCCGGCCAGAGCCCCGACCCGGTCACCGGCGCGGTGATGACGCCGATCTACCTGACCTCGACCTACGCGCAGGAGGGGCCGGGCCGGCACAAGGGGTTCGAGTACTCGCGCACCCACAACCTCACCCGCTTCGCGCTCGAGCGGAACATCGCCGCCCTCGAGGGGGGCGCCCACGGCTTCGCCTTCGCCTCCGGGCTGGCCGCGACCGACACCGTGCTGCACCTGCTCGACGCCGGCTGCCACGTGGTCGCCGGCGACGACCTGTACGGCGGCACCTTCCGCCTGTTCGACAAGGTCTACCGCCGGCACGGCTACCAGTTCAGCTACGCCGATCCGGCCGGCGGCGCCGCCGCGGTGGAGGCGGCCATGCGGCCGGAGACCCGCCTGGTCTGGCTGGAGACGCCGACCAACCCGATGCTCAAGCTGTGCGACATCGCCGAGGTGGCGGCGCTCTGCAAGCGGCGCGGCGTCCTGCTCGCGGTGGACAACACCTTCATGACGCCGTACTTCCAGCGGCCGCTCGAGCTCGGCGCCGACATCGTCGTGCACTCGACGACCAAGTACCTCAACGGCCACTCGGACGTGGTCGGCGGCGCCGTGGTGGTGAACGACGACGGGCTGCGCGAGCGGATCGCCTTCCTGCAGAACGCGGTCGGCGCGGTGCCGTCGCCGTTCGACTCGTTCATGGTGCTGCGCGGGATCAAGACCCTGCACGTGCGCATGGCCCGCCACGCCGACAACGCCATGGCGCTGGCCACCTGGCTGTCGACGCACCCGCAGGTGGTGCGCGTCATCTACCCCGGCCTGGAGAGCCACCCGCAGCACCAGCTCGCCCGCCGCCAGCAGCGCGGCTTCGGCGGCATGATCAGCTTCGACCTCGCCGGCGACCTGGACGCGGCGCGCCGCTTCCTCGAGGCCTGCCGCGTGTTCGCCTGCGCCGAGTCGCTCGGCGGCGTCGAGTCGCTCCTCGAGCACCCGGCCATCATGACCCACGCCAGCGTGCCGCCCGACCGTCGCCGCGCCCTCGGCATCGGCGACGGCTTCATCCGGCTGTCGGTCGGGATCGAGGACGTCGAGGACCTGAAGGCGGATCTCGACGGCGCGTTCCGGGCGGCGGCCGGGCGGTAGCTCCTCAGGCGTCGCCCAGGGCCAGGCGGGCGACCTCGCGCACGTGGCGGTGCGGGTCGCCGGCCAGGCGGTGCAGGATCGCGATCAGCCGGGCCGGCGCCTCCTTGCGCCGCAGCCAGGCCGCCTGGGCGATGGCGACCCGCACGTCCGGATCGCGGTCCCCGGCCAGAAGCTCGATGGCGCTGATCGATCCGGTGATCGGCCGCGCCAGCCGCAGCGCCCGCGCGATGGCCAGCCGCAGGTGCGGCGACGGCGAGCTGCTCCAGCCGGCCACCAGCTCGACCTGCTCGATCGGCGGCAGCCAGTCGAGGGCGGCCGGCAGGACGGCGGCCAGGCTCATGCGCCGGTCCGGATCCGGATCCTGGGCCAGCGCCCGCAGGTGCGGCTCGGACACCGCCCAGCCGGCCGCCGCCTCGGCCGCCTCCAGGTCGTGCCCGGCCGCGCCGCGCAGCGCGGCCGCCTCGGCGTCCGGCTCGGCGCCGGACAACAGCGCGAGGAGCGCGGCGGGCGCGAGCATGCGCCGCCGCCCGCGCAGGGCGCGCCGGTCTTCCTTCGATCTGCTCATGTCGTCCTCCTTCGATCAGTCAGTCGGCGAGATGGTCGGGGTGAAGACCACCTCGCGGCGGCGACTGCTTCGGAGCGAGCGACAGGAGCGGGATGACCGGGCGCGCGCTCGCGCGCGGGGGCGGCGCGGCGATCCGGAAGGCGGCGGGCGAGCCGGGGGCCGGGCCGGCGATCGGAGGCAGGGCGAGCGGTGGATCGTCGCCGGCCACCGGGGCGGGCGACGGCGCGGCGGCCGCGCTGCCGGTGATCAGCGCGGCCGGGCCGGCCGGCGCGGCGTCCGGCGCGTCCGGCCGCGGGCTGGCGGCGGCCAGGAGCAGACCGGTGAGGACCAAGAGCCGCGCCATCGCGGTGAGTATAGGGCGCCGCGGCCGGGGCGCCACCGGCGCCGCTGGGTCCGCCGTCGGCTCCGGATCGGGCGCGGATCTATCGTATCCTGCGCCGGTGGTGAGCGGTCGGACGGCGCACCTGGGCGCGGCGGCGGCGCTGGCGGCGGCGCTGGCGGCGGTGGCCCCCATCGCCTGCGGCCCGCCGGAGGTGGGCGGCGGCGACGCCGCGCCGGGCGAGCGCGCCCAGCCGGTGGTGTTCGAGACCGGCCTCATCGGCGAGCCGGTGCCGCCGGCCGAGCGGATCCGGATCGAGCTCCTCGAGCCGGGCCGCGAGCCGCGCCGCGCCCTGCGCTACCGCCCCGCCGCGGGCGCCGAGCAGCGCGGCCAGCTCCACTCGGAGCAGGTCACCGAGTTCGTCGCCGCCGGGCGCCGGCTGTACAGCCAGAAGGCGCCATCGACCGACAGCCAGTTCGACATCCGCGTCGAGGCGATCTCCGGCGGCCGGATCGACTGCTCGCTCGGCATCGACAGCATCGGGACGCCCGAGTGGGATCGGCTCGCGCCCGGGCGCGGCGAGGAGCTCCAGCGCTCGCTTTCGTCGCTAGAGGGCCACCGGATCCGCTTCCAGGTGGACGATCGGGGCCGGGTCGCGCCGCTCGACCTCGAGCTGCCGGACGAGGTGGGCGACGCGCGCGCGATCGCCGCCAACCTGGTGCACGGGGTGACCGGCAGCGTGGTCCCGCTTCCGGAGGAGCCGGTCGGTCCGGGCGCGCGCTGGCGCGTGGTCGAGGACGCGCCGGAGGTGGTCGGCGTGGCCGGGCCGACCGTCAGCGAGTACACGCTCACCGCCGCCTCCGGCGACCGGCTGGAGATCGCGAGCACGATGCAGCTCCCCACCGCGCCGCAGCCGCTGCAGCTCACGTCCCGGCAGCTCGTCGGCTACAGCGGCGGGCGGTCGCGCGCCGCCACCACCGCGGTGGTCGACCTGCGGCGGGTCGCGGCGCTCTCGCTCGACATGACCCTCGACATCGCCCTCGAGGGGCGGGTCGTGGGGGATCGGGAGATCCCGTTTGACGCCACCGGAGTCAACCGGCTGACCATACGGACCCGCTGATGGCAGGGGAGCGCGACAACGAGGCGGCAGGCAGCCCGGCCGGCGAGGACGAGACCCTCGACGCCGGGCAGACCGCCCGTGCGCGCCCGGTCGGCCTGGACAGCACCATGGCGCAGGACGGCGCGGCGGCCGGATCGCGCCCGCGCTCCGGCTCCGGCTCCGGCGGCGCCCGCGCGCGCGGCTCCGGCGGCGGCTCGAGCTCGGTGCCGCCGCCGCTCAGCGACCGCGAGGCGCGCCGCAGGCTCATCGAGTCGGACGAGCAGGACCACGGCGAGCTGGCCGAGGTCGACCCGGACTGCTACGTGCACGGCTACGAGGTGGCGCGCGGCGGCATGGGCCGCATCATCGCCGCCCGCGACCGCCGGCTCGGCCGCGTGGTCGCGATCAAGGAGCTCGTCCAGTGGTCGCCGGAGCGGGCGGCCCGCTTCGAGCGCGAGGCGCTCATCACGGCGCGGCTGCAGCACCCGGCGGTCGTGACCATCCACGAGGCCGGCCGGTGGCCGACCGGCGAGCCGTTCTACGCCATGAAGCTGGTGGCCGGGCGCTCGCTGTCGGAGATCGCGGCGGAGCGGCGGCCGCTCGAGGGGCGGATGGCGCTCTTGCCGAACCTGATCGCCACCGTGGAGGCGGTCGCCTACGCGCACCGGCAGCGGATCATCCACCGGGACCTCAAGCCGTCCAACGTGCTGGTCGGCGAGCTCGGCGAGACCGTGGTGATCGACTGGGGCCTCGCCAAGGACCTCGCCGCCGACACCAGCCCAGGCGCGGGCACGACCGCGGCCGCGGCCGCGGACCCGCCTGCGCCCGCAGATCCGGCCGCGGACACGGCCGCGCCCGCGGACTTGGCTGCGGCTGCGGCTGCGGCTGCGGTTGCCGCCACCGACCCCGCCGCGGCCGCCGTCGCCGAGACCGCCACCGCGCTCCCCGCCGCCGCCGCCCCCGCCGCCACCCCCGCCTCCCGCTCGCGCTCCGGCCGCGGCACCGCCTCCAGCCGCAGCTCCGATCTCACCGTCGAGGGCTCGGTCATGGGCACGCCCGGCTACATGGCGCCGGAGCAGGCCGCCGGCGCGGACGTGGACGAGCGCGCCGACGTCTACGCCCTCGGCGCCATCCTCTATCACCTGCTCGGCGGCGCCGAGCCGTACACCGGCGCAGGCGGGGCCGAGATCCTGGCCGCGGTGCAGGCCGGGCCGCCGCGGCCGCTCGCCGAGGTGGAGCCGGGCCTGCCGCAGGACCTCTGCACCATCGTCGAGAAGGCGATGGCGCGCGCGCCGGCCGATCGCTACCCGACCGCCCTCGAGCTGGCCGAGGATCTGCGCCGCTTCCAGACCGGCCAGCTGGTCGGCGCCCACGAGTACTCGCGCCGCGAGCTGCTGGTCCGCTTCATCGCCCGCCACCGCCACCTGTTCGTCGCCGCGACCGCCGCCCTGGTCGCCACCGCGATCATCCTCACGGTCAGCTTCCGCCGCGTGATGCGCGAGCGCGATCGCGCCGAGGTGCTCAAGCGCGCCGCCGCCCGGCGCGCCGACGATCTCACCCTGGCGCGCGCCGCCCAGCTCGTCGACAGCGACCCCCGCAAGGCCCTCGAGGTGCTGACCGAGCTGTCGCCGGACGCGCCGCCGCCGCAGTGGCGCCGGGCCCACCTGGTCGCCTCCGAGGCGCGCCTGCGCGGCATCCCCACCACCCTGACCGGCCACGACGCCCCGGTGAACGCGCTCGCCCTGTCGGAGGCGGGCGACTTGCTCGCCTCGGCCGACGGCAACGCCGTCCGCCTGTGGGATCTCGAGAGCGGCCGCGGCCGCGAGCTGGCGCGCCAGCCGGTCGAGATCATCGGCGTGCACATGTCGAGCGACGGCAGGTGGGTCGCGACCGCCGGCCTCGATGGCGTCATCCGCGTCTGGTCGACCGCCGACGGCTGGGGCACCCAGCTCGGCGGGCACGAGGCGCTGGTCTACGGGGTCGAGTTCCTGCCGGATGGCCGCCTGCTGTCTTGCAGCGCGGACAGCACCATCCGCCGGTGGGACGCCGCGACCGGGCAGCAGGAGGTGATCGGCCGGCACGACGGCGCCGTGTTCCTGCAGGCGGTGGCGCGCGACGGCCGCACCGCGGTCACCTCCGGCGAGGACCGGGTCATCCGCGTCTGGCAGCTTGCCGACGGCGGCCGGTCGTCGCGGCTCTTGCGCGGCCCCGACCGGCGGCTGGGGGCCCTGGCGATCTCGCGCGACGGCCGGCTGGTCGCCGCCGCCGGCGGGTTCGACGAGATCTGGCTGTGGGACCTGGAGGCCGGCACCTCGCGCCTCCTGCGCGGCCACGAGGGCGGCGCCGGCGACCTGGCGTTCTCGCCGGACGGCCGCCTGCTGGCCAGCGCCGGCTCGGATCACTCCATCCGCCTGTGGGACACCGCCACCGGCCAGAGCGAGGTCCTGCGCGGCCACCAGGACGCGGTGAGCGCGGTCGGCTTCGACGGCACCGGCGAGCTCCTCACCTCGGCCGGCGCCGACGGCACCGTGCGGGTGTGGAGCGTCGGCGACCAGGGGGCCGGCGCGGTCCAGGTGCTCGGCGGCCACGGCGCCCGCTTCCCGGCCGTCATGTCGGCCGACGGCACGACCCTGGTCACCGCCAGCGGCACCACGGTCCGCCGCTGGAGCATCGGCTCGATCGGCAGCGCGCTGCGCGGCCACCGCGGAACGGTGACCGCGGTCGAGTTCGCGCCGTCCGGCCGCGTCTTGGTCTCAGCCGCGACCGACTGGACGATCCGGCTGTGGCCGCTCGGCGGGCCGGATGCCTCCCGGCCGGTGCCCCGCGTCCTGCCGACCGGCGCCCAGGTCACCGCGCTCGCGGTGTCGCCGGCCGGCGATCGCATCGCCGCGCTCGACGCGCGCCACGCGGTCACCCTGTGGCCGCTCGCCGGCGGCGAGCCGCGCCGGCTCGACGGCGCCGCGTTCGGCGAGCCGGTGTTCGCGCCGAGCGGCACGGTGCTGGCGGCCCCCTCGCTGGATCACACGGTGCGGCTGTGGGACGCGCGCACCGGCGAGGCGCGGATCCTGCGCGGCCACACCGCCTGGGTCCTCGCGGTGGCGTTCTCGCCGGACGGGCGCTGGCTCGCCTCGGCTGCCGCCGATCGCACGGTGCGGGTGTGGCGCTTCCCGGACGGCGAGGTGCGCTCGCTCGACGCCCAGGCGCCGGTCCGCCACGTCGCCTTCGCCGGCCCGGGCCGGGTGGTCGCCGGCGAGCTGAGCGGCGCGGTCCGGGAGTGGGACCTGGCGACCGGCGAGATGCGCGAGCTGGCGCCGGCGCGCGCCGGAGCGGTCGCCTCGCTGGTCACCGCGCCCGGCGGCGACCTGGTCGCGTGGGTCGACGGCGAGGGGGAGGTGCAGCTCTGGAGCCGCCGCGCCGGCGAGCACCGCACCCTGCCGCGCGGCGGGCGGGCGGTCGAGCACCTGCTGTTCGCCGGCGGCGGCCGGATGCTGCTCGGCCACGGCGCCGGCGACCACGCGCTGGTCTGGGACACCGCGACCGGGGCGGGCATGACCCTGCGCAGCTACGGCCGCGTCCTGCACGACCTGGCGGTCTCGCCGGACGGGCTGTTCATCGCCACCGCCGAGTCGGACCGCACCGTGCGGCTCTGGCCGTACGATCTGCCGCGCTCGCCGGAGCCGCTGCGGGCCTGGCTGCGCGCCGCCGCCGCCGCCCGATGACGCGCCGCGGAGCAGCCGGGAGGGGGCACATGGTGGCTACAGTCTCCACCACCCCTCGGGTCTCGCGCTCGATCCCCAAGTTGCAGTAGCCACCCCGCAGGGGGCGCCGATCCAGTGATTCTCGCGCGTTGAAGCTCGGCATCGTCCTTGCTCTTGGAGCGGGGCAGCCATGCTCAACCGCGCACTTCGAAATGGAACCCGCGGCGCCCTGCTCGCCGCGCTCGCCTTCGCGGCCCTCTCTGTCGACGTCCGCCCGGCGCTGGCCCAGAGCCAGAGCGGCCCGCCGATGGTCTGGCGCCACGACATCTCGCGCCGGGTCGAGAAGGACCGCATCAAGAAGTACGGCGTCGGCCCGTACGCCGACGGCCAGACGCGGCTCGAGACCGAGCTCCGCGCCGACATCGACCTCAAGCGCCTCGACGAGGCCAAGGCGATGATGAACAAGCTCGCCTCCAGCCAGAAGGCGGCCGAGAAGGTGTTCGGCAAGGACCACCGCGTGGTCGCGCTGTCGGTCAAGCCGCGCAACGTCTGGGACCTCTACATCGACACCCGCGACGGCCGGCTCGCCGAGTCCGGCGCCAGCCTGCGCATCCGCATCGAGAACGGCACCGCGCAGATCAACTACAAGCCGCCGGGAGGTCAGTACTTCGTCGAGGGCGGCAAGATCGGCCTCGAGGCCGGCATCACGGTCAAGGCCGACCCCAAGACCGGCAAGCTGCCGGGACGGCTGGTCGACTTCCTCAAGAACACCCGGCTGGTCGACAACCCGCTGCGCGAGTTCCGCAAGCAGTTCCCCGACCTGCAGGTCGAGGACGTCGCCTTCCTCCAGGTCGAGAACAAGCAGGTCCGCCAGATCTACGAGGTGCAGCAGCTCGAGCACGGCCAGTGGGTCAAGAAGAGCGAGATCAGCGTCGACCGCGTGACCGGCCGCGACCCGGCCAACCCGCGTCGCCGCGTGGTGTACGGCAAGGTCGAGCTCGAGGGTGATCACGTCTCGGCCGGCGCGCTCAACGCCAACCAGCAGGCCGCCCTGCAGGCGTCGAACTGGCGCGGCCCGCACAGGGCCAAGGACACCCTCGACGCGCGCTTCGCCGAGAGCCCCGACGTCAAGCAGATCCGCGGCTACATGGGCGCCCTGGTCGACTACCTGAAGGTCAAGCCGGTCAAGGAGAACAAGTACGCCCACTCGCGCCGCCTGCTGGCCAAGAAGGGCGTGAAGTTCAACCGAGGCCGCTACATGTTCTCCGGCATCAAGCCGCCCAAGGCCCGGCGGACGACCAAGACCAAGTCCAACCGCACCCGCGCCACCGAGGCGCGCGCCACCCGGGCCCGCGCCCGCGGCCCGCGCGCCCGCTGAAGCACTCCGCCACCACGAGACGAGACTCCACGAGGTACGCCATGAAAGCTCTGCTCGCGCTTCCGCTCTTCGCCCTCGGCCTGGTCGCCGCCGCGCCGGACGCCGAGGCGGTCTCCGCCCACGAGCGGGTCGAAGCCAAGCCGATCACCAAGGGCGGCGAGGTGGTCGGGCTCCGCCTCAAGCTGACCCTGCGCCCGGACAGCTCCGGCTACGACACGGTGCGCATCGGCATCGGTCCCAACAACGGGACGCGGCCGAGCGACCACCGCGGCGCCGCCTCCGATCCGTCCAAGGGATACCTCCTGCACCAGTTTCCGGAGGTCAAGGGCCTGAAGGCCAACACGCCGAAGGAGGTCACGGTCGAGGTCCTCTACAAGGACGTCCCCAACCTCAAGCCGGGCTCCGCCGTCGAGGTGATCACCGCGTGGAGCGGCCCGCACAACCCCGGCTACTGGCACGTCTACGGGATGCAGTCGATCCAGGCCGACAAGGCCAGCGTCATCACGCTGCCGCAGTCGAAGGCCAGCCAGGCGCAGCAGCAGAACCTGGGCCGCTCGCCCCGCGCGCGCGCCGCCAGGCGGCTGAGCGCCGCCAAGCGCAAGCTCCCCACCTATCGCAAGAACCTCCGCAAGTCCACCACCGCTCGCACGTCCACCGCTCGCAAGTCCACCGTTCGCGCTCGCAGCCGCGCCCGGGCTCGCTGATTCCCCACGCAGTCTCCACCCTGAGAGGCCTCCCATGACCATCACCCGCTCCCTCCTCCTCGGCGCCGCGATCCTCTGCATGGCCGCGCCCCCCGCGCTCGCCGGCGCCCGCGGCGGTCAGCGCAACACCGCCCGGCAGGCCGCCCGCACGACCCGGCCGGCGTCCACCCGCCCGGCCCGCCGCCAGATCCGCCCGCAGCGCCAGACCCTGATGCGCGGCCAGCGGCAGCGGCAGAACCTCGGCGGCAACCGGGCGCGCGGCGAGATCGCGGCCTACAAGAGCTACATGGAGGGCGCCATCCGGCAGAACTCCACCCCGCCGTTCTTCCTGGTCCCGACCAGCTCCGGCGTGCAGATGACCCAGGTCCGCCAGGGCAACTACAAGCAGAACATCACGCCGAAGTTCAAGGTCAAGGCGCCGGGCGGCAAGGTGAGCTTCACCGCCCTTCTGCCGGTCAGCGGCCACGTCGGCCAGCAGAACGCGGCGAACTACGCCAAGAACAACGTCTACAACGTCGAGGTGCGCCTGGCCGACGGCACCGTGCACCGCACCAAGGTGAACTCGACCGGCTACGTCACCGAGCACCCGATGGAGGTGCAGCTCCAGAAGGGCACCAACTACGTCCGCATGTGGGCCGACGGCTCCGGCGGCGTCGGCGGCTTCAAGTCCGGCCGCGAGATCGAGCTCGACTACGAGTAGTCACGTCCCGACAGCTCGTCACGTCCCAACCGAGCCCGGGCCGTCCACCCGGGCTCCTTCACCATCCGAGACCCCATGCTGGCCCTCCGACGTATCATCCTCCTCGCGACCCTCGCCGCCGCCGCGGCGGCCGCCGCCGGCCCCGCCGCGCTCGCCCAGCGGGGCGAGTCGGCCTCCTCCGGCGCCGGGGCGCGCGACGGCGCGCAGCCGGCCGGGCTCAAGTCGCAGCGCGCCCTGAACGCCGGCGCGCGGCGGCTGTCCCGCGATGTCGGCGAGATCGCCCGCGGCATGGAGACCCGCCTCAAGGCGGACGACGTCAAGGTCGCCAGC
>Ga0079224_100008824_pt1 | contig 13686 bp, 9 predicted proteins | sample Stecom2015_FD_80414 | JGI IMG/M metagenome (GOLD analysis project Ga0079224, IMG submission 80414) | Agricultural soil microbial communities from Utah to study Nitrogen management - Steer compost 2015 | ecosystem: Environmental > Terrestrial > Soil > Agricultural land | place: USA: Utah... | reverse complement strand
GGCTGCCCGAAGGCTCCGCGGGCGGCGGGCTCGGCCTTCCCGGCCTGTGCCGCAGCGGGAGCTGCGGCAGCGGCCGCTGCGGCCTGGCGCAGGCGGTTGGTCGCAGCCTGCTGCACCTGGCCGCGGTCGTTGCGCACCTCGACTTCGCCGGCGTCGTTCGCCGCCGAGTACTCAAGGCCCTGGGGGGCCGCGGGGGCCGCGGTGAGTCCCTTCGCCTCGACCTCGGGCTCGCCCTCGCCCTGGCGGCGCACCTCGACCTCGAGGTTGAACAGGTAGCCGACCGACTCCTCCTTGATCTGCCCCATCATCGCCTGGAACATCTGGTAGCCCTCGCGCTGGTACTCGATGAGCGGGTCGCGCTGGGCCATGGCGCGCAGGCCGATGCCGTCCTTGAGGTAGTCCATCTCGTACAGGTGGTCGCGCCAGCGGCGGTCGAGCACCTGCAGCACGACGCGGCGCTCGAGCTCGCGCATGGCAGCCTCGCCGAGCGCGGCCTCGCGGTTCTGGTAGGCGATCCGCGCATCCGACAGCAGCTCGCGCTTGAGGCCCTCGGTCGTGATCCGCCCCTTGGTGCCGGCCTCGGCGACGACCTCGTCGATCGTGACTCCGACCGGATAGAGCGTCTTGAGCTCGGTCCACAGCGCGTCGAAGTCCCAGCTCTCGTTGTGGCCGGTGCCGGTGTGGTCGTCGATGATGCCGTTGATCGCGTCCTCGACGAAGTGCTGCACCCGGTCGGCGATGTCGTCGCCCTCCAGGATGTGGCGCCGATCCGAGTAGATCGCCTCGCGCTGGCGGTTGAGCACGTCGTCGTACTTGAGCACGTTCTTGCGGATCTCCGCGTTGCGCGCCTCGACCTGCGCCTGCGCGCTCTTGATCGCCCGCGAGACCATGCCGGATTCGATCGCGACGTCGTCGGGGAAGTTCGTGCGGGCCAGGATCGCCTCGGCGGCGCCGGACTGGAACAGACGCATGAGATCGTCGGTCAGCGACAGGTAGAAGCGGCTCTCCCCCGGGTCCCCCTGCCGGCCCGAGCGTCCGCGCAGCTGGTTGTCGATGCGGCGGGACTCGTGTCGCTCCGTGCCCAGCACATAGAGACCGCCGGCTTCCACCACCTTGGTGCTCTCCTCGGCGACGCGGCTGCGCATCGCCTCGTAGACGCCATCCCACTCCGCCTCGTACTCTTCGGGCGTTTCGACCGGATCCAGGCCCTTGGCCTTCATCTCCTGCACGGCGAGGAACTCGGCGTTGCCGCCGAGCATGATGTCGGTGCCGCGGCCGGCCATGTTCGTGGCCACCGTGACCGCGCCCAGACGCCCGGCCCTCGCGACGATCTCGGCCTCGCGGGCATGGTTCTTCGCGTTGAGGACCTCGTGCTTGATGCCCTTCTTCGCCAGCAGGCGCGAGAGATACTCGCTCTTCTCGACGCTCACCGTGCCCACGAGCACCGGCTGCCCCTTGGCGTGCCGTTCGGCGATGTCCTCGACGACCTGGCCGAACTTCGCCTGCTCGTTCTTGTAGACGAGGTCGGGCTGATCCTTGCGGATCATCGGCTTGTTGGTCGGGATCGGCACCACGCCGAGCTTGTAGGTCGACATGAACTCGGCCGCTTCGGTCTCGGCGGTGCCGGTCATGCCGGCGAGCTTCTCGTAGAGGCGGAAGTAGTTCTGCAGGGTCACGGTGGCCAAGGTCTGGTTCTCGGCCTTGACCGGCACGCCCTCCTTGGCCTCGATGGCCTGGTGGATCCCCTCGTTGTAGCGGCGGCCGACGAGGATACGGCCGGTGTGCTCGTCGACGATCATGACCTCGTCGTTCATCACGACGTAGTCGGTGTCGCGCTTGAACAGCGCGAGCGCCTTGATCGAGTTGTTCAGGAACGAGATGAGCGGTGTGTTCGCCGACTCGTAGAGGTTGTCGATGCCGAGGTAGTCCTCGACCTTCTCGATGCCGGGCTCGAGCACGCCGACGGTGCGCTTCTTCTCGTCGACCTCGTAGTCCTCGCCCGGGGTCAGGGTCTTGGCGATCTTGGCGAACTCGACGAACCAGCGGTTCGCCTCGCCCGACGACGGGCCGGAGATGATCAGCGGGGTGCGCGCCTCGTCGATGAGGATCGAGTCCACCTCGTCGACGATCGCGTAGTGGTGCCCGCGCTGGACGAGGTCCTCCTTGCGCCAGGCCATGTTGTCGCGCAGATAGTCGAAGCCGAACTCGTTGTTGGTGCCGTACGTGATGTCGGCGTTGTACTGCTCGCGGCGGACCTCGGGGGTCTGGCCGGCGACGATCGTGCCCGTGGTCATCCCCAGCGCGCGGAAGATGCGGCCCATGAGCTCGGACTGGTAGCTGGCGAGGTAGTCGTTCACGGTGATGACGTGCACGCCCTTGCCGGCGATGGCGTTGAGGTAGGCGGGCAGGGTCGCGACGAGCGTCTTTCCCTCACCGGTCTTCATCTCGGCGATGTTGCCGAGGTGGAGGGCGGCGCCGCCCATGACCTGCACGTCGTAGGGACGCTGGCCGATCGTGCGCTTGGCCGCCTCGCGGACGGCGGCGAACGCCTCGGGCATGAGCTTGTCGAGGCTCTCGCCTGCCTCGTGGCGGGTGCGCAGCTCGGCGGTCTCGCCGCGCAGCTCCTCGTCGGTCAGCTGCGCGTAGTCCTCTTCGAGGGCGTTCACGGCCTTGACGACCTGCTGCAGCCGGCGCAGCACGCGTCCTTCGCCGGCACGGAGCAGTTTCTCGAGCGGGTTGGCCACGGAGTGTCTCCATCTGTCGGGCTGTTCGGCGGAGCATCCGCCTCGTCCCGCGCACGCCATCGGACGGCGGCACGACGTTCCATGTTATCCGCCCGTGACCTGCGAGGGTGCTGGGATGGGGCCGGCCCCGGGACCCGACAGACGACGCCGTCTCGGCGCGACGGGATGCGGCATCCGTGCATTCCGGGTATCCATATACTCGGAAACTGCTCACCCGGTATGCAGAGGAGCCACACATGTCGGTGCGTCAGAGCCTGCTGGCGATCCTCGACCAGGGACCGTGCTACGGCTACCAGCTGCGCAGCGAGTTCGACCGGCGCACCGGATCGACCTGGCCGCTGAACGTCGGCCAGATCTACAACACGCTCGACCGGCTCGAGCGGGACGGGCTGGTCTCCCGCGGCGCGGCGGACGAGCACGGGCACGTCTACTTCGAGATCACCGACGCCGGGCGCGCCGAGGCCCGGTCGTGGCTGAGCTCGCCGATCGATCGGGGGCAGACGGTCCGCGACGAGCTCGCGATCAAGCTGGCCCTGGCGGCGACGCTGCCGGGCGTGGATGCGGCCGCGGTCATCCAGGCGCAGCGGCAGGCCTCGGTGGCCCGGCTCCAGACGCTGCAGGGCGCCGGGCAGCCCGACGACGCAGGCACGCCCGAGGAACTCGCCCGGGCGCTCGTGGTCGACGCGATGATCTGCGCGGCAGAGGCCGAGGTGCGCTGGCTCGACGGCGCCGCGCAGCGGCTGGCCGCCCGGCCGGGTCGCGCCTACGAGCTCGCGCTGTCGTCGGAGCGACCCAGGCGGGGGCGCCCCGCTGCTTCGTGACGAGCGGGTGGATGCAGGTCCGTCTGCGAACGGATCGCGGGTGGGCGGGCCACCGTAGGATCGATCCATGGCCGGTTTCTGGGGCAGACGCAAGCGCGAGCAGCAGGAGGCGCAGGCGCTGGCGGATGCCGAGCTCGCCCAGCGCGCCCGCACGGCGCTCGTCGCCGTCGACGAGCGGGTGCGGCTGACCACCGACGAGCTCGCGTTCGCCGAGGCCGAGCTCGGCGCCGGCCCCACCGGACCGCTCAGGGAGGCGCTGGCGTCGGTGCGCACCCACCTGGGCGAGGCATTCCACCTGCACCAGCTCAACCACGACGACATCCCCGACACCCCCGAAGAGCTGCGCACCCGCAATGCGCGCATCGTGCAGCTGTGCGACTGGGCCGAGAACCTGCTCGAGGACCGCACCGCCGCCCTCGAGAAGCCCATCGCGCTGGCCCGCCGCGCACCCGAGATCCTCGCCGGCGTCCGCCGCGATGCGCAGCGGCTGCGCGGACGGCTGTCCGTGGCCGCCGACACCGTGCGCCGGCTGGGCGAGCGCTACACGGACGACGCGCTGCGACAGGTGGCGCACAACCCCGCCGAAGCGGAGCAGCTCCTCGGGTTCGCCGAGCACAGCGCCGACATCTCCGACCGACGGCGTGAGGCGGGGCAGCGCGAGCAGGCCAACCTGGCGCTCGAGGCGGCTACTGAGTCGGTGCGACGTGCCGCCGTCCTGCTCGACGCCGTCGAGACGTACGAGATCGAGGCGCTGCGGGCCGAGTCCACGCTCAGCGCCGTGGTCGAGGACTCCCGCGGCGACCTCGTCGCGGCGCGGCAGGGGCCCCAGACGCCGGGGGTCACGGCGGCGACCGCCGCACTGCAGGAGGCCCTGGCATCCCTTCCGCCCGCGGGCGCGAAGACCGACCCGTTCGCCGAGCTCACGCTCCTGCGCGAGGCGAACACGGGACTGGATGCCGCGATCGCCGCGGCACGTGAGCGCGCCGCCCGGCCGATCCCCTCGCTCGAGCAGGTGCGGCACGGCATCGACGACGCCGACCGGCAGCTCGCGGTCGCCCGCGACGTCATCGCCGGCCACCGCGGCTGGATCGGCGCAGATGCGCGCACTCGCCTGGCCGAGGCCGAGCGCGTCCGCGCCGACCTGCAGCAGCTCGTCGGCGCCGCCGCGGCGAGCGGCGCCGCCCCGGTCGGCGAAGACCATCGTGAGCAGGCGCTCGCCCTCGCCCGGCGCGCCGCCTATCTCGCCGGCGAGGCGCTCACGCTCGCGCAGCGCGACATCGACAGCTCCCGCCCGCAGGGGCCCGGCGGCTGGGGCGACGGCGGACGGGGCGGCCGCGGCGGCGACCTCATGGGCGGGATCCTCGGGGGGCTCGTGATCGGCAGCATCCTCGACGGGATCTTCGACTAGGAGGCGAGCTCCTCGGTCGGCGGCGCCGCCGTCGTGAGCGAGATCACGCCGTAGTCCCAGCCCTTGCGGCGGTACACGACGCTCGGGTGATCGGTGCGCGCGTCGATGAACAGGAAGAAGTCGTGGCCGACCAGCTCCATGCGGTCGACGGCCTCCTCCACCGTCATCCACTCGGGATCGAACTGCTTCGTGCGGATGACGACGGGCGTGTACTCCTGCTCCTCCTCTGCGCTCTCCACGACCGAGATCGTGCCGGTCGCCACGCGCTGGATGGTGTCCACCGACGCGGGCTGCACGTCCAGGCCGGAGATGGCGCCCCCGCCCTTGTCGAAGCGCGCGCCGCGCGGGTGGTTGCGGGCATCCACCCGCTTGCCCTTGGCACGGCGCAGCTGCTCGGCCAGCTTGTCGACCGCGATGTCGAGCGCGGCGAACTTGTCGGGGTCGGACGCCTCGGCGCGCACGACCGGCCCCTTGCCGATGAGGGTGAGCTCCACGGTCTCGTCCTCGACGCGACCGTTGCGGTAGACCCGATGGGTGACCTTCACATCGAGCCGCTGCGCGCGCGGCGCGAGGTTCTCGATGCGGGCGGCCTTCTCCTCGACGACAGAACGGAAGCGGTCGGAGATCCCGACCCCCACGCCGATGATGTTGGTGTCCATCCATGCCCTCCTTGTTCCGGTCCTCCCGGTCAAGGGCGGACCATCGGTCGCCTTGTCCCACCCACGCTAGCCCGGCTCCGCCCCACTGTCACGCACGAATCCCGCCCGGCGAGGTCAGCCGCGGCGTCGAGGCCACGGTGACGGCTCCGACCACGTGGGCACCCGCCTCGGTGAGCGCCCTGGCCGCCTCCTGCAGGGTCGCTCCGGTGGTGACCACGTCGTCCGCGACGACCACCCTCAGCCCGGCCGCCGAGCGGGCGCGGAGACTGCCCTCGACGTTGGCGGCGCGCGCCCGGCGGCCGAGCCTGCGCTGATCGGCGGTGCGCCGCGCCGGGCGCAGCAGCGGGAGGGGCTGGGCCCCGGCGCGGCGCACCAGCAGGTCGACGACGCGGTAGCCGCGCCGGCGCATCGCGGCCCTGCTGGTGGGCACGGGCACGACCTGCAGATCGCGACGGCCGGATCCGGCTGCGACCAGGGCCGCACGCAGCGCGGGGGCGAGGTCGCGGGCGAGGCCGGGGCGCCCCTCCTCCTTGAGCGCGCGCAGCGCCCGCGCCGCCGTGCCGCGGTACTCGAGACCGCTCCACACGAGGAGGCCGCCGTCGAGCGTGCGGCGCCGCGGGTGCGGCTCGAGCTCCGCCCCGCACGAGCGGCACAGGGGCCTGCCCGGCTCGCTGCAGCCGGCGCACGCGATCGGGAAGGCGAGCGAGAGGGCGTCGGCGAGCGCGTCGCGCACGATCGGAGGCAGCATGCGGGGAAGGATGCCGCGGTCCGCCGGCATCCCGCTCCGCCGCCGCTGCTCCTGTGCACGAGCGCACGGATGGCTGCGCCTGTGCAGGAGCGGCTACTGCGGGACGCCCTGCTGCGTGGCGAGAACGAGGACCCCGGACGTGTACTGCTGCCAGCGGGAGCCTGTCCGCGAGTACAGCACGCCGTCGTCGCCGAGCAGGCGCACCGAGCCGAGCTGGTTGCCCCCGGCGATCGCGGTGACCGTGGCCTGGACCGCCGTGGCCGCAGCGAGGCCGCCCACCTCCTGGGTGAAGATCATCGACTCGCCGTCCACGACGCGCACGATGCCGAGGGTGACGTCATCCAGCCACGCGACGGCCACTCCCGGGGAGGGCTGCACGGCGAGACGCATCCACTGGCCGAGCCTGACCGGCACGCCCTGGTCGCGCACCACCCCGGCGATCCACACCTCGGCCTGGCCGCCGAGGTCGGTCAGCGCCGCGATCCGGGTGCCGTCGCGCGAGAGCTGCATGGCGTTGATGCGCGAGGCGCCGTTCCACGCGTCGGCCACCTCGACCACCGTGCCGTCGGCCGCCGTGGCGTGCACGCTCGCGGGCCGGGTGGCCGGCACCGTCCAGATGTAGCCGTAGCGGTCGACGGTGGGCATCACCAGTCCGTCGCGGGCGTCGACGGAGACGTAGCTCTCGTCGCTGTTCAGCCGCATGACCTCGCCCGAGTCCAGCTGCAGGGCGGCGTAGTCCAGATCGGGGCTCAGCTCGATCGCCGTCGGCTGCAGGCCGGATGCGACCAGCCCGTCGCTGATCCCGGGCACGGGCTGCAGCTCGTCGCCGGCGAGATAGCCGAAGCCCTCCTCGGTGAGCACGGCGAACCGCGCATCGACGAGCGTCGTCCGCGTCGGCGCGGGCTCGACCTCGATCTCCACGCTTCCCACGGTCATCACGACGTCGGTGATCCCGGCCGAGATGAGCGATCGCTCCAGCTGCGCCTGCATGCGCGCCAGCTGCTCGGGGTTCAGGCCCAGCGCCGCATCGGGGACCTCGACCTGGGCGACGCCGTCCGCCGACACGGTCACCGCTCCCGGCGCGCCGATGTCGCCGGGGAACGCGGTGACGACCGCTCCGCTGAGCCAGGGGCTGGGCTCGCCGTCGACGAGCGCCCGGACGATGCGCGCCGGCGTCGTCCGGTTGCGCGCGGGGAACCACCGCACGTCGGGCACCAGGTACTCCCAGGCCGGATCGAAGTACATGAGCGAGAACGCTCCGAACACGCGCGGGAACAGTCCGCGGTCGAGGACGACTCCGTCGTCGAGCTTGCTGATCCGCCACTCGCCGTCCACCCGCGCCACCTCGAACGGCAGACGTGAGGAGCCCGAGTCGGTCTCGATGTAGGCGCCCGCCTCGTCGACGTCCGCGACCGGCTCCACCGAGAGCAGGAAGGCGGTGGGCGCGGTCTGGGTGAGCTCGCGCGCCGCCTGGTCGTCGACGGTGACGCCGGCCTCGGGATGCCACTGGGCGGCGGCCTGCTCGGTCAGGAACTGGCGGGCGACCTGCCATCCGTCGGTGGGGCTGGTGGCCGCCGCGACGAAGCCCTCGATGATCTGCTCGGGGCTCGCGCCGGGCTGCGGGCTCGAGGGGCGGAAGGCGACCGCGAAGCCGTCGTCCGACGTGTCGGGGGCGAGCCCCTGCTGCACGCTGCCGGAGGTGGGCATGCCGGCGCACGCCGCCAGCAGCACGGCCGCGACCACGGCGACCACCGGAGCGAGGATGCCCCGCCTCATGCGGCACCCCCCTCCCCGGGCCGGACGCCGAGGACCTCGATCGGCTGGGTGCGGCCCAGATCGTCCAGGGCGGCGCCCGCGTCCGGCTCGAGCGGCACCGGCGAGGTGCCGCCCAGCTGCCGCCCTCGGCGAGGCAGGGTGAGCACGACGTTCGTGCCGCGCCCCAGCTCGGACCAGACCGCGAGCGTGCCGCCGTGCAGCCGCGCATCGCCGAGGGCGATGGACATGCCCAGGCCCGTCCCCCCGATCGTGCGCTTGCGTGAGGGGTCGGCGCGCCAGAACCGGTCGAAGACGCGCTCGACGTCCTCCGGGTTCATGCCGAGCCCGAAGTCGCGCACGCCCAGCGCGACCGCCTGCTGGTCGCTGTCCACGGTGACGACGATGGGCCGGCCCTCGCCGTGCTCGATCGCGTTCCCGAGCAGGTTGCGCACGATGCGGCGCACGCGACGCGGATCCATCTCGACGGGACTGTAGCCCCCGGGGGCGAGCAGACGCACGTCGCTGCCGTGCTGCTCGGCGAGCTGGGCCATCGAGGCGATCACGTCCTCGGCGAGATGGGTCAGGCTCGTGGGCTCGAGCTCCAGCTGCACCGACCCGGCGTCGTAGCGGCTGATCTCGAGCAGGTCGCCCAGCAGCGTCTCGAACCGCTGCACCTGCGCCAGCAGCAGCTCGGCGGCACGGGCGGTGGCCGGATCGAACTCCTGGCGCTGATCGTTGATCATGTCCGCTGCCAGGCGGATGGTGGTCAGGGGCGTGCGCAGCTCGTGGGAGACGTCCGAGACGAACCGCTGCTGCACGAGCGAGAGGTCGGCCAGCTCCCGGATCTTGGACTCGATGCTGTCGGCCATCGCGTTGAACGAGCTGCCCAGCACCGCCAGCTCGTCCTCACCGCGCACCTGGAGGCGCACCTTGAGGTCGCCGGCGGCCAGTCGTGCGCTGGTGTCGGCCGCCTGCGCCACCGGCCGGGCCACCGAGCGCACCACGAACCACGCGATCGCGCCGGTGAGCAGCAGCAGCGCGATCCCCGCGATCCACAGCGTCCGCTGCACGAACTGGAGGGTCTGGTCGGTCGCGCTGAGGTCGTAGGCGAAGTACACCGCGAACGCTCCCACCCCGGGCATCGCCAGCTGCTGGCCGACGACGATGCCGGGCACCGTCGTGTCGTCCAGGGGCAGCGCGACCGACTGCCACCACTGGGTGTCTGCGGATTCGGCCACGTGCGCGCGAAGGTCCGCCGAGACGATCGACTGATCGAACCCGCCGGAGTACATGTCCGGAAGGATCAGCGACAGGGGCGAGGAGTCCAGGCGCACGATGGCGAACATGTCGCTGGTGGACTGTCGCACCACCTCGTCGGCGGCCGTCGTCAGCAGCTGCTGGGCGGTGAGCGCGTCGCCTTGCACATCGGCGGCGTCGAAGATGGCCTGGACCGACTGCGCGGCCCGCAGCGACGAGTCGAGCACCTGCTCCTTGCGCGAGTCGAACAGGTCGCGCTGGATGACGATCGACATGACGATGCCGGCCACGAGGATCGCGAGCATGGTCAGCGCCAGGGCGACGACGATGGTGCGGAACCGCAGCGAGCGGCGCCAGAGCCCGGCGAGGTTCTCCGGCCAGGAGCGCCAGTCGCGCCAGTCCGCGACCGGGGTGCCCCCGGTCGACGGGGCCCAGCGCCCGGACATGGCTCAGACCGCGGCGCCGGCGCGGTAGCCGACGCCGCGCACCGTCGTCACGATCCGGGGATTCTCGGGGTCGGGCTCGACCTTGGCGCGCAGCCGCTGCACGTGCACGTTCACCAGCCGGGTGTCCGCCTTGTAGTGATAGCCCCACACCTGCTCGAGCAGCATCTCGCGCGAGAAGACCTGCTGCGGCTTGGCCGCCAGCGCCACCAGCAGCTCGAACTCCAGCGGCGTCAGGGCGATGGGAGTGTCGCCGCGGCGCACCTCGTGCGCGGCGACGTCGACGGTGAGATCGCCGATGCGCAGCACCTCGGACTGCGCCTGCGGCACCGGCCGCAGCCGCGTGCGGATGCGGGCGACCAGCTCCTTGGGGTTGAAGGGCTTGACGATGTAGTCGTCCGCACCGGACTCGAGACCCTTCACCACGTCGGCGGTGTCGGTGCGCGCGGTCAGCATGATGATCGGCACGCCGGACTCGGCCCGGATGCGCGTGCAGATCTCGATCCCGTCCATGCCGGGCAGCATCAGGTCGAGCAGGATCAGATCGGGGCGCTCCTCGCGCCACACCTCCACGGCACGGGCGCCGTCCGCGCAGAAGACGGTCTCGAACCCTTCGGTGCGCAGCACGATGCCGATCATCTCGGCGAGCGCGGTGTCGTCGTCGACCACCAGGATGCGGGATGCCATCGGGTCAGTGTGCCCCTTCACGTCGGTATCCACAGAGTAGTGGACGCGGCTGGAGAAGACGCGGAAGAAGGCCCGGAGGATGCCGTGGCCCCGGGCGCCGCGTGTGACACTGGAGGCGTGACCGCCTACCCCGCCTGGACGCCCGCCGCCCGCCCCGGGATCATCCCGCTGCACCCGCTGGGGTTCGGCACGATCCTCGGCCGGTCGTTCACCGCGCTGCGCCAGAACCCGAAGGTGCTGCTCGGGTTCGCCCTGTGCACGCAGGTGGCCGCCTATCTGATCATGATCGTCGCCCTGGGCGGCGTGGCGCTGTGGTCGTTCTCACGACTGGACACCCTGCGGCCCGGCAGCGACGACTGGGACGCCGTCCTCGCGGGCTCGATCGCCCTGACCGTCGTCGCCGGCGTCGTGCTCGGCATCGCGGTCACCGCGCTGAGCGTCATCGTGCAGGGCGTGGTCGTCGCCGAGGTGTCGCGCGAGGTCGTCGCCGAGAAGCAGACGCTCGGGCAGCTGTGGACACGGGTCAGGCCGGTGTTCTGGCGGCTGCTCGGATACACCCTGCTGCTGGCGGTGGCCGTGACGATCGGGGTGGGCCTGGCCGCCCTCGCCCTGTTCGCGATCGGCTCGACCGGCCCGGGGGGCGTGGTCGGGGCGGTGCTGCTCGGCATCCTGTTCCTGCTGGGCGCGATCCCGCTGGGCCTGTGGCTCACCACGAAGCTGTCGCTGGTCACGGCGGCGATCGTGCTGGAGCAGACGACGATCCGCGGCGCGATCGCCCGCTCGTGGGTGCTCATCCGGGGACGGTTCTGGGTGGCGCTGGGCGTCATCGTCATCATCTCGGTGTCGATCTCGGTGCTGGCCCAGGTCGTGCGCACCCCGTGCAGCCTGGCGAGCACCCTCATCTCGACGATCGTCACCCCGACCGGGGAGGCGACCGGCGCCGCCATCGTGAGCCTCATCGTCGCGACGCTGCTGACCGAGGCGGTCATCCTGCTCGTGCAGGCGATCGGCATCGTCGTCCAGGCGACGGCCACCACGCTCATCTACATCGACTGCCGCATGCGGCGTGAGGGGCTGGACATCGACCTGCTGGCCTACGTCGAGAGGCGGGATGCCGGCGAGCGCGATCTGCCCGACCCGTACACGCCCCACCCGGAGCGCCCGCACCCTGCGCGGCCCGCGTACTCGCCGACTCCGGCATACCCGTACCCGCCGTACGGAAACGCGGCGCCGGGCGTCTACGCGCCCCCGGCGGGCTGGGCGCCCCCGGCCGGACCGCCGCCCGCGCCCGTCCCGCCCGTCGCTGCTCCGACTCCACCGGCTCCGACTCCCCCGGCTCCGACTCAGTGGGCCGCGCCCGGGGCTCCCCCCACCGAGGGGCGCGAGCGCCCGTGAGCACCTGGCCTGCCGCGCCGCCGCTCGTCCCCGACCCGGACGAGGCCCGGCGCTGGGCGGAGCAGGAGCTGTCCCGCCCGGAGTACGCGATCACCGAGCCGACTGCGTGGGACCGCGTCGCCCGGGCGGTCGGCGATTTCATCGCAGACCTGTTCAGCAGCCGGCTTCCCGTCGGCTGGGACGGACTGCTGGCGGTCGTGCTGGTCGTCGTAGCCGTCGCGCTGGTGGTCGCCGCGTTCCTCATCTGGGGACGCCCGCGAGCCCTGCGCCGCTCCCGCCCGCAGGATGCCGGCCTGTTCTCCGCCGCCGAGACCTCGGCGGCCGAGCTGCGCGCCGAGGCCGCCGCCCGGGCGGCGGACCAGGACTGGGTCGCGGCCATCGTGCTCCGATTCCGGGGGCTGGCCCGCGGCCTCGCCGAGCGGGGCGTGATCGATCCGCTCCCCGGCGCCACGGTGCACGCCTTCGCGCGCCAGGCGAGGCGGGCGTTCCCCGGGCACAGCGCCCGCCTCGAGGAGGCGGCGGCGGCGTTCGACGACGTGCGCTATCTGCGCAGGCCGGGCACGCCCGAGCTCTACCGGCTGGTCGCCGAGGTGGATGACGCGCTGATCCACGACCGCCCGCTGCAGCTCGCCGACATCCCGGAGTTCGTGTGACCGGCGTCGCCGCGCCGCCGGCGCGCACCCGCCGGGTGTGGGCGTGGGTGGCGATCGCCGTCGTCCTGCTCGTCGTCGGAGGCGCCGGCGCCGCGGTCACCGCATCGCTGCAGTGGTCTCAGCGGGGCGCCCTCGATCCCGACAGCCCCGGCCCGGCGGGAACGCGGGCACTCGCCCAGGTCCTGCGGTCCCAGGGGGTCGAGGTCACGGTCGTGCGCGACCGCCCGGCCGCCGAGGCCGCCCTCGCTCCCGGCGACACCCTCGTGCTCGGTTCGACGGCCTTCCTCTCCGACGACGCGCTGCGCGCGGTGACCGCGGACGCGGGCCGGGTGGTGCTGCTGGATCCGGGCAGCCGCGACCTGCGCGTGCTGCTGGGCGGCGCAGAGCCGGCCGGTGTCGCCGCCGAGGGTGCGGTGGCACCGGACTGCGCCGACCCCGATGCGGCGCGCGCAGGGCCGGTGAGCCCCGGCGCGCTCTTCACGGCGCCGGCCGGGGTCGTCGGCTGCTACCCGGCGGACGATGGCTACGCACTGGTGGTGCACGACCGGTTCGCCGCCGTCGACGGGGCGGAGCTGTTCAGCAACGACCACCTCGCCGACGAGGGTGCCGCCGCCCTCGCACTGGGGCTCATGGGCGCGAGCGCGCACCTGGTCTGGTATCTGCCCTCGCCCGCGGACGCGGACGCCGGCACCGCCGTGCCCACGCTCGGCGAGCTCACTCCGCCGTGGGTGACTCCCGCCATCGTGCTGCTGCTGTGCGCGGCGACGGTCGCGGCGATCTGGCGCGGACGCCGGTTCGGGCCGCTCGTGGCCGAGCGTCTGCCCGTCACCGTGCGCGCTGCGGAGACGATGGCCGGTCGGGCCCACCTCTACGCGCGCTCGCGCGATGCCGCGCACACGCTCGACGCGCTGCGCGACGGAGCGCTCCGCCGCATCGCGCGCCTGGTGGGCCTGGGCCCCGCCGCGGCGCCGGCCGAGATCTCCGACGCCGCCGCCGACCGCCTCGGGGCGCCGCGCGAGGTCGTGCGCGGCATCCTCATCGAAGACATCCCCGCCACCGACGCCCAGCTGCTGGCCGCCAGCGACCGCCTGCGGCGCCCCGAGGCGGTCGGCGGCG
>Ga0079224_100008823_pt1 | contig 13687 bp, 13 predicted proteins | sample Stecom2015_FD_80414 | JGI IMG/M metagenome (GOLD analysis project Ga0079224, IMG submission 80414) | Agricultural soil microbial communities from Utah to study Nitrogen management - Steer compost 2015 | ecosystem: Environmental > Terrestrial > Soil > Agricultural land | place: USA: Utah... | reverse complement strand
TCGCGGATCTCGGGGTCTTGAACAGTAGCCATGAGCAGACCGCAAGGGCGTGGCGCCCACCGCACGCGCAGAAAGGCCCGGTGCCGTGCGGCACCGGGCCTTTCTGCGCGTCAGACGCTCACTCCGAGGACTCGGACTGGCCTGCGCTCAGCGAGCGCTGCTCGCGCTCCTGGCGCTCGCGCTCGGCCTCCTCGCGCCGAGCGCGCTCCAGCGCCTCCGTCTCCTCCGGCGGGTCGGGGCGCAGCAGGCTGCCCTGAACCGGCTTGCCCGCAGCTCCCAGCTTGTTCGCCTTCTTCGGAACCGGAGCACCCTGGTACGGCAGCGGCTCGGGGTGACCGTGCTCGTCCACCGGGCCGAGCGGCTGGTGGAGCTCGATGAACTCACCGTGCGGCAAGCGCTTGATGATGCCGGTCTCGATGCCGTGCTCCAGCACCTCCCGGTCGCTGCGCTGCAGACCCAGGCAGATCCGGTAGGTGATGTAGTAGGCGATCGGCGGGAGCACCAGCAGCCCGATGCGACCGATCCAGGTCATCGCGTTCAGCGAGATGTGGAACTGGAACGCGATGATGTCGTTCACACCGGAGATCATCAGCACCGCGAAGAAGGTGATGGCCATCACACCGAGGGAGGTGCGAACGGGCACGTCACGCGGCCGCTGCAGCAGGTTGTGGTGCGCGTTGTCCTTGGTCAGCTTCCGCTCGATGGCCGGGTACAGGGCTGCGACCGTGAAGATCAAGCCCATGAACAGGGCCGTCGGGAAGAACGGCGCCGGGATCGTGAACGAGCCCAGGTAGACCTCCCAGGCCGGCCACAACCGGCTGGAGCCGTCGGTCCAGATCATGTACCAGTCGGGCTGCGAAGCCGCCGACACCTGCGAAGCCAGGTACGGACCCAGGTTCCAGATCGGGTTGATCTGGAAGACACCGGCCATGATCGCGCAGACACCGACGACCATCGCGAAGAACCCGCCGGCCTTCACCGCGAACACCGGCATGATCCGCACGCCGACCACGTTCTCCTCGGTGCGCCGCACGCCCGGGAACTGGGTGTGCTTCTGGTACCAGACCAGCGCCAGGTGCACCGCCACCAGACCCAGGATCAGGCCCGGCAGCAGGAAGACGTGGAACAGGTAGAACCGCGGGATCAGTTCGGTGCCCGGGAACTCGGAGCCGAACAGGATCCAGTGCAGCCAGGTGCCGACGACCGGAACCGACATGGTGATGCCGGAAGCGATCCGGACACCGGTACCGGACAGCAGGTCGTCCGGCAGGGAGTAACCGGTGAAGCCCTCGAACATGCCGAGCACGAACAGGGCGATACCGATCATCCAGTTCGTTTCGCGCGGGCGGCGGAACGCACCGGTGAAGAAGATGCGGAACATGTGCGCCACCATCGACGCCATGAACAGCAGTGCCGCCCAGTGGTGCAGCTGCCGGGCGAACATACCGCCGCGGACCTCGAACGAGATGTTCAAGGCGCTCTCGAAGGCCCTGGACATCTCCACACCGCGGAGGTTGGTGTAAGCGCCCTGGTATTCGACCTCCGCCATCGAGGGGTCGAAGAAGAACGCCAGGTAGGTACCCGTGATCAGCAGCAGGATGAACGTGTAGAGCGCGATCTCACCGAGCAGGAATGACCAGTGCGTCGGGAAGACCTTGTTCAGCTGCCGCCGGAGTCCGGGAGCCAGCCGGTACCGCGAGTCGAGCTCGTTGGCCGCATGCGCCGCCTTGCGGTACAGGGCGCTCTCCGGCTTCGTGGGCGTGGTAATGGAACTCATGAGTCACGCTCCCAGTACGCCGGGCCGACGGGCTCGATGAAGTCGCCCTTCGCCACGAAATATCCATCCTCGTCCACGGTGATCGGCAGCTGCGGAAGAGCCCGCGTAGCCGGACCGAACACCGGCTTGGCATAGGTGTTGACCACGTCGAACTGCGACTGGTGGCACGGGCAGAGCAGGCGACCAGTCTGCTGTTCGAACAGCGACGTCGGGCAGCCCAGGTGGGTGCAGATCTTCGAGTAGGCGTAGTAGTCGCCGTAGTTGAAGTCCTCCTGGCCCTTGCGCTTGATCGGCTTGCTGCCCGGGCGCAGCCGGATCAGCATGACCGGCGAGTCACCGCTGCGCAGCGAGCGGACCAGCTCTTCCTCGTTGTTCCGCATCGATTCCCGGAACGGGAAGACGGTCTCGAACCCGCCGGCGTCGATGTCCTCGGGACGGACCAGGGAAACCTCGTGCGGGTCACCGGTGTCCCGACGCAGGTAGGTCTTCTCCCCGTTCGGCGACAGCCACAGGGTGTGCTCCAGCGAGTCGGCACCCTCTTCCGCCCAGGGGTTGCGCACCAGACCGCCGAGCGCGTACACGCCCGCGCCCAGACCGAACGCCCCGACACCGAATCCAGCGGTCCGCTTGATCAGCGAACGCCGGGCGATGCCGCTGCGCTCACCCGCATCGGCCAGCAGCGCCGCGGTGGTCTGCTTGTCCACCTCGCTGGAACCGTGCCCGTCGTGCCGCTGCTGGATCGCGACCTCGTGCGGGATGAACTTCTTCTGGTACAGCACCACGCCGATGCCGACCGACAGGATCGACAGCCCGAGGAAGAAGCCGATCAGCGGGTTGTACAGGGAGTAGAGGAAGTGCCCGCGCCCATCGCTCGGGTCCTGGTACTCCCACGGCCAGAAGATGAAGACGGCGATGAACGCCAGCGCGGACAACCCGGCAACGGTGAACCAGGCTGCCACGGCCCGTTCGGCGCGGCGCTCAGCCCGGGTCCCCTTGACCGGCCAGTTGTCGCGGTATTCGACCAGCTCGACGTCGTCGAGCGCCAGCCCGAGCCGGACCTTCTCCTCACGGCTCATCTCGGCCAGCTCGGCTTCGGTGTAATCCTTCTTCTGCTCACTCATGCCCTGGCTCCGATCCACAGGGTGAGGCCGATCAACGAGCCGAGACCAATCACCCAAGCGACCACCGTCTCCGGCCCAGGCCCGTAGCCGCCAAGAGCGTTACCACCCGGGTTGTTGTTCCCGTTGGTGACCGACTTGATGTAGGCGATGATGTCTTCCTTCTCCTCCGGAGTGAGCTGCCGGTCCGAGAACTTCGGCATGTTCTGCGGCCCGGTGAGCATCGCCTCGTAGATCTCCTGCTCAGTAGGAGCGTCCAAGTTGGGGGCGTACTTACCGGAGGACATCGCGATACCCCGGCCGGTGAAGTTGTGGCAGGAGGCGCAGTTCAACCGGAACAGCTCACCACCACGCGCCGGGTCATCGCCGCGCAGAGCCTCACCGGTCTTCTCCGGGGACTTCGGGCCGCCGCCGTAGGTCTGGACGTAGGCGGCCAGCGCGTCGATCTCCTCCGGGCTGAACGCCGGCGGCTTGCGCGAAGCCTGGGCTTCCTGGCGCATCATCGGCATCCGGCCGGTGGCCACCTGGAAGTGCACGGCGGCTTCACCGACGCCGACCAGGCTCGGCCCACGGTCCTCGACACCTTGCAGGTTCGCGCCGTGGCAGGTGATGCAGGCGTTGTTGTACAGCTGCTCACCCTGCCTAACCAGAGCCGGGTCCGCACTTGCGTGCGCGGTCTGCGGCTCTGGTGTCACAACGGTGTAAAGCCCACCGGCACCAACCAGCGCGATCCCAAGCGCCAACACACCGGAGACCCGCCGCTTGAGCTTCGAGGCCGCGCGGTCTCGCTTCTTTTTCGTGGTCATGAGTGCGGCAACCCTTGCTGTCCAGTTCGGGGAGTTCGGTTACGACCTCATCTGCATCGAGCAGACTCAAGGAACGAGATAGATCACGGCGAACAGGCCGATCCACACGATGTCCACGAAGTGCCAGTAGTACGACACGACGATCGCGGCGATGGCCTGGGCAGGCGTGAACTTACTCAGCTTGGTCCTGATGATCAGGAAAACGAAGGCGATGAGACCACCGATCACGTGCAGGCCGTGGAACCCGGTCGTCATGTAGAAGACGCTTCCGTAGGCCGACGACGAGATCGTGGTCGCGTGCTCCGTGACCATCTGGTAGTACTCACCGGCCTGCCCGAGCACGAAGATCGTGCCCATGATCAACGTGACGACGTACCAGCGGCGGAGGCCGTAGACGTCCCCTCGCTCTGCCGCGAACACACCCCACTGACAGGTGAACGAGGACGCCACCAGGATGATCGTGAACGGAAGAGCGTACGGGAGGTTCAGGTGAGCGGGCGGTGGTGGCCACTCGCCCTCGTTCTGCGCCTTCACCGTGAAGAACATGGCGAAGAGCCCAGCGAAGAACATCAGCTCGCTGGCCAACCAAACGATGGTGCCTACGCTGACCATGTTCGGCCGGTTCAGCGAGTGCACGCGTTGACTGATAGAGGGCGCTGCCGTTGTCACACGACGCATTATGTCTTGGACGTTTTTCGCGCGCGCTTCGGGTCTACCCACCCAGCAGCGGGTGACCGGAAGTAGTCCCGGAGGTGACTCCCCGTGAAGAAACTCGCCGAGCTGCACCGCTCCCTCAAGGCTCGCTTCCGCCGCCAGAAAGAGCCGCTGATCAGCATTAACGACCCCGATCTGCGGGTCGTCGCCACCGCTTACGACGAAACCGAAGCTGCTTCCTCGGCACTCGCCCGGGCCACTGAACTCGATACAGACCTGCCCGCCGTCCTGCGGCACCATCTGGCCCTGCCGAGACAGACTTCACAGTCGGCTCTCGAACTGCTGGCCGCGGACGGCTGGGAACTCCGCCCAGGCGGCCGAGGCGCCGAGAGCGCCGACGGACAGCTCGAAGCCTGGCAGGCACTGCGAGTGGAGAAGCTGGATGCGTTAGTTTGCTCACAGCAGAGTTCCCGGATGGCCGGACTGGCCCAACGGCACGGCGGCCAGACCTTCGGCTGGGACGCGCTCCAGCCGCCACCGAACCGGGCGGACCCGACGAAGTGACTATTCCAGCACCGGGCTGACCGCTAGCATTCCGGTAACTCAGCGTCCACCGGCAGTCTGCGCCGAGCAGCGAGGAGCACGTGATGAGCACACCGGCTACGAACGTCGTCGTATACAGCCACCGCCCCGAAGTCCGCGAGGCGATCATCACAGCGATCGGTCGGCGCCCCGCCCCCGACCTCGGCAGGCTGCACTACACCGAATGCTCTTCGGTGGCCGAGGTGATAAGCGAGGTGGACGCCGGTAGAGCCGATCTGATTATTCTGGACGGCGAAGCGCAGCCCACCGGCGGCATGGGCATTTCGCGACAGCTGAAGAACGAGATCGCGCAGTGCCCGCCCACCGTGGTGGCAGTGCGCCGCAAGGACGACCGATGGCTGGCCACCTGGTCGCAAGCGGACGCGGTGCTGGTGCACCCGCTGGACCCGCTGGCCTCGGCCGAAACGGTGGCCGAGGTGCTGCGCAGCAAGGTCAAGCCAGCCATTTCGGCGTGACGTGACGCGGGCCCGCGATGACGTTGCACTTCTTCTCCGGGGACTGAGCGCGGGCGAGCCCCGCCAGTCCGGGCACGCGCAGCGCCATGCCCGCCAGCGAGCAGCAGGAGCGAGGAAACTTGGGAACCATGGCGGGAAGCTGGGCGGGACTACTCGGAAGCCTGGTGGAGGGCAAGGACCTCTCCTCCGAGGACACCGCCTGGGCGATGGACCTCATCATGGCCGGCGAGGCCACCCCGGCCCGCATCGCGGCTTTCATGGTCGCGCTCCGCGCCAAAGGGGAAACTCCCGCCGAAGTGCGCGGTCTGGCGGATGCCATGCTGGCGCACGCCCGCCAGCTGGACACGCCGCACCGCGCGGTCGACATCGTCGGAACGGGCGGCGACCGCACCGGCAGCGTGAACATCTCCACGATGGCGTCCATCGTGGTCGCCGCGTCCGGGGTTCCGGTGGTCAAGCACGGCAACCGGGCGGCCTCGTCCAAGTGCGGCACCGCGGACGTGCTCGAAGAACTGGGAGTCGCGATCGACCTCACCCCGGCCGGTGTCCAGCAGTGCCTGGCCGATGTGGGCATCGGCTTCTGCTTCGCACCGGTCTTCCACCCGGCCTTCAAGTACACCGCCGCTCCGCGCCGGGAAATCGGCATCCCGACCGCGTTCAACATCCTGGGGCCGCTGACCAACCCGGCTCGCCCCGCCGCCGGGCTGATCGGCTGCGCCGACCTGAACAACGCGCCCGTGCTGGCGGAGGTCTTCGCCGCACGGGGCAACTCCGCACTGGTCGTCCGCGGCGACGACGGGATGGACGAGATCACCACCACCGCGGACAGCAAGGTCTGGGTGGTGCACGAGGAAACGGTCTGGCAAGACCGCATCGTCCCGACCGAGCTCGGTGTCCCCTACTGCCGTCCGGAGGACCTCAAGGGCGGGGACGCCACGGTCAACGCCGCTGTCGTGCGCGACCTGCTCGACGGCAAAAAAGGCCCGGTGCGGGACGCCGTGCTGCTCAATGCCGCCGGCGCGATGCTGGCCTACGACGGGCCGGGCGACGACATCAAGACCGGGCTGCAGGAACGCATCGCACGCGCCGCGGAAACCATCGATTCCGGCGCTGCGGCAGATCTGCTCAACCGCTGGGCCACCCGCTCCACCGAGCTGAAGGCTCAGGAGGCCTAGTCAGGCCTGCCGCAGCAGCGGCGTCACTGCCCGTCCAGGCCGATCGAGAAGGCCGCTTCGGTGTCCCGGCGCGAGTACGAGCGGAACGCGATGTGCGTGTCGGTGTCCAGCACTCCCTCGACCTTGTTGATCCGGCCGGGGACGATGTCCGCGAGGTCTTCGTGCTTGCTGACCCGCAGGATGGCGATCAGGTCCACATCACCCGCGCACGAGTAGACCTCGTCCACGCCGTCCAGGTCGGCGATTTCCTGCGCAGCTTCGGCAAGCCGGTCGGCAGCGGTCTGGATCAGCACGATTGCCGTGATCAACGGGAACCTCCAGCTCCACGGGATGACAAGAACGGGATGTTAGCGAGGAAAGGCCCCCGCGTCCGAAGCGGACCGGGGGCCTTTCCAGCTCTGGCTTTCAGATCACTCGTGGTTGGGACCGGTGTGGTACTCGAACACCAGCCCGGCGACCGTGATCAGCAGGAAGCCAATTGCGAGGACGATCATCCATGCGTGGAAGAACGCCAACGCGAGACCGGCGAAAGCGGATGCTGCCGCCACCCCGAACGGCCAGTAGCTGCCGGGGCTGAAGAAGCCCAGCTCACCTGCGCCGTCACTGACCTCGGCGTCCGGGTTGTCCTCCGGCCGCTGGTCGATGCGGCGCGCCACGAACTGGAAGTAGGTGCCGATGATCAGGGCCAGCCCACCGGTCAGTAGCAGGGCGACGATGCCCACGGGCTCCTTGGACCAGAACCCGTAGACCGCCGCCGACACGAAGAAGAACAGGGTGATGATGTTGAAGATCCTGGCTTCGACCTTCATGGAGTCCTCGCTCTCACGCCGTACGCTCTGCCGAAGGCACCCCTGGAGTCATGCGCTCGATCACGAGGGCTCTCCGGAAGTGCGATCGGTGTTGAACGGGGTGGTGGTCACCGCGTGCGGCGTGCACAGTTCGCCGCAGTTCATCTGTCCGAGTGCTTCTGCGGCAGTGTATGGCTGCCCGGTCTGCGGGTTGATCTGCGTCCGCAGCTGCATGTACTGGTCGAACTTGTCCGGAGAAAGCGCACGGACCTCGAAGTTCATCATCGCGTGGTAGGTGCCGCACAGCTCGGCGCAGCGACCGACGAAGGCACCTTCGCGATCGATGGTGTTCTGGAAGACGTTGTCCTGGTCGTTCTTCTCCGGGTTCGGGAAGTTGTCCCGCTTGAACAGGAACTCCGGAACCCAGAAGGAGTGGATAACGTCCGTGGAGCGCAGCGTGTACTCGATCCGCTGGTTGGTCGGCACGACCAGAAGCGGGATCTCGTCACTGCTCCCCACCGTCCGGACCGGCTCGCCGTCCGGAGTCCGGTACTCCGGGTAAGAGAACTCCCAGTTCCACTGGAACGCGGTTACGTTGACTTTCTGGTCGGGATTGGCCGGTTTGGCCAGCACTTCGTTCTGGGTGACGGCCGTGAAGTAGAACAACACGACGACCATCACGAACGGGATCGCCGTGTAGATGACTTCGAGCGGCACGTTGTACTGGAACTGCCGGGGGAGCTCGTCCGTCTTCTTCCGGTGGAAGGCGGCACTCCAGAACATCAGGCCCCACACGATCACACCGACCGCGAGTGCCGCGATGACCGACCAGGTCCACAACTGCCGCATCGATTCGGCCTGTGGGGTGACACCCTCCGGCCAGCCGAACCGCAGGACTTCTTCAGTCGTGCAGCCGGTGGCCGCGACCCCAACCAGGCCGATCAGACCAGCGACTTTGACCAGCCGTGGCACTCGGGTCCCCTCCTTCAGGCCCACTGCGCGACGCCTCCTCGTGCAAAACTTACCGCTGCGGCATGCGCCCCACGTCCCACTGCCGGGTCCTGCTGAGGCCGCCGCCGGAATCCTGCGCTGAGCCTAGCCCAGGTGTAGCCGCGATACTGCTTCGGGGGCACATATTCGACCTTCACCCCGGATCAGCTGACGAACACCGAGACGCCGGTCACTTTCCGGGCGTATCACGCCCCCCGCGCGTGCACGCGCCTGGAAGAAGAGCGGCATACTGGAGCAACCCGCCGAGGGCTGAAGAGACACCGCCGACTCGAGAGGTGCACGAGACGCGTGTGCGGCCTGCTTGGACTTGTCTGTCCCACTGAAGAAAACGCCGGTTATGCGGTCAACGCCGTGGCGAACGCGCTGCCGTGCCAGCGGCACCGAGGTCCGGACGAGACCGGTACGTGGCAAGACGGCGAAGTGGTCTTCGGCTTCAACCGTCTGTCGATCATCGACCTGGAGCACTCCCACCAGCCGCTGACCTGGGGACCGCCGGAGAACCCGAATCGTTACACGATCACGTTCAACGGCGAGATCTACAACTACCTGGAGCTGCGCAGCGAGCTGATGGGCCGGTTCGGCGCCAGGTTCAACACCGACGGCGACACCGAGGTGATCGTCGCTGCGTACCACTACCTGGGCACTTCGGTGGTCAGCCGGCTGCGCGGCATGTTCGCGTTCCTGATCTGGGACAGCGAGCGCCGGGTGGTCTTCGGCGCCCGCGACCCGTTCGGGATCAAGCCGCTCTTCTACGCCACCGGCCCCGGTGGCTCGGCTTTCGCCAGCGAGAAGAAGAGCCTGTTGCATCTGGTCAACACGCTCGGGATCACCGAGGAGGTGGACCACAAGGCGTTCCAGCACTACCTGGTGCTGCAGTACGTCCCGGAGCCGGAGTCGTTGCACCGGTCCATCCGGCGGATCGAGTCCGGCACCTCGTTCACCGTCTCCCCCGGCGGACAGGTGGTGACCCAGCGCTACTTCTACCCGAACTTCAACCCCCGGCCGGTGAACACCGACGCGGACGCCAAGCGGCTGCAGAACGAGATCATCGACGTGATGCGCGACTCGGTCGCCAAGCACATGCGGGCCGACGTCACGGTCGGGTCGTTCCTGTCCGGGGGCATCGACTCCACCGCGATCGCAGCCCTGGCCAAGGAGCACAACCCGAACCTGATCACCTTCACAGCCGGGTTCGAGCGGCAGGGGTACTCCGAGGTGGACGTGGCCGCCGAATCGGCCGCCGCGCTCGGGGTCAAGCACGTGGTGCGCACGGTCTCCCCGGAGGAGATGATGGAGTCCCTCCCGCTGATCGTGTGGTACCTGGACGACCCGGTGGCCGACCCCGCCCTGGTGCCGCTGTGGTTCATCGCCCGGGAAGCCCGGCAGCACGTGAAGGTGGTGCTCTCCGGTGAGGGCGCCGACGAGCTGTTCGGCGGCTACACGATCTACCGGGAGCCGCTGTCGCTGGCGCCGTTCGAGAAGGTGCCGGGGGCGCTGCGCAAGGCCATGGGCCGGGTCTCCAGCGCCATTCCGGAGGGGGTGCGCGGCAAGGACCTGCTGCGCCGCGGTTCGCTCAGCCTGGAAGAGCGCTACTACGGCAACGCCCGCATCTTCCGCGACGACCAGCTGCGCTCCGTGATGCGCGCCTTCGACCCCGGCGTCTCGCACAAGGACATCACGGCGGAGCCGTACCGGCAGTCCGTCGGCTGGGACCCGGTGACCCGGATGCAGCACGTGGACCTGTTCACCTGGCTGCGAGGCGACATCCTGGTCAAGGCGGACAAGATGACCATGGCGAACTCGCTGGAGCTGCGGGTTCCGTTCCTGGACGCGGAGGTCTTCCGGGTCGCCAGCACGGTCCCGTTGGAGCAGAAGATCACCAGGGAGACCACCAAGTACGCGCTCCGGCAGGCGCTGCAGCAGGTCGTCCCGCCCCACGTGATCAACCGGCGCAAGCTGGGTTTCCCGGTGCCGATCCGGCACTGGCTCAAGGACGAGATGCACGACTGGGCCCGCAACATCATCCAGCAGTCGCAGACCGACCACCTGCTGGACCGCGGGGCCGTGCTGCAGCTGCTGGAGGAGCACCGGTCCGGTGTTCTTGACCACAGCCGCCGGCTGTGGGCGCTGCTGGTGTTCATGATCTGGCACGCGATCTTCATCGAGGGCCGGCTGTCGCCCCGGGTGCCCGAACCGCAGTACCCGGTGCGGCTCTGAGAGCTCAACGGTGGCCGGGGAGGAAGCGCTCCTGCCCTCCCCGGCCCGGTGTTCCTCCCGCCGCCCTGCCCCTTCTGCGGATCGACTGGAACCACCGGCGGCCCTCCGCCCTGGCCTAGCCTGAAGGGGTGAGCTCCGTTCCCGGTGGTGTGCTGGTGCTCGACGGCGGTTTGGCCACCGAGCTGGAAGCCCGTGGCCACGACTTGAACGACGCGCTGTGGTCGGCGCGCCTGCTCGCCGACCGTCCAGATGAGATCACCGCAGCGCACGAGGCGTTCTTCCGAGCCGGAGCCATGGTGGCCACCACGGCCAGCTATCAAGCGAGCTTTTCCGGCTTCGCCGCGCACGGCATCGGGCACGAGGAAGCCGCGGAGCTGATGCGGCGCAGCGTCGTCCTCGCCCGGCGCGCCGCCGCTGGTGCTCCGCAGCGCTACGTGGCGGCTTCGGTGGGTCCTTACGGCGCGGTGCTGGCCGACGGCTCCGAGTACCGCGGCCGCTACGGGTTGACGGCGCGGCAGCTGCGCGATTTCCACCGCCCGCGCATGGAGGTCCTCGCCGAGGCGGAACCGGACTTCTTCGCACTGGAGACGATCCCGGACGTGGACGAAGCGGCGGCCGAAGTGGAGCTCGCAGCCGAGTTCGGGATTCCCGCGTGGCTGTCCTACACGATCCGCGGCGAGCGCACTTGCGCTGGTCAACCGCTGGAGGAGGCCTTCGCGGTGGCAGCGGGCCAGGAGAGCGTCATCGCGGTCGGGGTGAACTGCTCGTCCCCGGCCGACGCCACCCGGGCGGTGTCCGTTGCCCGGGAAGTTTCCGGGAAACCGGTGGTGCTGTACCCCAACAGCGGTGAAGGTTGGGACCCGGTCCGCCAGGAGTGGACCGGGCCAGCCGGGTTCTCCGCTGATCTCGTCCCCCGCTGGTGCGCTGACGGGGCGCGCCTGATCGGCGGGTGCTGCCGGGTGAGTCCGGCCGACATCGGTCGAGTGGCCGCGGCCGCCCGCGCGGTGAGCAGCTGACGTCCCACCAGATCACGCGTGGGCCAACTGGGGTCGCACGTTGTGCCAGCGGTGGAAGACGTTGTCCGGGTCGTACGCGGCTTTCAGCTTCGCCAGTTCCCGGTAGTTCTCCTCCCCGAAGCCGGCGACCACTCGCTTCTGGCCCTCGTCACCGATGAAGTTCAGGTACACCGCACCGGTGGAGTACGGGAGCATGTCGTCGCGCAGATCGTGCGCCCAATCCCGGGCTTTCCGGTCGTCCTCGGGGTTCTCCCACAAGCCCAGCGGGTGCACCACCCACGGGGCGGCGCGGTTCGCCATCGGCCAGCGACCTTCTCCCTCGGCCACCGCACCGCCCCACGGGAGCAGTGCGTGCTGCGACGGGGAGGGGACGACCATGTCGTACGCCCGACGGCAGAACAGATCCACCGCTGTGTTCGGGAATTCCCGCAGGTACTCGGCGGACCAGTAGTTCCGGTAGCCCGGGGGGTCATCCAACATGGACTGGAGCACCGCGTACGGGAGGTCCATGCTGACCTGACCGTGCGGCCGCAACGCCAACAGCGGCCCGATCTCCCGGCGCAGCTGCTCCTCCGGGCCGGTGCAGGTCACCAGCACCAGGCAGGCCAGTTGGCCGGTCAGGGAAGCCGGGATGAACTCCTCCTCCGGGGCGGTCAAGAACAGCAGCCCACCCCCGATGTCCCGCGGGGCGTTCTCCAGGAAGTCCCGGTACCCGCGGGTCACCCGCGGTCCTTCCTCGGCCGGCCAGATCAGCAGCGCCGCGGAGAACTCGGGAAGTTCGTGGAGGCGCAGCGTCAACGAGGTGGCCACCCCGAAGTTGCCGCCTCCGCCGTGCAGTCCCCAGAACAGCTGGGAGTGCTGGTGCTCGTTCGTGACGATCCTGCTGCCGTCCGCCAGCACCAGCTCGACCTCGAGCAGGTTGTCGCAGACCAGGCCGTACTTGCGCTCCACCCAGCCGGATCCTCCGCCCAACGCCAATCCGGCTACGCCGGTGGTGGACACCCGTCCTCCGGTGGTGGCAAGCCCGTAGGGCTGGGTGGCGGTGTCCACGTCCCGCCAGACCGCTCCTCCCCCCACCCGCACGGTCTTGCGGTCCGGGTCCACCACGACGGAGTTGATCCGCCTCATGTCGATGACGAGACCGTCTTCGACCAGGCTGGCCCCCGCCACGCTGTGCCCACCGCCGCGGACCGCTATCTCCAGTTCGTTGCGTCGGGCGAACAGCAGAGCGCTTGCCACGTCCGCAGCGCTGGCGCACTGCGCGATCAGCCGCGGCCGAGTTTCCACCGCGGAGTTGAACAAGCTCCGCGCCGATTCGAATTCGGGGTCTGTCGGTTCCAACACCCGGCCGGAGATCTCCGAAGCCAGGCGATCACCCATCTTGGTCATTGCCCTTCCTCCCGACGACAGCTCGACGCTATGCAGCGCGCCGGGGGCGGCACCAGGGACTTCTTACCGTCCTCTCGCCCGAACTCCTGGTGGGCTGACCGGCAGCAGCGCTTCGGCCTCGCTCGCCGCGGCGTCCCCGTAGGCGCGGGCGAACCGGTCGAGAGCTCGTTCCCGGTCCAGCACCCACTCCTGGGTTCCGGAGGTCTCCAGCACGTGCACCGCCACCAGGGAGCCGAACTGGGCCGCGCGTTCCAACGAGGCGCCGGCCTGGAAGGCGCTGAGGAACCCGGCTCGGAAGCCGTCCCCCACACCGGTGGGGTCCACCCGCTTCTCCTCGGGGACGGCGGGGACCTGCAAGCATTCACCACCGGGCCCGGACACCTCGGCTCCTTTGGGCCCCAGCGTGGTGACCCGGATGCCCACCCGCTGTTGCACGTCGGCTGCCGACCACCCGGTCTTCTGCCGCAGCAGGCCCCACTCGTACTCGTTGGTGAACAGGACGTCGGCTCCCGCGACGATGTCGCGGATCTCGCTGCCGTCGAGCCGAGCGAGCTGCTGGGACGGGTCCGCGGCGAAGCGGTAGCCCCGTTGCCGGCACTCCTCGGCGTGCCGGCGCATCGCCAGCGGGTCGTTCGGGCTGATGAGCACCAGATCGGCTCCGGTGGCAGCGATCACCGG
>Ga0079224_100008819_pt1 | contig 13688 bp, 11 predicted proteins | sample Stecom2015_FD_80414 | JGI IMG/M metagenome (GOLD analysis project Ga0079224, IMG submission 80414) | Agricultural soil microbial communities from Utah to study Nitrogen management - Steer compost 2015 | ecosystem: Environmental > Terrestrial > Soil > Agricultural land | place: USA: Utah... | reverse complement strand
GCGGAGAGAGTGGGATTCGAACCCACGGTACCTTGCGATACACACGCTTTCCAAGCGTGCTCCTTCAGCCACTCGGACACCTCTCCAATTATAAATCGGATGCGAAGGTACTATTTATTTAACCTTAAAAAAAGTATTTGGAATAAAATTGAGTGGCCTCAATCACTCCGTTAGATCATTAAGTGTATTTCTTAACTAAAGATACTAGTTCATTGGCTTGACGAACACCGCTTTGCCTCCATTTGATTTGCCCTTCTTTAAAAATAATTAACGTAGGGACACCTTGGATAGAATAAGCATCTGCCACCTTTGGGTTCTTGTCAATATCTATTTTTAAGACTGTTGCCTCATCGCCTAACTGGGATTTAACATCTTTTAAAATAGGCTGCATCATCTTACATGGACCACACCATTCCGCAAAAAAATCCACTAAAACTGGCTTCTTGCCATTAATTAACTCATTGAATTTGCTCATATACCAAAAACATAATTGTTTATAAAAGGTTTCTTAAATGAGGGCTAATTTAGCCAAATTAATCCTTAACAAGGGTAATTATAGGTAAAGAGCCGTTGCTTTGCCCCCAATTTGATGGATCGCCCCTGACAGTTAAGATTTAACTAAAAGATTTAGAAGCAAAGATCAAGGCTTTAGCGCGGTAATTTCCATGATTTTGATTTATTAAATAGCATTGAATTAATGCTATTTTGCGTATCTTTGCATTTGATAAAATAGATGATGATTTCCTTTTTGAAAGAGAGTACTTTTGTTGTAAATGACGTCCTGAGTGATGCCTGGGAGGTTTTAAAAAAAAGATACATTGCTATTGCCGGACTGTGTTTTTTAATGTTTGTGACCTCAAACTCTTCTGCAATCTTAGGATTTTACTTCAACGACTTAAATTCCATCTTTAATATTTTTATAGCGCTCTTATTTGTGATCCTATACTTCGGGATTCAATTGACGTTATTTAAGCATATTTTTCAGGTTTTAGATAAAAAAGAGCAAGATGTACAACTGAACAAAAGCATCCCTACAGTTAAAGAAATGATTTTTTTCTTTACAGGAATGCTTTTTATGTTATTGTTAGTTCTCTCTTCTTATTTAATAATTTCAGTTTTACTGTTACCACTTATTTATTTAGAAATTCCGATCGAGCTTTTAGTTAATATTGGATTTATCATCGCCTGTCTCTTCATTTTTCTGATGTTAACTCGGCTTGTATTTTTTCCTTTTTTCATAATTGACAGAAGTCAAAATACTTTTCGGGCGCTGCGTTTGAGCCTTGCTATAACTAGAGGAAACGTAACTAAACTATTAATGCTTCTAGCGTTCTTCGTAATGTTAAATTTAATGTATCTATATTTTAGTTATTTAAATTTAGCTGTTATTTCTACTGGATTGAGCTTGGTTAACTCATTCCTGGTTGTTCCTCTAGCTAGCGTTACTATAGCCATTGCCTACCGTAAAATGATGGGCGAATACCATGGATCAGAAGATCCTGAAATATTTAAAAACATTTTATAAATATGGGAATAAAAGCATCGTTAAGTAAATTGTATGCAGGGATAATTGCCAATAAACTAGAGAATTGGCGTAAAAATGCCCCTGCAATTCAACATAAAGTACTTAGTGAATTAATTTCTTCTGCTAAAGAAACGGCCTTTGGAAAGGACCATAAGTTTGGTGATATCCATACGTATGAAGATTTTAAAAAATCCGTCCCTATTTCGGATTATGAGGACTTGCGCATATATATTGATAAAATTATTGCGGGAGAATCAGATGTTTTATGGCCCGGTAAGCCGACTTATTTAGCGAAAACATCCGGCACAACTTCAGGTTTAAAATACATTCCGTTGACCAAAGCTTCCTTAAAGGAACAAATTGAAGGCGCACGCAATTCTTTGTTAAACTACATTGTAGAAACCGGAAAAACTGAATTTATAGATGGGAAAATGATCTTTCTACAAGGCAGTCCAGAACTAACGTCAGAAAACGGTATTTCTTTCGGCAGACTTTCAGGCATCGTAGCCCATCATATTCCACTTTATTTGCAGAAAAACCGTCTCCCATCATTCAAAACAAACTGTATTGAAGATTGGGAAACGAAAGTAGAAGAAATTGTGGATGAGACCATTGATCAGGATATGCGTTTGATATCTGGAATACCCCCTTGGGTACAAATGTATTTTGATCGATTATCTGCAAAGTCGGGTGGGAAAAAGGTAAAAGATATCTTTAAGAATTTCAGCCTTTTTGTATATGGAGGCGTCAACTTTGAACCCTACCGTGCAAAACTGCAAGAAAGTATTGGCAAAAAGGTCGATTCTATTGAAACATATCCGGCCTCTGAAGGCTTCATTGCTTTCCAAAATTCCCAAAACGAAAAAGGTCTACTATTACTTCCCGATTCAGGGATATTTTATGAGTTTATTCCTACGGATGAATACTTCAATGAAAATCCTGCCAGAATATCTCTAGAAGATGTAGAACTAGACGTTAACTACGCATTAATCCTCAACACAAATGCTGGCCTATGGGGATACAGTATTGGCGATACAGTGAAGTTTATTTCGAAAAATCCTTATCTATTGATTGTCACAGGCCGAATTAAACATTTTATTTCTGCTTTTGGTGAGCATGTTATTTCCGAGGAAGTTGAAGGTGCTTTGCTAGGGGTCGCTAATGAGGAGTGCATCGAAATCGCTGAATTTACAGTTGCACCTCAGGTTCAAACAAAAGAAGGAGAATTGCCTTACCATGAGTGGTTTATTGAGTTTGTAAAAGTTCCTGATGATATTCTTTCTTTTAGTAAGAAAGTTGATTTAGCTTTGCAGAAAAAAAATGCTTATTACTTTGATTTAATTGAAGGGAAAATCCTACAACCATTGATCATAAGGCCGATGAAGAAAAATGCTTTTATAGATTATATGCGATCGACGGGTAAGTTAGGAGGTCAAAATAAGTTACCACGACTGTCTAACGACCGTAAAATAGCAGATCATTTAGACCCATATATTCTGTGATAAAAAAGAAAATTGCAATTTTAGGGTCTACAGGGAGTGTTGGAACACAAACCTTGTCTGTTATAAAAGAATTTCGCGAGCTTTTTGAGGTCACGGTTCTTACCGCGGATTCAAATGCAGAATTGCTTATTGAACAAGCAAAAGTTTTTTTGCCTAATTCTGTAGTTATCTGCAACGAAAAGCACTACCAAGAAGTAAAAAATGCTCTCCTACCATTAGGAATCAATGTTTTGGCGGGAGAGGATGCGCTTTGTGAGGTTGTGCAGTTACCAGAAATCGATATCGTTTTAACGGCCCTAGTCGGGTTTGTTGGACTAAGGCCCACCTTAGCAGCAATAAAAGCTGGGAAGGATATTGCCTTAGCTAATAAGGAAACTTTGGTAGTAGCAGGCGAGTTGATCATGCAAAAAGCAAAAGAGTACAAGGTACAGATTTTACCTGTTGATTCTGAGCATTCTGCAATATTCCAGTGCTTAGCCGGAGAAGAAGAAAACGCAATAGAAAAGATAATTTTGACAGCATCAGGTGGTCCCTTTAGAGGGAAAGACCGGAAGTTTCTAGAAAGCGTTACTCCAGCTTTAGCTTTAAGTCATCCCACTTATGATATGGGAAAAAAGATTTCCATTGATTCAGCTAGTTTGATGAATAAAGGCCTAGAAGTAATTGAAGCTTTTTGGCTATTTGATCTAGACATAAGTCAAATTGATGTAGTCGTTCATCCTCAGTCTGTCATCCATTCAATGGTGCAATTTGAAGATGGTTCCATAAAGGCACAAATGGGTATTCCAGATATGAAACTTCCCATACAAGTTGCATTAGCACATCCTCGACGGATTAAAAACAACTTCAGACGTTTCAATTTTATGGATTATCCTCAATTGACTTTTGAAAAGCCTGATCAAGAAGTTTTTCTTAATTTAGCGCTAGCATATAAAGCTTTAGAGGGCGGAGGCGTATTACCGACTGTCCTCAATGCTGTGAATGAAGTGGTTGTAGCAGCATTTTTGAATAACGAAATTGGATTTTTAGCCATGAGTGATATCTTAGGAGAGATTTTGGCAAAAACAAATAATATTAAAAACCCTGAATTAGATGATTTCTTTGAAGTTGATCGTCAAAGTAGATCAAAGGCAAAAGAAATGATCTCAACGAATACTATTTTATTTCATAATAAACATTAATTAATCTGCATGGATGGTTTGATTATGGCGGGCCAGTTAATACTAGGTCTGTCTATTTTAGTAATACTTCACGAACTTGGTCACTTTTTAGCGGCGCGAGCATTTGGTATTAAAGTCGAAAAGTTTTATTTATTTTTTGATGCTTGGGGCGTCAAACTCTTTAAATTCAATTATAAAGGTTGTGAATACGGGATTGGCTGGCTACCCCTAGGGGGCTATGTGAAAATCGCAGGAATGATTGACGAATCAATGGATACCGCGCAAATGGAAGGGCCGCCTCAGCCTTGGGAATTTCGTTCTAAGCCAAGATGGCAACGCTTAATTGTTATGCTTGGTGGTGTCTTTGTCAATATCGTACTAGGAATTTTTATATTCTGGATGTTGACTTTCAAATATGGAGAAACTTATATTCAAAATGATAAGATCACTCAAGGAATTAATCCAGGACCGGTAGCAACAGAAGTTGGCTTTCTACCTGGAGATCGCATTACCGAAATCGATGGAGAGAAGGTAGTACGCTTTGAAGAGCTTATGGGCTCAAAAGTATTAATGGGCGGTGCAGATTTAACTGTAGAAAGAGATGGAGCCACTACACACATCGCGATACCTTCTGATATCTTAAATAAGGTTGCTGATTTCCCTGGGGAGCCTTTTGTCACTCCAAGATTGGCGGTAACTGGTGTTGATTCAGTTACAGCAGGAAGTGCAGCTGAGTCGATAGGAATGATGGCTGGAGACAGCATTGTTAGCATTGCCGGACAGAATATAGTTTATATGGATCAACTAACGTCTATCTTAAAAGAGAATGCTAATGATTCAGTTGCCATTCAGCTTAGTAGAAATGGTGCTTTAGTTGATCTGCATGCCTTGGTGCCTGCAGAAGGTGTTCTTGGTTTTGTTGCCGCTATTAACCCAAATCTCCCTTATGAAAAAGCAGATTATGGCTTTTGGGGATCTTTACCTGTCGGTGCATCTAAAGCTTGGGGTTCTTTAATCGACAATGCGAAAGGATTAGGAAAAATCTTTACTGGAGATGTAAATCCACGAAAAGCATTAGCTGGACCAGTAGGGATTGCTCAGATGTTTGGCGCAGAAGTAAATTGGATCAAATTTTGGAGTTTGGTAGGATTACTATCAATGGCTTTAGCTTTGATGAACTTGCTGCCTATCCCAGGGCTAGACGGTGGACATACTTTGTTTCTTTTAATCGAAATGGCTATCGGAAGACCTTTAAACGAGAAGTTTATGGAGAATGCTCAGGTCGTTGGCTTCTTCATTCTAGTCGCATTAATGATTTTTGTTTTTGGAAATGATATTTTGAAAATAGTGATGAAACCTTAGTAGGTTTATATAAGTTTTAAAGTGGAATGGGCTATTTTGAGTCAAGCTTCACCCCTCTTTAGACACAAAATATATTATTGAAAACGAGTAAAATAAATTTTGCAGTTCTCATAGAAATATATACATTTGCATCCCGTAAGGGATAAGCCCAGGTGGCGGAATTGGTAGACGCGTTGGTCTCAAACACCAATGGGAAACCGTGCCGGTTCGATCCCGGCCCTGGGTACCAAGCCGGAGTTAGTTCTAACTCCGGCTTTTTTATGTCCCCAGCCAGTCACTATATCACAGCTAACCTGATTGTGAGTTTACAACGAATTTAAAACAAACAGAAATTGACCATACCCAACAATAACTAGTCTTTTATTGTTATAATAATATGAAAGAACTATTATTTAAAAACTGGGAAAGTGTATGGCACGTGGCTGTTTGTTCAATACTCGCCTATTTTGTCCTGTTTCTGTTTATTCGAATATCTGGAAAGAGAACCCTTGCGAAGCTTACCGCCTTTGATTTCGTAGTAACGATAACCTTAGGTTCTACGCTATCTTCCATGATTTTGGTAAAAGTCACCTTAGCGGAAGGGGCAGTAGCATTGGCCATTATCATAGTCCTTCAGTATGTGCTTGCCTGGTCGGCTATGAAATCTAAAACGGTTGAAAAGATAATCAACTCATCTCCAACTATGGTATTCTACCGTGGTAAATTTCTAGAAGACGCGATGGAGAAAGAAGTATTAACACGGGAGGAAATCTATGCCGAAATCCGGAAATACCGGATGCTTGATGTTGATCAGGTGGAAGCTGTAGTAATGGAACTGAATGGTGAGCTTACAGTGATCAAAAAATCGGATGGCACTTCCCATACTTCTCTTAAAGACATTAAAAACGCTTAACTCTGAGAATCGGCAATAAAAGTCGATGTAAGGCATTAACTAAGGGAGAATTCATGATGGTTGCGTAGTTGCTAACTAACTTCGCTCCTGCGCCTTCAATTGCGCTAGGGAGTATCAATTCTTTTCGTCCCCACCCCTTAACTCGGTTTAAAAATTTTTCATGCTTGGTTTAGGCAATGTGCATCCTAATATAAAAAACACAAAAAACCTCCCAATTAATAGTTTTCCTCTATATTTATATTACAGTTAAAATATTATTAATATGGCATTATTATCTATAGGATTAGCAATACAAGAGATTATTCTAATTGTTATTATTTTACTTCTTTTGATAGGCGTTGTAAAATATGGGAAAGATACGCCTTTAGGATATTTAGGTTCTTTTATATTATGTATAGCATTATCACCTATCTTGGCATTTTTAATAATTTTTATATTGAAGAAAATTAAGCAAGTTAACTAAATATCTAACTATGTCCTATCCTGTATCAAAAGCGGAACAGGTCAGAAAAAAAGAATTGGACGTATAGTGGACATTAACTAACTCATAAAATCTTGCACCGCCTACAAATGGAGGGATTATAATCGACCACCTCGACGACAGCAGCTAACAATAAGTGAACGTTTACAACAACGAGCTGAACAAATTAGTGCTAACAAGAAATCAGATATGCTTAAAAGGTACTCTAAAGATAGGTTGTACTCTGCCAAATACCCCAGTTGCCTACACTTTTATCCATAAAAAAAGCCCCTAGAGATGTTTCTAAGGGCTTTTGAATACTTTGCGGAAAGCGAGGGATTCGAACCCCCGGACCTTTGACAGTCAACGGTTTTCAAGACCGCCGCATTCGACCACTCTGCCAGCTTTCCAAAGGCAAAAGTACAAACTTTGGCTTAATATCCAAAGAATATTGTGTTTATTTACTCTAAACGCAATAAAGACCTCATTTACTGGAAGTTATTTTTTGATGTTTTTATCAATTAGGGTTTGGATAATCCCATCCACCACCCCAATTTGCGGAACCTCGATCTGTTTTATCTTTCCCCACTTCATAATATTTAAAAATATTTCACTCGCGGGGATAATTACGTCAGCCCGATCAGGCTTTAATCCTAAAATAACAATACGTTCTTTGTAAGAATAGGAACGTAAAGTCTCGTTTACAGATTTAAGTTTAGAGTAAGTTAATGGCTTAAGTGTTTTTTGATTTGCTAAGGTAGAAATTCGAGCAATATTACCACCCGTGCCTATACCAACAATATCTTTATACTGCGCAGTGTTTTCTTCTATCCACCTCTTCATCTCCGTCCACGTCTTCTCGTTAACAGAGTCTTCCAATAGGCGAATAGTTCCAATTTTGAACGATTTCGACTTCTTTAATTCTCGCTTATGAAAAACAGACAATTCAGTGCTACCTCCTCCAACATCAATGTACAAGAAGGTTTCTATATTATCCGATTTTCGCTCAAATTGGTTTGAATAAATTACTTTGGCTTCCTGATCGCCATCTACTATTTGCAAGTCAATCCCCACCTCCTTTATTCTCTCCACCAATTCCGGACCGTTTTCAGACTCCCTCATAGCGGAGGTAGCATATGCTAAATAATCGGACACATGATACACGTCAATCAAAGCTCTAAAAGCAAGCATTGCTTTAATTAAATCTTGCGACTTAGCTTCAGAAATACGACCAGTCATAAAAACATCGTCGCCTAATCGTATAGGAACACGAACCAAGGTGTTTCGCTTGAAAGTGGTTTGTCCGTCTAATTCATGGATATCAGCGATAAAGAGTCGGATTGCATTGGAACCTATATCGATTGCGGCATATCTCATTTGATTTTATCTTTTAAGTAATTATAAATTTCAACCTGTGAACGATGCTGTTTTCCATCTGGCCTCTCTATATAATTAGAACCTTCTGATTGGTTAACTTTACGTGCTTTGGTGTTATCTCGAAGCTGCAGCTCGAGAATATCTTTCACCTCGCGCTTTATATTCTCATCTAGAATTGGAAAGCCAACTTCTACTCTCCTGTCCAGATTTCGAGTCATTAAATCCGCTGATGTTAAATAAATCTCTTCCTGTCCCCCATTTTCAAAAACCCAAATCCGAGCATGTTCTAAATAACGATCAACAATACTTCGGACATTGATGTTTTCACTAAATCCTTTTTTACCTGGAACTAAGCAACACATGCCACGGATAATCAACTCAATTTTGACACCTGCATTACTCGCTTCATAAAGCTTGCTAATAATCTGATCATCCGATAGAGAGTTCATTTTCAATATCATAGAAGCATAAATACCCTTCTTAACATTTGTAATCTCACGATCAATAAAGGCATTCAGACGCAAACGCGACTCTAGCGGCGAAGTGATCAGAGATTCATAATTGTCATAAAATTTATTAGCCTTCAATCCAGAAAAGAATCGGTTCAAATCCCTAACAATCTCTTTCCTAACCGTAAAAAGATTATGATCGCAATAAACTCCTGCAGTGACTTCGTTAAAATTACCGGTCGCTAAAGTTGCATAATAAACTATTTTCCCTTTTTCTCTGCGTTTTATAAGGCATACTTTAGAGTGTACCTTATACTCGCCGAGAGCTATTTTTACGTTTACCCCGGCCTTATCTAACTTTTTACTCCAATAGATATTTGCCTTTTCATCAAACCGAGCTTTTAATTCAACAAATACTTGAACTTTCTTTCCATTTCTAGCGGCATTAATAAGGGCGTTAATGACGTCAGAATTCTCTGCTAAGCGATACAACGTTATATGAATAGAAACCACCTTAGGATCTATCGCAGCCTCTCTCAAGAAGTGAATAATGTAATCATAAGTATGATAAGGCAAACTCACTAGAAAATCAGCGCGAGCCATCTGCGTAAAAATACTTTTTCTATAGTCTATATCTTTAACTAAAAGACGCGGAGACGGTGCATATTCAAGTTTTCTAGATCCTACATTTGGAAAATTAATAAAATCACTAAAATTAGGATAACGGTTTCCTGGGATCAATACACCTGGATCTAGCTTTATTTTTTGCACAAGATAGTCTAGCATATCTTTAGGCATTTCGCTGTCGTACAATAAGCGCATTGGCTTCCCGTTCTCTCTTTCCTGCAAGCTTTTAGTTAAAACATCGATAAACTTATCATTAATGCTAAAATCCAAGTCTAGCTCGGCATCCCTGGTCAATTGAATCGTATAAGCTTCAATTTTATCATGCTCGATAATGGAATACAAATCACTGAGACAATATCGAATAATGTCATCCAATAAAATGATAAATCTACTATCATTTTCTTTTGGTAATACTAAAAACCGGGAAAGGGTAGGAAAAGGAATTTCAATTAAAGAGTAAATACTTTTCTTTTTACGGAATAGTTTAACAAAAAGGTAGATTTTTTTATCGTTTAATTCCGGAAAAGGAATCTCACGTTTTCCGGAACTTAGTATAATAGGGACTAATTTTGATAATACATGCTCGTAAAAGTACTTACGAATAAAGTCCCCCCGACCTGCTTCTAAATTCAGGTCATTAATTATGAAAATATTTTCCTCTGTTAATTTCTCAATGATTTTTTCATATAGTCTATCAAACTCTTGTTCTAGCCTAATAACTATATCTTTAATTTGAAGCAGGACCTTTTTCGGATTAAATCCCAGCAGTTCCTTCGCTGTTGTATTTATATTGGTAAGTCTGTTCAAGGTGGCTACGCGAACTCGGTAAAATTCGTCTAGATTCGACGAGAATATCGCTAAAAACCGAAGCCTTTCAATTAGAGGAACCGACTCATCAGCAGCTTCTTGAAGGACGCGTTCATTGAAATAAAGCCAACTAATCTCACGATTAATTAACGGCATTTTTTCTTCATCCTTATCCAAAGACATTTCCTAAATGCTAAGATTCCTTATTCCAATACGGTTGTGATAATATATCTAATTGATCAAGAATTTCGTTCTCTTTTATCGGGAAAGAAGTTCCATTTCTTATTTGCTCATAAACAGCATTGAAAAGTCCACTATAATTCCCTTTCATCGATTCGATATGCTCGATTATCTTTTCTCCATCTTCTTTAAAAGAAATCAATACAGACTCTTCGCCATCAACTTCTTTTTCCAATCCGTAAGCGGGGTCAGTCGGCAAGACACCGTCTATTAATTGGTCTTCTTGGACATCTGCTCTATACTTCTTAAACGATCCTTTTGTACCGTGAACTACGAAGGCGGGTCCAGGATCAGCGACTAAATTACTTGTAGTAACATAGACCTGCAGTCCATTGGCATAACTTAAAATAAAGTTGACATAATCCTCAACCTGAGTATTCTCACGGTTCTTAGTTCCAATTGTTATGCTTTTTTCTGGCGCCCCAAATAAAGAAATTACTTGGTCGATTAAATGAGCCCCCAGGTCATATCCAATACCACTTGCGGGTAAAGGATTTTCCTTAAAGGCTTTGGGACCAATTTCAGCTCTATAGCGATCAAAACGAAAGTGAGCTTCTATTAATTCCCCAAGAGATCCATCTTCAATAACCTTCTTTAAGGAACTAAAATCACTATCCCAGCGCCGGTTTTGGTAAACCAAAACTTGCTTGCCATGCGCCCTTCCTAAATCAAATAGAGTCTTTGCCTCTTCTTTAGTAGGAACCATCGGCTTTTCTATCAGAACATGCTTCCCTGCTAGAATGGCTTTTTCTGCAAATTCGAAATGTGTATTATTCGGTGTATTTACAATTACCAATTCAATTTCCTGATCGGCCAATAAATCTTCTACAGAATCGTAACTAATAACATTAGGGAAGTGCTTATGCACTTCCTTTTTTGTTCTTTCGGTTACAGCCTTTAGATTAAAATTCGGATTTGTAGTAATGAAAGGTGCGTGAAACACTCTTCCTGACATCCCATAGGCTAAAATTCCGGTTTGTATTGGCTTACTCATACTTTAATTTTTATTTACCAGACTTGGTTTTGGATAATAGCTCTTCCAATTTTGGTAAATTATCTTTTGCATACTCAGCAATATTGACATTGGTATTGTGTGTAACGCGCTTAAACTGACTAACGATTAACTCTTGTGACTTAATCAATTTATCGATTTCATTACTGTCGGCAACGTAGTAAGTATCTTCCAGAGTTGGGGTAAGAACTTTCGCTTCATTTCCAACATCGTAAATATCACTAGCTACCGCGGCATAAGTCTGTTTAATTTCATTTGCCAATTGGGAGTTGCTCACTCTTCCGGACGCTAATTGCTGGTAATTAGCTTCTTCTGCGACTATCTTTATAAACTCGTAGCCTTCAGTATCTGCTCCCGTATAGTTATTATAATACAGTGTATTTTTTGAGCTTCCTTCTCCATCACCACAGGCAGCCAAAAAGAAGCTTGCCGAAACAGCCAACATTAGTGCTTTGTTTGTAAATTTCATTTTTATTTTCGTTTTTTTATTTTAAGCTAAATTTCTACCCGCATTTACGACTCCATAAATACTTCGCGTTACTAGTTTACTATAAATTTCATAACGTTGGTCATCCTCTTTCATTTCATTCAACATCTGAATGGCGAAATGCTGAATGACAACAAGTGGCAAAACAATTCTTTCCCGCATCGCTATCGAGTCGCGATCCACTGGATAATTGTCCATTAACGTCTTAGTATTACTTATTTTAAGGACATAATGTTTTGTTCTCTCAAACTCATCGTTCATAATATTCCAAAAATCACTGAACTTCTCATCCTTATCTAAATAAGATGTAATATTGAAATTGGTTTTGGACATCGCCATACTACAATTGTCAATCATTGTCTGGAACATTCCTGAGCTCTTGTATAAGCTTTGCGCTTCTTCCCACAAACCTTGTTCTTCTATATCTTTCAAAGCAGAACCCACTCCAAAGAAACCTGGTATACCTTGTTTAAGCTGACTCCAGGCAGTTACAAAGCTGATCATCCTTAAGTCTTCGAGCCTTAGTTTTGAACTCGAATTTCTCTTAACAGGTCTACTACTAATATTTATCTGAGATAAGAACTTTAATGGACTTACCGTTTCAAGATATTCCAAGAATAGCGGATGGTGACGAAGAGCCAGGTATTTTTCATGACTCTTATCTGCCATTTTATCGATGATTCCTTTTTCTTCAGAAGACAAAGTATCTCCAGCTCTTGGATATAAAGTAGAGTTCAATCCAGCTTGAAGTAATTGCTCTATATTATAATGAGCAGTATCAAAAGAGCCATACTGACTGCTGATGGATTGCCCTTGAATAGTAAGTTGCAGATGGTCGTTTGCAATTTCCTTTCCCATCGAGGCATAAAATCTTTGTGTTTTACCACCACCACGAGCGGGAGGGCCTCCACGTCCGTCAAAGAAGGTTAAATCTACTTCATTCTCACGGGCAATAGCTGTTAAATTTATTTTAGCACGATAAATAGACCAGTTTGCCATTAGGTACCCACCATCTTTTGTACTATCTGAAAATCCAAGCATAACCGTTTGTTGGTTATTCCTGTTTTTTAAATGTTTCTTATACAGCGGATGCTGATATAAAGTCTTCATGATCCCAGCTGCGCGTTTTAAGTCATCAACGGTCTCAAATAAAGGAACAAAATCGACTTTCAATTCTTCAAGCTTCCATCCGCTCCATAAAAAGAGCTCCATCAACTGCAAAATATCTGATGCTTGCTGACAATTACTAATAATAAAACGGTGAACAGCCTCCTCTCCACCCGACAACTGCATTTCCTTTATATTGCGAATGATCGTTAAGCTATCCTCAATTAATGGATCTATAGGTCCTTCTAGCTTGAGGTCTTTTTCAGAAAACTTAATAGCTTTTATCTTTTCTTCTTCAGAAAGTGCATTAATTTCTAATTTGTTATTTGGAGAATCTTTTTCGTAAAGAGCTTGGTAAGCTGCTCGTAAAACAGAACTGTCTTGACGGATATCCAGACTTGCAAAAAAGCAACCGAAAACTTTTACTTTTCTTAATAAATCATCGACCGTCTCAATAAACAAACTGTTATGATATTGTTTTAGTACTCTGCGAACAGACTCTAAATTCTGAATAATTTCATTTTTAACGTTTGTACTGTGTTCGGAAGGGTTAAAGCTATTATTATAGAATATTTCTTGTAGATTACCCATATACTCTTCAACGCCACGGAAGGTAATCCTACGTTTCAAAACCCTAAAATCCCGGTAATAACAACGGAAAAGAACGGTTCTCAACAAAGT
>Ga0079224_100008818_pt1 | contig 13688 bp, 18 predicted proteins | sample Stecom2015_FD_80414 | JGI IMG/M metagenome (GOLD analysis project Ga0079224, IMG submission 80414) | Agricultural soil microbial communities from Utah to study Nitrogen management - Steer compost 2015 | ecosystem: Environmental > Terrestrial > Soil > Agricultural land | place: USA: Utah... | reverse complement strand
GCACAGCGATCGATACGACCCTCGCCATTCCCCTTAGCCCGCATCACGACGAAAGCCATATCCGGTGGCTCGCAAGCACTATCCACGAAGCCGCACTCGCGTGGCCAGCGACCGAGGACTTGGAGGAACACCGGTGATTTCCCGAAAGCACACCTCATCCGTTCTCGATGCGATCGCGGAGACCGTGCAGCGATGCCCGGATCGCATTTCCGTCTGCGGTGCGAACACGGAGTGGACCTACGGACGGTTGTGGGAGGAGGCCGACCACGTGCAGCACGTGCTTCGTGCCGCTTCTTGTCCCGCCGAGTCCCGCGTGTTGCTGGCGCTTCCTCCTGGTCCGGAGTGGGTAGCGGCTCTGCTCGGCCTGTGGAAAGCCGGCACGACCCCGGTGCTGTGCAACGTCGAGCATCCGCCCGAACGTCTGCGAACAGTCTCCGAAGCGGCCGAGTTCGTTCTGTGCGACGAAGAAACCTCCGTGATCGCGTGGCCAGAACACCTGGTCCGGATCGTGCTGGATGGGCCATCACAGCACGTGACGGAACTGGCCGAGGTCCCCGTCCCGACCGCGGCCTGCGTCCTACACACGTCCGGGTCAACCGGCCGTCCGAAACCGGTTCTGCTGGAGCACGCCGGTTTGGCGGATCGCACGATTCCAGCCCCTGTACGGCATCACCGAAGCGGACCGCATCGCGCAGGTCGCAGCTCCTTCTGTCGACGTCGTGCTGTGGGAATCACTGCTCGCACTCACCGTCGGAGCCCGTTTGGACATTCCGGTCGGCGCAGAGCGGATTCCAGGACCGCGCCTTGCCGAGTGGTTGTCCAACCGGGGCATCACCGTTCTGGCGTGCACCCCGACGATGCTGGCGGCCATGCCCGAGCAGGAACTGCCGGACCTACGTCTGATCGTGCTCGGCGGTGAGCAGCTTGATCCCGGCCGTGTCCGCTACTGGATCAAGCGGCATCAGGTCGCGAACGCATACGGGCCGACCGAGGCCACCATCGCCACGCATGTCTGTCCGGAGGTTCCCGAGGTCGGCACTGCTCCGATCGGCCATCCCGTGGCCGGTGTCGAGGACTACGTGCTCGACCAGCACAGGCGCCCCGTCGGCGTGGGAGATGTCGGCGTGCTCTACCTCGGTGGGACGGGGCTGGCTGCCGGATACGACGGTATGCCCGAGGCCACCGCGACCGCCTTTCCCACGATGCACCTCGACGGTCGCGCACAGAGGCTGTACTGCACGGGCGACCGTGTCTACCGACGCAACGACGGCCAGTTGGTCTTCGTGGGGCGTGCCGACCGGCAACTCAACTTGGGCGGCTATCGACTGGAACCCGGCGAAGTCGAGTCAGCCGCCGTCAATCTGCCCGGCGTCACGGCCGCGGCGCTGTTGGCCGAAGGCGAGTCCTGCCAGCACGTTCTGGTACTGCACGCTGCGGTTCCCACCGAAACGGTGACCGCGGCCGATCTCCGCGCGCATCTGGCCCGGGTACTGCCGTCGCCTGCCGTCCCGGGACGTGTCCGCGTATGGCGCGAACTGCCCACCACGGATTCGGGGAAGCCTGACCTAGCGGCGCTCGCCAGAGAATCGGCCCCCGCGTCACCAGGTGATCCCCTCGAATCAAGCGACCGACAAGAAGGGACTCTCCCGGAGAAGGTCGTGCATTGGTGGACCGAGGCCACCGGTGCGCAGCCGGAGTTGGGCACGGACTTCTTCGAATCCGGTGGGGATTCGCTCGCCGCCGTCCGACTGCTGCACGAGATCAACGAGTACTACGGCACCGACATCACTGTGACCGACTTCGTCGGTGACCCCACGCCCGAGCACCTGGCCCGTTCCCTGGCAAGCACCGAGGAGGAGACGTCGTGACACCACCGCCCGTCCTGCTCTGCGACCTCGACGGAGTGATCCGCCACTGGCCCGGCCACGGCCGACGACGCGGCGAACAGCTCGCCGGAATTCCTCAAGGGAGTATCCGTGAACTCGGCTACGGCATGGAGTTCGCGTTGGCCAACGTCGGGGTGTTCACGCACGAGCAGTGGTTGAAGGCCGTTCGCGGTCATCTTGTCGACCGCTTCGGGCCGAAGGCTTCCGAGGCGATCGGCCCGTGGCAGGACGATCCTGGCACGGTTGATCCCGAGATGGTCGCGTTGCTGCGCCGCGTCCGGGCCGGCGGCACACCGATTGGCTTGTTGACGAACAACACCACGGGGCTGCACCGCGACCTTGACCGGCTCGGTCTCACCGACCTGTTCACCGTTGTGGTCAATTCCGCAGAAGCCGAGGTCATCAAGCCAGCACCCGCGATCTACCGCATCGCAGCCGAAGCTCTTCAGGTCGTTCCCGAGCGCGTGTTCTTCATCGACAACAAGCTGGAGAACGTCCTTGCGGCGCGCTACGTCGGTATGCGCGCCGAGCAGTTCACCACCGTCGAGGACTTCGCTGAACACCTCACTGCCATCGGTATCCCCGTCTCCGACGGTCAGTCCGAGGTCGCTGGCGAAAAGGTGGGAAACGAGTCGTGATGCCACCCATTCCTCCCGAACTTCCTGCAGGATTCCAGTGGGTCAGCGATATCCCAGGGCGCGTGTCCACGGCCGAGCACAGCGCTGTGCCTGTGCTTTGGCCCGGGGATACCGCGCGGGCCGCTCGATGGGCTCGCGTCCTCCAGAACTACGGTCCGGTCCCTGCTCTCGAAGAGGCAACCGTCACCGAGGCCGGAGGTTGTGTCGTGAGCCTGGGCGACACCGATGGTGTCTCCAGGCTGGCCGCCATCGCCCTCGGCCGTGAGCATCACCAACTGGATGAGCCGTTCGAAGCGGACATGCCGAGGGTGCCACCGGGCGGGAGTGTGCTGGTGGTCGCTCGCGCGTCCGTGTGCACCTTCGCCAGGCTGCGCCCGCTCCTGGAACGGTGGGCGCGCGACGGGGTTCGCGTCGGAGTTTTGACCGGGCTGGATCACGCGGGTATGACCTTCACTCTCGCCAAGATCGTGGCCGATCGGCTGGGCAGCGCGCCCAGAGACGCAGGGCAGCTCCATGTCGATGGCACGACGGGCACGGCCAAGGCCACCTCCGGGGAGAAGATCCGGCTGGCAGAAGCACTCGGTACGGCCTGGCACAGCATCGCCCTCGATGCGCACGGGAGCGGGTCCCACGCCACGCTCGGCCCGTTCATGCTGTGCGGACTCGCACACGACACCGAGCGCCTGTCCGACGGCACCCCGCTACCCGGCGGATGTACCACTGGGTGGTGCCGGGCAGGGCGCGGTGTGCTGGATCAAGCCCTCATGCGCGACCTGCAGTGCCGTTTCCTGGGCTTGTTCGTCTGCAACGGGATCACCCTGAGTTTGCGCGAGCAGTTCCCTTCCAACGTCTCGCTTGCCTTCGTCGCGTTGGAAGGTCACGCCGCGCATATCCTTGGGCTTCTCCGGCAAGACGCCGACACCTCCAACCTGGAGCCGGCCACCGCGCTGAACTTGATCAGTTCGGGTTGCCGGTATGGCGAGGTCGCGGCCCATCTCTCCGACGACGCAGCCTTCCGGGGCTTTCCCACGGCATACCTTCTGCTGGGAGACCCCGACCGCACCCAGGATGTCGCACCTGAACCGCGTCAATGCCACACGGCACCGTGGCCGGATGGCCAGATGCCGAACCTTCCGGTGATCTCCAACGCACGAGGAGAGCCGATCCACGTGGTGCTCACCCGCCACGGTCCGGTGCTCCCGTCCGTTTCGGAACACGATCACCCGCACATCGCCGATGCCGAGCACAAGGCCAACGCCGTGATCGCGGAACTGCGGCAATGGCTCTCCGGCCTCGATGAGGCGAGCCTGATCGAGGACACCTTGTGGTCGCAGACGAGCGCGACGAGCAAACGGAAGAAAGTGCTGGTCGCCTCTCTGGAGACCATGCGCGAACATTCGCAGGCCGCGCGGTTGCTGGCGCTCCGGGGGTTGCAGCAGGCACTGTTGTGCCGGCGGAGGGGACGCGGTGCTCCGGAGCCTGTTCCTCATGCTCAGCTTCATGAGCATTCCCACCAGTGGGCTCGGGCGCTGAGCCAGGCCGCGGATGCCCGCGCGGGCGCATTTCGGCTGTGGGACGCGTTGGACGCCAACTACACCGTCTTCTCCGCAATGAGCGAGTCGGCGTGTGCGCGCTGCGAAGCCCCGCAGACCCGCACGACCCTCACGAGCCCGCTGTCCGGCCTTGAAGACCGCGTGTCCGTGACGTGCCCACGTTGCGGCCCCGGCACTCACCAACCTGCGGGCGAAGGGCTCCAGGTCTCAATCGCGGAGTGGCTGCGCCCTGGGAAACCGGTCGAGATCAACACCGTCATCTCCGCCACTTCGGCGGAACAACACGGCGAAAGCCTGGTCTCGGCGCAAATTCAAGATCGCAGTGGTCTCGCCGCACTCGACAGTGCCCAGGCCACCGTCCCTGATGGACGCCGCCAGCAACTCGTACTCGCCGTGCCGCCGGACCTGACGGCCGACCTGCACCGGATTTGGGTGCTTGCTGTTCGCCGGTTCCGGGTCAGCCTCGTACAGTCCCGCATCCCTGCGGCTCCTGACACCGACGCGACCGACACCGAGTCCGCCAACAGGGAAGGACACCAGTGATGACCTGCCTCGATGAGTCCGCGCCAGCGATCACCACGACAACTTGGCAGCCACCCACCGGACGCCACACGATCCGGAAGAAGTTTCGCTTTGCTGCTGCACACCACCTGACCAGCCTCCCGGCGAGCCACCGTTGCTCGGGGCATCACGGGCACACCTACACGGTCGAGGTCTTCGTCAGCTCGCGGCAGCTCCGCGGCCCGGGATGGATCACCAACGTCGCTGACCTCAAACCGCTCGGCGAGTTCATCGATCGCTGCTTGGATCACCAGGATCTCAACGAGGTCCTGCCTGTCGAGCCGACGTCGGAGCACCTGGCTGCCTGGATCGCCGACTGGTGCCTGGACAACCTCGTTCCGGACCTCGATGCCCGTTTCGATCTCGTCACCGTCGACGAAGGCGGCGACCACGTGTTCATGTTCCGGCCCGACCAGGAGCCGTCATGATCCCGGACAGCCGCTTGCCGCTGTTGGTGACCGAGACCTTCGGTCCGACCTTCCAAGGCGAAGGAGCCAGCATCGGCCAGCCCGCGCTGTTCGTCCGGCTGTCGAGGTGCAACCTCACGTGCCAGTGGTGCGACGAACCGCGGACCTGGGACACCTCGCGCTTCGACCTCCGCGACCACACGACCCAGCTCCGGGCCACCGACCTAGCTGACTGGGCACGTTGCCACCCGGTCGGACTCGTCGTCATCACCGGGGGCGAGCCCCTGGTGCAGCAACAACGCCTAGTCGATCTCGTCGACCAACTCCTCGATGCCGGCAAGCGGGTGGAGATCGAGACGAACGGAACTGTGGCGCCGCTGCCCGCACTCCAGCGAGAGAAAGTGCGATTCAACGTCAGCCCGAAGTTGGCCAGCAGCGGAGTCGCCCGGGAACGCAGGATCGTCCCCGACGCGCTCCGGGCGCTCGCACGCACTCCCGGCATCTGCAAGTTCGTCATCACGGCTGAACACCGCGATGCCGACCTCGCGGAAGCCGACGAGTTGGTTGCCACCTTCGCCTTCGAGCACGTGTGGCTGATGCCTGAAGCAACCACGCGGACCGCCCTCGCCACGGGCTTACGCGCCCTGGCCGAGCCAGCCCTCGCACGGGGGTGGGCACTGTCAAACCGCCTGCACGTAGAGCTTTGGGAGAACGAACATGGACGCTGACCAGCTCGGACCCCGGCACGGGGTGTTCCTGTCATTGGAAGGCGTCTGGGGCGCGGGCAAGACCACCAACGCCCGGCGCTTGGCCAATCACCTCACCGCCGAAGGCTTCAGCACCGCCGTCCTGCACGACGGCATCCGGGACGGGTTCATGGGAACCCTGTCGAACCTGCTGGACCGCCACCCTCTCCGCCGTCGGGACGGCGACGGCGGCTACGAACAGCCCCACCACGCCACCGTCGACGTCCTGCTGCGTCTGTGCCGCGAGGCATACCACCACGTCCACCAGTACGGCCCGGCCCTCGTCGCCCACGACGTCGTGATTCTCGACCGCGGGTTATACACCAAACTGGCGTACGCGCTCACCGTCCTCGCCGAGCAGCACCCGGACGTTCCCACCGACGTGCAGTGCGACCGCTGGCGAGCCATCACCACCCCGTGGCTGATCGAACCGGACGCCGCGTTCTTCCTCGACCTGCCGTGGCAACAGGCCCGCGACCGAGCGGTGGCCCGGACCCGCTCCCGCGGGATCGCCAATCCCAAGTCCGCATCCCGAGAGCGGGAGCTGTTCCTGCCGCACTACGACGCCCGCCTGCGCTGGGTGGCGGCCCGCTACCCCGAGCGGATCAGATGCATCGCGGCCAACGACCGCGATCCCGATGCCGTCTTCGACGACATCGCCGCGTCCGCTGCCGATCTGCTCAACATCCCTGCCGTAACGAGAGGAAATCCATGACGGCCAACGAAATCCTGCTGTTCTCCGCGGGCGCCGACAGCTTTCCCGCGTGGCATTATCTCGGAAAGCCACCAGCGCTGTACTTCGACCTCGGACATCGGTACCGCGATCACGAATACGAGGCGATCAGCACCCTCGCACGCCGGCACGCCATCGACCTGTCGATCAGCCGGGAACTCGATCTCGCCGCCTGGGAGGAGCCCGACGGGATCATCCCCCTTCGCAACCTCTACTTCGTCATGCTGGCGTCCCACCGGGCCGACCTCATCTGGTGCGTCGGCGTCAAGGGCGACCACACTGCGGACAAGAGCCCCGAGTCCTTTGAGCGGATCTCCCAACTCGTTTCGGACCTCACCGGCCGCACGATCCGTGTTGACAGCCCATTCTGGGACAGGACCAAGACCGAGATCGTGGGCTGGTATCTCGACCAAGGGCTTCCTGTTGACGATCTCTTGGACACCTTCTCGTGCCTCGCTCCTGGGAAATCGCGGATGCACTGTGGGCGATGCTCCGCCTGCTTGCGGCGCTGGATTTCCTTCACCAACAACGGCATCGAAGCACCTTTCGCCGCAAACCCGTGGGAATGGGAGAAGGTCTCGGACTTCTACCTCCGCGCGATGCAGGACGGAACCTACCCGCAACACCGAGCCGACGAGTTTTTCTCGGCGCTGGCAACCGTAGGAGCCCACGCCTAGCAATGGGCTGACGACGGAGGACGACCATGCTTACTGCCTACATCGCGGCACCACTGTTCAACCAAGCCGAGAAGACGTTCAACCTCGTCGTCGACGACGCTCTACGCGACGCCGGGATCACCACCTACCTTCCGCAACGCGACGCCGGTGAAGGCGCGATGATGGTCGCGCAGGGCATGGAGCCCGCCCAGGTTCGCGAGCACCTGTTCACCTCCGATGTCAAGGCCGTCCAATCCTGCGACCTCTTCGTCATGGTGCTCGACGGCCGGGTTCCCGACGAAGGCGCGTGCGTCGAACTCGGTCTTGCTTACGCCTGGGGTAAGCCTTGCTTCGGCCTGCAGACCGACATTAGGCGCTTCACCGAACAGTCCAACAACCTCATGATCGACTCCATTCTCGAAGCGACCGCGCACACCGTCGATGACCTCGTTCAACTCCTCACGCAGTACCAGAACCCCACCATCACGCCCAATGCTCACGAGGTGCACCGATGATCATCGCAATGGCCGGGCTTCCCGGGGTTGGCAAGTCCACGCTTGCGCGGGCGCTCGCCTCGCGGCTCGACGCCGTCGTCTTGGACAAGGACCAGGTGCGCGCAAATCTCTTTCCACCGTCGCATGTGGACTACACCCTCGATCAAGATGACTTCTGCGTCGATGTCATGTACCGCACGAGCCGCTGGCTGCTGGAACGCCAACGCGCGACGACCGTGATTCTCGACGGCTGCACCTACACCCGGAGATACCAAGTCGACACGCTTCGGGAAGTGGTAGCTGATCTCGGTACGGAACTCCGCATCATCGAGTGCGCCTGTGACGATGACGTGGCTGTCGCACGGTTAGAGAGGGACCGCGCTGCCGGCCGTCATCCGGCTGCGAACAGGACACCCGCGCTGTACTGGGAGTTTCAGGCAGCAGCCGAGACGATTCCGCCACCCAAGCTGACCGTGGACACCAATCGTCCTGTCACCGAGGAAGTCGCCGAGTGCCTTGCGCATCTCACCAGTACGCCGCGAGTGACCGCCACCGAACTGGGAGCGACCGCACGATGATGGCCGCGCTTGACCCCACCGCACTCCTACCACTGGCGCGCAACGTGATCGACGGCGCGGCCGATCAGCTCTTGAACACCACGCTCGTCGAGGTGCGCGAGAAGCGCGAACGCGACATTGTCACCAATGTCGACCTGGATATCGAGCGTCGGGCCAGAGCGCGCTTGCTCACCGCAACGCCGAATTCGGATTCCTCGGCGAAGAAACCGGAATGACAGGATCACGGAAAACGTACTGGGTCTTGGACCCGGTTGATGGCACCAGCAACTTCGCGCATGGGCTCCCACTCTGTGCCGTCGCGCTCGGGCTCGTGCACCACACGCAACCAGTATTGGGCGTGATCGCGTTGCCGTGGCTCGGACGGTGCTACTGGGCGACCCATGATGGCGGTGCGTACCGAGACGGGCAGAGATTGCCGCGGCCGACACCAGCGCGCTGGCCAACGCGCTGATCGCCATCGGCGACTACGACACGACACCGACTGCACGCAACGACGTTCTGTTCGCCCTGGACCGCGTGGGAAGTACCCGTGCCCGCGGCCTCCGCCGTCTCGGCTCCGCGGCCGTCGACCTGGCCTGGATCGCGGACGGCAGCCTCGATATCAGCATCACCCTCGGCAATCGGCCGTGGGACACAGCAGCGGGTGCGCTCATCGCTCGCGAGGCCGGCGCCGTGGTCATCGATGCGGACGGCTCACAGCACTCCACCCAATCACGGTGCGTTGTCGCTGCCGCTCCCGGCCTGGAGCACGAAGTGCTCACCCTGACGAGCCTGATCCACGACTCGCCGTTCTGGCAGGACCCGACCTTCCCCACCGCGCTATCGACGACCAAGGAGACGTAATGCTGATCAGCTTGGAAGGGCTTCCAGGTTCCGGGAAGTCGACACAAGCGGAACTGCTCGTTTCCCGTCTCCGCTCCGACGGCTACCGCGTCGCGTACCTGCCCGATCTCGTCACCCTCGATACCGATCCCGCCGGCCGCGCGCTCATCGAGCTGTTCGCCTCGACCGGCGATCCCTTCATGCGACATCGAAGCGCACTGACCGACACCTTCCTCGCTGCCGCCCTCCGAGCACACCTTGTCGCCGCCCACATCCAGCCCGCCCTCGATGAACACGACATCGTCATCGAAGACCGCGGGGCACACACGATGTACAGCTACAGCCTTGCGTCGATCCTGCGGCATCACCGAATGGACCTCGACGCTGCGATCGACTGGCTGCGCTCCTTCAGCGCTCTGACCGGACCACAGGCCGACCTCGCGTTCTGGCTGCGCACACCCATTGACGAGGCGATCACGCGCTGGAGTAGCCGCGAGGAGATCACACCAACCGGTGAACAGTGCTCCTTCCTCACCTACGTCGACCGGGCCTACCAGGCACTGGCAGCCCGCGACTCGACAATGGTGCCCGTTGACACCGGGCGCCACGGCGCCGACGAGCTGAGCGGCATCATCTACCACCAGCTCCATCCCCGGTTACCTAGACCGGCAAGCGCTTAACCAGCACCATTTCCATCATGCCTACGACAGAGACGAGGCCAGCCATTGATCCACGACACCGCTATCCCCACCGAGCTGCTTGATCACCTGCGCCAACTCCACCAGTCGGCCCCCGATGCCTTGGACAGCGATCTGCCCGAATACGGGTTGGAGCCGTTGTCCGGCGGTCGCAACAACCGCGTGTACCGCTGGCAATCGCCCACCGGCGACATCTGCCTCAAGCTGTACAAAACCGATAAAAGAGACCGGGCCGCCTGCGAATTCCACGCGCTGACCCACCTCGCGGAACACGGCGTCATGTCCGCCCCGAAAGCCCTGTGGCACGACCCGCACGAGGAGCTGCCTGCCGTCGCCATGACGCTGGAGCCCGGCGAGCCTGTGCCGAACCTCTCGACCGGCCACCGGCACGATGCGTTGCGGGCCGGCGTCGACGTGCTCCGGCAGGTCCGGGAGCTTCCGCTCGGCTACTTCGTTGAGCTGCCCCGGGTCGACTCGGCCAGCAACTACATGCGCCGCATCACCGAGGTCTGGCCCAAACAGCTCGACGAGAGCGCAGACGACCCGCTCACTGGCGATCTCCTCAAGCTTCTCGACATCTGGCGCGACCAAGGCAACGCCGATGTCCTCGCCCAACCCGCTCCGCGCGTCCTCTCGCACGGAGACGCCAACCTCCTCAACTGGCTCTGGACCAACGAAGAGTGCCGGATCGTGGACTGGGAGTTCACCGGCTACAGCGATGCCGCTTACGACGCCGCGGAGCTGATCGAACACCTCAGTGCTCACGACATCGACGACGACACCTGGATCTCGCTGCTCCCCAATCTCGGGATCGTCGACGACAGCACCCACCGCCGGTTTCTCGCCGCGCAACGCACAGTCAGCCTCCGCTGGCTGTCGGTGTTGTGGAAGCGTCGCCACAAGCGCGTTGAAGAGTTCGACCTCCAGCGGCAGCGGGCGGAACGCGTGCTCACAACCGACTTCTTTTGATCAACGTACAAAGATGAACGGTTTGCCCCTTTAGGAGGCTTAGAGCGCGTCTCGTATGGGTGTGCCTCGGGACGCCGAGGTCCAGTCGATCGGTGGAGCGCTGGCCCCGATGAGTGCCCGAGAGCAGTCGGGGAGTCGAAGTCCCACTGATCGCCCACGCCGACACCCCCAGCCACCACAGCGCGCGTCATGGCGCGTGCCCGCGCCCGATCAAGCCCCCGTGGTAAGGGCCGCGGGTGACCCGGCTGGGGTGTGTCCGCTGCGCCGACGGTTGCCCAACCGGCCGACCAGCGCCCGCGACCTCCCGCTCGGCTGCGGGCTCGCGGGCTCGAAAGGTGCGCTCATGTGCCCCGACGAACCCCACGCCCAGCACGCCTCGACCGAGGAAGGCGAACACGGCCCCGGCAACATCGCCAAGTTGCCCGACCTCGATGACAGCGCCGGCGTTACGGTTCCGACCGAACCGCAGCCGCGGGGCAACGCCAACGCCTCAGCCAGGAAGACGCGGAGGCGAGGCAACGCCCGCCGGACCGGCCAGAACCTGGTCGTTCGCGGTGTCCGCCGCGATCCACCAGATATCCACAAGCTCGCGCAGGTGGTCGCCAGCCTCGCGGCCGAGATGTTGGAGGACGAGACCGACGATGAGCAATCGGCACTGGCCGACACCGACGCATCGGACACCGCAACGACGGCTGACCACCGAAAACACCGTCGGGCGGCCTAGTTCCGGGCATTGCCCTTCAGCCGGCACCGACACCACACCGTTACCCACCACCCGTAAGGAGGTCTGACGATGCCGCTCGCGCTGCCTCAACGACACACGAGCCGCCGGGCAACAACGAGTCCGACCAATCCGAAACCGATCGAGGAAGAAGGGGGCCTCAAAGAACACCGGACAGCACGAGGCTCCAGCACCGGGTTGCGCAGCGCTTGTTCGTCCGGCCGGTACCTCGGCCGCCGTGCCACGGGTGGGCTGGTTGGCCACAGCGCCGCTACCGACCAGTGAACCGTTGGACGAGATCCCTTTGCTCACACGGAATTACGAAGGACTGCCATGACCAGCGCATACGCTGACTCTTACGACGAGTTGCAGCAGGACATCGCTGTTCCTGTCGAGCACCCCGCGGACGACGTGGAACCCGGCACGCGGGCGGTGATCTACCTACGCGTGTCCTCGGCCGGGCAGGTCAAACGGGACTACGACCCCGAGGGCATCTCTATCCCGGCCCAGCGGGAGGCGTGCCTGCGCAAGGCCAAGGACCTCGGCGTCACCGTCATCGACGAGTACGTCGAACCGGGCCGCACCGCCACGGAGATGACCAAGCGTGAGGCGTTCCAGCGGATGCTGGCACGGGTGCGCAGCCAGGGCGACGTCGACTACATCATCATCTATCAGCTCTCCCGCATGGCGCGGAACCGGTACGACGACGCTGTGGTCATGGCCGACCTGCGCAAACGCGGCGTCACGCTCGTGTCCGCCACCGAGTCGATCGATGACTCGCCCGTCGGGCAGCTCATGCACGGCATCCTGGCGACCTTCAACGAGTACCAATCGCGCCAGTCCGGTGTGGACATTGCCTACAAGATGGGACAGAAAGCCCGCAACGGCGGCACGATCGGCCGCGCACGGCTGGGATACCTCAACCACATCGACCACTCCGAAGGCCGCGTGATCCGCACCATCGTTGTCGACGACGAGCGGGCGCCCTTCGTCCAGCTCGCCTTCGAGCTGTACGACACCGGGGACTACACCCTCGACGAGCTGGCCGACGAACTCTATGACCGTGGCCTGCGCACCCGCCCTACCGCCAAGCACCCGGCGAAGAAGGTCTCGATCAACAAGCTCTCGCAGATGCTGCGGGACCGCTACTACCTCGGCTATGTGACCTACAAGGGCGAGGAAATACGCGGCCGGCACGACCCGCTGATCGACGAGGACCTCTTCGATCGCGTTCAGGACCGTCTCAACTCCCGGACTGCGGCCAAGGAACGCCGCCGGGTGCACCACCACTACCTCAAGGGCTCGGTGTTCTGCGGTCGCTGCCGCCGCGCGGGGATCACCCAGCGGATGATCATCCAGCGCACTGTGAACCGGCACGGTACCGAATACCTGTACTTCTTCTGCCGCAACAAGCGCGACGGCACCTGCCAAGCGCCCCACGTCCACATCGACCTGGTCGAAGACGCCGTGGAACGGCACTACGCCAGCATCCGCTTCACCCCGGCGTTCATCGATGACGTCCGCTCCCAGGTTGACACCGTCATCCGCGAACAGGAGAAATCCGCACGACTGCTGCATAAGCAACTATCCGGTCAGCTCGCCGAACTCGACACCCAGGAGGAAAACTTGATCGACTTGGCCGCTGACGGCACCTTGCCGCAAACCAAGGTCAAAGCCAAGCTGCGCGACATCGAACGCCAGCGCAAGCACCTCACCGGCCGCCTGGACACCGCCAGCGCCGACCTCACCGACAGCGCCCGGCTCATCGAGGCCAGCCTCCAGCTCCTCGAAAACCCCCACGATCTGTACCGGCGCTGCACCGAGCAGCAGCGCCGCCTGCTCAACCAGGCGGTCTTCCACGGCCTCTACATCGAGGACGAGGAGATCACCCACGGCGATCTCCATGAACCCTTCGGGCAGCTCCACGCCCTCCAGCGCAGGCGAGCCGCCGGGCGCGACAGCGACGAGAGCGCACCGGCCATCCCGCAGCCCCGAAACAGCAAGAAGGCCACCCGCAAAGCGGGTGGCCCATCCTCGCTATTCGGCGTTGAGATCCTGCTCCAAGACCTCAACGCAGGCAGGGGTTCTAATAACAACCCCAACGTGGAGCTGAGGGGAGTCGAACCCCTGACCTTCTCGATGCGAACGAGACGCGCTACCAACTGCGCTACAGCCCCTTGTTGAGTGCTGCCGTAAGCATAGCAAGCCGAGGATCAGCACTCGCAG
>Ga0079224_100008816_pt1 | contig 13690 bp, 7 predicted proteins | sample Stecom2015_FD_80414 | JGI IMG/M metagenome (GOLD analysis project Ga0079224, IMG submission 80414) | Agricultural soil microbial communities from Utah to study Nitrogen management - Steer compost 2015 | ecosystem: Environmental > Terrestrial > Soil > Agricultural land | place: USA: Utah... | reverse complement strand
CGGTCCAGCTGCGCTTGGAGCTCCTCCAATGAACGGTCCATCTGGTCGCCAGGATCAGCGGCAAAGCTCTGCTCGATCCAGTCGGGTGAAAGCGTTCCCGAGTTCATCCCCAGTCGGTTCAACTGCGCCAGGACGTCCCCTTTCGCCGCGCTGAGACCATCCCAGGTGATTCGCGCGAACAGCGCTGCATCGGCCCGATCGAATGCAGCCGCCGCGTCCTGGCCCAGGAGCCGCGTGACCTGCAGGTGGGTGAGCGGGGTGACGTTCGCCGTCACCGATCCCGCACGCACCACCGCGAGTGCCGAGCCGTAGTTGTACCGACCGAAGTTCGCCCGCAGCAGGCACGGCCCGGCGGACAGCGGCACGCCACTCAGCTCGTACCGCCCGGCTTCGTCGGCAGTCGCCGAGTACACCGTCGAAGTGCTTCCCGCGCACTTCATCCGTACCTGGGCCCCGCGCAGTGGAGCACCGATGGCAACCGTTCCGCGCACGGTCGACTCGGTAGCCTGCGGTTCTTCCGGCGTACCGGGACCTGCGGGCGAGCTGCTTCCGCCCCCGCCGCCCCCTCCGCAGCCTGCCAGCAGGACGGCCAAACACGCCGCGCCCAGCCACGGCCAACGGCGTCCATCCTGGCGCCGGCCGCCGTCGACTCCCCCATCAGCGCTCATCATCGAACTCTCCCCGCTGCATGAGATTGATTCGCTCGTATGACCATGGCGAGCGTCGCGGGCCATTCATCGAGCCTCGCTCCTCCCATACCCTACGGGGCATGCCTCGCTCCGCGCATCATCGAATCCGATGAACAGGGGCCGCGCGCAGCCCTGGGTGCCTCATCAAATGTGGTGTTTCCGCCTGCCTCCCCGCTGACCAGAATCGTCATGACCACGAGCCCCGGGGCGCGACTGCCTCCTTGCGGCCACGACACCCGGACCGGGGCTGCTCCAGTCGGGGATCACCATGCGACATGAACTCGGGCGACGGTTCTGGCTACTGCCGTTGTTGTTGTGCGGGTTGCTGGTCGCTTGCGGTGGCGGCGGTGGCGGAGGCGCGGACCCGGAGGCGAAGGGCGTCTTCACCGGCTTCGACGGCGACTTCGACTGGGAATCCCCGGACGGCCTCGGCGGGGATGGTGGCGGCGCCGACGGCGGCGGGGGCGCTGGCGCCGGCGGGGCGCTGGGGCAGTTCAAGCGCGCGATGGTGGTTGTCACCTTCCCGGATGGCACCGAGCTCGGCCGTGCCCTGACCGATGACGAAAAGGGCATGGTCACGATCAAGCCCGGTCGCGACTACAAGGGGCCACTACTGGTAGAGATCCAGGGCACACCGGAAGCGGTCTACTTCGAAGAGGGACTCAACCGGTACGTACCTTATCCACCCGGGCGCGTGCTCCGTGCGCTGATTCCAAGCATCACGAAGAACATCGGCATCACCCCGTTCACGGAAGCCGGCTACCAGCTCGCACTGGCCTGCTTCCAGAATCGCGCGCGGGCACAGGATTGCGTGCCCCGCGGCAGTGAAAGCGCCGTGGGTCGTCGCGAGGAGAAGGCGGCCGCCCTGCCATCCACCGCGCACATGGAAGCCGCCAACGAGAAGGTGCTGGGCCTGGTCAACCAGCTGTTCCCCGCGGCGCTGCAGATCGATGACGTGACCCGCCTGCCCTACATCGTGAACGACGGCTCGAGCGAGGGCGACATCAGCCTCTCGCCGAGGGGTCGTTACGGCCTGGTGAACATCGCGTTCTCCAAGCAGGCCGCGATGTACAACACGACGGCCGCTGCGCCGACACTACTCGGGGTGGATCAGCTGAGCGCCGACCTCATCGACGGCCAGCTGGACGGCCGGCAGTTCGAAGCGCCCGCCGTGCCAGCGGCCAGCCGCACCTATGATCCCGCCAGCTTCACCACCGAGCTCAGCTCGGCGCTTGCCCAGCAGACCACGCGTTACGGGGGAACGGAGGCTGTCAAGGTGTTGCCTCGGGTCGTCGCCTACGGCAACACCCGCTATGACAGCTACTACTTCGACGCCCGGGTCGTCCCGGATGGCACGGCTTCGACGATCGCGGTGGCGACCGAGGCCGCCCCGGCCCAGGGACAGACACCGAGGCGTGTCCCGGGCCAGGAGACCCCCTATGTCGTGGCCTCCGGTGACGACAGGGCCTTCATGGTGTACGGCAACATGGGTTCAGGCTCCCTGTTCATCAAGACCGACAGCATCGACTCCAGCTCCGCGACGCTGGCGCTCGGCGACAACGTCAACGGGGAGCTTGCCACGGGCGATCGCGAGTCGCCCCGTGGCCCGATCGCCTTCCAGGTGGAGATGCCCGGCGTGCTGACGCACGTCGCAGGCGGCATGGCGCACACGGTGGCGCGCTTCGCCGACGGCCGTGTGTACGCCTGGGGCGACAACTCCTATGGCCAGCTCGGCCAGGGCTTTGTGGCGGGCCTGCCCAGGTCGCTCACGCCGCTGCAGGTACACCTGCCCGCTGGCGCCGTTGCGGTGGCCGCCTCCAATACCGCTTCGTTTGCATTGCTCGAGGATGGCACCGTCTACTCATGGGGCTCGTCCTGGGGTTTCGGCACGCTTGGCGACGGCAACAAGGACGGTCAGCGCCTGAACCCGGCACCGGTGGTGTCCACGGACGGCGTGCTGGGCAACATCGTCCAGATCGCGGCCCGGGACAACGACGCGATTGCCATCGCCTCGGATGGCAGCGTCTGGTCATGGGGGAGCTTCCCCGCACCCAACGTCGATGCGCAACCGGCCGGCACGGCGGGCGGCCGTCCGATGGCGATGCGAGTGCAGGGGCTGCCGGCCAACTCCGATGTCCGCAAGGTCCTGACCGAACAGGGACTCTTCGCCGCCCTCATGTCGGACGGGGCGGTCTACGCCTGGGGCGTGCATTTCGACATCACGGCCGGCGAGATACTGCACGACTACGAACCCCGACGAGTCCTGAACCTGCCGCCGGTCCGGGACCTGATGCCCGGTGGCTTCCTGGGCTACGGCCAGCGGCCGTTCGACCGGATGACCGCCATGGCCATCGACTACGATGGACATCTGTTCCGCATTCGAGGTCGCGTTGCCGAGCGCTACGATCCCGAGCATCCGCTGCGGCAACGCCGCCCTCAGGGGCAGGCGCCACGACCGGATTGCGGTTCCTGCCATACGGTGCTCGGGGCGAGCCTGCCGCCTCCACCGCCGACCAGCGGCCAGGCCTGCATGCCCATCCCGGGCAGCATCCTGCCGCTGCTGACGACCGCCAGCCGGTGCGAAGCGTGTCACAACAATGCGCCGCTGAGTGATGGACGCGTGCTGCCCCTGCTCGACTGCGTCCCGCCGCCGCTTCCGGCGCCGCCCCCGCCCACGGAACCCTCGGGCTTCAATACCGCCTGCCAGTTGCCCGCGGGCAACCACATCGCAATCAGCCCGGGAGCCTTCTGCGCCAGTTGCCACAACTCGGTGGTTGCGGCGCCGCTCAATTGCGTTGCCACGCCGGCGACCACGGGCCAGGCATTGCCCGTGTCGACCGCGATCGCTTCGGTCCGGGACGGGATCACCACGGTGGCGCCGGGCGCCCTGACCGCTGCCACGGCGCTGGATGTCTCCGGCACGATCAGCTCGGTGCTGCAGGACGGCCAGGTCGTCGAACTGCTGCGCAACGGGATGAAGATTGCCAACGCGACAGTCAGCGGAACGAGCTGGACGGGCACGGATTCCGACCTGGCCAGCGGCAACTACGTCTACTCCGCCCGCGTCGCCTCACCGGACGGGCTGGGTCCGCAAAGCGCAACGTATGCGGTGGTCGTCGACAATGGCGTGCCGACACAGCTCGCCATGATCGACCGCGTGCTCGACGACGTCGGCCTGATCCAGGCGCCACTGACCAGCGGCCAGGCCACCGACGACTCGACGCCCACGCTTGCCGGGACCCTGAGCGTGGCGCTCCAGCCGGGACAGACCGTCCAGGTGCTGCGCGATGGCACTCCGCTGCCGGGCCCGGCCAACGTGAGCGGCCTCACATGGACCCTGGTCGATGCCGTCGGCGCTTCGGGCGAGTACCAATACCGGGCGCGCGTGCTCAGCGCCAGCGGGGTACCGGGAGCCGACAGCACGAGCTTCGACCTCGATGTCCTGCTCGGCGGATCGACCAAGACCGCGACGATCACCGAGTTCGACGACGATGTGGGTCCGGTCACCGGCAGTCAAGGCAACAACGCCTTGACGGACGATGCATCGCCACGCCTGCGCGGCACCTTGTCGCAAGCACTGGCGACGGACGAGCAGCTGGTCCTCTACCGCAACGGCGCGACCGTTCCGCTCCCCGGCAGCGCGAGCACCATGGGCACCGACTGGTCGTACCAGGACACCGGACTGGGGAATGCGACCCACACGTACGTCGCGCGGGTGCTCGACCGCGCCGGAGGGCCCGGAGCGCCGAGCGGCGACTTCCAGCTTACGGTGTCCTCGGACCAGCCCGGCCAGGATCTCTCGATCACCAATGTCGATGGCCAGACGACTTCGGGCAAGGCGACCAACCGCTTGTCCTTCATCGTTACCGGCACCCTGTCCTCGCCGCTGCCTGACGGGCGGGTGGAGGTCGTCCGAACCGGAGCCGCCAGTCGAACCGCCGAGGCCATCGTCACGGGTACGAATTGGTCGCTGATGGAGCCGGGTGTTCCCGGCGATGGCACCTATACCTATGTGGCCACCGCGTACGGAGCCAATGGGGTCGCGGGCAACTCGAGCGCGCCGTTCATCATCACGGTCGACACGGCTGCCCCGAGTGTATCGGTCACGAGCGCGACGCTGTCCAGCAACGTCTATCCGACCATAAGCGGCAATCCGTGGCACTCGCTTGGGATCAACGACGTATTCAACGACACGACGCCAACGCTCGAGGTCACGCTCGGCAATGCGCTTGCCGCGGACGAGAGACTGCAGATCACACGCAGCGTCAACGGTGCGACGGCCCAACTGGTTTGCGAGCTTCCACTCGCCAGCGACACATTCTGCGACAACGGGGTGGTCGCATCGTCGAACGGACCTGAAACCGTCTGGAGCATCACCGACCAAGTGCAAGTGCTGGACGGGTTGCAGCGCTCATACACGGCTCGCGTCGTGGACTGGGCGGGCAACATCAGCACGGGGTCCGACCGCACCGCAAGCCGGATACTCGACTATCCGCAGTGCGATACCTATCGGCCCGGCAGCAGTCCGACGCCGCAGTACAACCATACCGGCGTCACGATCTGCGCCGGGTGCCATGTGAACGGAGATGTCGAGCCTGGCTCGCTGATGACCGCACCCGCAACCTTGCCCCCCTATACACCCGCACGCCCCACCTTCCTGTGCTTCAAGCCTTGAATCATGCTCCAAGTGTGAAACGCCGTATGCCGCCAACCACACTCAATGAGCATTGCTTCCGCCAGCCGCATTGGCTCCTGCAAGCGCGTGGATTGGACACCGATGCGTGGTACGACCGGCGCCCCGGCAAGCAGCAGGGCCTGCAGAACGGCGGAATCGCCAGCCCGCAACCGGACCACCTCGTTCCCGGCGATCGGTACTGCCGCTTTGCCGACGCCACGACGACCTTGACCAATCAGCTCAGCAGTCCCTGGTGGATAAGCTTCAATACCTTTCAGATCATCAGGCAGTTCGCTGACCGCAATGGCATGAACCTTTCCTATGCGGCAAGACTGTTCCTCGCGGTTCCCGAGGAATGGGGACGGATGGACCGGGTGATATCGGCCGTGCTGGTCGTGCCACTTGACGCCTATGTTGGAAAAGGGAAAGTCGCGAGCAGTGGCAAGGTTGCGAACCTCGAGACGGCAGTCACCAGCGGTGGAAAGGTCCGGGAAGGCCAGTGGACACCCGTTCAGCATGAACCCGTGATGCAGATGTTCATTCCGGGCCTTCGGGCGAACCGGATGCCGACTCGACTCGCCTCCGAGGCATGGAAGGACGTTCGCATCTACTTCGCCCATAACATGGCTGCAGCCAGGTAGGGCGACAAACGACACCAGCTGGGGAAGCCCGATGCCAGAGCCTTCCGGAATCCAGACACGCAGCGGCCGATCGTCGAACTACGTGGCCGCATACCAAGAACTCGAGAACGCCAAGGCGGACGTCAAGCGCGAGGCAGAGCGGCAGCTCGAGCGCTATTCCCCCAAGGGCTATGCGCTCTACAAGGGCAGCGCCAGGGTCGGTGCGCTGGTCGACGAGTACGGAGAATGGTCAACACGTCTCGCCCGGATTCGCGCACTGTTCGATCGCGATCAACGGGCCGAAGCCGGCCTGGATCTCGCGGCCGATGCTGCCGATACCTTGATCGGGCGACATTTCCCGTGGGCGCTCAGCCATCCCTACTTCCGCTATCACGAGATGCACTTCAAGGTGCTCAAGGACGTCCTGGTTGCGGCGGACAAGCTGGAACGGACCAGGACACTCGCCGACAGTCTTCGTTCTTCGACGGGAAAGCTACGCGCGGAACTCGACAGGACGAAGCTGGAACTTGGATCGGTATCCGACGGACCGACGATCACCAGGTTGCGCGACTCCTGGAATGAGCTAATGTCCGGCAAGCGCATGTTTCACAATGCGTATGTCTTTCTCAATCCATCCGACTACCAGCGGTTCCTGTGGCGCAACATCGGCAGTGTGACCAAGGTGTACTTCGGCGAACGCTCGTTCCGCACGGAGCTTTCGGATATCGCCGACAGACTTTTCGGCCTGCTGATTCTCGCGAACCAGGAGCTTCAGGCGCAACAGTCGTTGCTTGCTGCCTGGGAACGGCGCATCGAGATGCACATGACGAACGGCCCCGGTATTGGCCGCAAGCTCGAAGTGATAGGCGGTAGCATGCAGAGTTCTAGCGAAACGATCCATGAGCATGAAGGCGGCTCGGGCGTGCGGGCGATCATCAGGTCGACCGGGAACAAAATCCACGCCTTCGAGCAGTTCACCGCCGGCTGGGCGAGGGAGATGGACAAGATGGAGAAGGACCTGTCAGCGTTCTTCGACAACGTCTAGCAGCCAAGGCCCCCTGGAGCTGGTCGTCGTTCAATCACCAGGAGCTGCCCAGGCAGGGCGAATGGCGCCCTTCACGCGTGTAGCATACGGGTCGTGCCCTCCGGATCGCGACGTCACTCGCCTCTAACGAGCGACCAGGCTTCCGAGCGACCCGCCCCCAGGCAGTATGGCAACCGGTGTCTGCCGTCCACTGGTCAGCGAACGCACGCGATCGGATACGAAGCGCCTCAAGCCGTCGAAGCTCAGTTGTCCGAGGTCACGCAGGCGCTGGACCTGGCCCGTGAGCGCTTCGACCAGCGCCTTGGTGAACGCGCCGTTGCCCCATTCGTCCTTCTCTTCGGACTCCTGCAGGCCCGAGCTCGAGGCGAAGACGATGACGCTGTTCTCTGCCGCGGTCAGCTCGCTCGCGAGGCCCGCTGTCCGGCGGCGGGCTGCGCCGAGATCTGCCGCCACGTTGGCCGCGAAACAGGTATCCACGAAGAGCATCGCCCGGCCCTTGAGCCCCGCAAGGGCGCCTCGGATCTCGCCCTGGGCCACGGCGGTCTCGCCGAGGCGGTCGATGTCGCCGTCATACGGCACGAAGTGATAGATGCCCTTGCTGTCGTTCACGCCATGCCCGGCCAGGAACAGCACCCCCACATCGTGTTCGCCGGTCGATTCGCGCAGCCAGCGCAGCCCGGCCCGGATGTCCTCGCGCCGGGCATGTTCGTCGGTCAGCACCCGGACTTCCACCCGCTCGTAGGCGCCCCCCTGCTGCGCCTGCATCGCGGCCGCGAAGTCGCGCGCATCCTTGGCCGGCAGCCCGAGTCGGTAGGCCTCCTTCTGGTAGGCGCTGATGCCCACGGCGAGCAGGTACAACGTGCGCCCGCGGGGCAGGCCGGCATCCGTGTACGCCCGGGCGGACGCGGCGTCCACGGCTCGATCGACCAGGAACTGCAACGGCTCGGACACCCCGCTGGCGGTGCGGGCGAACACCTGGACCGAGTTCGCCCCCGCAGGCAGCCGGAGCCTGGCGCTTCCTCGCATCTGCCCCGCCTGCAGCACCGGCTCGCTGATGGCGAGGGGATCGACCCGGCGACCATCGATGCGAATCTCGATCTGCACCTCCAGGCCCGCGGCCGTCGATCGCAGCACGAAGGGCAGGACGACTTCCCCGGCGTCCGCCTTCAGCCGGGTCGGGCCCAGCGCGGCAAGACTGGGCGGCAGGGCATTGGCGCTCATCCTGTCCGGCAGGGCCGGCGCGGCCTGGTCACCACCAAGTTGCTCCACCGCCTGCCGGCGGGCTGCATCCAGGGCCTGCAGCGCGGCATCCAGGTCGGCGGTCTCCAGGACCTTGTCGATCAGGTCGGGGCGCCGGAACTGCTCGCGGAACCGGTTGAGCCGAAAGAAGGCCAACGCCTGGTCGGCTTCGAATCCCACAGCCCAGCCGACCAGCTGATCGGCGCCGCCGCTGGAATCGTAGAACCCGTTGACGGTCCAGCTCACCCAGTTGCCCTGGGCGTCGACGTACAGCGCCAGCAGCGGGCTCCCATCATCGGCGCGCCACCAGCGAACGGTTCCGTCACTCATCGCCGTGACGAGCATCCGTCCATCGACGGTGGCGACCACGGCCCTGACTTCGGTCGACAAGGGCAAGGCCCATGCCACTTCACCGCTCTCGGCGATGCGCACGAGACGCTGGCTGGTGCCGAGCACGCTTCCCGCCGCGTCGCCCACGAAGCTGAAAGCCCGCGTCACTTCGCCCGGCAGGAGCGGGACCTCCCGCCCGGAGATCACCGGCCCGCTCGCCTTCGCATGGCTCGGTCCCCATGCCTGGGCAGTCTTCATGCCGGTGAAGTCCCAGTCGGGCGCATTGAACAGGCCGCGCCGCTCGCGCGGCTTCGCCGATTGAGCGTTGTCTCCGGGTTCGGGGAGTCGCTTGTCGAATCGGAACCCCATCGGGCTTCGCTGCTGCCCCGCCTCCCAACGCACCGCGCGGCCGTCGCTCGCGATCGACAGGCCGTCCCGATGCCAGACGAATCGCACGGGCGAACCCCGCGGCAGCGCCATATCGCCATCGTCGATCCGCCATGCGCCATCGAAGCTGGAGTACACGAGACGCCCGTCCGACAGCGGACGGAAGTCGAGCACCGCCGCCTCGGCCGCCTCACGAACCGACACCAGATTCTGGCTGCCGGCGTCGTAGCGCAGCAGGAGGATCCTGCCGTCACCATCGGCCCCGTTGCCGCCGGCAAAGATGCTGCGACCGTCCCGTGACCAGGCGACGCTCATCAGGTTGCCGACCTTCACCGGCGAGGCATCGAGCCGGCCCAGCAGCGCACCGTCCCGGACCCGGCGCAGCTCCGGGCTGGTCCGCGGATCGTTGTATCCGATGACGACGCGACTGGCGTCGGGCGAGAAGGCGACGCTGACCGGCGAGCCGAGATTGGCAGGCACCTCACCCAGCAGCGTGACGCTCGACTGCGCGGCGGAGAAGATCAGCACCCGCCCGTCCATCGACGTGACCGCAACGACTCCATCGCGCGCGACATCGATGCCGTAGGCGGGCGCACCCAGCGACATCTCGAAGACCATCGTGCCGCCTCGGTCGAATGCCCGCAGTCCGTGCGCGCCGGCGTATGTCGCCAGCAGCAGCGTGCCGTCCGCGCTCCAGGCCAGGCGCTTCACGTCTCCGCCGTGCGCATCGATCGTGCGCAGCAAGGCGCCGCTGTCGGTGTCGAAAAGAAAGATGCGATGACCTCCTTCGTCGGTCCCCGTGGTGCCGCCGAGCGCCACCAGGGGCTCGCCGGGGTGGAGCGCGGCACCGTACAGGCGCGGCAGCACGCCGGGCGGCAGGGGCGGTCGAAGCACATGGATCACCCGCCCGTCGCGAAGCGACCACAGCCGCGCCGTGTAGTCGTCCGACGCGGTGACGACCAGGTCCCTGGCCTCCGAGACATCCAGGCGCCGCAGCGGGCCCGCATGGCCCGCAAGGTCGAGCTGCAGCGTGAATGTCGGTGGCGCAGCCTGGGCGGCCGAAGTGACGATCAGCGCCAGCAGCAATCCGAGCGCCGACGCAAGGCGGTGCATCATCGCTACTCGAGGCGAGTACGGACAGTCACCCGTCGGTTCTCTTCGGCGATCGGATTCGCGGTGTTGAGCAGCTCGGTGTAGCCCTTGCCGACCGCGATCAGGCGATCCCGCGAAAGCTGATGGTTGCGAACCAGGTACTCGACCACGGATTCAGCCCGCTCCTGCGACAGCCGCATGTTGTAGTCGGGCCCGCCACGCGGATCGGCATGCCCGTCAATCTCGAAGCTAAGACCGGAGAGCTGCTCCGATGCCAGGGCGCGACCGATGGTGTCGAGCGCCGCGCGTGCCTCATCGGTCACCTCTGCCGAACCTGTCCGGAAGGTGATCAGTACATTGGCGGACTGGTCGACCGGGGCGGCGTTGGCCGACTGAGTGGACGATCCGGCCGGGCCAACCCGCAGGCTGCGCGTACGGATACCGGCGTCACGCGGGGCGAGGGTCTCGATCAGCTTTTCCTCGGTCAGCTCGTGCTGGCGGAAGACCGGCCCCTGGGCGAATACGGTACCGGCGAACAGGGCTCCGGCGGCGCCTGCCATCAGCAGATTGCGAATCGATTGCTTCATCGATATCTCCTTGGCTCATCTAGTACAGGGGCGTTCCTGGCTCACCATCCGTGCCGACGAGGAGACGAGCACCGTCGAATGCGGTGACCTGGACGCCGAGGGCGGAACTCATGCAGTCCCGAATGGCGGGGAAGCCGGGCAGAAGGGCAGGCTGCGTCCTGTTCGCTCCCCAGCCCCAGAGTCGCCCGTCACGGTCGAGCGCGACCTGAAGATCCGCGAACTGGAATACTCGTCCACAGAATTTCCTCAGCGGCGCCACTCCTGGAACGGGAGCCGCGAATGGCCTGAAGTCGAGTTGCTCCGTCGGCACGCCCAGGGCGCCTCCGAAGTTCTCGCCCCAGCCCCATATCTGTCCCCCGGAGTCGATTGCGAACGCCACGTCGAGGCTCGCGTCGATCGAGACGACGTTCTCGAGCGGGCTACCGTCTTGCCTGACGACCAGGTCGGGTGCCCGGCCTTCGACTTCGACCTGGCCTGAACCGAGCAGTCCGCGGCCCTGGAACTCGCCCGCGGCTTCGCTGCCCCACGACAGAATGCGGCCGTCCGACATGAGGGCAAAGGACGTTGCGCTGGCCGTCGCAATCGACAGCGCTGCCTGTCCCTCGAGGTCGATGATCGTGGGGCCGAGAACGAACTGACCGCCGCAGGTCGCGAGCTCGCAATCGAAGTCGGAGCCCATGCCGAGGACCGTGCCATCGGCAAGCCTAGCAATCGTGTGACGCTCGCCGAGCGAGATCTCGGTCGCCCCGCGCAATGCGGGAATCTCGACGGGGTCGGTACGGAGCGACCGGTCCCCGGTGCCCAGCTCCCCGGAGAAGTTGTCGCCGAATGCCGTCACGGCACCGTCGCCGTGGCGAAGGAAGATTCCCCCTGACGGGAGAGGCGGCGCGAACACCGCAGCGACGTCCGAAGCGATCAGTCGCAGATCGAGAGTCGGCTCATCGGAATCCAGGTTGAGCGCCCCTTCCTCCACGCGTCCATCCGCCATCAGGAGGATGACTCGGCTCGTGTCGGCGGAGACGCCCCATGCGCCCACCACGGAAGCGGGCGCTGGCTGTACCTCCACGACGCCATACTTGCGGCTCGCCTCGCCGAGCGCCTGGGCCAGCCCCTGCGAGAAGCCCGGAGGGTCATAGACGCGATCCTCGGCCGGGGCGACCGGAGCACCGGAAGCATCGACTCCGTTCAATACGCCATCACTGAGATCCCGGCCGAACTGCTGGCTCCATGCAAGCGCCGGTGAGGCGACTTGGGGATTGAATGTCTTCGCCTGGTGGGCGAAGGCGGCCACGAGCAATGCGTACCGGCCGGCCGGATTCGCGGGAACGGACTCCGCGGCGGTCTCGGGGCCGATGGACACGAGGAAGCCGCTCGGATCGTCCAGCGCCCAGACAGCGTCGACGCTCGCGTTGATGACATCGCGGATCAGCCGGTTGGCCGCGGCGATGTCGTCGGGCGTCGGCACCGTCTTGGCCCGACCGGGTGACTTGCCCGTCGGCTCGTTCGCCGAGACGTCTCCAACCCGCAGGCTCCCGGCGCTCAGGTACTGGTATACCGCCTCGGTCAGGGGAGTGATACCGAAGTGACCGGTCACTGCGGAAAGAACCGCATGGATCGACTGGCCTTGCGGGAAATCGACCCAGGCATCCAGCGACTCGTCCCAGTACTGGGCACCGGGCTGGCCGCGCACTTCGACCTCGACCACACCGTCGTAGTCGCAGGCATGCACGGTTACCAGGCCGTCTTCTCCAACGGGCGCCTCGCCCAGCAGCTCACCGTCGGCAAGACGGACGCTGACGATCGCTCCACGAAATCGACCGAGCGCTCCCGCGCCGCCCGCGCCGCCACTGCCGCCACCCGCGCCGTCGCCACCGGGGTCACCGGGACCGAAGGGTCCCCCGGACTGGACGCTCATCACGCACGGGAGGGGATCCTTCCTGGAACCCGACGAGCCGAAGTCGATACAGCCGGCGCCCACCAGGAAGAGCGGCACGGCGAGGATTCCAATCGGCTTCGTTGCTCGCTTGATTGCTGCCCACATCGCGATCCCGCCCAGGACGGTTCCTTCCGGAGGGTCGGTCACGGTCGCCGGTGCCGCGACGTACACCGCCCATCCGGAACGCTACGCCGCGGTCAAGTCGGTCGAATCATCAATTGCGATGATTCGATGCCCGCACGAGGGGTGTGAAATGGGCTCGCCGATCGGCGCTGGCCGCGGCGGCCCTGACCACTCATCGGCCGAACCGACTTCGAACCGCAGATGCTGCGAGTCCTGATCGTTCGCCGCGCCGGTGAATTGCTGGCGCAGCCCCGAACCTTCGTTCTGCCCGGCGGCGAAGGACTGATCGGCCGCGATCCGGCCTGCGAGGTCGTGCTCGACAGCGCCTATCGCGGTTCCGTTGCAGCCCGCCACGCGCGCCTCGAGCGGAGCTCCCAGGGGATTCGCCTGACCTGCCTCAGCGCGGTGCCGGTCATCGTCGCCGGACAGGAGATCGGTGCCGGCGAGCATTGCGTCCTGGCAGCGGGACAGACGCTCCTGCTGGGTGAGTTCGAGCTGAAGATCGAGGCTCCCGGCCCGGCCGATCAGCAGGGCAACCCCTTGGTTCCGTCGCCGACTTCGATCCCCGCCGACGGGCGGATCCTCGGGGTTCCGGACCCATTGGCGCCAGCCGCCGCCGCGCCCCGCGCCGTGCAGTTGCCGGACCATCCCTTTGCCCGCCAGGCGCCAGACCATGGAACGGAAGCCCGGCGCCGGGATGGCGCCCGCGGCGAGATCGGCGATTTCGCCGAACTGGGCGAAGCCCTGACACAGGGGCGACGGGACAGGATCGGATAGGTCTCCGCGCTGGGCGCCCTGCGTGACGACGCATCGACCGGGAGCCGCGCGCCGGTGGAACCGGTGGGCGGCGCCATTGTCCCCGGGAGCATCGACGGCCTGATCGGACCCGGGAAAAGCTGGTCCCCCGAGTACGGCGAGGACCCGATTCCTCCGCCACCGCCGGCCGCCGGCAGCTGGCTGCCCGAGG
>Ga0079224_100008815_pt1 | contig 13690 bp, 16 predicted proteins | sample Stecom2015_FD_80414 | JGI IMG/M metagenome (GOLD analysis project Ga0079224, IMG submission 80414) | Agricultural soil microbial communities from Utah to study Nitrogen management - Steer compost 2015 | ecosystem: Environmental > Terrestrial > Soil > Agricultural land | place: USA: Utah... | reverse complement strand
TTTAATGCGGTCTGTTGCTTCTTTTTTTGGAAGACCTTTTAACCGCGCAAGATAAAGCATCTGATCACCAATCAACATTTTCTTATAGAGTCCTCGTTCTTCGGGAAGATAACCTATTTTTGAGATATGGCTTGAATTCAACGGATCGCCGTTAAACAAGATCTCACCATGATCTGGAGCGGTAATCTGATTGATAATACGAATTAAAGAGGTTTTACCGGCTCCATTCGGGCCTAAGAGGCCAAATATGCTTCCTTTTTGAATCGAAAAAGAAACATGATCTAAGGCTGTGTGTTTAGCGTATTGTTTGACAATATCGTTTATTTCTAACATTCGCACTAAGTTTTAATCGTTTAGACTCGAAATCGGATATTTCGTTACAATAAAAAACGAAAAAAGCCTGTCAATTTAAATTGACAGGCTTTTTTTCAATATCTTCTGGATATCAACTGTTTGTAAAGTATCAATCAAAATATTCTTTCATTCTTTCAAAAAAGCTTTTTTCGCCTTTACGTGGCTGCGGCTTAAAATTACTGGATTCACGCAAGTCTTCCAGTTGAGCTTTCTCTTCTTTTGATAATGTTTTTGGTGTCCATATATTAATGTAGACCAACTGATCTCCTCGATGATAAGAATTGACTTCAGGAATACCCTTACCCTTTAACCGTAGAATCTTGCCAGCCTGTGTCCCTGGTTCAATTTTGATTTTAGCTTTTCCGTTAATGGTGGGCACCTCTACTGATGTGCCCAAGGCCGCGTCAACAAAACTTATATAAAGGTCATATATGATGTTAACCCCTTCACGCTTTAGGATTTCATGCGGGACTTCATCAATAACAATAATCAAATCACCTGGAATCCCGTCATGAGGTGCGGCATTACCTTTCCCTGACATAGACAGTTGGATGCCTTCTGTGACTCCTGGAGGTATATTAATGGCAATGGTTTCTTCACCTTTATGCACGCCCTCACCATGACATGTTTCACATTTATGTGTGATAGCATTACCCGTTCCGTTACAAGTTGGACAGGTACTCGTTGTTTGCATTTGACCAAGGATGGTATTCGTTACTCGACGTACGGTACCTGATCCATTACAAGTAGAGCATGTGCTGAATGCAGCACCATTTTTGGCGCCTGTTCCATTACATGGCTTACAGGAAACATTCTTATTAACTTTGATCTTCTTCTCAACACCCGAAGCTATCTCTTCAAGAGTGAGTTTAACACGAATACGTAAATTACTGCCACGGGAGCCACGACGGCCACCACCGGAATTCGATCCTCCGAAGAAACTATCGAAAGGACTACCGCCGGCCGCGCCGCCGAAAATATCGCCAAATTGGCTGAATATGTCATCCATGTTCATGCCACCTTGGCCACCCCCACCGAATCCACCTCCGCCAAAACCAAATTGATCATAGCGTCTGCGTTTTTCAGCGTTACTTAGGATTTCGTAAGCCTCAGCAGCTTCCTTAAATTTTTCTTCAGCTTCACTGTTGTCAGGGTTTTTATCTGGATGGTATTTGATAGCCAACTTTCTGTAGGCTGATTTAATTTCAGCCTGAGTAGCAGATCTTGAAATACCTAATACATCATAATAATCTCGTTTTGACATTGTTTTATTTTTATCCAACCACTTTTTAACTTCCCACCACTACTTTGGCGTACCGGAGTACTTTGTCATTTAAAAAGTACCCTTTTTCTACTTCGTCGATAACTTTACCTTTTAAATTATCGTTTGGTGCTGGAATTTTAGTTACGGCCTCGTGTAAATCCGCGTCAAATGGCTGATTAATAGATTCCATGGCTTTCAACCCCTTTAGTTCCAGTGTCTTTTTTAATTTCTGAGAAATCAAAAGAATACCTTCTTTTACCGAGTCGAAATTCTCGGTATTTTCAGCAGCTTTAATTGCACGATCAAAGTCATCGATTATCGGTAGCATGTCATTAATGACATCTTTTCCTGCTGATTGTAAAAGTTCGATACGTTCTTTTGAGGAACGTCTTTTATAATTATCAAACTCGGCATATAAGCGCACATATTTATCGTTTGCTTCTGCGAGATCTTTTTTTAAAGAATCCTCAGTGGAAACGGCATCATCATCTGAGTTGTCTTCGCTATTGGGTACGTTTTTAGCATGTTTGCGAGCTTCATTCACTGATTCCAATTCGTCCGTAATGTTCTTATTGTCCAAATGTTCTTCTGGATGTTTATTTTCCATTTGAATAACTTATATTAATGATACAGAATTTAATGATACAGAAATGTCTTATCAATTGTATTGCCAAACAGGTTTGTGCGCCAACATGGCAGTCTTTGCAATTATTGGATGTCAATATTATCCAATAGTGAACCGGAATGGGTTTTAATGATACGTGAAGGTAAGTTTTTTATGATTTGATAATCATGGGTAGCCATGAGAACAGCAGTTCCGCTTCTGCCGATTTCTCTGAGTAATAACACGATTTCTTCCGAAGTATCTGGATCGAGATTGCCAGTAGGTTCATCAGCCAGGATAACTTCAGGATCGTTGAGAAGTGCTCGTGCTATTACTACTCTTTGCTGTTCACCTCCAGAAAGCTCATGAGGCATTTTCTTGAGTTTGGATCGAAGACCGACTTTTTCAAGTACATCCAACATACGCTCATTCATGATATTTTTGTCTTTCCAGCCTGTCGCTTTTAATACAAACTCTAAATTCTTTTCGATAGTGCGATCGGTCAACAGATGAAAATCCTGAAAAACAATACCGAGTTTTCTACGAAGAAAAGGTATGTCTCGTTCAGCTAGTTTCTTAAGATCGAAACCCGCAACCATTCCTTCGCCTGCTGCGATTGGTAGATCGCCGTAAATAACTTTTAGCAGACTGCTCTTCCCAGATCCAGTCTGACCGATAAGGTATACGAATTCACCGGATTGTACGCTAAGGGCAACATTGGATAGTACTAAATGTTGAGGTTGATATATATCTACACTTTTAAGGGCAATAACTGTGTTTTGATCCATGTTCAAAGTTCTAATTTTCTAATAATTCCGAAAGGCATTTCATTAATGACGCTCATAATAGCGTCTTTCTGGTCTCCCAGTCCCAGTTTCTCTAACGATTTATCTGGTCTGTCGACACGGAAATAGGCGAGAAGGGTAAATTCTTCATCCCGCAACTGCACATAATCTGGAATTTTTGCAACTCCTTTTACTTTAATAATGTACATGATTCAAAGTTAAGGATAAACTACCTATTGGCATTTAAAAATTCCAAAATATTTATCCCATCTGCATAATCGCTAAGCTTTGGTTCCTGACTTTTGCCAAATGGAACCGTAGTGACAGTCCCCTCTAAACTGATATTTCCAACCAAGCACTGAATGTTTTTAGAGTCAGAAACAAGCCGCTCTTTCACGTTTTCTATATCTTGATATTCTTCAATATAAACGACTCCCAGAGGCGATGCGATGCGTTCGTCTCGTTTTAATAGTAAAAATCCATTATCCAGATGTTCGTCTCCATTGACAAGATAAATTGCTTTGTTATACTCGTAGTTGTTGTTGTATTTATAGTGGTTGCTAATATCCGAGAACCCTTCGATTGCCTCAAAAAAGGAAGAATAGTCAAAATCAGTCGGAAAGAAAATTTTCGATACGTTACGACATCCCAAACCAAAGTAATCAAAAATATCCTTACCTAATTTTTGAAAATCTTCTTTACTCTCGGCACTTGTAATTATAGAAACCCCATTTCGGTTCTTTCGTATGACGTGAGGAACGTTTCTGAAATAGTAATCAAAATAACGTGATGTATTGTTGCTGCCAGTGGCAATCACTAGATCGAAATTACTAAGCTTGTCGACAATTTTAATTTTGGAAGCAAACTCAGGCTCAATCATGATTAATTGATCGAGTAAGTAAGGTATTAAAACTCTATCGTCAGAGGATGTCTTAATCTGAACCTTGAAGCCAGCTATGAGACAAGTCAGAATATCATGAAATCCCACCATCGGTATGTTGCCCGCAAGAATGAGTCCGACATTCTTGTCGGTCTCTTCTGACAGCTCTGCAAGGTAAGGGCTGACCCATTCTTCCAAGTTTGTTTGATCTAGAAGATTGAGATTAGCAAAAATTGCTTGACGGATGTTTTCCGGGGTAAACCAAGAGTTACGTTGATGAGCTGCCGATATAATTTCATCCAAAGGCTCACGCTGGTTCAGTATACGATTCCTTAATTCAGAAAAAGCGGCCAATCGTTGATAAGTTGTCAAATTCTATGTGTTTTTACTGTTATTTCTTAATAATGCCTTATATTTGTATACAAAAATAGGAAACTTATTTTTATGCTTAATGCAAGTATGTTTCTTAAGTAGACTTTAATATTAAAAAGAAGCTATAATAACAGGATAATGGCGATTATAATCACTGACGAATGTATTAACTGTGGGGCATGTGAACCCGAATGTCCTAACAATGCGATTTACGATGCTGGACAAGCTTGGCGCTATTCAGACGGCACCGAGCTTCAGGGAATGATTGATTTTTCTGATGGAAGAACGGTTAATGCTGAAGAAGTTCAAAATCCTATTTCAGATGAGGTTTATTATATTGTACCAGACAAGTGTACCGAATGCGTAGGTTTTCACGATGAGCCTCAATGTGCTGCAGTTTGCCCAGTAGACTGTTGTGTGGATGATGAGGATAGAAGAGAAACAGAAGAAGAGCTTTTAGCAAAAAAAGCATTTTTACATAACGAATAAAAGTGCTTTTACGGTATTAACAAAGTTCAATTCCCTTAATCTCAGAAAACTCTCTTGATAAATTAACTTTCAGTTTTATTAGGGACAATTAGTACGGGACAAAGAGATCGGCGTGCCACGCCCTCTGCAACACTTCCCGATATGAAGTGGTCAAAACCGGTGCGGCCGTGGGTTCCTAAGATAATCAGATCAGCCTTCCATTCTTCTGCGGTATTTAGTATTTCGATGCGGGGATTGCCGATCTTGCTGAAGGTAAGAAGTTCCTGACTGCTATTCCATTTTGACTCATATCGCTCCAGAATAGCCTTTGAGGCTTCTTCTTGCATCTCCGCGACTTCAGGTAATACCAAAGGTTGCTGCCCTAATAATGGATCACCTGAATACGTAGTGGCGGGTGGATCCATGACATTCAGGAGTGCTACACTGGCATTCATAATGTGTGCCAGATGGAAACCATAAAGGGCCGCTTTTTCAGAATATGGACTATCGTCAAGAGCGATTAGTATACGTTGAAAATTATTGATTACAGACATCTGTTTTTTTATTTTAATTTACCTAAATATAACAAAAAAATACCGATGTAGTTTTGCCGAAGTCCGATACTTTTCGAAATTAGAAAATTTTAATATTCCAAACGTAAGCCAGTTTCTCGTCGCCAACGGAGATAAGCTGATCAGCATTATTATTCCAGACAATTTTGTTAATTGAAAGTTTATGTGCATCATAACCTTTTTCAAAGCTGACCGTTTTTATCAATTCAAAGGTACGCGCGTCCCAAAGTTTGATACTTTTATCACGGCTGCACGTAGCAAACAGGGGTAGGTCTGGATGGTAGGAGATACCGTATACGGTGTACATATGAGCAGTAATGTCTTTGACTACAGAATAGTCAACTGCATCATAAATGAATAGTTTAGCATCTCGTCCTCCAGAAAGGAGGTAACGCCCATCGGGAGAGAAAGTTAATGAGGTTACCGGCATGGTATGTTGTTTTATCAACCTTTTGAAGCTATAATCCTCTGTATTGAAGAGGTAGATGCATGAATCTTTTGCTCCGAATGCCACTGTTTTTTCGTCTGGACTGATGGCGATGGTACGGATCGTCTCTTGTGATATATCAAGATGATGTAGTCTTTTAAAGGAATTTAGACACCAAATACTTACTTTACCATCTTCAGATGCAGCCAATAACTCTTGCTTTTCTTGCAGTGTTTCGATATCAAATACCGGTTTCTCATGATAAAGAAGAGGGGGCAGTATCTTCTCCTTATTGAAACTATAGATATTAATTTTTCCACTACGTTCACCTGCAAAAAGAAGCTTCTGAAGCGGACTATAGTGGATGGAGTAAATCGACGATTGCACAGGGAAGAGAATTTTCTCGAAACTCATTTTTTTTAAGTTCCATAGAACCAGACCTTTGTCGTTTCCGCCCGTAAATAGATAATGAGGTTTCGGGCCGTTTTCAACCGTGTATATCGGATTTTGATGTCCGCTTAATATGGCGTCTAATTCGATCGAAAGTTTCATAAATGCCAATATATCGCTTATTTATGTCTGCTTTCTAAGTTCTTTGCAATTTTTTTAAGTGAAATGTTTTTTTCTTGTAATAAAACCAAAAGATGGAATAGCAAATCCGAAGTTTCATTGACAAAATCTTTATCGGTTTCATTGAGAGCTGCAATAATGGTTTCCGTAGCTTCTTCGCCAACCTTTTGAGCGATTTTATTAATTCCCTTTTTTTGGAGTTTATTTACATAAGATTTTTCGTTGGGATTCTTATATCGATCCTTAACAATGCTTTCTAGTTGAAAAATAAAATTCTGATTGAACTTTGTTTGAAAACAACTCCTGGAGCCTGTGTGACAAGTTGGGCCTTCTGGTTTTGCTTTGATCAAGATCGTGTCCTGATCACAATCGACATGACTTGATACGACTTTTAAGAAGTTTCCGCTTTCTTCCCCTTTCGTCCACAATCTATTTTTTGACCGTGAAAAAAAAGTTACTAACTCTTCGTCTTGTGTTTTTTTCCATGCTTCTTCGTTCATATAGCCGAGCATGAGAACTTCCAACGTGTTGCTGTCTTGTATTATAACAGGGACGAGTCCGTCGTTTTTGGTGAAATCGATCATGAAGCCTAATTTCTAATTTGTAATCCGTTATCGATTAATTCTTGTTTTAATTCTGGTATTGATATCTCGCCATAATGAAAAACAGATGCTGCTAGTGCTGCGTCAACATTGCACTTTTTGAACACATCTACAAAGTGCTGAATATTACCCGCGCCACCTGAAGCGATAAGCGGGATGGTGAGATCTTTATTTAACTCGGCGAGCAAACTCGTGTCAAATCCATTTTTTGTGCCGTCGTAGTCCATAGATGTCAGCAGGATTTCACCCGCACCGAGCGATTCGGCATGTTTTACCCAAGCAAAAGTCTCCCAGTCTGTTTTGACTCGCCCTCCGTTCAAGTGCACATAGTTTTGATCATCTATGAAACGCGTGTCAACCGCTACTACAACAAACTGTTTGCCGAACGCTTTCGCTAAGTCTTCGATGAGGAGAGGATTCTTTACAGCCGCTGAATTTATAGAGATCTTGTCGGCTCCTGCATTGAGTAGTGCTTCTGCGTCAGCTAACTCGGAGATACCACCCCCGATGGTAAAAGGGATATTAATATTTTGGGCAACAGCTTTTACCAGGTCCACGGTTGTTTTGCGACGTTCGTGCGTCGCTGAAATATCTAGAAAAACCAGTTCGTCTGCACCTTGCTGTGAGTATTGATAAGCAAGTTCGACAGGATCCCCTGCATCTTGTAAATTCACAAAATTGACACCTTTGACTGTCCGTCCGTCTTTAACATCCAGACAAGGTATAATACGTTTAGCCAAGGTGTTTTGATTTAAAATTTGATCAGCGATCTGAGGTTCCATTCTTTGATTTCTTCGATACTGATATGATTCTCATAAATTGCCTTTCCTACGACTGCTGCTTCGATTCGAAGTTGCGACAGCTCCTGGATATCCTGCATTGAACTGATTCCACCTGAAGCAATTAGCTTGATGATTGGAGAGTGCTCTAGTAATTTTTTATAAAGATCTACGCCCGCGCCGCTCAGCTTACCATCTTTATTGATATCGGTACAAAGGAACCGGAAAAAGCCCAAGCCGAGGCAGCGATCGATGTAATCAATCAGCTTCACCGGAGAACTTTCCATCCAGCCTGAGTATTTAATCACCTCGTCCAATACGTCGATCGCTATGATGATCTGGTCAGAGCATTTCAGGGTGCTTAACTCATCTAAAAAAGTTGGTTTAGTCAAGGCTTGCGTACCGACAATCACTCTATAAATGCCTTCGTCAGTCAGCTTTTTAACCATATCAATACTGCGTATGCCACCGCCGTACTGAATTTTCATATCAACTTTTTTTACGATATCAAAAAGATAATCTTGGTTTTTAAAATCTCCTTTAGCGCCATTTAGATCGATGACGTGAATAACCTCAGTGCCATTAGCCTGATACTTCTCAATCATTTCTTCTAAACCTACGTCATACGTGGTAACTTTCTCGTAGTTACCCTCACGAAGTCGAACAACTTTTTTGTCTAAAATATCGATTGCTGGAATGATATACATATTTTATTACTTGATGTTTTTAAAGTGTAGCAAAATTTTTTAAAAGAGTTTCCCCGGCTCCTCCTGATTTCTCAGGATGGAATTGAACTCCATAAAAGTTTTCATTTTGTATGATAGCGGAAAAGTTTAATCCATAATTGCATGATGCGACGGTAAATTTAGGATTATATTCAATATAAAACGAGTGAACAAAATAAAAGTAGCTATGGTCTTCGATATTGGATAAAAGACATGACGATTGCTCACAATGAATAGTATTCCATCCCATATGCGGAACTTTCAAATTGATCTTTTTATCGAAAGCTGCCGTGGCGAGAGGTACCAGGTCGAGTAAGGTCGTATTTCCTTCTTCAGAAAAACTCGTTAAGAGCTGCATTCCTAAACAGATACCCAATACTGGTTTTTTTGTCTCTTTGATAGCGTGAACCATCCTAAAGTTTTCCAGTTTCTCCATCGCTTTTGCTGCATGACCCACTCCGGGAATAATGATACGATCAAAACTATTCAGGTCTTCAGGCACATTAACCATGCCATAGTTAATGTGCTGGCGTCTTAACGCTGCTGTCAGAGAAAAGATATTGCCTGCACCGTAATTGACGATACCGATGGAAGAAGTATTTCCGTCTTTATTCATTCCTATAATAACCCTTTTGTGCTTGGTAACTGCATATTATCCACGTCGCGTTTAATTGCCATTTTTATACATTTGGCAAAAGCCTTAAATATAGACTCTATTTTATGGTGTTCATTGCTACCTTTGGCTTGGATGTTCAGATTGCATTTGGCTGCATCAGAAAAAGATTTAAAGAAATGGTAAAACATCTCAGTCGGCATTTCTCCGATTTTTTCTCTCTTAAATTCAGCATCCCAAACAAGCCAATTTCTACCTCCAAAGTCGATCGCAACCTGTGCCAGACAGTCGTCCATCGGTAGGCAGAAACCGTAACGGTCAATCCCTCTTTTGTTACCTAGTGCAGTTAAAAATGCTTCACCGAGTGCAATTCCTGTATCCTCGATTGTGTGATGCTCATCTATATGCAAATCACCTTTGGTTACAATTTTCAGGTCGATGCCACCATGGCGAGCAATTTGATCAAGCATATGATCAAAAAAGGCAATACCCGTTTCAATGGAAGATTTGCCGCTACCATCAAGGTCTAACTGGATTGAAATGTCAGTTTCGTTGGTTTTTCGTAGATGCTCAACCTTTCTTTTGCCAACTTTTAGAAATTCATAAATCGTTTTCCAAGAGCTACTTTCCAATGCTACAACCGAGCTATTAATCACATGATTTTCCGCACTTCCCAGATTTGGGTTGTTATTTAGCCAAATTGCCTTTGCTCCTAAATTCTCTGCTAATTTCACATCGTTAACGCGGTCGCCTATGACAAAAGAATTTTCAATATCGTATTCATTCCTGTTATTTAAGTATTCTTTTAGTAGCGCAATTCCTGGTTTCCGAGTTGGCGCATTTTCATGAGGCCATGTACGGTCGATATGTTCAGCTATGAATTCGACTCCCTCGGATCGTAACGTTTCAATAATGAAATCATGAACAGGTTGGAAGTTTTCTAGTGGGTGAGATTCAGTCCCCAGGCCATCTTGGTTGCTCACTAATATTAAGCTGTAATCGAGTTCTTTAGCGATTCGTGCCAAGTATTGAATTGCTTCTGGGTAAAAACGTAATTTATTGAAACTGTCGATTTGCTCGTCGTCCGGTTCGACTATAATGGTGCCGTCTCTATCGATAAATAGGAGCTTCTTCGGGGAGATGTTTTCTATTGTTGACATAATTATTTAAGTTCTTGTAACGCTTCCAAAAGGCTTTTGTTTTCTTTCGGAGTACCCACTGTAATTCGTAAACAACCTTCGCAAAGAACAACTTTCGAGCGATCGCGAATAATGACTCCTGCCTGATTAAGGTGCTGATAAATTTTGAGAGGATTGTTTGTTTTAACTAAGATAAAATTAGCATCAGAAGGATAGATATGCTCAACAAATCTAAATTTGAGCAAGTTCTTAATAAGGAGAGAGCGTTCCTTAATGGTTTCGCGAATCCAATGATTGATCTGGTCGATATTGTCCAATGCTTTTAGTGCGAGCTCTTGTGACGACTGGTTCACGTTGTATGGCGGTTTTATTTTGTTTAAAACCTCGATAATCTCTTCGCTGGCGAAAGCTATCCCGATACGCAAACCAGCTAACCCCCAAGCTTTGGAAAGAGTTTGCAGGACGACTAGATTACCGTATTCGGTCAACTCCTGAATGAATGATTTTTGGCGGGAGTAGTTAATGTAGGCCTCGTCTACGACCACAATCCCATTAAAATTATTCAATAAGATCTCAATATCTTCTCGGTAAAGAGAATTCCCCGTTGGGTTGTTGGGTGAGCATATAAATACAATCTTGGTATTCTCGTCGATTGTTTCCGCAATAGAGTCTAAATCTAATTGGTATTGAGGGGTAAGGTTCACTTTTTTTACCTCGATGTCATTAATGTTTGCAGAAACTTCGTACATACCGTAGGTCGGAGGGAGAACCAAAATGTTGTCAATGCCTGGGCGACAAAATGCACGAATCAAGATATCAATTGCTTCATCACTTCCGTTACCAATAAACGTGTTGTTATTAGGTACTCCTTTGATTTTACCAAGTGCCGTCTTCAATTTCTCTTGGAACGGGTCGGGATAACGATTGTAGTCTTGATTCAGCGGCGATCCGTATGGATTCTCGTTGGCATCCAAAAAAACGGAGGCTGATCCAGTATACTCGTGCCGCGCACTAGAATAGGGTGTTAAGTTTTTAATGTTTTCCCTTAAAATCGATTGAATATTGAAACTAGACATTTTACTATACCTAATTATTTTTAATCTCCTGTAAACGAACGCTTACTGCGTTTTTATGTGCATCTAGCCCCTCAATTGTTGCTAATATTTCCACAGTTGGCCCCAAGTTACGAATACCTTCTTCATTGATCTGTTGAAATGTTATTTTTTTGACGAATGAATCAACAGAGACACCTGAATAGGCTTTTGCATATGCGCTTGTCGGTAGGGTATGATTAGTTCCTGAGGCGTAGTCGCCGGCGCTTTCAGGTGTCAGATGACCACAAAATACCGAACCAGCATTGACTATAAGTCGGCTGTAGCTTTCCGGATCATCAACTGATAAAATTAAATGTTCCGGAGCGTAATTATTGCAGAAGCTCATAAGTTCTTCACGTTCTTCAAATTTTATCACATATGAGTTTTGCAGTGCTTGAATAGCTATTTCCCGGCGAGGCAAAGTGGCGACTTGTTTTTCGATTTCAGATTGTACTTTCTCAATGAGCTGAGGGTCACTTGTAAGCAAAATAGCTTGACTGTCGGAACCATGTTCAGCTTGCGCTAATAAGTCGGCTGCAACGAAGACCGGATTGCTGGTCTGGTCACCAACGACAATTACTTCTGACGGGCCTGCCGGCATATCGATTGCCGTTGTGGATATCGTTTGTATCAAGGATTTAGCGAGTGTAACGTACTGGTTTCCCGGACCAAATATTTTATCAACCTTCGGGATACTATTCGTACCGAAGGCCATGGCCGCAATAGCTTGAGCTCCGCCAGCCTTATAAATTGTATCTATTTTTAAAAGTTTGGCACAATAAGCGATATAAGGATTCAGTAAACCGTTAGATTGTGGCGGAGTGCATACGGTAATTTTTGAAGCGCCAGCAATGCGTGCTGGTACTCCTAACATTAAGAACGTACTGGGTAAAACCGCGGAACCTCCCGGAATGTACAAGCCAACACGCTCAATCGGTCGGTTCTCTCGCCAGCACGTCACACCCTTACTTGTTTCAACTTTTTTCTCCGATCTAAGTTGTGTTTTATGGAAAGAATAAATATTATTGAAGGCTATCTCAAGTGATCGCGCTGCCTGATATTCTACGCTACCCGCAGCGCTGTCAATTTCGTCTTGTCGATAGGCAAGCTCGGTCAGCGTGATCTTGTCAAACTGTTTTGCGAAGCTAATCAAAGCCTGGTCACCGTTTTCTTTTACTGACTTGACGATAGATTCGACCTGGCTTCTGATTTTATGATCAGTATCGTTGTTTCTGACAGTCAACTCGTCTCGTTCTCGTTGAGTCAGATTTTTATATTCAAAGCAAGGAATCATGCTCATATTACTAGTTGAATGTTGTTTTAGATCAGGATCATGATAAGAAACATGATATAATTGATCATAAACTGCTATTTGGTTTACATAATGATTTTTTCAATAGGCATAACAACAATACCTTGTGCGCCGACAGATTTAAGATTGTTGATTTTTTCCCAGAAATCCTGTTCTGATATAACCGTATGGACAGCTACCCAGCCTTCTTCTGCTAATGGCACAACCGTAGGGCTTTTAACACCCGGAAGCAATTCAAGGATGGAAGAGAGCCCTTCTTTTTTTACATTAAGAACAACATATTTTGTTTCTTTGGCTCTTAAAACAGACTGGATCCGCTGTAAAAGCTCGCAAACAATCTCATGCTCTTTTACGTCCTTTTTGCCAATTAGAATAGCCTGTGAAGACAGTACATCAACAAAAGGCTCCAATCCATTGTTCCTCAAGGTGCTGCCTGTGGATACTATGTCACAAATAGCATCACTTAAACCTAAGCCTGGACCAATTTCTACGGACCCTGATATCGTACGGATATCTGCCTGGATTTTATGCTGATCAAGAAATTTTTGAAGAATCACCGGGTAGGAGGTGGCGATCGATTTTCCGTTTAAATCGTCAACGTAATTTAATGGCTTTTCTTTGGGTATCGCAATTTTTAATGTACATTTTCCAAATCCAAGTTCTTGCAGGTATTCTACAGAAACTTCCTTTTCTTGGATTACATTTTCTCCGACTATTCCCAAGTCTGCAATACCGTCTTGAACGTATTCAGGTATATCATCATCCCTTAGAAAGAGAATCTCGAGCGGGAAATTGGCGACTGAGGTAATTAAAGAGCTTTTATAATTCTCGAAAGAAAGTCCGCAGTTCTTAAGAAGTTCAACTGATTTTTCGTTTAGACGGCCAGATTTCTGTATGGCTATTTTTAATGCTTTCAAAAGATATAATTATTAATAAAAATTTAACACTTGGGTTTACGCTCCACGTAGAAACATACTAATATAAATCGCCACAATGGCGATGGAAATGTAGATGATGTCGATTTGCGTAATTCATGTCTTTTTTAGCAATAATTTGCAGCATTGAATTGCAAATATAGTCGCTTTTTTGTGGTATACAAATTAAATTAAAAATAATAAGATGTTTTTATT
>Ga0079224_100008814_pt1 | contig 13690 bp, 19 predicted proteins | sample Stecom2015_FD_80414 | JGI IMG/M metagenome (GOLD analysis project Ga0079224, IMG submission 80414) | Agricultural soil microbial communities from Utah to study Nitrogen management - Steer compost 2015 | ecosystem: Environmental > Terrestrial > Soil > Agricultural land | place: USA: Utah... | reverse complement strand
GGTGACGTTTACGACGCGGCCCTTGAGGGGGCGACCCTCTTCGTCGACATCGGCACCCAGCTCTTCCGGGGTGTAGATGGCACTGGAGACGGCGATCTCGTCGTCTACTTCGTCGGTGAAGTCGATGCCGAGGTCGGCCATGATGCGCTTCACGCCGAGGATCACGTCGATGGCGCCGTCGCGTACCACGCTGGCCTTCGCCCGAGCCTTCAGCATCTCGGGGCCGTAACCGCTCCAGACGGCCTTGCCGTCGATCCCTGCCTTCTTGGCGCGGCCGAGCGTCCAAGTCGACTCGAAGCGGGTCAGTTCCGCAAGGTCGAACTTGGTCTCGGAAGCCTGCGCACGGAGCTTGTCGAAGTCGTATTTCTCAGAAAGAGCCAGGAGCTGCTTGCGCAAGGTATTGATCTCTTCGAGGAGGTCGTCTCCGCCGCCCAGTTCGGCCAGGGCCTGGAGGTCTTCGATGCGGCCACGGATCTGGTCGCGCTCCATGTCATAGACACGCTTGGTGTCCTCCAGGATGGAGAGCTTTCCGCGCCGCTCCTCTTCGCGCATCTGCCGGAAGCGCTCCAGCTTCTCGGGCGACGTGTGGCGGATGAGGATGGCGGTGGCTTCGACGGCGGTGCCGCTGACCATCACCTCATGCCCGGCTGCAACAGCGAGGGCGTGCATGAGGTGGGCGGACATGCCAGCCTTCAAGCGGCCGGTCTTCTTGTCCTCGAAGACGTAAATGTGCTGGAAGGCGCTGACGGGGTCGATCCCCAGAGAGGCCCCGATCCGCATCATGTACTCGGCGCTGGCCGCATCGTTCGCGATGAGCTCAGGAACCAGCTTCGACCTTGACAGACGAGCTGCATCAGCCGGGTGAACCGGGCTGGTAGTGCGCTGGACGACTTCGGCCGTCATCCGACCCCCCAATTTTGATCTCGTTCTCGTGTCTCGTTCTTGTTTCTTGTGTCATCTCGTCTCGCGTTCTTGCACCTCCACAGTACCAGAAACTGGATGAGCAGCCTAGGCCATTCGGCGACGAACCTTGGGCTGGATGACGCACGGCCAGCACTCGGGGTCCGGGGTCAGTTCGGCCGTTCGGCCGGTCTTCACCAAGCGGGCCAGGTGGGAGGCCCTGCGGATGACCCCCTCCGCGATATCGGGCCGGTATGCGCAAGAGGCCACCCACAGGTCCGTGATGTAGTTGGAGTCGCGAGGGATGAACACGAGTGCCGCGTAGTCCGCCTGACGCCCCATCGCCCGGAGTCCGTACAGGTAGAGCATGGTCTGCCCCATGTATCCGGGCGGCACTCCCCCGGAGTTCGACTCCGAGCGGGACAGCAGGGAGGTGAGCCGGGCGAGGTTCACCTCTTCGAGGCTGAGCAGACCGGCCCTGTCGCGGGCCTTGAGGTCGTCGAGCTCGACTCGCTCCTGGGCGGTCAGGCCCTGGGTGTAGGCGCCGGGCCCGGCCTGCTTCTTGTACTTCTCGATTTTCGCCTTGTCCGAAGTCTTGTAGTCCACCACGGTCCGCTTGTGCGGCACGAACACGTCAGTGTGCCCCTCCACCGGACCGAGGTTGGGGATGTCCCCGATGATCACCGTGATCTCGGTCTCCGCGTGGGGGTACACCAGGGGCAGGTCCCGCTCCAGCTTCTCGTGTACGGCGGTGCCCAGCCACGCCTTGAGGCTGAAGTTGTCGTCGGAGTGGGCCCCCATGCCGAACGAGGCGGCGATCTTCCTGGCCACGCACACGTCACAGGGGTTGGCGAGGTCGCTAGGGCCGCACGCCACCTGTTCGTCACGCCGGGACGGTTTTTTAATGACAGAAACCGTGAGTCCTTCGACGAACATGCGAATCTGAAGCTCTTCCTCTGCTGTCATATCACAACCTTACACCGCGACATGACAGCGAGACATGGCTACGGGCTTCCTTCAGGAGGTTCGTCCAATCCCCGGTGAGCTGCGCCTCCTTGTACTGCGCCAACCTCGCCACGGAGGCGGGTGATCCGGCGTACCGGCTCTGACGTGCGGGCTTCTCGTGCCACAGGTGGTACAGGGGGGCGACCCCTCTCCAGGGGGCGCCATGGAGGCTGTTCAGACTCACGGCCCACGCCTCGTCCTCCTGCCCCCAGCCGGTGAAGGCGGGGTCCAGGGGGCAGTCGAGGTACACCTCCCGGCGCAGCACGGTGACGCCGCCCCCTTCGAAACCTTTGTAGGGGTTCTGATCGAGCCAGCGGGTTCTGCCGGTGAGGGACCCAGGAGGGACCCCTTCGTAGATCTGGCAGGTGGCCTCCGGGCTCATCCGGTACACCTTCAGATGCGGCACCGCCCACGCGGCCCCCTGCCGGACGGCGTGTACCGCGTCCTGTAGGCCGGGAGTCACGCAGTCGGCGTCGGCGATCACGATCACCGGCTCACGGGAACGGGACAGCGCCTGCGCTACGGCTTGCGCCTTACTCCAGGTTCCTGTGTGGATTCCGACATGGATCGGAGAGCCCTCCAGGCGCTCTTCGTACCAGGTTTTCGTGTACTCAAGAGCCTTGCTGCGCCAGGGGGTTTCATTGCCGAAGGGTATGAGGACTCCGACGTCATTCATGCCTGTATCCTGGCACGGATGCGGGCCCCCGCTCTGGGGATGGCGCGGGCCCGCATCCGACGGCTCATCAGGGTGTCACGTCGTCCAGGTCGAAGACCTCGTCCTGCGGGGTTTCCGCCCGCTCTTCGAGTGCCTTCAGGCGGTCGTCGTCGGTGGCCGGACGGACCGTCAGAGTGAAGCCGTTGTCCTTGAGGCAGGACTGGTACTCCTCCGAGTCCTCACCCAGAATCTTCTTCGCCAGCGTGGCGTCCGGCTTGGAGATCGAGATCTGGTTCAGGCGGTGACGGTCGAGGCTCTTGACGGCCATCTTCGGGTCGAACTTCTTGCCGGAACTGAAGACCATGGCGACGTCGCCGTGCAGCTCCAGGCCGACACCCTTGCCTTCGCGGCGCTTCTTCGCAACGGTCTTGGCGCGGTCCACGAGGGCCTTGGCCTCCTCCAGAACCTTCTGCTGCTCACGGATCAGGGCGGCCAGTTCCGTGTTGGGCAGGTCGTCGAGGTGTTCCAGAAGCTCCATGCGATCGATCTCCGTGTTCATCGCGGCGGGGTGGCTGCCGGGCAGCGTTCGGACCGGGATATACCCCGACGTGTGGGGCTGGCCGTTTCCGGCCAGAAAGTTCCTGTGGAAAGAGGTGGACGGGACGCGACGACGAGGACCATACCCGTCGTCGGTGACAGTGACGATCGTGAAGCTGGCGGGGCCTTCGTTCTTGACTTCGACGATGTTGTTGGTCCGGACGTTCACGTAACGGGTGCCGGGCACAGCACTCTCCTTTCCGAAGGCCTCGGATCTCCGGGGCCTGTGTCTACAACTCTACCACAAGAGAGCAGCTTTCTGCGAAATTATCGCAGAGTTCTGTGTCGTTACTGGTTGGGCGGGAACATGACACCGGCCCGCCTCCTCACCGTCAAGATGAGGAAGCGGGCCGGTTGTTGAGCCTGCGAGGGAGCTACGGGCCGGTGGTGGCGCTCACTACCGGAACTCCCCATCTGGGGCGAGGTCGAAGTCCAGCTTCCAGCCGAGGTACCGACAGGCCGCCATGACGGTGCTCGCCGGATGACTGGCGATGTACTGCGCGAGAGCGTGGGCCGCCGGATGGTCGGGCTCGGTCAGCTCGACCTTCGGGGTCCGGTGGTTCTCCGGGATATCGGCCCGCCCCTTGTTGTGCCCCATGGGAAGCGGGCAGCCACCCCAGGCGCCGCAACGCGGGTAATGCCGGGTCGGCCGGTACTTGTTGCAGTCGCAGTTAAGGCAGCGTCCTCCACCGATCACGGGGTCGAGTCCGTGATTGTGGCCGTGATACACGTGGCCACACTGGCAGGGTTCGTCAGGGCACCCGTCGGAGCACTGGCATCCGGGGCGCAGTTTGTTCAGGTTCTGCTCGACCTCCTGCGCCAGAGTCAGGGGCGCCTTGGCGACGACGGAGACCTTCGTCAGGTCGTCACGGTCCGACAGGCCACCCTCGATCCAGGGGATCACGTTGGCCACGAGGTCGCTGTGATCGGAGTAGTGGTCGCCGCCCTCGCGGGTTTCGACGGTCACGGTGAACGTGGCACGAAGTGGTGCAGCGCTCATGCTTCCTTCCCCCCGTCTCGGGCGGCTTCCTTGAGTTGCCGGTACACCTCGGCTGCTTGCTGGAGGTAGTCGCACATCCAGTCATGCCGTTCGCCTGTCAGCGGGCGCATGTCGGGTGTTCCACTCCTGGCCATTTGGACCAGGTGAAGCCGTCCGTGCAGTTCTTCGGCGGTCTCCCACTCCATATCGCGGGCAGTTAGGCGGGGACTGCGAGTGCAGCCTCTGAACTGGAATGCCGCAAACTGGGTGAGCGTGTTGACGTCGTCGTCCCGCCGCTTGGACTGCATCCAGAGCCAGCGGGCGAACGTCGGCTCCAGGGGCTCTCCGGCCGGACGCTCGGATCCCGGGCATCGCGTGATGACGTAGCCGTCACTGTCGCAGTAGATCGGGTCATCCGGACCGTGCTGCCGCTCGTGCTTGGGCAGCTTCCGGTCGGCCCGGACCTTGATCTCGTTCTGGCACTCGGGGCACAGGGCCAGGCGAGGCAGCGGAACAGCCACCCCGACCTGGCTCGCGTTCACGGAGGTCACGATCTTCTCCCTCTCCTTATCCACGCCACCAGCGCGACCGGTGCTGGCACTTGCGCCAGAACCACCGGATTTCATCGCAGCGGTGACAGTAGCCCTTGAAGCCGTGGTCGTAGATCCAGCGAGTGAATCGCGTTCGGGTCGTCACGATTCCAGCCGCTCGACACCGCTGGCGACCCGTACGGCCTGCGAGCGCTCCATCAGAAACTCGTGGACCTCACGGTCCCACCGGGCGTCCGCCAGGGCGTGGTGGGCAGCCTCCGGGGGATTCTCCGGCAGCGGAGTGCCGTCGGGGAGCCGGTCGTCCTCAACGCCCGCGAGGTCTTCCAGGGTGGCGAGGTCGAGGAATGGGCGCCGGGGCACGGTGACGGGCATCCGGCCGAACCAGTCATTGTCGAAGAGGTTGTGAATGCGCTGCATGTCCTGGGTGCCGTGGTTGGCGACGATGCCGATGCGCTGACGGTACTTGGCGCCGCCGGTCAGCGCGTAGAAGTGGGCGGCGACCGCGTCGGCGATGTCCTCGTACGGCATGACGTTGGGGTGCTTCAGGTCGAGGGAGCCGTCGGGGTTCAGCGGCAACTTGGACCAGATGTGGTCGCGGCGGAAGTCGCTGGAGCAGAACGCTTCGCGGTCGGAGTCGGCGTTCACCAGGTAGAGGTCGCCGCGCTCGGAGTGCAGGCCCAGCGCGACGAGACCGCCCGGGGTGTGCAGGTTGGGGGTGAACTCCGCGTCGCCGTACACGAACGTGAAGTCGGGGAAGAAAGCCTTCATGATGTCTTTTTCCTTTCCGGTTCTCTTACTTGCGTTCGGCTGGTCCGCCGCAGAACAGGCACTCGTCGTACTCCGCGATTGCCATGTTGTAGATGCAGCGCTTGTTCGGGGATTTTTCGCATTCCCAGTTGCCGACCCGGATGCTGCCCGGATCGCGTTCGATGATCCGGCCCAGCTCTTCGAGGTAGGCGCTCTCTGCTTCGTGCCGCAGTCTCGATAGTTCACCGATGGCTGCGTCGAGATTATTAATCCTCTCCTTTTTCTGGTTGAGCTGGTAGACGGACTTGCCGTTCCATTTTTCGGCCATCATTCCCTTCCATTCGAGAGCGTCGTTCACCTCTGCCGTCATCCCCTCACCTCACCACGGGCCACCCGACCTGCGAGAGAGCGTGCGATTTTCAGGCACGCCTTGCACCCCGGCATTCGATCGTCATATTCACCCTCGACTGGGAAGTGGTCGAGGTCTTTCGCCCGGCTTGGCGTCCAACACAGGACGACCTTCGCATCTCGGCGCAGGCGGCCGAAGCTGAGCGGATCCCGCAGCCAGATGTGATCCGCGCCCTGCGTGTAGCCATCCAGGTGTCGGTGTGAGGTGTAGTTATGCCGGACCGTGACCCGGGTGCCAAGCCCCTCCAGGACGGCCTTCAGGTGCAGCCACTCCTCGAACTCCCGGCTCCGGGCCTCGGCCAGGGCCTGCCGCCTCGCCTTCTCCTTCCGCTCGCACTCCAGTCGCCTGGCGGTGGCCAACGGGGGCGGCGGCGGATCCGGCTCGGCCTGCTTGGCGAGGTGGAGCAGGTAGACCTCGGGCCACGTCAGACCCACCGGGTTGCTCCGCTCGCCGATAATCTCGGCGGCCCACTCCGGGTTGTGGGAAACAGAGGTGCCGATGATGGCCGGATTCGTGAACGGCCCCGCTTCTCGGTGGGCCCGCTCGCGAAGCTCTTCGATCTGCTCGGGCGTCAGGTTCGTCGCTCGATTCTTCACTACCTGCCCCCTTCTCGGACAACCACGAAGTGGCGCCTCGTTATACCGGCCGAGCGGACTTCGGTGGTGTCGCCGACGACCTTCCAGCCGCGCGTGATGCCTCCGCCGTGATGCTTGCCGAGGCACTGACAGGTGCACTCACGGCTTCTGGCGTTCTTGCAGCGGGTGTCGCAGCGCTCGGTGTTGCGGCAGTCCACGTAGACGTCGATGCGGCCGAGTCGGTCGCGCATCGCTTCGATGACTTTCTCGAAGTGATTCCTGGCCACCCACCAGCAACGGTTGGCCTTATCCCATTCGGGGCGTATGCGTTCCCCGAGGGTTTCCTTTAGCCATGCCCGGTTGTTCTTTGCGTAGGGCATCCTGATGGCTATTCGCCCCTGGACCGGACGGGCCACCCAGTATTCCGGCATTTCACCCTCCCCCTTTAGCTTGAATCGATCAGCTTCGCAGCACCTTTGGATACGGGTTCGCTGTGACATGGAAAAACTGAGGCCATCCGGAACATGCATACATGTCAGCGTCGGCGACGCCCCCCTTGCGGGCCCGGGTCACGATGGCTCGGGCGCTGCGCTCGGTGAGAACTTTCCCACCGCAGGGGCAACGCCCGTTGCTCTCTGCGAAATTCCAGAAGTCATCCACGGCGTCAAGAGGGATGAACTTCAACTGCTCCCCCTCGATGTCCCGACTGGACCCCTGGAGTACAAGGAGGGGGCCTCGGGTCAAGGCCCATATGACGGTCATGCGGAGATGGGTGAAGTTGTCGTTTTCAGCATCTACGACTTCACGCCACACCCTTCGCGACTTCTTCGGGCGGGGCGGAACTTTCCGGTAGTTCACCTCGTATCCGAGATCGAGAAGGCGAAAGGCGACGTCCTGTAGCACTTCGGGGACGTACTCTCGGATCCCTTCACGGCTGAGTCCGATCACCAATACCCCTCCTCGCCGTCGTCGGCGTCGATGTAGGCGTCGGGGATGAGCCTTCCGCTTCCCTTCTCCTGGGCTGTCAGGTGGAAGGCTCGCGGGTTCTCGCTGCATCGGTACGACCGCTGCACGCCGGTCTTTCCGTACATGCGGGCCAGCTCCCGGGCGAATGCGCTGGCCCGGCTTCCGGACCGGTGAACCTTGAACTTGCAGTTGCAGTAGGTTCGTTTGACCTTGACCCGCCCACGGGTCAGCCCTAAGTGCCCCTCTTTCAGGAAGCCATCGAAGGCATCCTGGTCGCAGGCCAGCCACTCCTCCTCTTCAGGGAGGAGGAGGTATCGACGCATGCGTACATTCTGTCCGCTACTGCGCACGATGACCATGGCCTCGGTCAGGCGGCCCGAACGGGATCTCCGCTTGGCGTGGATGAAGGATGCCCCCACCCGGAACCAGTGCCGCTCGTTCACGTACCAGCGGCGCTGGCCGAACTCCTCTCGGTATCCGGCCAGCGCCTCCGACAGGCGGGTCTTGTCACCCATTGCCGACGGTGGCCAGCTCCACGGCACCCTCGGGGGCCGAGTAGTCATCCACCCAGGCCAGGCCGGAGCGGTCGAGGTGTTCCTGAGCCCGGGTGACCGCGACGTAGTGGATCATCGCCTCGTCCTTGGCGATGGAGCCGAGCGCCATCTCCCCGGTCTTCGGGTCCTTCTCCGGCTTGGGCTCGAAGAAGTCGTCGGCGATCTGGACCTTCTTCCACTCCAGGCCCTTGATCGAGTGGCAGGTGCTGATCGCCACGTCGTGCTGCGGGCACCGGCTGTCGTACCGGTCGATCTTCTTGCAGGCGTCGATGAGGCGACCCACGCCGTACGCCTGCACGAGGCGGACGAGGGGCCTCAGGTGACCCCCGCCGGGCTCGTCCGAGTACTGCACGAGGTCACCCCAGGTCTCGAAGGCGCTGAGCTCCAGGTTGTTCGGCTTCCTGCCTGCCATCAGGTCGGACGCTGCGTAGGCCAGGGATTCGATCTGCTCCTTGCCGCGCACGAGGGCCACTCGCTTACCGGCGGAGAGGTAGCTCATCGCCCACTCCATGGCCCCGGCGTTGGTTCGCGTGAGCACCACGTCCGGGTCGGGCATCTCACCCTCGGTCACCCGGTCGCTGATCGTGGGCAGGCCCTTGATCGTGACGCCGGTCCCGGTGTGGATCAGGTGCTTCATCGCCTCCTCGGCGACCGCCTCACCGAACCGGAAGGACTGAGTGAGGAACAGGCGGGGCCCCTTGTGCCGGAGGATCTGGTCGGAGGCGCCCCGCCAGCCGTACAAGGCCTGCGCAGGGTCGCCGACCATCACGGACTGCGCATCCTTCTGGTTCTTGACGAAGAGCATGGTGCAGTCGTTGGAGCCCTGCGCCTCGTCGACGAGGACGACGTCGTAGCCGTAGTCCCGGCCACTCTCGGCGACCAGTTTGAAGGCGTAGTTCATCGTGAAGCGCAGGTTGCTGTCCGGCTCGATGGCCCGCTGCCAGATCTTCTGCGCCAGCTTGGCGATGTGCGCCTGTGCAGCCCGGATGGGCGCCTCTTCGAGGCCTTCCACGGTGAGGGGTACGTCCCGCCACGTGATGTGCTTGCGGGCGGAGTTGCAGAACCGCTCGATCGCGTCGTAAGCGAGCTTGGCCTGCACGTAGCCGTCGAGGATGAGCCCGTCGCCGAAGTCTTCCTTCTTCAGCTTGAGCCGCTTCGCCACCTCGGAGGCGGGGACGGCCTGAGCGCGGGGGTTCATGCGCTCCTTGTACTTCTCGGCGACGGTCGCGCCGAGGGTGCGCTTGTCGGAGTACGCGCGCCAGGCGACCTGGCTGGTGGTGCGAACGTCAACCCAGTCCGACATGTGCTTGAACTTGAGTTCGGCTTCCTTGCGCGCCTGCGTGTTGTACACGAGGTACAGCACCTTCCGGCCCTTGAGCTGCGCGCCCATTCCGACGGCCGTCGCCGACTTGCCGGAACCGGCAGGGGCTACGAGCGAAAAGGACTCACCCTTGGCAGCAAGGTCGATGGCGGCCTGCTGCTCGTCAGTGAACCTCACGGCTTCTCCTATTCCGTCTTTTCGACATCGCGGCCTGGAGAGGCATTCTCCAGGCTTTCGCCCTTCCGTGTCAGGTCTTTGCGGTCACCCTCCGCTCGCTGAGCACGTTCGGACGTCTCGCCACCCGGGCGCCAGTTCTCGTCGTTGGGTCCGGGGACGAAATCCATGGGGTACTTGTTGAAGTAGGAGGCCAGCTTGTCGAGATCGTTGGCGTCCCAGGAACCTGCTTTGATCTTGCGGGGCAGGTACGGCCTGGAGATACCCATGTAGTCGGCCAGGGCGTCCTGCTTCTGGGAGTAGACGCGGTTTGGCGTGTTCTCCGCGAGAGCGTCACGGTCTTCGCTGACGGCATCGGCCAGCAGGTTCTTCACGGTCTGGCTGATGATGCTGCCCGTGGAGTGCATGGTGTGGTACCTCCTTGTGAACGTGTCACTCAAAGATACCTACGTTTTACGCTCTTCTGCGATTCTATCACCGAGGATGTGCATGCAGCTACAGAGAAGCGAGGTGCGCGCCCAGCTCCAGCGGAGGCTGCCCCTCGATCCTCAGGACGTAGTCCAGGAGACCGGCCTGCTCCGCTTCGTCCAGGAGGCGATGCTTGTGCTCCTCGCTCTTCGCCACCCGTGACTGATTGAAAATCTTCATGGCGCGGTCCCTGCGGATCTTGTCGACCATGCGGCGCGCCCTGTTCTGCTCCTTGGTCACGTGCCCGCGAACCTCGATCGGGATCACGTCGGCATCAGGACCCTCGCCCTGCCCCTCCTCCGGTGGCGCTTCAGAGGGGTGAGGCGGCGGGCCGGACGGGGCCTGAGCTTCCGGCTCGGAGAGCAGGATATCCTCCACGGGAGTGGACTCTTCGCGCAGCTCCACGCTGTGCACCTTTGGAGCGTCCTGCTGCTTGTCGCCGGTCGCGTAGATGCCGAGAGCTTCCTGCCAGCCCCCTTCGATGTACCCGTGGAATACGTCGGCCACGAACAGCACATCTTCGAGGGCGGGAATCTTCCCGTCGTCGACGTCACTGAAGGGGGCGCAGAACGCGGCGGCTGCTGCGATGGCGGAAGCCCGCATCGTTTGCTCCGGGGTCACATTCCTCTCCTTTCCGAACTCATTTCCACCTGGGGAGAGCCTGGTAGCAGGCTGCGTACCCGAGGATGTAGATGGCCGCCAACGCGACGAGCATGACGGTACTTTCCGTCAGCGCGGTGACGAGTCGGCGCAGGTATTCCTTCATTGGCTCTCCGTTGCGCGACGAGCTCGATCGGGCGTGAGCTACTTACCCATCTTGCGGCATGCCGCCACATCGTCGAGGCGGTAGGAGATGCCTCGCTGGGTACGCACGGGCTGAACCAGGTTGCGGATGAGGATGTTTCGCGCCCTCCGCTTGTTCACACCCATGCGGACAGCGGCTTCGTCCAGCGTGACCAACGGATCGTTGGGACTCATGTGCATGGCAGCTACTCTGCCACGTCCTTTTCCAGCGCGGAACCGATCAGATCCAACTGACGAAGCGTGAGGGTCCAGATGACTTCTTCCAGAGAGTTCAGGCCCAGCAAATCCTGGACCTTTTTCAGCTCTTCGGTCTTGTCGCGCAAGGCGCTTTCGAGCGCGAGCTGACGCTTCGCCAGCGGCACGATGTCGTTGGTGGATTCGATCCCGGCGGCGCTGACTTCCTTGCGGAATTTGACCTGCTGCGCCGCGAGAGGGACGAGCTCGTCCGTGGATTCGATCCCGGCGTTCCGGGTGGCCGTCTCCAGTCTGAGCTGCCTTCCCGCCAGGGCGATGAGGGCGTCCGGGGACAGGGAGCCGCTTCCGGCGCCGGAGAGGAACTGCTCCTTCAGCGCGTTCCGCAGTTGGATCCCTTCAAGGGTGTGGACGCGGATCACGTCGGCCTCGTACTGGAAGCCCGCCTTCTCCTTGACGTCCTGGATGCCCTTCATCTCGGTGGGCGTCCAGCGGATGGCGGTACGTTCCGTCCGACGCTCCTCGCCGGGCTCCCTGCTTCTCCCCGCCATGTGCTTCCTCCTTGATGGCCTAGGTCAATCATACGCAGAGATGGCAGCCAATGCAATGGCTGCCATCTCTGCGTACTCAGTCCTCGTAACGCTGCCGCCCCGGCGTGGACATCAGGGCGAACACCAAGGCCACGATCGTGATGACGAAGTGCACCGGGTTGTAGGTGAGGAAGGCCGCAACGCCGCTGAGGCCCGCCACGACCCACATGCCCACGTACAGCCGGTAGTCGTGGACCTTGTGCTCGACGACCTCCTCCCGGATGTACGGCGACTCCTGCTGGATCCGTGTCGTGAGGTCGTAGTCCATCTCCCGGGCGCGCGCGACGGCTTCGGGCCCGTGAGCGCTGACCTCCGGGGGGAGGTGGTAGGGCTCCGGGGGGACGGCTTGATGCCCGATGGGCAGGGTGTGACCTTCCGGGCGCGCGAAAGCCGGGGTCCGCCGTCGAGGGTGCGTACCCCACGTCTCTTCCTTCTCATAATTCACGGCAGTCGCATCACCTTTCCCTCCACTTCCGCACACGATTGTGCGGCATGAAGGGGCGGTCTGCAAAGCGCGAAGAAGCCCGGCAGTAGCCGGGCTTCAGTCACAACATGAGGAACACCAGGAGGGCGTTAGAGGCCAGGGAGATCCCCAGCGCTGGACCCTTTTCCCGGCTGGAGCCTGATGCGACCAGGCCGCCCAGGAGGCGGATGTTCCGCCACCGCTTCCCCTGGATCCGCACGGGCCAGAAGGCAGGCACGCCCCCCTTCGTACACGCGTCGCCGACGACGTGCGTGAGGTATCCGCCCGCTACGGCCAGAGTGAGGAGCCAGGGTGTCAGCAGTGTGGCCGCCCCGACGGCGGCGGCAGCGGCGCCGACAGCGACACCCAGCAATACCTTGCGGTGCAGGGGCCACAGCAAGAAGACGCCGAAGGCGGCAATGAACGCCATGAAGGCGGGCGCCGAAATGGCGATGGTGTAGGTGAGCATCCCCAACGTCAGCACCGCCAAGAGCGTGTGAGTGAGGGTCCGGTGGTACGGATCCTTCCATTTCCTGATGAGCCGCCACTGGGCATTCCGCGCGTCGGCCGGGGTGGCGGTTGCGTCGTACACCCAAGCACACAGCCTGTGGACCGGCTTGTGGAAAACTCCACCGAGGGCCCGGTCTGCTGTTGCCTTCTCGCATTCGGCATCCGGGAGCAGAGAGAAACCGGCGGACACTGCCGCCATGGTCGCCCCTTGCAGGGGGGAGACGTGCTGAGTGAGGATCAGTCCGATCGGCGTCGAGGCGCCGATCGCGGCGTGCACGGTCCCCTTCATGACAGAACCCGCGCAGACAGGAGTCGGCGGCTCCTGGCGAGACCGGCCGACGATGTTTTTGGTCGCATCCGCTTTGCGCAGTACCAGCGGTACCGGTCGGCGAAGTGAGGCTCCCTGTTCACGTCCTTCTCGTTTCTCCTTCTGCCCGTGAAGGGCGGCCGAGGTGTGTCCCCTCGGTCGCCCTTCCTGTCGGCTCGGTTTCAGTGTTCAGGTGCGGTAGGCCTTCGGGCGCACACCGGCCCGGAGTTCACGGATGACTGCGCAGGGCCCGTGGATGGCGCAGTACCCGTCTTCAGTGTCCGGAAGGGCATTGCCCTTGGTCCCCTGCATCTCGCGGGCGACGGTGTTCACGGCCCGCAGCATTTCACCGTCCCTTGGGCGGCAGGCGCTGTTGACGTTGCCGACTCCGTGCCGGTGAGCGCTGATGACATGCTGGCGGGCCAGTCGGGCGGCCCAACGGCGGCGACTGGGTCCGGTGTTCTCGTGGACGTGCCCACTGTCGTGGAAAGTGTCCAGGTGGCACCCCGTGCAGTGATACGTGACCAGGCTCTTTGCTTCGCCGCCGGGACGCCAGGCACCTTCGAACTCGTAGACGATGACCTCGGCGCCCGGGATTTCAGGGTGCGCGAAGGCGGTAATAAGGCCGACGCCGTCCGCCACCGCGCCATGCTGCTCCTGGTTCCAGAAGACGCGAGGGAGGAAGTCGTCCCAGCCCTTACCCTCGGGCCAGTGGGCGTACATGACGCCCTGTGAGGCGTCGAAGGTCGCCTTGCCGTTGACGTTCTCGCGCTTGTACTGCTCGATCTGTTCGATCGACCCGAAGTACGTCGCGGAGAACTCCTCGGACTCCAGGAAGATCAGCCCGTACCCCTCGGGCCGGGTGTCGTGGCCGTTCTCCCGCAGCATCTCGACCATGTCCTCGTAGCCGGGGTTGCCCGGGG
>Ga0079224_100008813_pt1 | contig 13692 bp, 13 predicted proteins | sample Stecom2015_FD_80414 | JGI IMG/M metagenome (GOLD analysis project Ga0079224, IMG submission 80414) | Agricultural soil microbial communities from Utah to study Nitrogen management - Steer compost 2015 | ecosystem: Environmental > Terrestrial > Soil > Agricultural land | place: USA: Utah... | reverse complement strand
GCCGCGCCCGGCAGGTGCGCCCGGCCCCGCCTCTCCCTTCGCCGTCGCCGCCTGCTTGAACCTCCACTCCGCGAAGCGCCGCGCCCGGCCGGCGTCCTCGGCCCCGTCTCGCCCCGCCCACCCCCTTGGGGAGGGGGTCCGGGGCTACTACTCGCCGGGAGACGCCGTCCGGCCCGCCGGGGCGGGCACTGGTGGCCGGGCCGGGGTGGGCTTACTGTTCCCCCATGACTCGCGAGGTGGTGATCGGAGTGGACGCCGGCGGCACCGCGACGCGCTGTGTCGTGGTCGGCCTGGACGGCGAGCTCCTCGGGCGCGGTACCGGCGGCGGCGCCAACCAGTTCTCCAGCCCTGATCCCGCGGCGGCGCTGGAGGGGGCGGTCCGCTCGGCCGTGCGGGACGCCCGCGGCGGGATCGCGGTGCGCGCGGCGGTGTTCGGCATGGCCGGGGCGTCGGCCGCCGGGCGGGCCCGCGCGGTGGAGACCGCCCGCGGCGCCTGGCGCGCCGCCGGCCTGCACGGGGAGCCGCGGGTCAGCGACGACATCGCGGTCGCCTTCGCTTCGGGCAGTGCCGCGGCGGAGGGGGCGGTGCTCATCGCCGGCACCGGCGCCGTCGCCGCCTCGGTCCGGGACGGGGTGGTGGTCCGCCGCTGCGACGGCTACGGGTGGCTGCTCGGAGACGCCGGTTCGGCGGTGTGGATCGGGTTGGAGGGGCTGCGCGCCGCCCTGGCCGCGGTGGACGGCCGGGGCGGCCCGACGGTGCTCACCGAGCGGCTGGCCGACGCACTGGACATCGCCCCCGGTGACCCCCAGGAGGTCATCCGGGTGGTCTACGCCCGTCGCCCGGCCGAACTGGGCGCGCTCGCCCCGGAGGTCACCGCCGCGGCGACGGGCGGCGACACGGAGGCCGCCCGGATCTGCGAGCGGGCCGCGGAGCGGCTGCTGGAGTCGCTGGCGGCGGCCGTGCCGGACCCTGCGCCGGGCCTTCCGGTGGGGTTCGCCGGCGGGGTGCTCGCCGCCGGCCCGGTGGCCGACCGGGTGCGGGCCGGGGTGCGGGCGCGGTTCGGCACCGAGCCGCTGAGCGCCGCCGACGGCGCACTGGGCGCCGCGGGGCTGGCGCTGCGCGGGGCCGGGGCGCCCGCCTCCGCGCACGCCCGGCTCATTGCCGCACCGTCCTGACCTGCGGTTCGTTCCGGGAGGCCGTTGAGAACCCCGTCATATCGCTCTTTCCAGGGCTGGAGGGGGCGCGCGGCGCCCCGGGAGTCGCTAATCTCGGGCGCATGTCCGAAAAGAACGAAGAGAACGTCGACCCGGCCGGGTCGACGACCATGTTCCGCCGCTTCGTGGCGGAGAACCAGCAGAGCGAGCCAGAGCCTCGCCGCCCGATCACGCCCTACGTCCTGGCCGGCGTGGGCGCCCTCGTCGCCATCGCCATCATCGTGGGCGTGGTCCTCACGTGGAGCTGACGGCTCCCGCGGCCCCCACTTCCGCCCGCCTCGGGAGGTGGGGGCGCAAACCGTTCGCCCGTGCCCCGCGCTCCTGCTAAACTCATCGACGTCGCTGAGCGCGACCGGCACCATTAGCTCAATTGGCAGAGCAGCTGACTCTTAATCAGCGGGTTCGGGGTTCGAGTCCCTGATGGTGCACATCGAGAGAGGCCCTGGGCAGCCGCCCGGGGCCTTCGTCGTTCATCGGGGCCCTCCGCCGGGGCGTATCCGGACACCGTCGGAGCGCATCTCCCTGATGAGGAGGTCCTGGGAGGTCAGGGTGAGCGGCGGCCCCGCCCCCGTCCTCCGGCCGCGGAGGGGGGCGTGCCGGTCGGGTACGTGAGGCGGTGCGGACGGCGTCCCGTCCCCCGCTCCGCATCGCCGAAGAAATGGGATGGCCCCGAAACGGCATGAAAAGTCGGCCGCTCCGGACTCCGTCGGGTGTCCGCCCTCCGGGCCCGGAGCGGCCGCCGAGTCCCCGCTCCGCCCCGGCCGGTGCGGACACCGGCCGCCGTCCTGGGCGGATTCGGGGTTCTCCCCTTCCCTCTGTCGGTGGGGGCGCGGCCTCGACCCTCTCATCGGGGCCGGGACTCCATCCCTGAACAGCCTCTCGGATCGTGGATGGAGACCGGTTGCATTACGGTTGGAGCCCTGTTGGAGCGCGCGGTGCGGACCCGATCGGCCCGCGGCGCGGGCGGAAGGGGAGTGCATGCGCTTCGCGGTCCTGGGGCCGCTGGAGGTCCGCGACGAGGAGGCGGACCGCCCGGTTCGACTGTCACCCAAGCTCTCCGGCGTGCTCGCGGCGCTGCTCAGCTCCTCCGGGGCCGCGGTGGCCGAGGCCCGGCTGGTCGACGCGCTGTGGGAGGGCGCCCAGCCCCGGACGGCGCACAAGAGCCTCCAGGTGTACGTGCACCACCTGCGCCAGGCCCTGGGCGGCGCCGAGTGGATCGTCCGGGAGGGCCGCGGCTACCGGCTGGACACCTCCGCCGCCGACGTCGACGCCGTGCGCTTCGCCGAACTGGACCGGCGGGGGCGGGCGGCCATCGCCGACGGCGACCCGCAGGCCGGCGCCGAGCTGCTCCGCGAGGCCCTCGGGCTGTGGCGGGGCCCGGCCTTCTCCGGGCTGGCCGACATGCCGCTGGTCCGGGAGGAGGCGGCGCGCTTGGACGAGCGCCGCTGGTCGGCGGCGGAGGAACTGGCCCGGGCCGAGCTTGACCTGGGGCGCCACGCCGAAGTGATCGCCGAGCTCACCGCGCTGGTCGCCGAGCACCCCTACCGGGAGCGGCTGCGCGCCGCCCTGATGGTGGCGCTGTACCGGGCCGGCCGCTCGCCGGAGGCCCTGGAGGTCTACCGGCGCGGCCGCGAGCTGCTCGACCGGGAGCTCGGCGTGGAGCCCGGCCGGGAGCTGCGCGACCTGGAGTCGGCGATCCTGCGCGGCGACGCCTCCCTGGACCCGACGGAGGCCTCCGGCCCGGAGGGCACCGCCCCCGCCGCGCCGCCGCGGGTCCCCGCCCAGCTGCCCCCGGACATCCCCGACTTCACCGGCCGCGAACTCGTACTGGAGCGGATCCTCGCCCGGCTGGACGACGACCGGGAGCGGGCGGCGCCGGTCGTCGCGATCTCCGGGATGGGCGGGGTCGGCAAGACCTCCCTGGCGCTGCACGCCGCACACGCCCGCGCCGCCGACCACCCCGACGGGCAGCTCTACGTCAACCTGCGCGGCGCCGAGGACGAACCGCTGCCCCCGGCCCAGGCGCTGGCCGGCCTGCTGCACGCGCTGGGGCTGGAAGGCGCGGCGGTCCCCGACTCGGTGGACGACCGGGCCGCCCTGTACCGCACCGCCCTCGGCGACCGGCGGGTCCTCGTGGTGCTGGACGACGCCGCCTCCGAGGCCCAGGTCCGCCCGCTGCTACCGGGCGGCTCCGGCGCATCCGTGCTGGTCACCTCCCGGATCCGGCTCACCGGCCTGGAGGGGGCGCACCAGGTCGACCTGGACGTCTTCCACCCGGAGCAGGCGGTCGAGCTGCTCGGCCGGATCGCCGGCACCCGGCGGGTCGCCGCCGAACCGGACGCGGCGGCCGACATCGCCCGGCTGTGCGGGTACGCCCCGCTGGCGGTGCGGATCGCCGGCGCCCGGCTGGCCGGCCGGCCGCAGTGGCGGCTGGCCCGCCTGGCCCGGCTGCTCGGCGACGAGAGTCGGCGGCTGGACGAGCTGGCCGCCGGCGACCGCCAGGTGCGGGCCTGCTTCGCGCTCAGCCACCGCGCCCTGGACGAGACGGCGCGCCGGGCGTTCCGGCTGCTCGGCGCGGTGGAGGTGCCGGACTTCCCGGAGTGGGTGGTGGCGGCGCTGCTCGGCGTTCCGCTCGAAGAGGCGCTGGAGCACACCGAGGCGCTGGTCGACGCGCAGCTGCTGACCATCGTGGAGGGGCCGTCCGGGCGGCTGCGCTACCGGATGCACGACCTGATCCGGCTGTACGCGCGCGAGCTCGGCGCGGACGACCCGGAGCGGGCCGCCGCGGTGCGCCGCGCGCTCGGCGGCTGGCTCTGGCTGGCCGAGCAGGCCACCGAGTACATCCCGGGGCCCTGCTACGCCACCATGCACGGGGCGGCCGAGCGCTGGCCGCTGCCGGCGGAGGAGGCCGCCGAGGAGCTGCGCGACCCGATGGCCTGGTTCGACGGCGAGTGGCCGGCGATGGCGGCGGCGGTGCGCCAGGCGTGCGCGCTCGGCCTGCACGAGACCGCCTGGGACCTGGCCGGCTGCCTGGAGAAGTACTTCGACGTGCGGGGCCGGTTCGACGACTGGCGGCGCACCCACGAATGCGCCATAGCGGCCTGCCGGGCGGCCGGGAACCGGCGAGGCGAGGCGGTGCTCCGCCGCGGCCTGGCCGACCTGAACGCCTGGGTCGGCCCCGGGCAGGCAGGGGCGGCGATGACCGGCATGCTGGAGCAGGCCGACCTGGTCTTCGAGATGTTCAACGAGCTCGACGACGCCCGGGGGATGTCGGACGCGCTGGTGATGCGCACCTGGGGGCTGGTCTCGAAGGGCCGCCCGGAGGAGGCCTCCGGGTGCGCCCGGGAGGCGCTCCGCCTCGCCGAGGACGCCGACTACCTCGGCGGCCGGGCCCGCGCCTACCACGTGATGGCCATCGCCGCCTACGAGGACCAGCGCATCGACCGCGCCGTCGACCACCTCACCGACGCCCTGGAGCTCGCGCGGCTGCTGGGCAACTCCCGGTTCGAGGCCACCGCCATGCAGTTCCTCGGCGCCGCCCAGTGCCTGTCCGGGCAGATCGAGACCGGCCGCTACCACCTGCTCCGCTCGCTGGAGATGGCCCGCTCGATGGGCGACCGGTACGGCGAGGTGTTCTCGCTGATGTACCTGACCCGGCTCTACATCGCGCTGGGCGATCCGGAGGCGCTGCCCACCGCCGAGTCCGCGGCCCGGCTCAGCCGCCGCCACGGGATGAACCACCACCTCGCCGACTCGCTGGCGCTCGCCGGCGAGATCCACCTGTCGGCCGGCCGGGTCCCCGAGGCGGTCGCCATCCTGGAGGAGTCCGTCGGCCTGTGGCGCACCCGCGGCTGGCCGTCCTTCCTCGCCGACGCCCTGGACACCCTGGCCCGCGCCTACGACGCGGCGTCCCGCCCCACCGCCGCCGTCACCGCCCGCACCGAGGCCGCCCGCCTCCGCGGCACCGCCGCCCACGACTGCCTGTGACCCACGCACCAGTCCGGCCCGTCCAATCCACCCCTTCCGGTCCGGTAAAGTTGAGGACGTCGCCGGGCGGGACCGCAGGAACCGCCCGGGAACGGCCGGCACCATTAGCTCAATTGGCAGAGCAGCTGACTCTTAATCAGCGGGTTCGGGGTTCAAGTCCCTGATGGTGCACCCACTTCGAAGCCCCGGGCGGATCCGTCCGGGGCTTTCGCCGTTCCCCGGGAAAGCCGGATCGCCCCCGGGAACCGCCGCGCTCCGCGCGGTTCTCCCAGGGCCGCTGCTGCGGCGGCGGGGAGGGGAGCCGCACCTCCCACCGGCCGGGCGGCCCGTTCTCCCCGGGCGCCGGCTTTCCGACCGCCGCTCGGCCGCAAGGGAAGGGCGGCCCCTCTGGCACACTTCCGGAATGGACGACATCGCGGAGATCGAGCGCCGGGCGCGGGAAGGGGACGCGAGGTCGGCGTATCGGCTCGGGCTGGCCTATAACCGGCGCAAGGACTTCGACCAGGCCGAGCTGTGGTTGGCCCAGGCCGCGCACCTCGGGGAGCGGGAGGCCGGCCTCAACCTCGGGCGGGTCCTGCTCGGCCGGAAGAAGGCGGCGGAGGCCGAGGGCTGGTTCAGGTGGGCCGCCGACGCGGGCGACCCGTGGGGGATGATCGAGCTCGCCAGGGTCTGCCGGAACGCCGGCCGGCCGGACGAGGCGGAGCCGCACCTCCGCGCGGCCTTCGACGCGGGAGAGCCCATGGGGGCCCACCTGCTCGGCAGCCTCTGCCGGGAGCAGGGGCGGCCGGAGGAGGCCGAGCGCTGGTACCGGGCCGCGGTCGGGGAATGGCACACCGACTCCCTGCTGGACCTGGGGAGGCTCGCGGAGGAGTCGGGGCGGCCGGAGGAGGCGGAGGCGTTCTACCGCTGGGCCGCCGGGGCCGGCGTCGCCGGCGCCGAGTGGAGGCTGGGGAACCTCCTTCTCGGCAGGCCGGGTCGCCAGGACGAGGGGGTGGAGCGGCTGCGTACCGCGGCCGAGGGCGGGGACATGAAGGCCGCCCTGGTGCTCGCCAAGGCGGGTGAGGACAGGTGGCCGGAGGAGTCCGAGGCGTGGTACCGCCGCGCGGCCGAGGCGAAGGTGCCCGGGGCCGCGCTGGAGCTGGGCCGGTTCCTCACAGCCCGGGGACGGTTCGCCGAGGCGGAGCCGTGGGCGCGCACCGCGGCCGACGCGGGGAGCGCCAAGGCGCTCTTCCTCCTCGGCGGTCTCCTCGCCGAGAAGCTGGGGCGTCCGGACGAGGGCGAGGAGGCCTACCGGGGCGCCGCCGAGGCAGGGTTTCCCGGTGCGATGCGCCGCTACGCCATGTGCCGGGACAAGCGCGGCGACCAGGAGGGCGCCATTCGCCTGATGCACACCGCCCTGGAACAGGGGGACGAGCAGGCGGCGCTCTATCTGGCCACGTTCCACTCCGAGGCCGGCCGCCTGGATGAGGCCGAGCGGTGGTATCGCCACGCGGCCGGCCGGGGCGTCCCGCGCGCCAAGCGGTTCTACGGGCGATTGCTGCACGCCCGCGGCCGCCTGGACGAGGCCGAGCAGCAGCTCCGCGCGGCCGCCGCCGACGGCGACCGCGAGGCCGAGCCGTACCTGCGCCGGCTGCTGGAGGACCTGGAGCGGACCCGCGGGCAGCAGGTTCAGGAGCAGCCCCGGCAGCAGCGGCCCCGGGGATGGAAGGGCTGGATGCGGAAGGGCTGACTGACCCCGCCCCTGACGCGTCGATCTCGGCGTCGAGACGGCGACGACGCCGAGATCGACGCGGGGTCAGCCGCCGCGCGGGGCGTACATGATGACCGCCACGCCGACCAGGCAGATCAGGGCGCCGATGACGTCGAAGCGGTCCGGGCGGAACCCGTCCATCACCATGCCCCAGGCCAGCGAGCCGGCGATGAAGACGCCCCCGTAGGCGGCCAGCACCCGGCCGAAGTGGGCGTCGGGCTGGAAGGCGGCGGCGAACCCGTACAGGCCCAGGGCGATCACCCCGGCGCCGATCCACAGCAGCCCGCGCTGCTCGCGCACGCCCTGCCAGACCAGCCAGGCGCCGCCGATCTCGAACAGCGCCGCGACGGCGAACAGCAGGACCGACTTCACCGAGAGCATGCGCAGGTCTTTCCGGGAGGGGCGGGCGGGGCGGCCGGTTCGGGCGCGCCGAACACCTCGTCGAGCATAGGCCGGGCCTGCTCCGGGGCGGACACCCGGAAGGCCGTCCCGGTCCGATCGAACTCCAGGCTGAAGGTGAAGAACGCGCAGCAGCGCACTTCGGCGGCGGCCAGTTCGGCGGCCTCGGCGGCCCGGTCGGCCGGCAGCGCGGCGCGGAACCCGCCGGGCGCCTCCTCCCGCGGGGCCCCGCGCAGCAGCTCCCGCCAGCGGCCGATGCGTTCCCGGGCCGCTCCGCCGTCCAGTGCGCAGGCCGCGGCGAGCGCCGCGGAGGGAGCCTCCGGGGCGATGGCGGACCCGGTCGCCGGGACGGCCACCGGGAGCTCCGAGCGGGTCGGGGCCTCCGGTTCCCCGGAGCCGCCGGAGGCCTGCCGGCCCAGGTCGAGCAGGCCGCACTCGGGGCCGCACGGCCCGTCCCGGTCGGGCAGCGCGTCCAGGTGCGCCAGCGCGCCGCGCAGCACCCGGGCGAAGCCGGCCAGCTCCTCGGCGCGCGCTCGCGCGGTGTCCAGCCGCGCCGCGATCCGCGGCCGCAGCGACTCCCTGACCCGCGTGCACGCCCCGTCCCGCCAGACTCGCAGCAGCCCGCCGATCTCGTCCAGGTCCAGCCCGAGCCGCTTCCCGGCGGCGATGAACGCCAACCGGTCCAGGGCGCCCCGGTCGTAGAGCCGGTATCCGGCGGGGGAACGGCGGGCCGGCAGCAGCCCGCGCTCCCCGTAGTAGCGCAGCGTCGACGGCGGAACCCCGGACCTCTCCGCCAGCTGTGCGATCCGCATGTCGTCCATGCCCCGACGGTAGACCTTCGACCCGGCTCGAAGGTCAAGTCTCCGCCGGCCCCGCGGAGCGGCCGCCAGGCCCTCACCGGCCCGCCCCCCAGGGCAGGGCGGCGGTCCGGTCGGCGGAGTCCAGTTCGGCGTCGGAGAGGGCGAGCAGGCCGGCGCGCCACCCCTCGTGCAGCGCACGCAGCCGCTCGGCGGCGGCCGCGGCCCCGCCCGGCCAGGTGATCTCCTCCCGGTCGGGCGCGCCGCCGTGCAGGCAGTGCCCGAGCGTGGTGGTCCACCAGTAGTCCATGTGCCAGGTCAGCCAGCCGATGGTGAGGGCCGGCACCGGGTCCGGCTCCGGAACCCGCCAGTCCGGCCGCCAGCGCCCCTCGGCGTCCGGACGGACGGTCCAGCTGCCCGGGGCCGGCTCCCACAGGCAGGCCGCGTCGTCGATGCCGGCGAAGTGGTGTTCGAACAGCGCCCAGGCGATGTCGAGCTGCCCGGTCAGCAGCTCCGCTCTCACGGTGGTCACCGCCGGAGTCTCGCAGCGGGCCCCGGCGCGGGCAACGCGGTTTCCCCGGGCGTTCGACGCACCGCCGGACGGACGGGAGAATGGGGCGGGGCGGGCTGGCACCGCACCCGGGACGCGGCGAGGGGCGCCGCGCCGCGCGCATCCGAGGCACAGGGGGAGCGACGTGGAGTTCCAGAAGAAGCGCGGGGCGATCTTCGGGATCGGCCTGCTGGTGGCCGGGCTCGGCGGGCTGGGGACGGTGCTGCTCGTCGGCTGGTTCTTCTCCGGGGGGCGGCTGCCGCTCCTGCTGTTCCTGGCGCCGGTGGCGCTCGTCATCGGCATGGGCGTCGTCGTCTACGGGATGCTGCCGTTCCGGCTGCGGATCGACGCCAACGGCATCACCACCCGGAACCCCCCGGAGGGCCTGAACACCTTCGTGCCCTGGTCGCAGATTGCCGCGGTGACCGTGGAGCACAAGCCCGGCGACTCCGCCGAGACCGCCCCCTACGTGGTGCTCTGGCCGGCGCCCGGTGCCGACCTGGGGGCCGAGCCGGGCTTCCGGCGCGACGGGCGCCCGGCCTACCTGCTCGGCCAGACCGACGAGATCACCGAGTCGGAGGAGCGCATCCGCGCCGCGATCGCCGAGTTCGGCGGTTCGCGCCCGGGCCCGGGCCCGCACCAGGCCCCGCCGCCGCTCCACCCTCCGCAGGGCCCGCCGCAGCCCTACCCGCACCAGGCGCCTCCGCCCGCGCCCGGCCCGCACCCGCAGCAGGGGCCGCCCCCGGGGTACCCGCCGCAGCCCTACCCCCCGCAGCAGTACCCGCAGCAGCCGGGTCCGCCGCAGCCCTACCCGCCCCGGCAGCCCTATCCGCCGCAGGGGCCGCCCGCTCCGGGGCCCTACCCGCCGCAGGGCCCGCCGCCGGGCCACCCGCCGCAGGGCCCGCCGCCGGGCCACCCGCCGCAGTACGGCGGGCGCCCACCGTACGGGCCGCCCGGCTTCTGACCGGACCGCGCCCTCGGCCCGCCCCTTTCCCGGGGCGGCACGGAGGGGGAGGCGGAGCATGCCGCTCCGCCTCCCCCTCCGCTCGCCGTGGATGTCCGCGTCGCCGTGCCCGCCCCGGTCGGACCCGGGGACGCGCCCGCCCGGGTCAGACCCGGGAGTCGGGGCGGAACGCGGAGATCTGCGAGGTGCCGGCGCCGGAAGCCGAGCAGACCGTCACGTCGTCGAAGGCGACGTCGTAGGTCGCCTGGTTGGACGGCGGCACCAGGTGCAGCAGCGAGGCCTTCTCCGGCAGGCACTCCTCGGGGTCGAACGCGCCGGGCGAGGGCACCCGCACCGTGGCGTAGGCGTCCACCCCCTGGCCGATCACGATCGGCTCGCCCGCCTCGGCGGTGGTCGCGGCCGGGTCGCCCAGCGGCTCGCCGTCACCGCGGAGCCAGCGGACCTCGTCGAAGTGCCCCTGGATCGTGCACGGGTCGTCCGAGGTGTTGGCGATCCGCAGTTCGATGTAGCGGCTGCCCGCCCCCGCGGTGGAGCCGTTGTCGGTGACCTCCAGCTGCGAAGTCAGGCAGGCGGGCGCCGCGCCGTCCCCGGAGGCGGAGCCGCCGTCGGCGAGCGCCGCGGGAGCGGAGAGCGCCAGGAGCGGAACCGCGACCCCCGCCGCGGCCGCCGCCGTTCCGGCCAGGCGCCACCCGGTCCGCTTTCCGGCCTTGTTCGGCATGCCCTTGTCGAACATGTTCTTCCCTCTTTTCTTCTCGTCGCCCCCGGTGCGATGCGCGGGGTGCGCGCGGGGTTCGAAGGTTTTCTACGGAGAAAGGAAAAAGCGGGTAGGTGGGCGCCTTCTCGCAGGTCAGATGCCGTGTTGGAGAGAGGGGGAGTCGGGGTGGGCGGGCGCCGAATGTTCAGAGAGCATAAAAATAATATGAATCCGGCCGCTGATTCCGCCCGTTGCGGATATGGCGTCGTATTCGGGGGGGCGGCTCCGGTGCTTTCCGCCCGGCCGGGCGGCCGCCGGTCAGCGCGCGAAGTCGAGCAGGGTCAGCGCCGGGCGGCGGTCGCGGAGGGGCGGTGCCGAGGCCAGCCGGCGCAGCCACGGATTGCCCCACGCGCCGCGGCCGGGCGGAACCAGCACGTCCCGGGCGGCGGCGACGCCGGGCACCCGCTCGGGCAGCGCCAGCGCCTGGGAGACCGAGAGGCTGAACGGCATGGGCGGCACGGTGTAGCGGTCGCTGAGCCGCATCCCGGCCAGCGTCCGGTCGCGGAACCAGGCCGGGATCGAGTCGAAGATCAGCCGGCCGCCGGGGAACCGCTCCGCGCAGTCGGCGAGCAGCGCGAGGACCTCGTCCTCCGGCAGGTACATGAGCAGCCCTTCGGCCGAGATGAACACGCCGTGCTCCGGGTCCACCGCGTCCATCCAGGACCGGTCGAGGGCCGAGACCGGGAGCGAGGTGATCTCGGGCTCGTCCGGGAGCAGGCGCCCGCGCAGCTCCATCACGGGCGGCAGGTCCACCGAGACCCACGGCGGCTTCGGGCCGGGCAGCCGCCAGAACCCGGTCTGCAGGCCTTCGCCGAGCGCGACCACGGTGGCGTCCGGGTGCTCCCGCAGGTAGTCCCGGGCCGCATGGTCGACGGCCAGCGCGCGGAGCGCGTGCGACTGGCTCACCGGGCCGAACCGGTCGTAGTCGTAGCCGATCCGCAGGAAGAGCCGGACGGCCCAGGGGTCGGTGATCACCGAGTCGCGGCGCAGCGCCTCGACGGCGCGGTTGCGCAGCGTCCACAGTGTGGTCGCGGAGACGCCGTCGAGCGCCGCGCCGTCGATCCGGTCCTCCGGCATGGACACCCCCCCGAAATGAAAAGTAAGCATAGCCTAACCTAAAAAATTTTCGAGTGGGGTGTCCGGTACCTCTGCCGGGGTGCCGTACGCCTACTGTCCGGCCGCGCTCGACCCGGGACGGGAGGCCCGGCCGCAGCGGTTCCCCCCGGGGGCGAGCTCTCCGCGATCGGCTGCCCGGTCCGGCTCCGGCACGCCCGGGGCGGTGCGCTGGCGACGTACGCGCTGGCCGAGCGCACGGCCCGGCTGACCCCGGGGGCGGTCCTCTCTGGCCAGGACGATCCCGACCGTGTGCCGACGCCCGCGACCGGCGCGGCGGTGCCGCACTTCCTCGCCGGGGACTGACCGCCGCCCCCGCGGCCCCCCGGAACGCTCCGAGAGGGCCGCGCAGTGCCGGAACCGGAGCCCCGGGACGGAGCGCCGCGGTCAGTCCAGGACCGGGCGGAGCACGCTGCCGGTCTCCGGGCAGACCCAGCACGCGGTGCCGTCCACCGCTCGCGCGGCAGCCGGGTGGCCGTGGCCCGGGCAGGCGGGGGACGGCCGGCCCTGGACGGCCTCCAGCACGGCCTCCTGCAGCTGGTCGGCGAGGAGGGCCAGCGCCTCGGCGCCGTCCAGCTCCTCGTCGTAGTGCGCGCCGGAGGAGGAGCCGTCGGCGAAGGTCAGCGTGACCAGCGCACCCGGCGCGTCCGCGGGGCCGTCCGCGGCCTCGACGTCGACCGTGCTGCCGGCGGGCGCGCCGAGCCGGTCCGCGATCTCCTCCGCCCAGCCGAGGACGGTGGACAGGGATGCCTTCATGGCCGCCTTCCGCCTACTTCTCGGCCTTGACGTTGGACGCCCAGGTGATGGTCCCGTTGCCGGTCTTGCCGCCGATCTTCACCCGGAATTTCATGAAGTCCTGGAACTGCACCTTGTCGCCGTGCTCGACCGGCTTGAAACTCCCGTGGAAATGGTAGTTCTTGCCGACCGTGTGCGGCGCGTTCTTCGGCATGGACTTCCCGTTGCGCCGCCAGCGGGCACCGGTCTCGTGCACCTTTCCGGTGATGATGGACTTCACCTTCGCCGAGATCTTGTGGCCCCGGTCGATGGTGCTCGCGCGGCAGTTGAACCGCGCGCTCGGCGTACCGTTGCCGTCCTTCCGGCTCGGGTTCTTGCCGCAGCGCAGGGTGGCGGGGCCCTTCGCCTTTCCGGCCGCCGCGGCCGCGAACGGCTCCGCCGCGGCCGGGGCCGCCTCCAGGGCCGCGGTCGGCTCCGCGGTCAGCTCGTCGAGCGGCGCCAGCTCCTCCTCGGTGAGCTCCGGCGCGGCCCCGTCCGGGCCGGCGTCGAGGGTGATGCTCAGGGTGACCCTGGTGCCGTCCTCCTCGGAGGAGGCGACGAAGGCCCGCTGCCCGGCCGGGGCCTCGCCGGCCAGCGCCGTCCCGGTCAGCGGGGAGACCAGCAGGGCCAGTGCGGTGAGCCCTGCGAGGAGGGCCGACTTCTTCCGCGTGTGATCGTTCAATTCACTTTTTCGTGTTCCCGTTCCGCGCGCCGATCGCGTGCGGATGACGCACGATGTTAGCGCTGAAATCACGGTGGCGGGGGGCACCGGAATTCCGGTGACCCGGCGGAGCGGGACGGCCGTCCTTTATCCCGGTGCGGAATCGGGAACGCGGCGGTGAATTCGCGGGATCAGCGGTGGGTCAGCACGTTGACCACCCTGCCGTCGGGGTCGCGGGCGAAGAAGCGGCGCACGCCCCACTCCTCGTCCTGCAGCGGGTGCACGATCTCCGCGCCGGAGGCGAGCACCTCGGCGTAGGCGGCGTCCACGTCGTCCACCTCGATGCTCATGTCCGGAACCACCGGCGCGGTGGCGTCGGTGGTCATGACGCTCACCTGCGCCGCGGGCGCCTCGGCGGAGGCCATCGTCGCGATCCAGCCGTGGTCCATGACCTTCTCCAGGCCGAGGAGCCCGTAGAACTCCCGGCTCCGGTGGGCGTCTGCGGTGTGCACGTTGGGCACGATGCGCCGGACGGCCATCGGGTACCCCTTCCGTCCCGGTCGACTGCGGGCCCTACCGTCCTACCGCGGGGGTGCGACAGGGCGGCGGGGCTCAGTCCTTCCCGTTCTCCTCGCTCTTGCCGCCGGCGCCCCACCAGGAGAAGGCGGAGCCGAAGACCAGGCCGAGGGCGATGCCCATGCCGATGTTGTCCAGGGCCACCCCGAGGGC